>JADMIO012770937.1_pt1 | contig 65863 bp, 55 predicted proteins | sample 8958161 | NCBI WGS metagenome assembly JADMIO01 (sample SAMN16585339, study PRJNA669376) | soil metagenome | isolation source: Crop rotation soil | place: USA: Cullars Rotation, Alabama | collected 2011
ATTTATTATTGCAATTTAAATCAATATACATTATACATTATACGAAGTTATATTCGATGCGGCCGATCTAGCAGAAAGTCAAAAGCCTCCGACCGGAGGCTTTTAACTTCTGTCACCTAGGTTACGCCCCGCCCTGCCACTCATCGCAGTACTGTTGTAATTCATTAAGCATTCTGCCGACATGGAAGCCATCACAAACGGCATGATGAACCTGAATCGCCAGCGGCATCAGCACCTTGTCGCCTTGCGTATAATATTTGCCCATGGTGAAAACGGGGGCGAAGAAGTTGTCCATATTGGCCACGTTTAAATCAAAACTGGTGAAACTCACCCAGGGATTGGCTGAGACGAAAAACATATTCTCAATAAACCCTTTAGGGAAATAGGCCAGGTTTTCACCGTAACACGCCACATCTTGCGAATATATGTGTAGAAACTGCCGGAAATCGTCGTGGTATTCACTCCAGAGCGATGAAAACGTTTCAGTTTGCTCATGGAAAACGGTGTAACAAGGGTGAACACTATCCCATATCACCAGCTCACCGTCTTTCATTGCCATACGAAATTCCGGATGAGCATTCATCAGGCGGGCAAGAATGTGAATAAAGGCCGGATAAAACTTGTGCTTATTTTTCTTTACGGTCTTTAAAAAGGCCGTAATATCCAGCTGAACGGTCTGGTTATAGGTACATTGAGCAACTGACTGAAATGCCTCAAAATGTTCTTTACGATGCCATTGGGATATATCAACGGTGGTATATCCAGTGATTTTTTTCTCCATTTTAGCTTCCTTAGCTCCTGAAAATCTCGATAACTCAAAAAATACGCCCGGTAGTGATCTTATTTCATTATGGTGAAAGTTGGAACCTCTTACGTGCCGATCAGATTAAAACGAAAGGCCCAGTCTTTCGACTGAGCCTTTCGTTTTATTTGACCATGTTGGTATGATTTAAATTAATACGACTCACTATAGGGTCAGTGCGGCCGCGACTTCAAGTCACGTGAATTCCAAGCTTCGGATCCCACTGTGCTGGAAAGGTCCCGAGCGCGAGCGCGCCGATCGTGGCAATCGTGACGATGATGAAATGGTGCATCCTGTGCATCCTCCTGGCAGCCAGGCGCTGCGCGCCGGCCTTCTTATGGGTACAGCGACTCAGTCGGGCTTCGCCCCCGACAGCTTGACGACCTTCGCCCATTTCGGGATCTCCGCCTTGACGAAAGCGGCAAGCTCCGCGGGCGTGCTGGTTTCGATGTTGACGCCCGACTCGGTCAGACGATCGCGTAAATCGGGGGCGGTGAGCGTGGTCACGAGTGCGGCGTGCAGCGTATCGACGATGCGTTGCGGCACACCGGCAGGCGCGGCGATGCAGTACCACACGCTCGCGTCGAATCCCGGAAAGCCCGACTCGGCGATCGTCGGCACGTCGGGGAGCACCGGCGAGCGTTTCGCCGTGGTCACCGCGATTCCGCGCAGGCGGCCGGCCCTCACCATGGGAACGACCGTGGTGAGCGGCGTGCTCACGATCTCGATCTGGTTCGCCAGCACGGCGTTCATCGCCGGGCCGCCGCCGCTATAGGGGACGTGTGTCATGTCGAAGCCCGCTTCGGTCTTCAGCATCTCGCCCACGAGATGGGTCGAGGTTCCGACGCCCGCGGTGCCGTAGTTGAACTTCCCCGGGCGGCTTTTCGCGAGCGCGATCAGCTCCTTGAGATTTTTCGCCGGCAGCGACGCGTTGACGGCAAGGATCAGCGGCACCTTGCCGACCATCGTGATCGGCGTGAAGTTCTTCAGCGGGTCGTATCTCAACCTGCCCGCATAAAGCGTCACGCTGATCGACATCTGGGTCATCGTCGCGAGAATGATGGTGTAGCCGTCCGGGGGCGCGCCGGCGACGAGCTCCATGGCGACGTTGCCGCCGGCGCCCGAGCGATTGTCGGCGACGACCGGCTGCTTCAACGTCTCACTCAGACGCTGCGCGATCGGCCGTGCCAGCACGTCGGCGGCGCCGCCCGCGGAAAACGGCAGGATGAAGCGGATCGCCTTGGTCGGATAACTCTGCGCAATAGCAAAGCCAGGCGGCGCCAGAGCGCAAGCCGCCAACAGTGCGGCGAGAAGACGTTGTGGGTTCATCCTTCGGACTACTGCGAGGGAGCGGGAAGTCTATTCGGTCAGCAACACCGGATACAAGGCGCAAGCCCCACCGCTTGGAATCTGATAGCTTCTGGCGCGCTCACAGAGATAAGCCAAGGAAAGAACAGCTGCCATGAAATCCTGGTGGGTCGTGACCAAGAACAACCGCGCTGAGCTCGATCGGCGCGAGTCTCCCGTACCGCAACCCGCCGCCGGCGAAGTGATCGTTGAAGTGCATGCGAGCGCGCTCAACTGGGGCGAGTTCGTGGTCGGCGGCGCCGTGCACGGCGGCGACGAGCGGATCGGCGGGCTTGAAGCAGCCGGCATCGTGCATGCGGTCGGTTCCGGCGTAACCGAGTTCCGTCCCGGGCAGCGCGTCTTCGGACGCGTACGCGGCGGTTTCTCCGAGTACGCGACTGCGATCGCGCTCCAACTGATGCACATGCCGGAGCGCCTGGACTGGGTACAAGGGGCCGCGACCCCCAGCTCGTTCCTCACCGCCTATGAAATGCTCTATCCGCCCTACGGCCGGTTGAAGGCCGGGGAGTGGCTGCTGATCACCGGCGCCTCGTCCGGCTCGGGCGCCGCGAGCATCCAGCTCGCCCGGCTGCTCGGCGCGCGCACCATAGGCACCTCGGGCTCGCCCGAGAAGCTCGCGAAGCTGAAGGCCGCCGGGCTCGACATCGGTATCGCCACACGCAAGCCGGACTTCGCGCAACAGGTCATGGAGATCACGGGCAAGGGCGCCGACCTGATCGTGAACCTGGTCGGCGGCACCCTGTTCGCGGAGTGCATACGCTGCCTGGCCCGGCGTGGAAGGCTCGCGATCGTCGGCTACGTCGACGGCAGTTTCCGCGCGGAGATCGATCTCAACGCGGTGCACGTGAATCGGCACGAAATCTTCGGCATCTCGACCTCACGCCAGACCGCGGACGAGCGCGCGGAGGTGGTGGCCAACTTCAAATGCGACGTGCTCCCGGCTCTCGGCGACGGGCGTGTCGTCCCCACGGTGGACCGCGTGTTCTCTTTCGACGAGCTGCCGGCCGCGAAAGCGTGCATGGAATCGAGCGCGCTGACGGGCAAGGTGGTCGTGCGCGTGAGATAAGGCGAGCGGCGCAGTGAGATAACGGCGGGAGGCCGGAGCCGGGCTTTTCGTTTTGGGGGATGGGAGGTTACGGAGGGAAACCGTGCAAGGTTTCCCTCTGTTCGTAAGCGCCGAGGCCCGAGCCTTTAGGCGAGCGGCGCGCTACTCGGTCTTCGCGCTCATCCGCTTGACGAGCTGTGCGTTCTGGGCGATCTCGTTGCTCACGAACGCGCCGAACTGCTCTGGCGAGCTCACCTGGGCCTCGAATCCCTGTCTCGCGAGGGCTTCCCTGACATCCGGCGCCTGCATGCCCTTGCCGATGACGGCGTTCAGCCGGGCGACGATCTCGGCCGGCACGCCCGCCGGCGCGCTCACGCCGTACCAGGTCATGCGGTTGTAACCGGGCAGCGCGGACTCAGCGAGCGTGGGAACCGACGGCATGGATGCAACACGCCTCGCGCTGGTGACGGCGAGCAGCCTCAGCCGTCCCGCCTCGACCAGCGGCAACGCCGTCGAGATGCTGGGAAAACCCATCTCGATCTCGCCTGCAACGGTTGCGGTGACGCTTTCCGGCGTGCCCTTGTAGGTCACGTGCACGATATCGATCCTGGCCATCTGCTTGAGGAGCTCGCCCGCAAGGTGCTGGGAATTGCCGACGCCGGAGGAGCCGTAGTTCAACTTGCGCGGGTGCGCGCGCGCGAGCGCGATCAGCTCCTTCGCATTGCGTGCAGGCACCGAAGGATGGACGACGAGCATCAGCGCACCCGTCACGGCGGGCGATACCTGCACCAGATCGCGCGCGAGATCGTACGGGAGCTTCGCGCGGAACGCCGGAACTATCGTGTCCGCGGCTGTGATCAGCAGCAGCGTGTAACCGTCAGCCGGCGACTTGACTACCCGCTCGACCGCTATCGCGCCGGTCGCGCCGGGAAGATTGATCACCAGCACCTGCTGCCCCGCGGCCTCGGAGAGCTTCTGCGCAACCACGCGCCCGATATAGTCGACGCCGCCGCCCGGCGTATAGCCCACGTACAAACGTATCGGCTTGACGGGATAACTCTGCGCGAACGCATCGACAGCGGAGAGACCCGCGGACACCACCAGCGTCCACATTAAGACCATCGTCCTGACGGATGACGTGCGCATCTTCTCCACGCGAGATTTATTTACGCTTATTCTCCGCTGATGCGCTACGCCGCGGCACTCCTCCTCTTACTTCTGTCGGCCGCTGCGTCGGCCCAGACCTATCCGACGCGGCCGATCCGGCTGATCGTCCCGTTCGGCCCGGGCACGACAGACATCATCGCGCGGATGGTGAACGTTCCTCTCGGGGAGCGCCTCGGCCAGCCGATCGTCGTCGACAATCGCGCCGGCGCCGCGACGGTGATCGGCGCGGAGCTCGCCGCACGCGCGCCGGCCGACGGTCATACCCTGTTCATGGCGACCGTATCGACGCTGGTGGTCGTTCCCCTCACGCGCAGCAAGCTGCCGTTCGATGCGGAGCGCGACTTCGCCCCCGTGTCGATGATCGCCGCCCAACCGTACCTGATGGCGACCTATCCGGGGCTGCCCGTGACGACACTCGCGCAGTTCATCGCGCACGCCAGGGCAAATCCCGGAAAGCTGACATACGGATCGTCCGGCGTGGCGGGCAGCGCACATCTGGCGGGCGAGATGTTGAAGCACCTCGCCAGGATCGACGTCGTGCACGTCCCGTACAAGGGTGGGCTGCAGATCGTGACCGACACGATGAGCGGGCGGCTCGATTTCATGTTCGCCACGATCGGGACGATCAGGCCTTACGGCGTTTCGGGCAAGGTGCGGGTGCTCGCCGTGTCGACCGCAAAACGCTCCGCGGCCATGCCTGAAGTACCGACCATCGCCGAGTCCGGCATTCCGGGCTATCAAACCAACTCCTGGAATGCGCTCGTCGTTCCGCGCGGAACCGCGGCGGCCATCATCACCCGCCTAAACACCGAGCTCGGATCCATTCTGCGCAACGCAGAGATGCGGGAGCGATTTCTTCAGCAGGGCATCGAGCCCAATCCGGGGTCGCCCGAAGAGTTTGCGCGGTTCGTCAGGGAGGAACGGGTTCGTTTCACCGGGCTCATCAAGGCCACGGGTATCAAAGCCGAGTAGGCGGGCGTCAGCCCACCATCCAGAACACCAGCGTCAACCGCGGAAAATCGAAGAACGAATCTTCCGGGTGGAACGCCGCGTGAAAGTATTGGGCGGGGAAGATCACCATGCGGCCGGTCTCCATCGAGACCGCACCCAGCTTCTCCCAGTACGCGTCCGGGTCCGGCGGCCAGTACTCGCCCTGCTTGCTTCCTTGCAGACGCTCGTCGAACCTGACCGCCTCGTTGAAGCGTTCGTCCGCGATCATCGATTGCGTCTTCCGGAATTTGAAGAACGCGGTGCCGCCGGAGCACTCGTCGGGGCTGTTCAGGTAGACCATGCAGGTGAAGGTGCGCTTGCCCGGAATCATCGCGTCCTGATGGGGAACCGCGTGATCCGCGGGCCGGGTTCCGATCTGCATGAACCAGTTGACGTCGATCGAGTTCAACTGCGGTTCGGTCGCAACGCCGTAGCCCGTGTGGATCGCGTGCTGCGCGAGAGCGATCAGCCCGACGGGCGGAAAAACAGGAAAACGCAACCGGCAATCGTAATAGTCGACGAAGTTGCGCCCGCCTTCACATATGGTCCAGTTCGTCGCGGGACACGCACCTATCGTCTCGCGCGCGCGTCCCGGATCATCGAGCACACCATCTATCAGCAGCAGCGGAACCTCGCCCACCATTGCCGTTTGCAATGGCCTCGGCGTGCCGCTCAGTCGAAACAGCTCGTCGAAGATGAATGGCTTCACTTCCACTGGCGTAAAAAAAGAAGTGCGAGCGTATGGAGCGCTCACCCGTGTGTCCAATGCTTTTTGTTCGATTGATTGATACGCAAGCGCTATGAATTTTCCGAGACAGAATCGAGATATTCGAGCCCTAGAGTCCGGATGCGATGAATTTTCTAAGGCTTCGATATTTCGTCGCGGTGGCGGAAGAGCTTCACTTCGGCCGCGCCGCGAAACGGCTGATGGTCACGCAACCCGCGTTGAGCCGTCAGATCACCCTGCTCGAGCAGGAGATCGGCGTGCGGCTGTTCGTACGCGATACGCGGCGCGTGGCGCTGACGAGCGCCGGACGCGAGTACCTCGAGCAGGCGCGCGAGATCCTGCGCGGCGTCACGAACGCGGCGGAATCCGCGCGGCGCGCGGAGCGCGGTGAGTCAGGGCGCCTGAGCGTCGCGTTCTACTACACCGCGGGACTCGGCATCCTGCCGCCGGTGTTGCGGGAATTCACGCTACGGCACCCGGACGTATCGCTCGACCTGCGCGAAATGTCGAGCAAGACACAGATCGCCGAAGTTCTCAAGGGCACGATCGATGTGGGCATCGTTCACGAGCCGGCGGCGGTGACGGCCGTCTCCGCGGAGATCATCCAGCGCGAGGCGCTGATCGCCGTGTTGCCGTCGTCACACCGGTTTGTCCGCAAAGCCACCCTGCGGCTGGCCGACCTGCATGCCGAAACCTTCGTGATGCTTCCACGCAATGACGCCTCGACCCTGCACGACCTCCTCATCGCCGCGTGCAACGCCGCGGACTTCTCGCCCAATATCGTGACGCGCGCGAACAGGCTCCTCACGGTGATCGGGCTGGTGGCGGCGGGAATGGGGATCGCGATCGTGCCCGCCGTGTGCGCGCAGATTCGCCATCCGCAAGTCGTCTATCGCAGGGTCCTGCCCGCCATCGAGATTCAAAGCGGTGTCATCTGGAATGGCCACGGCGGGCACGTGGGACGCTCGATCGAGGCGTTCATCGAGGTCTGCCGCACAGCGTTGAACGACTGAACCGCGGGCCTTTCCCTTATACTTTTCCCACGAGCAGCAACCAAGGCGTGGGTCGAATGAGTTACGGCGGAGGGCGGTCGATACGGGCGATCACCCTGGATCTCGACGACACGCTGTGGCCGTGCGAGCCGACGCTGGTGCGTGCGGAGCGCCTCGGCCTCGAGTGGCTGACCGCGCGCGCCCCCGAAGTCATTGCGCCGTGGTCGATCGAGCGGCTGCGGGAGCGGCGCATGGCGATCCATGCGGCCCGTCCGGAGCTGGGGCACGACTTCCGCACGATCCGCCGGCTGGCGCTCCAGGAAGTGTTCCGCGAGGCGGGCGTCGAGGATTCGCAATCCGCGGAGATCGTCGAAGGCGCGGTCGACGTTTACATGGCCGCCCGCAACGAAGTGGAGCTCTATCCGGAAGTGCGCGCCTGCCTCGAACGGCTGTCGGCGCGCTACCGCGTCGCTTCGCTATCGAACGGCAATGCGTGCCTCGTGACGATCGGGCTCAACCACCTGTTTCATGCCATGGTGGCGGCTCACACGCACGGTGCGGCCAAACCCCAGCCCGAGCTCTTTCACATCGCCTGCCGCGAGCTCGGCTGCGCGCCGGAGGAAGTGGTGCATGTCGGAGACGATATCGAGCTCGACGTCCGCGGCGCACGCGGGGCGGGCCTGCACGCGGTGTGGATGAATCGCGCGAGCCACGCGTGGCCGGGCGACGACGTGCCGCACACCGTTGCGGATCTCGAAGCGCTCGAGCAGTGGCTCGCGCAGAACTGACGGAAAGCGAACGATGGCCATCAAGATCTACGAATACAGCGGCTGCAGCACCTGCAAGAAGGCGCTCAAGTACCTCGACGCGAAGAACAGAAAATACGAGAAGGTACCGATCGTGGAGCACCCGCCGACGGTGAGCGAGCTCAAGACGATGCTGCGCCACCTCGAGGCACGCGGCAAGACGTTCAGAAATCTCTTCAACACCTCGGGCGAGCAGTATCGCGCGCTCAAGGTCGGAGACCGCATCAAGGCGGGCATGACGGAACAGGAGGCGTTCGCGCTGCTCTCGAAGAACGGGAAGCTCGTGAAGCGCCCGTTCCTGCTCACGCCGAAGGGCGGCGCGACGGGTTTTCAGGTCGAGGAGTGGGACGCGCTCGTCTGAAGCCGCGCGTCATGCGTCTCGCCCGCTGCACCGGTGCGCCATCGGCGCACCCTGCGATCTAGCGCTGCACGCTGCCGAGCTCGTCCAGGATCATCTCGTTCAGCTCGCGCGGGATCGGCACGACCCCGGATTGCAGGACGGCGAGGAGCTCGCGGCGTTCGTCGGGCTCGAGCTTGCGGTACTCGTCGCGCACCTCGACCGCGATCAGGCGTTTTTGGGCGCGCGGGAGGCTCCGCAGCGCATCGTGCGCCTGTCTCACCGCCGCGGCCTTGACGCGCAGCTCCGTGATGATCTGGGGACGCATCGTGGCGTTGTTGGGGTCCGACAGGATGCGCTTCAGGCCATCGAACGTCTGCTCGCGTTGCGCGGACGAGAGATACACGAAACCCTCGTCGATGACGCTGCGCAGCTCGTCCTCCTCGATGCCGTAGAGCTGCGGCGCGAAAATGACCGGGCCCGCCGGCGCGGGCGGCGCCGTCAGGTTGTCGTAAATGGATTCCGCGGCGCGGTTGACGATCTGGTTGCGCAGCATTCGCAGCAGGATCAATGTCAGCGGGTCCACGGCAAGCGCCGAGGACGACAAGACCGCCAGCATGATCCCGACCACGAGACGACGCAGCATCGAAACCTCCAGGGGAAGGGGACTCTATTGCCTGTCGCGCGCCGCCGTCAACGCACAACGCCGCGGTCGGATCGTGGTCGCGTTGCGGCCCGGCAGGCGAAGCGGCACCATTGCCTACACACTCGCGTTAACAGGGATTACGACATGAATGATGCTTCCAGAGCCAAACAGCGGCTACCGCTTCAAGGAGTACGCGTCCTCGAGCTGAGCCACATCGTCGCGGGGCCGAGCGGCGGCATGATCCTCGCCGATCTCGGCGCCGACGTGATCAAGGTCGAGCACCCGGCGGCGGGAGACACGGCGCGCAGCCAGGCGAACCGCGGCAGCACGTTCTACACCTACAACCGGAATAAACAATTCCTGGCGCTCGACCTGCGCCAGCCGGAAGGCAAGAAAGTCTTCGAGAGACTCGTCGCGCGCTCCGACATCGTTCTCGACAACTTCGCGCCCGGCGCGCTCAAACGCCTGGGTCTCGACTACCCGTGGGCGCGCAAGGTCAACAAGCGCGTCATCTACTGCTCGGTGAAAGGCTTCCTGCCCGGGCCGTACGCCGATCGTCCCTACCTGGACGAGCTCGCGCAGATGGAAGGCGGGCTCGCTTTCCTGACCGGTTACGAAGGCCAGCCGATGCGCGCGGGCGCATCGATCACCGATATCGGCGCGGCGACCTACGGCGTCGTCGGCATCCTCGCGGCGCTCTATCGCCGGGAGCAAACCGGGGAAGGCGAGTCGATCGAAAGCGGGCTCTACGAGACGATCGTCTTCTGGATCAGCCAGTACATCACCGGGGCGCAGATCACCGGTCAGGACCCGCTGCCGCGCGGCACGCAGTCGAGCGGCATGGGACGCGCGATGGGCTGGGGCGTCTACCAGCTTTTCCCGACGAAAGACGGCACGCAGGTGTTCATCGCCGTCACTGGCAACCGCCACTGGGCGGGATTGTGCGACGCGCTCGGGTTCGATGACTGGAAGAATTCGCCGGAGTTCTCGAACAACCGAAAACGCACGGCCAACAAGCCGCGCATCGCCGAGCGCATCACGGAGGCGGTCAAGAAATACACCTACGACGAGATCACCGCGCTCCTCTACAAGGCGCTCGTGCCGTACGCGCCGGTCGGCACGCCGCTCTACATCCTGCAGGACAAGCACATGCGTGAAGGCAACCGCTGGCTGCCGCTCAAAGTCGGGGATAAGGAGTTCAAGGTGCCGAAGCTCCCGATCAGCCTGTCCGAAACGCCCGACTTTGAAGTACGCGCGCAGGCCGGCAGTCTCGGCGCGCAAACCGATTCGATACTCGCGGACATCGGCTATTCCGCGGCGGAGATCGACGCGCTCAAGGCACAGAAAGTGGTGCTGCGCTCGGATCGGACGCTCAATACCGACGATCCCGAGTAATGATCGTCATTGCGAGGAGCGCGCGATAGGATCGTCATTGCGAGGAGCGCGCGATAGCTGCGACGCGGCAATCCCGGGAATTCCCGCAAACGCGCTAGCGGGGACTCCCGCGATTGCTTCGTCCTGCCCTCCTCGCAATGACCTACTCGGGCTCGATGCCGGCGGCGCGATCTTCGTCGCGACGACGCGCGCCGACGGGTCGCCGGGCCGCCATTGTCCGATTCGCAATTCGCAACGGGCGCCGCGCGGCTCTATCATTCGGGCAATCCCGGAGGAGCGCCGATGAACGATGCCGACCAGTCAGTGTTGAGCAGGTCTTCTGTCGCAACCGAAGAGACCGTCGTCCGACGGTGGCTCGAAGCGCTCGAGGCGGGCTTGCGCGATCGCAGCGAGAGCGCCATTGCCGCGCTCTTCACGCCGGACGGTCATTGGCGTGACCTGCTGGCATTCACCTGGTCCCTCACGCCCCACATCGGCGCCGAGCACATCGGGGCGGCAATGGCCGGGCTGCAGGCTCGCGTTCACGCGCGCGGCTTCGCGATCGCGAAAAATCGTCTCGCGCCCCGCCGCACGCGCAGGCTCGGCGTCGACGTGATCGAGGCGCTGTTCGAATTCGAGACCGCGGTCGGCCGCGGCAACGGGGTCTTGCGGCTGCTCGCCGACAAGCCGTCGCAAGCCTGGGTGTTCTCGACGTCGCTCGAGGAGCTGAAAGGCTTCGAAGAAAGAACCGGCGCGCGCCGGCCGACGGGCGAGCAGTGGGCGCACAACTTCGGCGGCGACAACTGGCTCGACGAGCGCACGAAACACCAGTCCTACGCTGACAGGGAGCCGACGGTGCTCGTGGTCGGCGGCGGCCAGGCCGGTCTGGGTATCGCCGCGCGGCTCGGACAACTGGGCATCGATACGCTCGTCGTCGACAAGCACCCGCGCATCGGCGACAACTGGCGCAAGCGCTATCACTCGCTGGCGCTGCACAACCAGATCCAGGTCAACCACATGCCGTACATGCCGTTTCCGCCGACCTGGCCGAAGTACATCCCGAAGGACATGCTCGCGAACTGGTTCGAGGCCTACGCGTGGGCGCTGCAGATCAACGTCTGGAACAGCACGGAGTTCGTGGGCGGCACGTTCGACGAGGCCGCGGGACGCTGGAACGCGGTCGTGCGCAGAACCGACGGATCCGAACGCACGCTCACGCCCCGCCACGTCATCTTCGCGAATGGGGTGAGCGGCCTTCCGCGCATTCCGTCGCTGCCCGGGCTGGACGCGTTCGCCGGAACGGTGGTCCATTCGCACAGCTTCACTGAAGGTACTCCCTGGCGCGGCAAGAACGTGCTCGTGCTCGGCACCGGCAACAGCGGCCACGACATCGCACACGAGCTGCACAGCCACGGCGCCGACACGACGATCATCCAGCGCGGGTCCACGACCGTCGTGTCGGTCGATCCGAGCGCGCGGCTGAATTACGCGCTCTACGATGAAGGGCCGCTGGAGGACTGTGATCTGCTCGCCGCCGCGAACACCTATCCGCTCGTGATCAAGGGCTATCAGCTCGCGGTCGAACGGATGGTCGAGTTCGACAAGGAGATGATCGCGGGCCTCAAGGCGCGCGGCTTCAAATACGACATCGGCGAGGACAAGACCGGGCACCAGATGAAATATCGCCGGCGCGGCGGGGGCTACTACCTCGACGTCGGCTGCTCGGGGCTGATCGTGAGCGGAGCGATCAAGCTGCTCCAGTTCAACCAGATCGAGCGCTTCGTTCCCGAAGGCGCGCTGCTCAAGGATGGCTCGATTCGACCGGCGGATCTCCTGGTGCTCGCCACCGGCTATCACTCGCAACAGGATCTCGTGCGCAAGTTGCTCGGCGACGGTGTCGCGGACCGCGTGGGCCAGGTTTGGGGCTTCGGCCCGGACGGCGAGATGGCGAACATGTGGAAGCGCACGCCGCAGCAGGGCTTGTGGTTCATCGCCGGCGGTCTCGGGCAGTGCCGCATCTATTCGAAATACCTCGCGCTGCAGCTGAAAGCGATCGAAGAAGGCCTGATGCCACGAGAAGGGGCGGCGCTCGCCTGAAGGTTCGGGATGACACGCTCTGTCACCGCGGCAGTCGTCTTCCTCGCACTGAGTGGCTTCGGCGCGAGCGTGGCATCGGCGCAGGACTATCCGAGCAAGACCGTGCGCATCGTGACCACCGGAGCGGGCGGCAGCGGCGACATCATCTCGCGGCTCGTCGCGCAGGAGATATCGCCCACGCTCGGCCAGCAGGTGATCGTCGACAATCGACCGACGCTTGCCGCGATAGACGTTGCAGCCAAGGCGCCGCCGGACGGTTACACGATCCTCGAATCGGGCGGCGCCATCTGGACCACGCCGCTGCTGCAGGACACCACGTGGGATGCGATTCGGGATTTTTCGCCGATCACGCAGATCGAGCGGACGCCGAACATCCTGGTCGTGCATCCGTCGGTGCCGGTTAAATCGGTCAGGGAGGTGATCGCGCTGGCCAAGGCAAAACCCGGGGTGCTGAACTACAGCTCATCCGGGGCCGGCGGCTCGTCTCATCTCGCGGGCGAGCTCTTCAAGTCCATGGCGGGCGTGAAGCTCGTGTGGGTCCCGTACAAGGGCTCGAGCCAGGCGGCGCTCGCGCTCATCAGCGGAGAGGTCCATCTCGCTTTCGCGAGCACCGGTGCGATCGTTCCATTTATCAAAGCGGGGAAATTGAAGGCCATCGCCGCTACAGGCTTGCGGCCGTCGGCGCTCCTTCCCGGATTGCCGACCGTCGCGGAGTCGGGCTTGCCCGGCTTCGAGGTGGCGTCGATCGATGTCTTCGTGGTGCCGGCGAAAACATCCGCCGCGATCGTCCGGCGACTGCATCAGGAGATCACGCCGGTGCTGAACAGGGCAGACGTCAAAGAGCGGCTGTTGAAGGCTGGAATCGAGGTCGTGACCAGCTCACCCGAGGAGTTGGCTGCGACGATCAAATTCGAAATGACGAAGTGGGGTAAGCTCATCAAGGAAGCGGGCATCCGGGTCAACTGACCGAGGACGCATGAACATCACTCAGCAACGCCGTTGTGCTGCGATCACGGTTGGCCTGCTCGCTCTGGCGCCCTGCTCCGCCACCGCGCAGAGCGACTACCCGAACCGCGCGATCCGCATGGTCGTGCCGTTTGCACCTGGAGGCGGTACGGACATCGTCGGGCGGCTGCTGGCAGAAAGCCTGGCCACGGCGCTGAAGGTAAGCGTCGTGGTCGACAATCGGCCCGGCGGCGGCACCACGGTCGGCACCGCCATCGTCGCGAGGGCAACGCCCGACGGCTACACCGTGCTGCTCAACACCCTCGATCTCCCTGCGGGTCCCGCGCTCTTCAAGAAGCTGCCGTACGATCCGCTGCGCGATTTTCTCCCCGTGTCGCTGGTTGCGGAGCAACCGAACCTGGTGGTGGTCCATCCTTCACTGCCTGCGAAAACGCTGAAGGAGTTGAGCGCGCATCTGCAGGCGAATCCCGGCAAGCTCACCTACGGTTCGTCCGGCGTCGGAACGGTCACGCACCTGGCAACGGAGTTGCTGCTGCTGGGCATGCAGCGCAGCGTGATCCACGTGCCCTACAAAGGGATCGGACCCGCGGTCACCGCGATGCTCGGCAACGAAACCACGATGCTCGTTTCCACGTTCGCTTCGGCGCTGCCGCACGTTAAAAGCGGGCGGCTGCGCGCCCTCGGCGTGACGGGCCTCAGCCGGGCAAGCCTGCTGCCGGATGTGCCCACCATACCGGAGGCCGGCGTTCCCGGTTACGAATTCACCGTGTGGTACGGTCTCACGGTACCGGCCGGCACGCCGCGCGGCATCGTGGAGAGGCTCCACAAGGAGACCGTCGGACAGTTGAATACCGCCAGCGTGCAGCAGCGCTACGATGCCCAGGGACTGAGCGTCATTCCGTCCACAACGGCGTACTACGCGGAAAAGCTCAAGTCGGAAACCAAGAAATGGGCCATGGCCGCGCAGGTGGCAAAGATCCAGCCGGAATGAAAATCACGCGGGCTACTCGCCGCGGATACCCGCCACCTTCACGAGCTGGGTCCAGAGCTCGATTTCGTTTCTGATCGTCATCGCGCATTCGGCCGGCGTCCCGCCGACCGGATCGGCACCGACGGATGCGATGAGTTTCTTCACTTCCGGATCCGCCGTGATCTTCACGATCTCCGCGTGCAGGCGCTGGACGATCGCAGGAGACAGCTTCGCCGGTCCCATCAACGCGTACCACGGACTTTTCTCGAAGCGCGCGACGCCTTGCTCCGTGAACGTCGGAACCTCCGGCATGAAGCGCGACCGCTCGAGTCCGGTTACCGCGAGCGCCTTCAACCGGTTTGCCTTCAAGTGAGGCGTCGCGCCGGTTGCCGCTGAGAACAACACCTGGATCTCCCCGCTCAACAGCGCGGCGAACGAAGCGCCCGCGCCTTTGTACGGGATGTGCGTGAGGTTCGTTCTCGCGACGTACTTGAAGAGCTCCGCTGAAAGATGGCTCTGCGAGCCCATGCCCGAAGAGCCATAGTTCAGGACGCCCGGTTTTGCCCGGGCGAGCTCGATCAGCTCTTTCATCGACGGCACGGGCAAGCTCGTCGGGACGAGCAGGATGTGAGGCGCCGTCGCGATGACCGAGATGGGTGAAAAGTCGCGAATGGCGTCGTATGGCAGCTTGGAATACAGCGCCGGGCTCGCGCCGTGCGTGCTGTTGTTGTTGACGGTGAGCGTGTATCCGTCCGGAGCGGCCTTCGCCGCAATCTCGCTACCCAGTGCGCCTCCGGCACCCGCCCGGTTGTCGACGATCACGGGCTGGCCGGTGTTTTCGTTCAGCTTGCGCGCGACGAGGCGTCCCATGAAATCGACCCCGCCGCCGGGCACGAACGGAACGATCACGCGTATCGGGCGTGTCGGGTAGGACTGCGCGTGAACGCTGAATGCACTGGGCAACACCAACATCAACACGAGAAAGCAAAGTCTCAGCGGCATGGTGAAATCCTTTTGCTGCGCGAGCGCCGAGGCGCACTGTAGCACCCCCTCGCATCTGCTGTAGGCGTCTTTTCACGAGTCATTGCGCCGACCTCCGGCAGGTATCGTTGCAAACTCCAGAAGGTGCGGTCAGAAAACGAATCGCGACTTTCGTATTGCAAGCGACGCATGTAGCCGAATATGCGGATAGGAGACCGCCAGGAGCTACGATTGGCACGTGGTAGCCCCGTTTTAGATCGATCGGAACGCTCCGGATCAATCTTCCGATTGCCGGTTCGTAATCTGTGAAGTAGTTGTAGTGCTCGCGTGGTCGTAGAACCCGGCTTTCCTTCTGGTAGTCAATGGCTCCTCCGACTTCGTTCGTAGAGAACCGAAGTGCAGCGGGATATTTTTCGTTCACAGAATCTCAACTCGATGCGAGCTGCTTGACTACGGCAGTCAAGCGCAAATAACGCACGCTACCTATCGAGCAAAAGCGATACAAACGTCATCAGCAATATGAGCAGAAAGCTCACATACATCACGGCGAGGATACGTGCCAGCATCAAAACGTCCGGCCATGGATTCAGAACAGCACGGCTTTTCGCGCTGAGCAAGAATTTGGTGAAGCGCCGAGAAGTCAGCCAACCACCTGTCACGAAAAAGAAAGGGGTTGGCCTTCCCAGTTCATCCAGAAGCGCAGGACTTGTTTTATAAACTCGATACAAGAACACGCCGTTTATCGTTGTGATCGCGAGTCCCGCGCCGAGAAGCAGCCACCATAGCGAATAGAAGGTCATCGGGAGACGCTATCTAAAACATAAGTTACACGGCACCCGTACCGCCCAGTTCAACCTCGACCTACCCAGAGAGGTGCCGACACTCGCGTCGAAACCATATCCGCTCGACCAATCTCCAAGGCTACCAGCTCCACCCATTATGATGAAGTTAGAGCCACCGCCAAAAACACCTGCCAAGCCCGCGGATACCTTCAGATAATCACCGACAAGTGCCTGCGGGTCAGGACACGCCATCATGTCGTCGAAATTTGCCTTGCTGCCCGCGAACGTAAATCCCCTACCAATTCCTACAGCCGTCGCAGTGACACGGGCGACATACTGATAGCCGCACTGGCATTCTGATGTAAGTGTGTAAATGTCGAGGCCTCCGAATAATGCCCCAGCGCTAAACACGGTTCCGCTCCACTTTACTAATCCCAGCGGATCCGAATGACGCAATGGATTGTTGCTCACATACAGGTAAGGGTTAATGCCGGCCCTCAACCCGATCGGATCCGACTGAATGTATCTTCCGATTGCCGGCTCGTAATCTCTGAAGTAGTTGTAGTGGAGGCTCGTCTCGCTGTCGAAATACTGTCCCGGCAGTCGCAGGTTGCACGTCAAGGTACCCAGACCACTCGGATTCTCGTTCGGCGCATTTGCTCCGAACGGATCCAGTTGCTCCCACCGCCACACGAGCTGATTCACATTGTTCGTGATCGCCCGCGGCGTGTTCAGGTGATCGGTGTAGATGAACGAGAGCCCGGTGGAGGTCTCCACCGTGAAGCCGTTGCTCGTGGCAAGTCGCGTGTAGGTGTTGTTCGCGAAGAGCCGGAGCTCGTAAGTCCCCGTCGCCTGGCCGCCCGGTACCGTGATCGGGACGTTGCCGTTCGCACTTCCGGTCGTGTTCTCGCGAACGATGTAGGCCGTGTCCGCCGCGCCGGGCGTGTAAAGACCGACCCAATCCGCTGCCGTCGGCGTGCCGATCCCGCGCCAGCTTGCCGTGACCGAGACACCGGCGGCGACGCTGTCCGGCGTCGCCGCCACCGATGGGTCGATAACGCTCAGGTTCCCGCTCGTTGCCAGCCGCACGTTGGCCGCGTTGAAAAGCCGCATCTGATAGGCACCAGCGGTCACCGATCCAGCGATCGTAAAGCTCATGCTGCCGCTCGCAGCACCGTTCGTGTCCTGACGCGCCACGTAGGCGGCGTCGGATGCACCGGGCGTGAATAGACCCACCCAGTCGCCCGCCGCTGGCGCCCCGATCCCGCTCCAGGACACCGTGACGCTGCCGCCGCGGCCGATCGTGGCCGGCGTGAGCGTCAGCGTCGGATCCGTGACGCTGAAATTGCCGCTGGTCGCGAACCACCCGTTGCTGGCGCCCTCGAAGAGCCGCAACTGATACGTGCCCGCGGCGATCGTCGCCGGAATCGTGAACGCAATGTTGCCGCTGGCGGTTCCGGTGGTCTTCTGCTGCACGAGGTAGGCCGTGTCGGTCGCCCCGGGCGTAAATAGCCCGGTCCAGTCGCTCCCCGTCGGAACGGGAATACCTGTCCAGGTGGCGGTAAGTGACGCTCCGCGCGCAACACTCGCAGGCGCGGCCGCGAGCGTCGCCATGTGAACGACGAACGTGTTGCTCGTGGCAAGCTTGATGTAGCTACTGTGGAAGAGCCGCGCCTCGTAGGTGCCGGGCGCCTTGTTCCCGGCGAGTCCCAGCGTCACCGTTCCGTTGGGGCCGCCCGTGGTGTAACGCCATTCCTGGAACGCGCTGTCGGCGGCACCCGGGGTATAGATTCCGATCCAGTCGTCGCTGGCCGGAGCGCCGACGCCGCTCCACTGCAGCGTGAGCGTGTCGCCGGGGCGCCGCGTGGGAGGCGAAGCCGCGAGCGACGGCGGAATGACCGTGAACAGACCGCTCGTCGCCAGCCGCGTGTAGCCGTCGTTGGCGAAGAGTCTCAGCTCGTACTCGCCGGGAGACCTCGTGCCGCTGAGTGTGTGCGTGACGTTGCCGCTCGCTGTCCCGGTCGTGTATCGCCATTCCAGGGCGGGGCTGTCGGGCGCGCCGGGTACGTAGACACCGATCCAATCGGTCGAAGTCGGTGTCCCGATGCCGCTCCAGGTGAAAACCATGGTCGCGCCAGCGGGGACCACCGGAGGGCTCGCGCTTACGCTGGCCGCGGCGAGCGAAGGGCTCGCGAAGAGCGAGAGGCAGACGAGGAGGACCAGTGTCAGCCAGTGCCGCGACAGCAAAGACGCGCGAGACGTCATGTCCGAGGCTCAGCGCGCCTTACTGGACGATCGCGACGGGGATGTCGCCCAGATAGATGTACTGTTGCGTCCGTTGCGATCTCCCCGATCGCCAAACCTTAGGGACAGATGGCTCCCCCTTTCATCAACACGTCCACCATTTGCGGTTTTGAGAGAGCCTGAGCTCGACACAGTGGGGCGTCGCCCCATTCGCGCCCTTGGTTAGGGTCCGCGCCAGCTCTGAGCAATTTGGTGACGACGTCTGTATTTCCTTTTCTTATTGCGATGAGAAGGGCTGTGTTCTTGTGCCGTTCATCGACTGCGTCGAGCTTGGCGCCATGGTTGACGAGATTCTCGACTATTGACGAATGACCGAAGAACGCAGCGAACATCAAGGGTGTCATGCCGGTCTCTGTAGGTTCGTTAGGATCAGCGCCTGCGCCAAGAACTGCCTCGACAACCTGGTCGTTACCGCCTTCCACGGCCCGGTTTAACACCGAGTTGCTTGGCGGGCCCAAAGGCTTCTTGACGTCTGTACCTGCCTCGAGAAGCTGCTGAACGCGGCGCAAGTCTCCGTTCGTTGCGGCCACGCGTAGTTCGCTTGGCAAATAGTAGGCGTGATACAGGAAATATCCAGCGGATAAGATGATTATGAAAGTCGTCACCAAACCCCACATCACGCGGTTCTTTCGAGCATTTTTCATCGTCGACATGGCGGACATTTCGCGCGTGCGACATCAAAGGCCTTCTTGCCACCGAGCTGCTCTACCGCAACTGCATACTGCAGGGCTCGGTCAACGCACTCAAGGCCGACGCCAAGAATTTTGAAGAACAATGGGATTTGATTGCAGGCATTTAAGACGTCATTAAAGAATCGTTGATCGCATTCCGCCCGCGTCGGTCGATTTACGCAATCGTCGTAGCACGCATCGTGATTAATACAGGCCTGCGTGAATCTGTACGGTCCAAAGTTGTCTGGGAACTTAGGTCCATCCTCGGCCCCACAAACCTTAAACGTCTTTAAGCCATATGGATCGAGATTACTCAGTGGGTTCGCATTTGCGTACGCATAAGTGTTAATTCCAGCACGCAATCCAATCGGGTCACTCTGGACGTACCTCGCAGTGCTCGGATCGTAGTCGCGAAGTATGTTGTAGTGGAGCCCCGTCTCGCTGTCGAAATACTGCCCCGGCAGCCGCAGGTTGCACGTGAAGGTGCCGAGGCCGCTCGGATTCTCGTTCGGCGCATTCACCCCGAACGGATCCAGTTGCTCCCACCGCCACAGGAGCTGATTGACGTTGTTCGTGATCGCCCGCGGCGTGTTCAGATGGTCGGTGTAGATGAACGAGAGCCCGGTGGAGGTCTCCACCGTGAAGCCGTCGCTCGTGGCAAGACGCGTGTACGTGTTGTTCGCGAAAAGCCGAAGCTCGTACGTCCCTGGCGGCTGATTGCCCGGCACCGTGATCGCAACGTTGCCGGTGGCCGTTCCGGTCGTGTCCTGTCTCACGATATAGGCCGTGTCCGCCGCACCGGGCGTGTACAGGCCAACCCAGTCGGTTGCCGTGGGCGTGCCGATTCCACGCCAGCTTGCCGTCACCGGGACACCCGCAGCGACGCTGTCCGGCGTTGCCGACACCGACGGATCGATCACGCTCAGATTCCCGCTCGTGGTCAACCGCACGTTCGCGGCGTTGAAGAGCCGCATCTGATAGGTACCAGCGACGACCGAGCCGGCAATCGTAAAGCTCATGCTGCCGCTCGCAGCACTCGTCGTGTCCTGGCGTGCCACGTAGGCCGTGTCGGACGCGTTCGGTGTAAAGAGGCCGACCCAGTCGCCCGCCGCCGGGGCCCCGATGCCGCTCCACGACACCGTGACGCTGCCCCCGCGGCCGATCGTAGCCGGTGTGACCGTCAGCGTCGGATCCGTGACGCTGAAATTGCCGCTCGTCGCGAACCACCCGTTACTGGCGCCCTCGAAGAGCCGGAATTGGTACGTGCCTGCGGCGATCGTCGCCGGAATCGTGAAGGCAATGTTCCCGCTGGCGGTGCCGGTGGTCTTCTGCTGCACGAGGTAGGCCGTGTCGGCCGCCCCGGGCGTGAAGAGCCCGATCCAGTCGCTTGCCGTCGGAACGGGAATTCCGGTCCAAGTGGCGGTGAGTGATGCGCCACGCGCAACACTCGCGGGCGAGGCCGCGAGCGTCGCCATGTGAACGACGAACGTGTTGCTCGTGGCAAGCTTGATGTAGCTACTGTGGAAGAGCCGCGCCTCGTAGGTGCCGGGCGCCTTGTTCCCGGCGAGTCCCAGCGTCACCGTTCCGTTGGGGCCGCCCGTGGTGTAACGCCATTCCTGGAACGCGCTGTCGGCGGCACCCGGGGTATAGATTCCGATCCAGTCGTCGCTGGCCGGAGCGCCGACGCCGCTCCACTGCAGCGTGAGCGTGTCGCCGGGGCGCCGCGTGGGAGGCGAAGCCGCGAGCGACGGCGGAATGACCGTGAACAGACCGCTCGTCGCCAGCCGCGTGTAGCCGTCGTTGGCGAAGAGTCTCAGCTCGTACTCGCCGGGAGACCTCGTGCCGCTGAGTGTGTGCGTGACGTTGCCGCTCGCTGTCCCGGTCGTGTATCGCCATTCCAGGGCGGGGCTGTCGGGCGCGCCGGGTACGTAGACACCGATCCAATCGGTCGAAGTCGGTGTCCCGATGCCGCTCCAGGTGAAAACCATGGTCGCGCCAGCGGGGACCACCGGAGGGCTCGCGCTTACGCTGGCCGCGGCGAGCGAAGGGCTCGCGAAGAGCGAGAGGCAGACGAGGAGGACCAGTGTCAGCCAGTGCCGCGACAGCAAAGACGCGCGAGACGTCATGTCCGAGGCTCAGCGCGCCTTACTGGACGATCGCGACGGGGATGTCGCCCAGATAGATGTATTCCTTCTGCACCGCCCCGGCGGCGGTGCTCTCGGCGATCAGCCGGCCCTGGGCATCGTAGTGATAGACCGTGTCCTCGGACGCGTTCGCCTTACGCACGCGCTGACCGACCGCGTTGATCGAATAATTCGTCGTTCCCGCCGATCCGACGGATTGCGTCATCCGTCCGCGTGTGTCGTACCCAAACGTCCGCGTTCCATCGGCGGTGATGCTGCCGACGGCGTCGTGGGTGTACGTGCGCGACTCGGCTCCGGTGATGGTGCTCAGGCGATTGCTCGTCGATGGGTAGCTATAGTTCGAGGTCGCGGCGCCAACCGTCTTCGTCGAGCGATTTCCGACCGCGTCATATGTAAACGCCTGGCTGGGACTCGCCCCGCTGTAGCTCGTGAGTCGATCGAGCAGGTCGTACCCATACGTGTTGGTGTTCGCCGGCACACCGTTCTCGACGATTGTCTGAATGCGGCTGGCCGGGTCGTAGCCGACGGCAAAGGTTTGCGAAGTCAGCGTGTAGCTGGCAACGCGGCCGTCGAGATCGAATCCACGGTTATAGAAGCGGCCATTGCCGTAAGCGAAGCTGCGCACCCCGCCGAAGGGCATGTAGGAAACCGCGGAGACGACGGTCTGCGTCGTCCCGGCCTGGGTCGAGGTGATCCGTCGCACGCGCCCCAGGGCATCGAACGTGTAAGTAAGCTGCCGGCCGCTGGGATAAGTGACGGCGTTGAGCTGCCCCTGGGCGTCGTACGCGTAGCCCGTGGTGTAGGTCACACCGGCAATCGTGCGCGCTTCGCTCGTCAGCCGGCCCTGGAGGTCGTACCCATACGTCGTCGTGCTGCTGGGCTCGGAGATCTGCGTCAACCGGCCTTTCTGGTTCGTTCCCTGGTCATACGTGAACGTGTGCTGCACACCGCCTTGATAGGTGATGCTGGTGACGCGGTTCAGGGCGTCGTATGCATAGGTGGTGACCTGGCTCTTGGCATCGGTGGCAGTGAGCAGGTTGCCGGCAGCATCGTACGTGCTGCTGGTCGTGCCCGTATCGGGACTGGCAAGCTGAGTCAGGTTGCCGAGGCCATCGATCGTGTACGTCGTCTCGAGCTTGCGCGGATCGGTCACCTTCGTGAGCTGATCCAGTCCGTCGTACTCGTATTGGATGCTGCCGCTCAACGCGTCCGTAACCTTCTTCAGACGATTGAGCTCGTCATAGTCGTTGGTGGTCAGGTCGGCCGTGCCGGAGAGCGGTCCGTCGATCGTCTTGAGATTGCCTTGAGCGTCGTAGGCATAGAGGAACTTCTCCGTTGCGACCGCGCCGATGTCCTCAACGAGCCGGTTCAACGCGCTGATCGTGCGTGCATGCGTCTGGCGCAGCACCCCGCCGTCGTCGTACGTGTTGTCGACCGTGCGGTTGCCCATCACGTCGAGCGTGTAGACGATCCGATTGGCGAGGTTGTCGCGGATCTCGGTGAGTCGGTGCGCCGCATCGTAGAGGTACTCGATGAAGCTTGCGTCCGGTGCAGTGACCTTCTTGAGGAGACCCGTCGGCTCGTACTCGTAGGTCGTTGTGAGCCCATCCACGGTGCGGGAAGTGAGCCGCATGCGCGCGTCGTACCCGAGCGTCGTGACCATCCCGTTCGGGTCGGTGATCTTGAGCGGCTGGCCGTTCCCGCTGTACTCGTCGATCGTCGTGACGTGGTTGAGGCCGTTTGCGATCGTGTTGACTTTGCCTCGGCACCCAACGGTGGGCGGACCCGGTATCCCGGCCGCACAAGATGCGTTGTTCGCGTAGTAGGCGAAAGTCGTGACGTCCGTGCTGATGTCGGTGCGCGGGCCTCTTAGCGTGAGCACCTGGCCTTCGGTGTTGTAGGTGTACGTCCACGTCCGTGCAGCGCCGATCAACTTGGATGTGAAAGCGTTGCCGCCGATCGGATCGTCGGTGGCCTGGATCGTCCTGGTGAGAACGTTCCCGCGGTTGCCTGGATTCGAGTCGTTCGGCGCCCCGTAGGTCAACGTGGTGCGCCGCAGCGGCTCGGCAATGCGCAGCGGCAGGCGATAGTCCGCATGCCACTCGGCGGTGATGGTCCGGGTGACGGCAGTCGTTGCGCCGCCGCTGGTCAGACCTTCGACCCGGCTCGTCTCGAGGCCGCGCGCATCATGCGTGTAGTTCGTCCGGTTCCCGTTCCAGTCAGTACTGCTTGCGACGTAACCTCGTGCGTCGTAGGTCCGGGCTGCCGGTCCGCAGGTTGGGCACAGCGGACCGGAAATGTCCGTATTCAGGGGAACGCCCAGTATTCCGGTAAACGCATAGGTGCGCGCCTGGCCGAAAGCATCGGTGACGGTTGCAGACCTCGATCCGTACGAAACGGCGTATGCGTCGACGCCTCCGGTGAGCTCCGTAAGGATCGCGCGGCCGTCTGACCGGTATCCGAAGTTCGCAAAGCGGACATTCTTCTCGTCCGTGATGCCGGTCAGCGCGATGGGCAGGTTCGTGTTGCTCGTGAGGTTCTGCTCGTTGTAGTGGAACAGACGTTGTCGCGCGTCGGGGTACGTGACCGAAGCCACGTTTCCGGCAGTGTCGTACGTGTACGTCAGTGTGCCGCCGTCGGGCAGCGTCACCGTCGAGAGGCGGCTGAGCGGCGTGTCGTATGCGAAGGTCAGGGTGGCCTCGAAGGGATCCGTCACGCTTTCGAGCTTACCCGCCGCGTTATAAGCGAGCGTGTGCGTGAGACCTTGCCGATTGCGAAGCGAGACGAGTCGCCCATTGGCGTCATAGCTCTCGACGAGATCCTCTTCTACGGTGAGCTCCCAGCCCGACCCCACCGCAGCCAGCCGGTAAGGCACGTCGTCATCAGGCACCCACGCGCCGTTCTTCAACTGGAAGATCAGTATGCTGCCTTGCGGTCGCGCCGCGGCGATGTTGTCCGGTTTTAGATGCAGCCCTCGATCGAAGTTGCTGCGCCACTGCAGATTGGTAGCACCAGGGTTATTGGTAACCTTCTCGCCCGCCGGATCCGGCAGCCGCGTGAACACGCTTGCATAGTTCGGCATCGCGGTCATTCTTGGCTGACTGTCGTAGTAGCGCTGGAAGGTCAGCGGGAATATGCCGAGTGCGGTGTAGTCAGTCTTCACCAGAAACTTGCGGCCGGTATCGATCGCAATCGGTCTGCCGATGCAGATCTGCCCTGGACCGCAAGTCTTGTCAGTGTTTATCGGTGACGGAGCGGGTGGGTAGTATGACTGCCCACACAGGCCGGTGTACTGAGTCTTCGGCCAGGCGGGGGTCCGTGCACCAGTAGGCCAATGCGACGGTGAAATAAGCTACGTGCGACTGGCTCTTCTCGTTCCATCCCCAGCAGACACTGCCGTCGAGGTAAATACTGGGATCGGGCTGCAGCGACGTCCTGTAAGCGTATGTGATCGGCGGCGAGGCGCTTGCCGTGCACGCTTCGGCCGCAGATGCATGCGGGCCATTGGGGTAGAACACGCCGGCCCCGGACCATACGAGAGGGGCCTGCTTGTAGAGGACGATCTGCGCGTGGCCGGTTTGCGCCAATGTCATGATGACGATGGCGCCGGCAAGCAAGGCAGCGCGACTGATCAGAGTTGTTCCGAAGCGAGACAGCGGCGCTTGCATGGATTTCCTCGGAATTGCAAAAGGCGGGAACGTTTTCCGCGACGCTCGTGACAACGTCGTCATGCGGAAACAAGCAGTGTGCCTGGCACCGTGTTCAGGCACGAGTGCAGTCTGTCGAACTGCGCTGTTGCATGATCTGCTCGGCGAAACTACAAATTCCTCAGGCGTTCGCGCAATACGGCGAATGGTGTAAGGAATTTTCTTGCTTTGATTATCCTGTTGAGAACGAGAGCAGCACGCAGTGACTTAGTGACACCCCCACGAAAGGAGTCCCCATGGCCGTACGCCTCGTCGTGAATATCACCGCCGCGCCTGGTAAGGGCGGAGAGCTGGCGCAAGCCTACAAGGCACGGTGCCTGGAGGTCATGCAGGAGCCCGGGTGCGAACAGTTCGAGGTTTTTCAGAGCGTCCTGAACCCCGACCGGCTCACGTTGCTCGAGCGCTGGTCCGACCAGGCCGCCTTGGATACGCACGCAAAGGTCAACCAGAGCCGGACACCGCTGCCGCCCGGGCTACGCGCAGGCGCGGGCGAACGCGAGGACTACGAGTACAAGAGGACGCGTTAGCTCGCCAGGAATAGGCGACGCCTATTTGAGATTGAGCCGCTTCACCTGCTGCTCGATCTGCACGTACTCGCGTGCCATCGACGCCCTGAACTGCTCGGGCGTCATGCGTTCCGCCGGCTGGGCGCCGTCGGCCTCGAGCCGCTGCACCATCTGCGGGGCATGCATGCCGTCGCTCACGACGCGATTTATCGGATTGATGATGGCGCGCGGTGTTCCAGCCGGTGCGTAGAGCCCGTAGCGGTTGACGAGCTTGAAATCCGGAAATCCCTGCTCGGCGACCGTCGGCAGGTCCGGCATGGACGGTATGCGCGTGAGTCCCATGGCTGCGAGCGCACGCACTTTGCCGGTCCTCACCGCGCCGCTCGCCGCGATCGAGCTCGCCGCCGCGAGGTTAATCTCGCCGCCCATGAGCGCGATGATGGCGGGCGCGCTGCCTTTGTAGGGGATGAACAGCAGCTTAGCGCCCGATAGCTGCGCCAGCCGCTCCATGCCGATGTGCACCGTATTGCCGGTCCCGGAGGCGCCGGAATAGGTGAGGGTGCGCGTTGCCGAGTACGCGACCAGCTCCTTGATCGACTTGAACGGCATGCTCGGATGCGCAAGGAGGATGTACGGCTGCGCCGAGGTCGCGACGATCGGATCGAACGCCTTCAGCACGTCGAAGGGGACGCGCTTGCTCGCACTTAGAATGAGGAGCGTTTCTCCGAGTGCGAGCAGCGTGTAACCGTCGGGCGCGGATCTCGCGACGAGCTCCACGGCGATGACGCCGGTGCCGCCCCGCTTCACGGGAGGGAACTATAACCCGCTGCACTAAACTGCTTCGACGTCAGCCACGAGGATTCGAACCATGGATACAGGACTCAAGGGCAAGACCGTGCTCATCACCGGAGCGAGCCGCAACATGGGCCGCCGCTCCGCGCTCGCGTTCGCGCGCGAGGGCGCCAATCTCGCGATCTGCACCAGCCAGAAAATGCGCGAGCTCGAAGGAGTCGCCGAAGAAGTGCGGGCGCTCGGTGCGAAGGTCGTGGCCGAACAGTGCGACGTGACCGACGCGGCCTCGGTGACGCGTTTCGTCGCTGCCGCACGCAAGGGCCTCGGCACCGTGCACGTGGCGATCAATCTCGCGGGCTATCGCGCCGAAGCGCCGCTCCTGGAGGAGACGCTCGACGTGTGGGAGCGCACGATCGCCGTCAACCTGACCGGACCGTTCCACGTCTGCCGCGCCGTGCTTCCGCTCATGAAAGAGCAGCGCTGGGGCCGGATCATCAATATCTCCGGCGTCGCGCCGTATATCGGCGGCGGTGCGGCGAAGGGCGCGGTCAAACTCGGCATCGTCGGCTTCACCCGCGGCGTCGCGCGCGAGTTCGGAACGCACGGCATCACCGCGAACTGTGTCGGCCCCGGGCAGATCGCGAGAGACGAGGAGGATCGCGCCGACAGGCATACCGCGCGCAACCCGATGCAACGCCACGGCACGGCCGACGAAGCGGTCTCGATCCTGATCTACCTTGCGAGCGAACACGCGGGCTTCGTGAACGGGCAGTGCTACCTCATGAACGGCGGGATGTACTACCAATGAGCGAGGATCCGCTCGTCGTGCTCGGGCGCGCGGCCGCAAGCCTCGAGCTCGAAAACCTTCCCGCCGAAGTCGTGATGCGCGCGAAACAGCGCGTGCTCGACACGGTCGGATGCCTGGTGGCGGGTTACGACGCCGGCATCGCCGAAGAGATCCGCGCGTTCGTGAAGTCGCAGGGCGGCGCCGGGGAAGCGACGCTGTTGCCGGGCGGCGAGAAAACGACCGTCTCGCTCGCGTGCCTGGCACACGCCACGTACATGCACGGGCTCGAGCTCACCGATGCGGCGCCGCGCGGCACCGTGCATCCGGGCAACGAGGTCGTGCCGGCGGCGCTCGCCGGCGCGGAAAAGTGCAAGCGGAACGGCGCCGATGTGATCGCCGCCCTCGTCGCGGGCTACGAAGTCGAGATCCGCTTCGGCCGCGCGCTTTTCCCGAGCGCCTTCTACCGCGGCTGGTGGACGCCGGGGCTCTTCGGCGGCATCGGCTCGGCGGTCGCGATGGCGCGTCTGCTGAAGCTCGACGCGAAAGGCATGGACAACACGATCGGCATCGTCCTGAACCTGTTGCCGACGGCCTCCGGCAAGGCCAACGAAGAGGGCGAGAGCGTCAAATGGCTGATCGGCGGCCAGTCGAGCGCGGCGGGGGTGCTCGCGGCCGAGATGGCGGCGCGCTCGGTGAAGGGCATGCGCGAAGTGGTGAAAGGCTGGCTGCCGGTGCTCGCCGACAAGGTCCTGCCCGAACGTCTTACCGAGGGCATCCGCGCGGACGGCAGCTTCGAACAGTGGGAAATTCTCTCCGGCGTGTTGACCAAGCACTACGCGACGGTGGGACCGCTGACGGCATCGCTCGATGCGACGTTCGACCTCGTCGCGAAGCACGGAATCGACGCCGAAGACATCCGGGAGATCCACGCCGACGTGCCGCGGCGCACCGCGACCTTCAATACCGTTCATCCGGAGAACGACGTCGCGGCGCGCGCGAGCCTGCCGTACTGCCTCGCGGTCGCGGTGTGCCGGAAAGATCCGGCCGCGCTGCTCGGCCCGGCGTTTCGCGACGAGGTGCTGAATGACCCGTTAATCCACGCGGCCGCGGACAAGGTGCGCATCACCGAGAACGAAGACTACGAGCGCCGCTACCCCGCGCAGAGCCTCGCACGCGTCACGATCACGCTGACTGACGGCGGGTCGTTCTCGCAGGAGGACGATCGCAGCGCACGCGCCCGCTATCTCACGCCGAGCGACGAGGACATCGAGGGCAAATTCCGCCTGATCGCGGTGCCGGTGCTGGGGCCGGTGAAAGCCGACAAAGTCATCGCGCTCGTTCGCAGGCTCGAAACGCTGCACGACATGGGCGAGCTCATCGAAGCGCTCAAGACCTAAAAGGCACATACTGAGCGCTCCCCGGAGGGAGGCGCTATGCGGAATTCGCAGCGAGTGATGCTTGCAACCGCAATCTTCTCAGGTGTTGCGACCGCCGCAACGCCGGGCGCCTCGCAGCCCCAGCAGAAATTCCCGACGAAGCCGATCCGCCTGGTGGTCGGACTCTCCCCGGGCGGCACGCTCGACACGCTGGCGCGCATCACCGGCCAGAAGATGAGCGAGCACTGGGGGCAGCCGGTGGTGGTGGAAAACCGTCCCGGAGGAAGCACCGTCATCAGCGCAAGCCTGGTCGCAAAGTCCGCCCCGGATGGCTATACGCTCCTCGTCATCCTCGGCAGCTTTCCGGCTGCCGCGGCAACCCTGTCGAACCTGCCGTACGACCCGCTCAAGGACTTTGTCGGCGTGACTCAGTTCGGATATGGCACAGGCGTGCTGAGCGTGGCGCCGACATTGGGTGTGAAAACGGTGAAGGAGCTGATCGACCTCGCCCGGGACAAGCCCGGCCAGATCCTCGCGAGCACGATCGGCGCCGGAAGCGCAAACCACCTCGGGATGGAACGCATCCGGCTCGAAGCGGGCGTGAAGCTCGGCTTCGTGGCATTCAAGAGCGGGCCGGACGCGGTCATTCAGGTGGCCGGCAGCCGCGTCCACTTCACCGTTCAGTCCCTGCTCTCCTCGTACTCCTTCATCAAGGACGGAAGAGTGCGGGCGCTGGCTGTCAGCATCCCGCAGCGCGCGCCCCAATTGCCCGACGTGCCGACGATCGCGGAGACGCTGCCTGACTTCAAGCGCAACGAGACGTCTTACGGCCTGCTCGCGCCGGCCGGGACGCCGCGGCCGCTACTGAACCAGTTGAGCAACGAGGTCGCCCGCATTCTCGCGTTGCCCGACGTGAAAGAGCGCCTCCAGGCGGTGGGCTTTTTCATCGAACCGGCAACGCCGGAGGAATTCGACAAGATCGTGCGCTATCAGATCGAATCGCTGTCGAAGGTTGCGCGCGACGCCGGCCTTCGTCCGAAGTAACGCGGCGTCGCTTCGACCTTCAATCCGGCAGCGCGAACACCCAGATCGATCCGCCGAGCGGCACGTTCGGCAGCGTCTGCCGCGCGGTGGTACTGCCGTACAGGCCACCCAAGCCCGAGAGCACCGCGACGTACTGCTTGCCGTTACGCGTCCAGGTGACCGGCATCGCGTTCACACCCGAGCTCGTCTTGAATTCCCACAGCGTCTCGCCGGTCTCCGCGTCCATCGCGAAGAATTCACCGGTGTGCCTGCCGTTGAAGAGCAACCCGCCGCCGGTCGCGAGCATGGCGGACCAGATCTGGATGTCCTTCAGCGGCACGCGCCATTTCGGCTTGGCACTCATGGGATCGATCGCTTCGATGTGGCCAACCACATCGCCGGGCTTGAGCGTCGGGTAGCGGTTCTCCATGCCCGTATAGCGCAAGCCCGGTTTGTAGGGCTGGAGCTCGACGAACTTGTAGAACGACGGGATGTCGTTCGTGTTGGCGTAGAGGAGTCCGGTGTTCGGGTTGAAAGCCGCATGCGGCCAGTTCTTCGCGCCGCGAACGCTCGGCCACATCTCGATCTCCTGGCCGGCGCGCAGTCGCTTGGACACTTCGGATTCCACGGGACGGCCGGTCGCCATGTCGACGTGCGTCGCCCAGTTCACCTTGCCGAAGGGCTTCGCCGACAGGAGCTTTCCGTTGGTGCGATCGATCACGTAGAGGAAGCCGTTGCGGTTCATCTGCATGACGACCTTGCGCACCTGGCCGTCGATCGGGATGTCGGCGAGGATCAGCTCCCACAGCGAATCCCAGTCGAAGGAATCGTTCGGCACGAACTGGTAGTGCCAGACGATCTCGCCAGTCTTCGGGCGTATCGCGAGGACTGATGCTGCGTAGAGATTGTCGCCCTTGCGATTGACCGGATTCCACGCGCCGGCATTGCCTGTGCCCCAATACACGAGGTCGAGCTCCGCGTCGTACGAGCCCGTGATCCAGGTGCTGGCGCCGCCCTGTTTGTAGGAGTCGCGCGGCTCCCAGGTGTCGTGGCCTTTCTCACCCGGCCCGGCCGTCGTATAGCGGCGCCACAAGTGCTTGCCGGTGTCGGGATCCCAACCGTCGATGAACCCGCGGATGCCGAACTCGGCGCCCGAGATGCCGGTGATGACCACGCCGTTCGCGATCTGGGGGGCCACCGTCTGCGAATAACCCTCTTTCCATTCCGCGGCCTTTTGCTTCCAGAGGACCTTGCCGGTCTTCTGGTCCATCGCCACGACGAATGCATCGAGCGTCGTGCGGAAGACCTTGCCGCGATAGAGCGCGACGCCCTTGTTGGACACACCGCAGCAGACCACGCGCGGGGTGTCGGGGACGAAATCGGTCGGCGTGCGCCAGATCGTGCTGCCGGTGGTCGCATCGACCGCGACCGTCCATTTCGCGTTGGAGACGTACATCACGCCGTCGTAGATCATCGGCTGCGCCTGCTCGCCGAACTCGTTTTGCAACGCGAGCGACCACACCGGCGTCAGGCGCTTCACGTTCGCCTTGTTGATCTGCGCGAGCGGGCTGTAACGCTGCTGGTAATAGCCCATGCCGTAGGTGAGCACGTCGTCGGGCGAACGGTGGTCGTTGACGAGCTCCTCGGTGGTCGGCCCTTCGCCGGTCTTCGAGCGCGTCACGTAATCCAGGGATTGTTGCGTCGGTGCGGCCGCACAGCCCGCGACCACGACCAGAGCTGCCTGCGCGATCCAGCGTTTCATAGCCCCCTCCCTTTCAATGAAGATTATTCCGCGGCCTTACGTCGTTCGCCGATTCCAAGCTCGGCGACGCGCGCCTGAGTATAAAGATCGGACCAGTTCGACAGCGAGAAATCGCTGACCTGGCGCGGATCGTAGGCGCGGTCGGGCATCCGGTACTCCTTGCCGCCGATATAGACGGCGCGCAGCCGCTGCCGGTCCTGCAAGAGGCGGATATCGGCGAGCGGCGAGCCGTCGAGCACGATGAAATCAGCGTTGCGGCCGGGTTCGAGCGCGCCGATCGCGTCGCCGCCGCTCATGAAGCGGGCGTTGACTTCGGTCGCCGCACGCAGCGCCGCGGCCGGCGTGAAGCCGAGGTCGCTAACGAACAGCTCGAGCTCCTTGGCGTGCCATTCGCCATACGGCGTGATCGCGAATCCTGAATCAGTGCCGGTCAGGAACGGCACTCCCGCGGCGACCGCCTTCTTCAGATTGGCGATCCCGGTTCGGTAGCGCCGCTCGGTCCCCTCGACGCGGCCCTTCCGATAAGCGGGATCGTGCGGCTGCGTGAAGTCGATCGTGTTGCGCGGGTGCGTGAGCGTCGGGCACAGCATGCTGCCGCTCTTCAGCATCGCCGCGATGCATGCGTCGTCGAGATCGAAGGCGTGAAAGATGAGATCGACCCCGGCGCGCGCCGCGTACAGGGTCGCTTCACGCCCGACCGAATGCGACACCACTTTGCGTCCGAGGCGGTGGCTCTCGCGCACGATGATGTCGGTCTCTTCCTGGGTGAAGGCGGCGATCAGCTCGCCGTCGGGACGGCGCTGGATGCCGTCGAGCGCGAGCTTGATGCAGTCGACGCCATTCTTCACCTGAACGCGGACTTCCTCGATCGCCTCGTTCATGTTGGTGACGAGCTTGCCGATCGAGGTGGTGGGCGCGCCGATCCAGGTCGGATACCAGTCGGTCAGGCCCTGGCGCGTCGTCAGATACGGCCCCGCCGCCATGACGCGAGGTCCGTCGAACAGCCCGGCGCGAAGCGCATTGCGGATGGACAGGCTGATCTGTCCCGCATCGCCCGGCGAGCAAATCGCGGTGTAGCCCGAGGCCGCCACTTTCTGCGCGAAGAAGAGCCCGCGCAGCGCGCGGAATTCGAGCGGGCTGTAGAGGTCGATGTCCTCCTCGCATTTGGCGTTGCCGTAGGCGAGATGCGTGTGCACGTCGATCAGCCCCGGCATCACGAACGAGCCGGAATGATCGATCAGCCGGTCGCCCTTGATGCGTTCCGGCGCTGCCGCTTCGGCACCGACATGGAGGAGGCGCCCCGCCTCGTCGAACACCAGCACTTCGCCGGAGCGCGCTTCGTCCTCACGGCCGGTGAAGAGACTCCCGCAGCGTACGAACGTGTTCATGGCATCCCCTTAGCGCACGGCGTGGCCCATGAATTTGGGCGGGATCGGCTCGCCCCACGGGCCGCCGATCTCCCCGCGCGCGAACAGGTTCGGCGGCACGCTGGCGTTCAAGACGTCGGTATCGGCCCAATGCTCGTGCACCCGGCCCCAGGGGTCGCCCCAATAATCGAACACCTGGCTGCCGAGCGAATGGCGGCCGATGCCCCAGAAATGGTCGTAACCCTTTCCCCGCATGTGCTCGTGGCCGACCATCACGTCGTCGATATCGGCGGCCTCGTAGGACAGGTGGTTCAAACCCGATTTGTCGCCGCGGATGCAGAAGAACACGTGGTGATCGACGTAATCGTCGCCGCGGTCGAGGCGGTTGAACGAGCCGACGACATTCGTCTTCTGATCGACGTAGACCTCGTCCGAGACGCGCAAGCCCAGCATCTCGCGGTAGAAGCCGAGCGCCTTCCCGAAATTCGCGCTCATCAAAACGAAATGGCCGATGCGCTTGATGTGGCTCGGACCGCGCTCGACGCGATAGAGGGCGTTGCGGCGCCGGGTCTTGTCCTCACCGGTATTGACCGCCGGCCGCACCACCGGGATCTTCGGCAGTTGCTGCATGCCGTACACGACTTCGACCTGGAAGCCGTCGGGATCGGTCAGGCGCACGCGCTTGCCGCCGCCCGGCTCGTCGATCGACTCGATCGGCGAGGCGCCATCGACACGCGCGAGCTTCTCCAGGTCATCCATCGAGCCGGCGTGGAACGCGATGCCGACATATTTCGGCTCGCCCAATTCGGTCACGTGGAGGTGGTGCGGCGAGTCGGTGCCGCGCATGTACAGCGCTGACTTGGTGCGCTCGGCGCGAACCATGCCGAACGCGGTCAGAAACTCTTCCTGCTTGTCGAGATCGGGCGAGCGCAGCCGACCATAGGCAAGATCGGCGGCTTTGATCACAGGCATGAGAACCTCCCGTCTATATCCAGAGCCCTGAGCCTGGGCATTATCTCCCTGGCGAACAGCTCGAGCGAGCGCAGCGCTGCCGGTTCCATGACTCGCACCCGGTCGGATATATTTCCAAGGGATTCCAGGCAAGGGAGAAGCGATCATGCCACTAGCCACGGTACGCGGTGCAGCAATCCATTACGTCGTCATCGGCGACAAAGGTCCGTGGGTGGCGCTGTCGCCCGGCGGCCGCCGCCCGCTGGGGGCGGTACAGCCGCTCGGTGCCCGCATCGCACAAGCGGGCTACCGGGTGCTGCTGCACGACCGCCGTAACTGCGGCGCCTCCGACGTCATCATCGACGGCGACGAATCCGAATACGACATCTGGGCCGACGATCTGCACGCGCTGATGGGCGAGCTCGGTGCGCTGCCTGCGCATGTCGGCGGCGCGTCGTCCGGCTGCCGCATGTCGATCCTGTTCGCGTTGCGCCACCCGGAAGCGGTGCGCTCGCTGCTCCTGTGGCGCGTTACCGGCGGACGCGTCGCGGCCGAACACCTCGCGCGCCAGTACTACACCGACTTCATCGAGCTGGCCGAGCGCGGCGGGATGGCGGCCGTCTGCGATTCGGAACATTTCCGCGAGCGTATCGCCGAGCGGCCCGAGAACCGCGCGCGGCTGATGGCGATGGATACGCAGCGTTTCATCTCGGTGATGTCGCACTGGCGCGAGTATTTCATCGCCGGCGCGGACCAACCGGTGATCGGCGCGTCGGAAGCCGAGTTGCGCTCGATCCGGGTCCCTTCCTGCATCGTTCCCGGCAACGACCGCGTCCACGCGCGCCGCGCCGGCGAGAACGTCGGCAGTCTCATGCCCGGCGCGGAAGTACACGACATCATGCCGCCCGGCCCGGACTTCGACGAGATTCCGTTCGCCGAGTGGGAGCGGCGCGAAGGTCAGTTAGCGGAGGTCTTCCTCGGTTTTCTGAAACGTACGGACTGGGCGGCGCTCGCCTGAAGGCTCGGGCCTCGCCGCCCTACGAACAGAGGGAAACCTTCCACGGTTTCCCTCTGTAACCTTCCCCCACTCAACTACGCAGTGGGTTCGTAGGGTGGGTGGAGCGAAGCGCAACCCACCGACCGCGTGGGCTACGCCGCGTGGAGGAGGTCGAGGTACTCCTCGTAGACGGTCATATTCTTGCCGAAGGAAATCGCGGCGGCCTGAGCGCCGCAGACCAGATGCATCCAGCGCCAGGGTTCCCGGGTGGCGTGGAACTCTTCCACGATCGCCTGGTGATGCTTGAAGGCATGCATCTCCGTGAAATTGTCGTGGCAGACGATCTCGGCGAGGCGCGCGATGAACGCCTGCGCGTCGTACCCGCACTGCACGTATTGCTGTGCGAGGTTCACCGTCCCTTTGACTTCCGGCACCGCCATCATCTTGCCCAGGTTGGTGACCTTGGACCAGTCGGTCGGAGGCTGGTTGTAGATGCTGTGCCGGATCGCGTCGAGCAATTCGTCCTGCGTGCGCGGCGGCAGCGCGGCGACGGCGGCCATATCGGGCTGCAGCGTCGGCTCCATGCGGTTCGCGGTCGAGCGGATCTCCGGGCCGGTGTGCCAGGTCAATAGCAGCAGCACCTTGCTCTTCATGGAGAGGCCGTCCTGCCGCAACAGGAAGCGCCGCAGATTGATGCTGGTGTGGAGGTGGACATCCATCGGATTGCCACCGAGCGAGCGCAGGAAGAGACCCGCGGCCCCGATCGACAGGGCTTCGCCGCCGCCTTCGAGCGACAGCCCATCCGCCAGCGCTTTTGCCATCAACCGCGGGATCTCGGCAAAAACATCGACCCGCATGATGGCTTCGCCGAGCGCACCGATCGCCGCCGTCTCATCCTCGCCGCTGCGCTGGCGCAGGATACGGCTCAGTAACTGGTGCTCCTCGATGAGCGCTTCGATGTCAGGCAGCGGCGAAGGCATCGGGTTGCTTGGGGGGACAGGCTGGCGGGTCACGAAGCGCACGACCGGCCGCATCAGAACGGGCAGAAGCGCTTTGTCGAGAACGCCGGTTTCGAAAGCGCGCCACAACGTGCCCGGGAACATGAAGTAGTGGTCGTCATTCCAGTTCTTCGGGATCGCCACGCTCATCAGCAGATCGAAGGCCTCGGTCGCGGGCACGTTCTGCCAGAGCCATTGGAAGAGATGGTCCGACTTGTTCCACTCGCCGCGCCCGACCGCCTTGATGAAGGCCGCCTTGGTCTCCTCGGCCCCGCCGGCATCCAGCGGCTCGAACTGCAGCAACTGGTAGGGTCCCATCTCCGGGTGGTTGATGTGCTTGTTGGCGAGCGCGACGTGTTGCAGCACCGGGACGAAACGCTGCTCGCCCTCCAGGCGCTCGACCAGCTTCGATATGGGATAGAGACCTGCCAGGGCGTGCAGCGAGCCGCCATGATGACCCGGCGGCATGTCGGTAGAGCGGGTGACCGCAAGGGCCGAGGCCGTGAGCATGGCCTGCGTCGGCACCCCGCCACGCAGCTTCTCCAGGGTACGATCCAGAATCTCCGAGGGGGGCGTATTCTCGATGAACTGGACTAACGGCTCGATTGCGTCGGAAAACTGGACACGTTGCGGCGTAGGCATGGCGAGGTTCTCCCTGAAGAGCGGCTATTTCTGGACGGCTGGTTTCACCCTTTCGAATTGCGCTGAAGCGTCGGGCAAGTCTAGCGGACCAGTCAGGCGATAGGAAAAAGAGTCCACATGTCGTACCTCACCCGCCCCGGCCAGCCGCGCCTCTTCTACGACGTCGCCGACTACACCGACCCGTGGAAGAACGCGCCCACGATCCTGCTGCAGCACGGCTATGCGCGCTCGTCACGCTTCTGGACGGCGTGGATTCCGTATCTCGCCCGTTTCTATCGCGTCGTCCGCATGGATTGGCGCGGGCTCGGGCAGTCGGGAACCGATTTCGATCCGCATACCGGAATCACGTTCCCGGCCTATATCCAGGACTATCGGGACCTGCTCGATCACCTCGGGATCGAGTCCATCCACTACTGCGGCGAATCCTCGGCGGGGACGCTCGGCATGATCTTCGCGGCGGAATGCCCGGAGCGCGTGCGCACGCTCACCGTGATCTCGTCCCCGGTCGCGATGACCGAAGCCGACAAGAAGAGCGCGCTCCCCGGCTTCGCTTCGCGCCAGGAGATGCTGCGTAAGCTCGGCTCGCGCGGCTGGCTCGAAGCGTCCAACGCCGGGCGACGTTATCCTGCCGACGCCGATCCCGCGATGCTCAAGTGGACGGTGGACGAGATGGCGAAATCGGACGTCGAGGTGCTGATTGCGATGTTCGATCTCGTATCGAATGCGGATGCGGCGCCCTACCTCCCGAAGATCCGCGCGCCGATGCTCGCGCTCTATCCCCGCGCAAGCGGCGGCGTCATCACGAGCAACGAGCACCTCGAGATTCTGCAAGAGAAGGTCGCAAACATCCGGATCGTGCGGATGGATTCGGCCTCGCATTCACTCCAGCTCACTTCGCCGGCGACGTGCGCGACCGAGGTGCTTCACTTCATCGCACAGCACGACGGCATCGCGTGCCATGAAGCATAGCGACGGCTAGGGATCGAAGTCGCGCAGCATCTTGCCCGGCAACTTCCCGATCTCCCGCATCCCGTTCTCATCGGCAACGCGGACGCCGTTCACCCAGACGCCGTGAACACCAACCGGCGGCGTGATGAGACGCGCGCCACCGCCGGGAAGGTCCTGCACGCGCTGCTTGGGGCCCCGGTTTACGGTCGCCGGATCGAAGAGGAGGAGGTCGGCGCAGTCACCGGCCCTCAGCCGTCCGCGATCCCGGATGCCCAGGACCTCCGCCGGATGCGAGGTAAGCCGCCGCACCGCCTCCTCCAGTTTGAGCACCCCGAGCTTGCGCACCCAGTGGCCGAGCAAGTGCAGGCCGAAGCCCGCATCGTTGAAGAGCGTCAAGTGCGCGCCGGCGTCCGAGAGCGACACGAGCGAATGCGGGTGACGGAGCATCCGGCCGACCGCGTCTTCGTCGGAGTTGAGCAGCAGCGCGCTGAACTCGGTATCCAGGTCTTCGCCAAGCGCGAGATCGAGCATCGCATCGAGCGGGTCGGCGCCGGTCGCGCGCGCCATCTCGGCCACCGTGCATTGGCGCCACTTGTGGTTCTCGAGCCGCAGCGTGTTCTCGATGTAGACCTTGTCCCATTCGCCGTTGAAGAGCCGCACACCGGCCGCCGGGGCACGAATCTCCTGCCTGACGCCCTCTCTGAATGCGGCATCCCGCAGCAGCGCCTTGTAGCGCTCACCTTTGAGCGCGAGGGCCGGCTTCCACGCCGCGAGCCCCTCGAAGGTGTAGGGCGAGTGCAGCGTGAAGTCCATCGTGAGCGGGCAGCACGAGATTGCGCCGAGCATGCGCCGGCCGCGCGCGTTGGCCGCCGAGATCGCGTCGAGCTCGTCGAAGGTGGCGCGCGGGTTCACGTTGTTGTGCAGGAGCGCCGCCACGATGACCGGCCGGCGGCAGCTCGCGGCGATGTCCTCGAGAAACGCCATCGACGTGGCGCTGCCCTTGGTGAGCATGAACACGCCGCGGCCGGCCTCTCGCAGGCAGCCGGTGAGCGCGTGGAGCTCGGCATCGTCGGCGAGCCGCGAGGGCATCGGGGCGCCGCCGTAGCCATTGTGGTTCCCCGACGTGCTGGTCGCGAAGCCGACAGCGCCGGCGCGTAATCCCCCGAGCACGATCTCACGCATCTTCGCGACCTCGGCGGCGTTTGCCGCGCGCCTGGGCGCATCCTCGCCCATCACGTACGTGCGCACCGATGAATGCCCCACGAAGGCAGCGACATTCAGCGCCACGCCCTGACGCTCGAGCATGTCGAAGAACTGGGGGACGGTCTCGAACGCCCAGCGCGTGCCGGCGCGCAGCACGTCGAGCGTCATGCCTTCGACTTGCGTCAAATTACGCATGACGAGCTCGCGATCGGCCGGCCGGCAGGGGGCGATGGTGAAGCCGCAGTTGCCGATCACCGCGGTGGTCACGCCGAGCGCGGGTGAAGGTGAGGCGAGCGGATCCCACGTGAGCTGCGCGTCGTAGTGCGTGTGGTTGTCGATGATGCCCGGCATCAACGCGAGACCCGCGGCGTCGATCGTTTCGCGGTAGCGCTCCCTCGTCGTGCCGGTCTCGAGGATCTTTCCGCCGGAAATGCCAAGATCGCCGCACGCGGGCACGCCGCCGAGGCCGTCGAGGAGAAGCACGTTTCGAATCACGAGATCGTGCATGCTTCCTATACTACTGCGACGCTGCTACCAGGAGCCTTGATGTCATCCCGCGATTCCAACGGCCGCCCCGCGCCCGACCAGACGCTCACCGACATGGCCGACTACGTGAACGATTTCGAGATCGGGAGCGCGGAAGCATTCCGCATGGCGCGGTATTGTTTGATGGACGCGCTCGGCTGCGCGTTCGATGCGCTCGGTTATCCCGAGTGCACGAAGCTTCTCGGACCCATCCTGCCGGGGACGGTCTATCCGAACGGCTCGCGGGTGCCCGCGACGCGGCTCGAGCTCGATCCGGTGACCGCGGCGTTCGACACGAGCGTGCTCATCCGCTGGCTCGACTTCAACGACGGCTTCACCGCGCTGCAGGGCGGGCACCCTTCGGACAACATCGGCGGCATCCTCGCGGCGGCCGATCACGTGAGCCGCAAGCGCATCGCGGAAGGGACGGCGCCGCTTTCGATGCGCGATGTGCTGACCGCGATCATCAAGGTTTACGAGATCCAGGGCTTGATCTCGCTCGGGAACGACCTCGCCGGAATCGGATTCGACACGTGTACGGGCGTGCGGATCGCGACGACGGCCGTGGCGACGAAGCTCCTCGGCGGCACGCGCGAACAGATCGTCAACGCGATCTCCAACGCCTGGGTCGACGGCGGGCAGCTCACGATCTTCCGCCAGGGCAACAACACCGGCTGGCGCAAGAGCTGGGCGGGTGGCGACATGTCGAGCCGCGGGGTGTGGCTCGCGCTGATGGCGCTCAAAGGCGAGATGGGCTACCCGTCCGCGCTCACGATGAAGCGCTACGGCTTTCACGACGCGGTCTATCGCGGCCGGCCGATCGTCTTCAAGCGCCCGTATGGAAGCTACGTGATCGAGAACGTGAAGTTCAAGTTCGTCGCCGCCGGGATGCACAGCCAGAGCGCGGCCGAATGCGCGTTCCGGCTCCATCCGATGGTGAAGGACCGCATCGAGGACATCGAGTCGATCGCCATCACCACGCAGAAGGAGATGAAGCGCATCATGGACAAGACGGGGCCGCTGTCGAATCCGGCGGACCGTGACCACTGCGCGCAGTACATCGTCGCCGTCGGCATGCTCCATGGCGACATCCAGGCGCCCGACTACGAAGATGACTTCGCAGCCGATCCGCGCATCGACCGGCTGCGCGAAAAAATGACGGTGGAGGAGGACGCGCGCTACACGCGCGATTTCTCCGACCCGGAGAAGCTATCGAGCGCGAACGCGATCGAGGTGCGGTTTCGCGACGGGACGCGCACGCCGAAGATCGAGGTCGAATATCCGCTCGGCCACCCGCGGCGGCGCGCCGAGTTCGTGCCCGCGCTGGAGGCGAAGTTCAGGAAGCATCTTGCGAATCGTTTTTCGCCGGAGCGGCAGGGGGATATCGTCGATCTGTTTGCGGATCAGGTGCGGCTGGAGAACACGAGTGTGGACGAGTTCATGACGCGGTTGGTGTTGTGATTGTCGCGAACGTTGGTGGGTTGCGCGGCGCTCCACCCACCCTACCGCCAGGGTCATTGCGAGGAGCGACGCGACGAAGCAATCTCGGGAGTCCCCGCAGACGTTACGGTTTCTTCGCCAGCCCCACTTCCGTGAGAAACGTGCTGTAAGCCGAGTACTCCGCATCGAGGAAGCGCCGGGTGTCGCGGCTGTCGAGGTAGAGATTCGTCACGAGCAGCTTCTCCATGTCCTCTTTCCACTCGGGGAGCTGCACGAGCTTCGCGAATACCGCGTTCCAGTAGGCGACCTGATCGTCCTTCATGCCTTTGGGCCCGATCGCCGCGCGCCAGTTGGTCGTGACTGCATCGATGCCCGCTTCCTTCAGCGTCGGCACCGAGGAGAACGCGCCGCTCAGACGCTGGTCCGCCGATACGACGACCGTGCGCAGCTTGCCTGCCGCGACGTGCGGCAGCACCGCGGACCCGGACGAGACGACGAGATCGACGTGCCCGCCGAGGAGCGCCGTAATGCCGTCGCCGGAGCCATTGAACACGACCGCCTTGAGGCCTTTCACGCTGCCGCCGAGGCGCTGCACGACCTTGGCGACGGCGAGATGGTTGTGGTTGCCGAGCGCGTTGGCGAAACCCACGCTCAGGGTGCCGGCCTTAAGCGCCTCCGCGAGCTCTTTCGGAGTTTTTATCGGCGAATCGGCACGCACCGTGAACGCGATGCCTTCGGTTCCCAGGATCGCGAGCGGTGTGACGTCCGCCGGCGTGAACGGGCTGCGGCCGATGATGTGCGAAGTCACGATGGGCGACGAGATCACGATGAAGTGATGGCCGTCGCCGGCATACTGATTGAGGTAGGTCATCGCGACGACCGTGGCGCCGCCGGGTTTGTTCACCACCGTCGAGGGCACCTCGACCAGCTTTTTGTCCGTGAGCAACTTCTGTATCCAACGGCCCGTGCGGTCGGTCCCCGCCCCGGCCGTCGACGCGATGACGATCTCGACGGGCTTCGCGGGCTTCCAGTCGGCGGCTGCCGCGTGGCCCGTTACCAGCAGCGCTGCGCCGATCGCAAGCAAGCCACTACGCACGATCATGCCCCCTGGATTCTTCGGACGAGTGATAGTCTATCCCCGTCCCCACACGCACTTGTCATGACGGTGAAGCCGATGAAGAGACTGTGCTCTGTGTTTGCCGCAATGCTGGCCGTGGGTTTCGCAGGCCAGGCGTTTGCGCAACCGTATCCGAGCAAGCCGGTGCGCATACTCATCGGGCCGGCCGCGGGTGGCCCGACCGACGCAATGATGCGGACCTACGCGTCGAAGATGACCGAGCTCTGGGGCCAGCAGGTCGTGGTGGAAAACCGTCCCGGGGCCGGGAATACGCTGGCTCCAACGATTGGGGCAAAGTCGACACCCGACGGCTACACGCTCGTGTACTGCGGCATCTCGGACGCCATCGCCCCGGCGCTCTACAAGAAGCTCTCGTACGATCTGCTCAGGGATTTCGCGCCGCTATCGCTCATAGGCACGACCGCCAATCTCATGGTCGTACACCCGGGGGTGCCCGCGAAATCCGTGCAGGAATTCATCACCTATGCGCGTGCAAATTACGGCAAGCTCGATTACGGCTCAACCGGCGTGGGCATTTCCACGCACCTGTCGATGGAGCTGTTCAAGACGATGACGGGCGTAAACCTCGTACACGTCCCGTACAAGTCGTTCGCTCTCGCCCTGCCCGATCTCCTGGCGGGCCGCATCACAGTAATCATCAGCAACCTGCCCGGCCTGGTCGATACAGTCAGGAGCGGCAAGCTGCGCGCGCTCGGCGTCACGACATTGAAGCGCAGCCCGCGGCTTCCGGAGGTTCCAACCATCCACGAGTCCGGAGTGCCCGGTTTCGACGTCCCGGTGTGGTACGGAATCATGGCGCCCGCTGCCGTGCCGTTACCCGTACTCAACAAGCTCCATGCGGACAGCGTGAAGGCGCTCGGCATGGCCGATCTGCGACAGCGGCTGGAGCAACAAGGCATCGATCCCGGATCGTCCGCGACCCGTGAGGAATTTGCTGCTTTCGTGAAGTCCGAGACGGCCCGATGGGCAAAGGTCGTCAGGGAAGCAAATATCCCGACGCAATAGAACGTCGGCGGCGTAGCGTTAATTGGGGGAAGGGGGGTTACGGAGGGAAACCGTGGAAGGTTTCCCTCTGTTCGTGCGGCGGCGAGGCCCGAGCCTTCAGGCGAGCGCCGCCGTGTTAGCGCTGGCCCAGGTTCTGGATCGCGTCGACCACCATGCCGGTCCCGATCGCAATCATCAGGATGTCGCTCGCTACGCGCACGTAGCGATAGCCCGACGGCGGCGGGCCGATCTGCACCACGAGCGGCTCCGGCACTTCGTAGTAGATGACCTCGCGCGGCAACGGGTAGCCCTTCTTCCATTTCTTCGCTTGGCCGGGGGGCATGCAGCCGTTGTGCTTCTTCTTCAATCCCGGCGGACAACGGCCGCCGTGGTAGTGCTGGGTGTAGTACTCATGCACGACCACGTAGTGCCGATCCTCGAAGTGGCGCCGCGCTTCCCAGTCGCCCTTGCCCTTGCCCTTGTGGCCTTTTTCCCACCGGTCATCCTTGTCGCCTTTGTGACCCTTGTCACCCTTGTGGCCCTTGTCCCAGTCGTCCTTGTCATGCTTGCTGGCGACCGGCCAGAACGGACCCGCGGCCATAACCGGGCCGACCGCCAGAATTCCACTGATCACCAGCGCGAGTGCACAGTTCGTTTTCAGCGCAGCGTATTTCATGACTCGCCTTTCGGAGTTGGATATACCGCGGCCACGGCCAGAGCATTTTCCGTGCCGCGAAGTACCTTTGATTGGGGGAAGGGAGGTTACGGAGGGAAACCGTGGAAGGTTTCCCTCTGTTCGTAGGGCGGCGAGGCCCGAGCCTCGCAGGCGAGCGCCGCCCGCTACCTGTTCCACCAGTGCATCGAATCCTGGTTCTCGCCCTGGGTGCCGTTCGGACCGCCGCCGCCCGTTCGCAGGTACATCTTGCGCGCGTGGCCCGCCTTGAACTTGCCCGCCAGCGCATCGACGATCCAGTCCATGCCCATCGAGTGGCAGTCCATGCGTTGGCCCATGGCGGGAAACATCGTCGTCTGGTGATAAGTGTCTTCGTAGACCCAGAGCTCCTTCGGCGCCTTGATACGTTCCCAGAACTTGTAGACGAGCTCGACGGGACTGCGCGCGTCGTATTCCCCGGTCGTCAGTAACGTCGGCGCCGTGATGCCCTCTTCCTTGCCCTCGATGTTCATCTTGCTCACGATCTTGTCGAGCTCCTCCTCGCTCTTCGCTCCCGTGAGATAGCCGAAGAGCTGCTTGTAGCGCGGTGAGAACGTGTCGAGGATGTAGTACTTGTCGAGATAGGACGCCCACACGCCGACGTTCGCCTTGACGATCGGGTCGCCCATCGCGGCGACGCCGAGCCCCCAGTGCGATCCCATCGACTGCGAGAACACGGTGATCTTGTCGCCGTCGACCTCCTTGCGGCCCTGCAGCCATTTCGCCACCGCAATGACCGCGCGCTCGTAGTTGTCGGCGGTCAGCTTGAGGCCGCGCAGGTTGCTCGTGCCCTGGCCCGGCCCGTCCATGGAGATGAGATGCATGCCGCGATCGAGCGCGTGGTTCACCTGCGGGTCCGGATAGATCTCCTTCGTCATGTCGCAGCCGGGGATGAAGATCACCGCGGGCGCTTTCGGTCGGCCCTTCAGCATGAAGAAGTTGCACTGGATTTCCGCGCCCTCGAAGGGAATTTCGACGCGCTCGATGGGGTAAGGGGCGAGCTCGATCACCTTTTCATAATTCGCGAGGCAGCGTCCGTGCAGGTAGCGCTTTTCGTCGTTGGTCTCGAGCACCGGGTGCTGGGCGGCGGCGAACTGCGTCGAGGCTTTGTAGTAGAGCTCGAAGGCCGTCATCCGGTGCCCTGCGGCTTCCTCCTCCTGCGCCACGCGCTCCGCGCGCTGGGCGATGCGGCCGACGTGCTTCGAGATCTGGGCGTGGCTCTTCACGCTGGCCGGGAAGTTCCGGCCGTCGGCGTCCCAGTGAAAGACGCGGCCGGTTTCCTTGACGAGATAGTCGAAAATCCACTGCTGGCGATCGCGGTCGAGACGGGGGGTGCGCATCGTTGTTATCTCCCTGAAGGGGTGGTCGGATGATCCATAATGGGATTATCCACTGGACCTGCAGCTTAACCTTAGAGAGAGGATGACCTATGCTCAAGTTGTTCTACGCGGTGGGTTCCTGCGCGCTCGCGTCGCACATTGCGCTCGAAGAAGCGGGCGCTGAATACGAAGCAGTGCGGTTGAATTTCGCCGACGGCGACCAGCGCAAGCCCGAGTACCTCAAGGTGAATCCCAAGGGCCGGGTGCCGGCATTGATCACCGACCTGGGCATCCTCACGGAAACGCCCGCCATCCTGGCCTATCTCGCGCAGGTGTATCCGAAAGCGGCGCTGGCGCCGCTCGCCGATCCGTTCGCATTTGCGCGCGTGCAGGCTTTCAACAGCTACCTGTGCTCCACTGCGCACGTGAACCACGCGCACGGCGGCCGCGGCAGCCGCTGGGCGGACGAGCCCTCCTCGCTCGAGGACATGAAGCGCAAGGTGCCGAAGACCGTCGGCGACAGCTTCGCCTTGATGGAAAGCGAAATGTTCGCGGGGCCGTGGGTGATGGGCAACGCGTACACGATCTGCGATCCGTACCTCTTCACCGTCGCGGGATGGCTCCCGCGGGACAACGTGGACATCGCCCGCTTCCCGAAGATTCACGACCACCACAAGCGCATGGCGGAACGCCCGGCGGTGAAGAAGGTGCTCGCGGCATGGACTTGAGGAACGGCAGGCCATGACAAAGGGCCTGTCATCGCGAGGCGCCAACAGGGGCGCCGTGGCGATCCCGGGGATCCCCGGGATTGCTTCGTCGCTACCGCCTCTCGCAATGACATTCGATTTCGTCGTCATCGGCGCGGGCGCGGCGGGCTGCGTGCTGGCCAATCGTCTTTCCGCGTCGGGACGCCACTCGGTGCTCCTGCTCGAAGCGGGCGGCGAGGACAGCAGTCCGTGGATACACATTCCGCTGGGCTACGGAAAGCACTTCACCAACCCGAAAGTGAACTGGCTCTACTCGAGCGAGCCGCAAACCGGCGCCGCCAACCGGCGCATCCCGCAGCCGCGCGGCAAGGTGCTCGGCGGATCGACCTCGATCAACGGGCTCCTCTACATTCGCGGCCAGCACGAGGATTACGATCGCTGGCGCGATCTCGGCAACGCGGGCTGGGGTTACGCCGACGTGCTGCCCTATTTCCGCAAGTCCGAGGACCAGAGCCGCGGGGCAAACGAGTATCACGGCACGGGTGGACCGCTCTCGGTCTCGGACCCGAAGGATCGGCATCCGCTCGCCGACGCGTACCTCGCGGCCGCGGACGAATGCGGCTACCCGCGCAATCCCGATTTCAACGGCGCGACCCAGGAAGGTTTCGGCTACAACCAGTGGACGATCCGGAAAGGATTCCGGAGCAGCGCTGCGACCGGCTATCTGCGGCCGGCACGACGGCGCGCGAACCTCCGCGTCATCACCCGCGCGCACGCAACCCGCATCCTCTTCTCCGGCTCGCGCGCGACCGGCGTCGAGTACGAACGCGGTGGGATTCGCGAGTCCGTGACGGCCCGCGTGGAGGTGCTGGTGGCGGGCGGCTCCTTCAATTCGCCGCAACTGCTGCAACTCTCGGGCGTCGGTCCGGCGGCCTTGTCACAGCGCTTCGGCATCGGTGTCGTGGCTGACATGCCCGGCGTGGGCATGAATCTCCAGGATCACTACACCGCGCGCATGATCTACGAGTGCACCGAGCCGCTCACGCTGAACGACGTCGTCGCGAGCTTCCCGAAGAGCGTGGTGGCCATGCTGCGCTTCGCTTTCCTGCGCAAGGGATTTCTCTCGATGGGGCAATCGTATGCGACGGGCTTCATCCGCGCGGATCCCGCAGCCGCGACGCCCGACATCCAGACCAGCATCACGCTTTTCAGCTCCGACCGGACGGGCGAGAAGCTGCATCGTTTTCCCGGCTTCACGCTGGCGGCGCGACTGCTGCGGCCGGAGAGCCGCGGCAGCGTCACGATTGCAAGCGCCGATCCGCTGGCACCGCCGGCGATCGCGCCCAACTACCTCACGTCAGAGAAGGACTGCGCGGTCCTGATGGCAGGAGTGAAGGCAACGCGGCGATTGGCGGAGACCGCCGCGATGCGCCGCTACGTCGCGCGCGAGCGCGATCCGGGCCCCGCGTGTACGAGCGACGAGGACTGGATGGATTACCTGCGCACGCGCGGGGGCATCGCGTTCCATCCCATCGGCACCTGCAAGATGGGCAGCGACGCGATGGCGGTGGTGGACGAACGCCTGCGCGTGCGGGGCCTGCAGGGGTTGCGCGTGGTGGATGCTTCCATCATGCCAACGCTCGTTTCCGGCAACACGTATGCGCCGACCGTGATGATCGCCGAGAAGGGCGCCGACATGATCCTCGAGGACAACACATGAAGAAGTTGTCCGAATGGTTCAGCAAGGCGCCGCCCGCGCCGCCGCCTGGCGTGGAGGTCCCGCCTCCGGCACCCGCGCCGGCGCGACGCACCGGGCACGGGGTGGTCTGGCTCGGGCTCGCGATGAAGATCCTTCAGAGCGGCAAAGTGCTCAAGGTCGCGCTCGCCGGCGTGGCGATCTCGGGATGGACCGTCATTTACAGCCTGCCGTTCGCGCTGGCGCTGACCGCGACGCTGGTCTTTCACGAATGGGGACACCTGAGGGCGATGCGCAGCTTCGGCATCCCGACCAAAGGGATGTACCTGATCCCGTTCGTCGGCGGCATCGCGGTGGGCGAGAAGGCACGCACGCACTGGGAAGACGTCTACATCTCGATGATGGGGCCGGTGTACGGGCTCGCCATGACCATCGCGTGCTACCTGCTTTACCTGGCCACCTCGAATCACCTGGTGGGACTGGTCGCCTCGGTGAGCGCGCTCGTGAACATCTTCAACCTCCTGCCGATCCATCCGCTCGATGGCGGCCGCGTCGTCAAAGCGATGGTATTTTCCGGGCGCAATCGCTGGGCAATCTTCACGCTCATCGCCGCTTCCGCGGTTTTCTTCGCCGTCTCCATGATGCTCGGGCTCGCGCTGTTGACGTTCTTCATCGTCATCGGCGCGATCGATCTGCTGGCGAGCTGGAGGCAGATCGCTACGGACGAAAAACCGCCCCTCAACCGTTACGGCATCCTGTTCTCGTTGGCGTGGTACCTGGTGACCATCGCGCTCTTCATCGCGATCATCGTGCTGATCGCCGGCAGTCGCCTCCCGGGCTCGGAGATCGCGATTCACATCCTGCAGTCGTAAGCGCCGCTCGCCTGAAGGCTCGGGTTTCGGCGCTCAACGAACAGAGGGAAACCTTTCACGGTTTCCCTCCGTAACCTCCCTTCCCCCAATCAAATTCGGTGTCAGAACGCCGATCGCTTGCGTCGATCCGGCTTGCCGCGCCGCTGCCCGGGCGCGCGCTCGCCTTCGGTCGTCGCGCGCCGCGAGCCCGCGCGGCGATCCTCCTGCTTGCGGCGGTCGGCCAGGCGCACGTTCTGCGCCGCTTTTACCGCCGCGAGCCAGCGGATCCCCTCCTGGTCGATGTAGTAGCACTCCGAGAAGTCGAGCAGCACGTTGCCCTCGCGCTCGACCACCTCGTGGTAGGTCTTCTCGACCATGGGCAGCGAGCCGTAATAGATGTTGCCCCTGACCTTCAGCACGTTGCCGCGCACACTGATATTGGGATGGGCCTGCTCCCACTTCGAATAGGCGATGGCGAGGGCGGAACCCACGAGCACGGCGCCGAAGAGATCGAGGAACAGGACCGCGAAGAACGACGCCAGGAACACCACCGCTTCGCGGCGATTGTTGAGGTGCGGCTTGATGTCCTCCCAACTGATCATGTTCGCGCCGAGCAGCATGATGATCGCCGCCATCGCCGGCATCGGAATGATGGCGATCAGGGGCGCGAGAAACAGCAGCGCCAGCAGCAGCACCAGCGCGGAGATCGCCGAGGCCACGCGGCTGTCGCCCCCCAGGCTGTACACCAGCCACATGCGGTTGAAGGACGCGCACGTGGGCAGCGACGACAGAAAAGGCAGCAGGCAATTGGATACCGAATCGGCGAAGATGCCCTTGCGGCTGTCGGTGTAACCGCCGGTCTTGCGATTCATGCGCCGCATCGCCGCAACCGTCTGGAACAAACCGAGGAGCGCCAGGGTCACCGCACCCGGGACGATCGAGATGATGTCGGGCATTGCTTCCTGGTTGAAAAGCGGCAGCGACGGCGCGACGAATCCCACCGACGACAGGTTGGCGATCTGCTCGATCATCGTAGTCTGCAATCCGACGGTGGCGCTCAAGTACGCCGAATACCCCGTGCCGGCAGCCACGCCGATGAGAATCGCCCAGTGACGAACGACGTCGATCTGGCGCACGACCAGGCTCGTGACCAGGGTGATCAGCCCGATCTGGATCGCGTACATGTTGCCGAGCTCGAGAACCGCCAGCAGCGATTGCCACGCGATCCACAGGGGCCACTCCACCTGGGTGTTGATCGGCAGGCCCGCAAAGCTGGTGAGGGACTTGAAGATGAGGAACAGCCCGATGCCGCAGATCAGGCCATTGATGATCGGCTCGTTAATGAGGTCGAGCATCCGGCCGAGCGGCCGGATCAGCAGGAACAGGAGCTGGATCAGGCCGGCGAGCAGGATCAGCGTAAGCGCGTAACCCATGTAGTCGGCGCCGAACGGGGGTGCGACCGGCAGCAGGGTTATCCCGATCGCCGCCGACATGGTGGTGTTGGGGCCGCCGCTGAACACACGCGAAGGGTTGAGCAACGCGGTGAACAGCACGCCCCAGATGGCGGCATAGATCCCGAAATGCGGCGGCAACCCGGCCAGCGTGGTCGAGAAGGCGATTGCCTGCGGGAGCGTCACGACGGCCAGCGTCACACCGACCAGCCAGTTCTCGCGCAGGATCGGCAGGATCCGCGGCAAGGCCCCGGTGATGGCGTTCGTCTGCAAGGGGTCAGTCGGTGGGCGGTTTATCGTTGATTCCGAGCGATTCGGCGAGCCGCGCGACGGGTGGCATGACGACCATCATCACTTGTTGCCACGCCGCCACCAGGGGCCCCTGCTTGTCGCCGGCGGGCCGGGGCAGGGTGCTCAGATAGAACGCGATGTCCCGGCATTGCTGATTGTCGAGGCTGCCTTCGTGCCCCAACGGCATGTTGCGGCAGATGAAGCCCGGCATGACTGAATTGACCCTGTGGAAGCTCATGCGCGAGTCGAGGGTGAAGGACTGGGGACCCGCCAGCGCCGGATAGACCGCCTTCCCCTCCACGACCGTACCCAGCGCCTGCGGACCGTGGCAAGACGCGCAGAGCTTGCGGTAGGTGTGCGCGCCCCGCACGTAATCGTCGCCGCGCCGCTGCGTCGCCGAGGCCGTGATCTCGTCCATCCCCTGTTCCGGGTAGTGAGTGCCGATCTTCAGATCGAGCGCGGCGGAGAGGAAGCGGCTGTAGGCGGTGACGTCGCGCAGCAGATCGTCGGCGGCATTCGGCTTGAAGCCGTTCGATGAATTGATGAAGCACTGCATCTGGCGCAGCTCGTAAGGCAGCAGGAGGCCGGTAAAGCGGTCATACATGTCCGCCATCACCCACGAGGCGCCAAGCCCATTGGAGCCGACAAGGCGGTTGCCGGCCGCGTCCTGTTTGTCGCCCACGCCCTGGTGGCAATGGTCACAGCTCGCATGGGTGCTGCGGCTGAAGCGGGTGGCGTTCCAGCGCTCGTGCGCGCCGTCCTTCGCAAGCTGGCCCTGCATGTCGTCGATGATGTTGCAGCCGCGCTGAATCGCGCGCACGTCTTCCTCGCTGTAGCCGCGCAGATCATGCGAGGCGCCGGTCGTCTTCAGGAGGTAGGGCGAACGGTAGCGCTCGCCGGCGCGCAACGCATAATCGCGCAGCTTCGCTTCGCACGCCGGCGTCAGCGCGACCGCGGCTACGCGGCGCGCGTCGCGCTCCGCGTGCTTGTGCACCGCCACCAGATACAAGCCGCCGAGGATCGAGACGATCACCGTAAGCTTCACCAGCTTTGACGCCCAAGCCGTCATGAGCCTAGTTCCCGTCCTTGCGTGCGCCTTCGCTCAACTGCAGATGATGCGCGACCGCGCGCGCGAGAATCCGGATGTCGCGTACCGCGGGGTCGTAGAGCGTGGGCACGAACCCGTCCATGGGCCCCGCATAACATCGCATGACACGCTCTTCGAAGGACATCCTTCTGCCGAGCTTCACATCGAAGCGATCGGAATTCACGAACCCGTAGGCGAGAGCCTCCACCGTGTGGCAGCCCGCGCAGGCATTGACGGCATCTCGAGGGGTCTTGCGCGTGAAGCGCTTGCCGTACTCGTGCGTGAAATAGAACAGGTTGTAGCCGTTTTGCACCGCCCTGGTGAAATAGCCGTCGGCGCCGAAGTCATCCACGCTGTAGGACGCTCGAAACTGCTGCCATCCGGGCGCGGGTGACACCCTGGAGTGAAACACTTCGATGCCCGAGCCGAAGTGCGCCCAGAGCACGAAGACGGCGACCACCGACATCGCGGCAAACGGCTTGCCAAGCCGGGGCGGCCGATCGGGAACGATGGCCTGATGCTTACGGTCCTTTCCGTCGCGGGGATCGGCGCTTTCCATGAGTCACTCGCGCTTTTCAGCGCGGCGCCGCTTCAGCAGATCCCATGACCGCCCGCACGATCTTGCGATGCGGCTCGTAGTCCTTGTCCTCCGCCTTGCCCATGCCGGTCATCGCCGCCGACTTCAGGACCTGATTCCCGGGGTCGCTCGTCTTCAGGTTCACCAGGATGGATTGGATGGATGCGCGCAGCTTGGCGGGCATGTTGCGCTTGACCGCGACGGGCAATTGCAGCAAAGGCTCGGAGGTCGCGATTGCTACCAGCTCATCGGGGTTGATGGATTTCCTGATCACCGGCAAGTCCAGCACGCCGTCGCCGGCGCCGGCGGCGTCGGCCTGGCGGCTGTGCAAAGCGATAATTGAATTGGGTGGATTGACGGCGAAGAGCGGTTTGAAATCCCCCTTTTTCAATCCCGCCTGCAGCAGCAGGTAAGAATTTGCGATGTAGCTGATCATCGCGTCCTCGCCGCCGCCGAAGAGCACGGTGCGCCCTCGCAACTGAGACAGAGAGCTGATGCCGCTGTCCCTCCGCACGTAAAGCACACCCGCGATCGTGCTCTTTCCGAACTCCTCGATATGTGCGATCACCTGATAGTGCTGCGCGGAACGGATGTAGTGGTACTGGTTGTAGTGCACGATGTCGTAGCGACGCTCCGTTACCCCTTGCCAGAACGACTCGAAGTCCCGGGCCGTGACCACTTTGACCTTGCGGGCAAGCTGCTCGCCAAGGTAGTCCGCAATGGGTGTGAACATCCGGGTGGTTTCCGCAGCGTTGCGTCGCGGAAACACGCCCATCACCAGGGGCTCCTCCGCTGCCTGAACGACGCACGCCATAGCGCTTGTCGCGATCAGCCAAAGCAGAAGGACGGTCCGCCCCAGCCTGCGCAGGCAATTCCCGGGCCGAAATTTCATTATTTTGATATGCCTTTGGGGCCAAACACCGCCATCATCATCTTGCGATGGGGGTCGTAGTCTCTGTCTTCGGCCTTTCCCATGCCGGTCATTATCGCCGACCTCAGGACCTGCCTGCCGGCCTCGCTGTGCTCGAGCTCGAGCAGGATCGATTGAATGGAGTCGGCCAATTTCTCCGGCATGGTGCGTTTCACCGCCCACGGGAGAAAAAGCAGCGGCTCCGTCGTCGCGAGGACCCTGACTTCCTGGGTGTTGATGGCGCTCCTGACCACGGGCTGATCGAGGACGACTTCTCCGCCGCCGGCGGCGTCCGCCTGCCTGTGATAGAGCGCAACGAGCGCGTTCTGTGGCGTTACAGCGATCTCGGTCTTGAAATCCCCCTCCTTCAATCCAGCCCGCATCAGCAGATACCGCGGTGCGATATACGAGAGCATCGCGTCCTTGCCGCCGCCGAAGATAACCGTGCGCCCGCGCAACTGGGCGACTTCGGTGATGGCGCTGTCTTTGCGCACGAACAGCGCGCCGGGGATCGAGTCTTTTCCGAATTCCTGCGTGTGCGCGATGACTTTGTAGGTCTTCGCCGAACGGATGTACTGGTACTGGTTGTAATGCACGATGTCGAACTGCTGTTCCGCCACCGCTTTCGAGAAGGACTCGAAATTCTTGGACGTGGCCAACCTGACCTCGCGGCCGAGCCGCACTCCAAGGTAGTCCGCCATGGGTGTGAACAGCCTCGCGGTCTCCGCGGAACGCTGTCGCGGAAACACGCCCATGATCAAGGGGGCGTCCGCGGCCCGGGTGATCGGCGCAAAGGTGCCGATCGCAGTCAGGCAGAGCAGCGTGGTAAAGCGCCGCCGCTTTCGGGACATCGATACGGTCATTGCTCGGACGCTGACACCTGCAGTCGCTCGGCTCCCTGCAGGGCTTTCAGATAACTTTCATAAGCCTCGTGGTCCATCGGCCTGGCAAAGAGAAAGCCTTGCGCAAGATCGCAGTCCTGGGTGGCAAGGAAGCTCAACTGGGCGTGGTTCTCGACGCCCTCGGCGACCACCTTGAGGTTGAGGCCCTTGGCCATCGCCAGTATGGCGTTTACCAGTGACACGTCGTCCGAATCATCGGGCAAGCCGTCGACGAAGCTGCGATCGATCTTCAACACGTCGAATCGAAAGCGCTTCAGATAGCTCAGCGACGAGTAGCCGGTACCGAAATCATCCAGGGACAGCGTCACGCCGGTGGCACGCAGGCTCGCCAGTTCCTCGGCCACCTGAAGGTGATCGTCCATGAGAACGCTTTCGGTGATTTCAAGCTCCAGCGCGTGAGACGGGACGCCGTAGATCGACATCAGCTCCGCGAGCCGCTTCGAAAAGCGCTTCCTGAATTGAATGCGGGAGATATTGATCGCCAGGAATCCCGGGTTTATCCCTGCCTCGTCCCACGCCGCCCAGCTCCGACAAGCCTGCTCGAGGACCCAATCGCCGATGCCGACGATCTGCCCGGTACCCTCCGCGAGGGGTATGAAGACTGCCGGGCTGATGGCGCCCTTGTCGGGATGATGCCAGCGCAGCAGCACTTCGGCGCCGCGGTGACTCCGGCTGACCGTATCGACCAGCGGCTGAAAGTAGAGCGCGAGCTGCCCCAGCTCCAACGCTTGATTCAAGTCCTGCTCCATCTGCATCCGCTCGCGCAGACGCGTGTTCATTTCCTCCGTGAAGAAAATAGCAGCGCCTCGACCCGTGGCTTTCGCCTGATACATGGCATTGTCTGCATTCGCCATCAGGTCTTCGGCGTTCTCGCCGTTGTCCGGAAAAATCGCGATTCCGATACTGCAACGCGCCACCACCCTGCGCCCGCTCAATTGGTGTGGGTCGGATATGGCTTTGATCAGCCGTTCCGCGATCTCTTCCGCCTGTATCTCGTCGGCGATGGTCGGAGCCAGAACCAGGAACTCGTCTCCGCTCAGGCGCGCCACGGTGTCTGCATCCCTCAGGACGCCCTGCACGCGGTTCCCGGTCGCGACCAGCAACTCGTCGCCGACCGCATGACCCAGCGAGTCGTTGACGCTCTTGAAATTGTCGAGATCGATGAACAGCATCGCGAACCGCTCACCGGAACGCCGGGCCCGGCTGATTTCCATACTGATTCGATCGAGAGCCATCATCCGGTTGGGCAGGCCGGTCAGAATGTCGAAGTTCGCCTGGCGATGCAGCTTGGCCTGCTCCTCCTTGACCGCTTCAGTCATGGCATTGAACGCCCGCGCGAGCAGCCCAAGCTCGTCCGAAGACTTCACCTCCACGGGTGAGTAATCCCCTCGCCCGACGTTCTCCGACGCGGCGATCAGCTTGCGGATCGGAAAGAGGACATTGAACCGAAACACCATGTGGATCGCCGCGCTCAGAAACACGACGATGGCGGTCCATACCAGTACCTGAATGACCAATTGCCGGCGAAACTCGCTTTGCAGCGATTGCCTGCTCATGCCGAGCAGAAAACGTCCCAGCACCACGTTGGTGTGGGTAATCGGAAATTCCAGACGTATCAATTCGGACTGGGCGTCCAGCTCCCGCAGCAGCTTCGGGGTGTCGATCGACTTCGACGCCCCCAGACGCGCCTGGACCAAAGGCTCTTCGCGGTTGAAATAGGCGCTGATCGGTGCGCCCTGCGGATTCACGATCACGCCATAAACGACATCCCGTTGCGTAGCAACCTCGCGGGTGTAGTCGTTGAGCAGCAGAAAATCGAAACCCAGGATGGCATCCGGGCTGACCAGCGAAATCAGTCGCCCGAGCGCGCGGCCCCGTTCAACGAGTTGCTCTTCGTGGAAGCGAGACGATGTATTGAGAAAATAAAAAGTGTTCGCGGCCATCGTGCACGCCAGGATGGTGAGCACGGTAAGCGTGAATTTCGCGCCCAGACCAAGCCGCATCACAGCTCTCCGGCGTTCAATCGCACATCGCTATTCGCAGCGGATGCATGGCCGGCCCTCCATGTGCAGGGATCCTCAGCCAGTTGCCGGACGTCGCTCAACGCAGAATGCCTTTGTCATTCCCTTTACACCATATCTAGTATATCGCAGCACCCCAAGCGCGAGATGATGCGCTTTTGTACGAGACCTGCTCGACCGTGAACGCGGACGCGAATGAAAGATCGCGAGCGAAAGGCCTGCGGCCGCAGTGATAAGAGGGAAGCATGAACAATACCCGCGTGCTCGGGTCCGGCAGGCGAAGGAGCTACGAGGCTCCACCGGGCTCGACGCCGGTTGTTACGACGACGCCCTGCGCGACGAGGCGCTCGAGATCTCCCGCCATGCCGATCTCGGCCAGTATGCTTTGCGCGTCGGTGCCCGGCATCGGCGCCGGATGCCGCGGCGCCATCGGTGTGCGCGACAGGCGTATGCCGGGGCCGGTGGTCGTGACGAGGCCCTGCTGAGCGTGCGGCCGCGTCAGGCTCAAGCCCTGACCGATCACGAGCGGGTCTTCCATGAGCTCGCCGAAGCGCATCACCACGCGCTGTGCGGAGATGCCGGCCTTGCGCAGGACGCTCACCCATTCGTCCACCGTGCGCTCGCGAAAGCGTGCTTCCAGAGCGCGTTCGAGTTGCGGACCGGCGAGCGGCCCGAGGTCCGCGAGTGCGGGGCATGAGGCGAGATCGCGCGCCTCGCCCGCTACAAAAAGCCACGCGTCGCTCGCCTGGTACATGCGATAGAGCGGCCCGCGCCCGAGGCAATCGAGGCCGCCCGGCTCGTCCCACTTCTTGCCGTCGTAAGCCTGGAGCAGATTCGACTGCAGCATCGTCGCCGCATAGATCAGCGCGTTGCTCACGTATTGGCCCTGCCCCGTACGCCGGCGATGGAACAACGCGAGCACGACGCCGAGGCAGGCGCCGAGGCCGGTGAGGTAATCGCACGCGTTGAACGGATTCTGCGCGGGCGCTTCGCCGCCGTAGCGCGTCTGCATGCCGGTCAGCGCCTGCACCAGCACTTCACGTCCGGGCCGCGTCGCATAACCGGGCGCCTGGCCGTAAGCGTTCACCGAGCAATAGACGATGTCGGGGCGCCGCGCGCGGACCGCTTCGTAGCCGATCCCGAGCTTGTCGGCCACACCGGTGCGGAAGTTCTCGAGCACGACGTCGGCGTCTTCGAGGAGCCGCCAGAAGATCTTCAGGCCTTCTTCGGTTTTCAGATCGACCAGGATGCTGCGCTTGGCGCGATTGACGTCGTTGTGCCACGGCACCGGGTTGCGGTGCGGGCTGTCGATCTTGATCACGTCCGCGCCGAGCTCCGACAGCGTGCGGCCGCAGCTCGGAATCGAAAGAATGATGCCGAGGTCGAGCACCTTCAGGCCTTCGAGCGGGGAGCGCAGGTTCTCGTGCAGCGCCGTCGCCGGTGCAGGACGCGGGTTGTCGAGCTCCGCCAGGATCTCGCGCCGATGTCGATCGAGCTGCGGCCGCGGCGAGCGCACGCTCGCCGGCGTGAGCGAGAGCCGCGTATGCATGCCAGTCCCCGCGAAACGGCCGAGCTGCGGATCGTCGTACTCCTGCACGATGCCCGAGGCCCGCGCGAGCGGATGGTCCATCCACTCGGCTGACGAATAGCAGATGCAGCCTTCGACGCCTTCGTCGGCGCAGTAGTCTTCCCACTCCTTCGCGGTGCGCGTCACGAAGATCTCGTCCACACGCCGCAGCACCTCCGGCGCGTGAATGCCGGCTGCGGGAATCTCGAAGCCGAAATCCTTCGCGAGCCGCCTGTGCAGATCGCGCGGCACGTACAGGAACCAGCGGCCGTCTTTGCACACGACGTGACGCCACGTGCTGAGAGCCTCCTTTTCGGGTTGCCCGTGCACTTTCATCGCCTTGCCGCTCAACGCGGTAAACGTCGCCGAGAAGAGCGGCACTTCGACGACCTGCCCGCGGCCGGAACGCTCGCGCTCGTTCAACGCGGCGGCAACGGCAAGCGCAGCCCAGTGCGCACCGTATACGGAGGAAAACGGCAGGCAGTTGTAGACCGGGGCCTCGAGCTTGAGCAGCGGGAACGTGCTGTAGCAGCCGGTCGCCGCGCCGACGATTCCCTCCCAGGCCTTCATGCCGGCGCGCGGATCGTCGGATGCGAATCCGGGCACAGACACATAGATGAGGCGCGGGTTGAGCGCCGTCATCGCGCGCGCGCCCAAGCCCAGGCGATCCATCACACCGGGCCTGAAGTTCTCGATGACGACGTCCGCGCCTGCGATCAGGCGTCTCGCGATGCCGAGATCCGCCTGCGATTTCAAATCGAGTGCGATGCTGCGCTTGTTGCGATTCCAGGTGGCGTTTGCCGGCGTGTCTAAGCGCGGACCCGCCGGCGGATCGACGCGAATTACGTCCGCACCCAAGTCGCCGAGCAGCATGGCGGCCATCGGTCCCGCGACGTACTGGCCGAAGTCGACGACCCTGATGCCGTCCAGAGCGGAGGACGTCATACGGCTACGGCGTCAGCGTGCTTTGAACGGCTTCGCGGGCCGCTTCTCGACGAACGCGCGCGCAGCCTCCGCGAAGTCTTCACTCAGGTACAGCTTGTTCAGCCCCTGGTAACGCGTGGCTTCGCGGCGGTTGTCGTCGATCTGCCAGCGCCGCTGCATGACACTTGCGCGCACCGCGAGCGGCGGGTTCTTGTTGATGGCCTGCGCGAGCTCGCGCGCGACTTCGAGGTGCTTGCCCTCGGGCGCGAGGCGGTCGACGACGCCGGCGGCATGCGCTTCCTCGGCGGTAAAGAAACGGCCGGTCAGCGTGACCTCGGTCGCGAAGCTCCCGCGGCCGCGGTAGGCGAGCAGGTTCATGTACTTTCCGGAACCCGACAAACCGCGCGGCGTCTCGGTGACCTGGAACCGGGTGCCGGCGGCGGCGACGCAGAGCTCCGGGTCGAACGCAAGACCGAGGCCGAGCCCGAGCACGTAGCCGTGAACGGCCGCGATCACCGGTTTCCAGTTGACCGAGCGCATGAAGATGTCCGCGCTCTTCGCATCGCCTGCGGACGGGCCGCCTTTCTGCTTGAGCTCCTCCTGGCTCCGCGCCTGCCGCGCTCTCACGTCCGCGCCGCTGCAGAAGGCGCGGCCGTTGCCGCAGAGGATCGCGGTGTGCGCCTCGTCGTCCATGTCGAAGCGATGCATGACCGCCATCAATGCCCTCACGAAGTCATCATCGAAGGCGTTGAGCTTCTGCGGGCGATTGAGCGTAATCGTCGCGATGCGGTCTTCGACCGTGTATTCGATATCCATGTTCGCGGTGTCCTTGCTTATGGAAACTCGAGGATAACCCGTCCGCCGGGATGCGGCTCCAGTGGCGATAGAATCCGAGTGGCCAGCAGCACGTCATCCATTCTTCCCCGGAGTCGGTCATGGCAGCAAAACGCGCAATCAAGATGGCAGTGGCAGCGCCGAGCCTGCGCCCCACGGTCGTGGGCCTGCATCACGCGGCGGCGACCGGGCACTACCTCGCGACGCTCGCGGCGATGCGCGTGCTCGACCGCGGCGGCAACGCCGTCGATGCGGGCGTGACCGCCGCCATGGCGCTCGCCGTGCTGCAGCCCGACATGGTGAGCTTTGCGGGCGTAGCACCTACGCTCATTTATTTGAAGGACGAGGATCGCGTCATCAGTCTCGCGGGGCTGGGTTACTGGCCCGCGGCGACCGATGTCTCGCGGCTCATCGCTGAAGGCACGGGCAAGGCGGTTCCCGAAGGACTGCTCCGCACCGTCATGCCCGCCGCACCCGCGACCAACCTCGAAGCCTTGCGGCGCTGGGGCACGATCTCTTTCGAAGAAGCGGCAACGCCCGCGATGGAGCTCGCGCGCGACGGCTTCGCGACCTATCCGCTGCTTTCGAGCAACATCGAGTATCTCGAAGAGAGCTTCAGGCGCTGGCCCGATAACGAGAAGATCTTCCTCTCGCGCGGGCGCGCGCCGCGCGTGGGCGAGCTCTTCCGCCAGGAAGACCTGGGGCGCACGATTGCGCGATTGATCCAGGCCGAGCGCGACACGCGCGGCGATCGCGACAGGAAGATCCGCGCCGTTCACGACTATTTCTATCGCGGCCCGATCGCCGACGAGATCGCCGCGTATCACGCAAAGCACAACGGCTTCGTGACCAAGACCGATCTCGCCGGCTTCGAAGTGCCGATCGAAGAGAGCATTTCGGTGAATTACCGTGGTTACGAAGTGCACTCGTGCGATGTGTGGTGCCAGGGCATCGTGATGCTCGAATCGCTGAAGATCCTCGAGGGCTACGATCTGAAGGCGATGAAGCACAACAGCCCGCAATACGTTCACACCGTCGCGGAGACGCTCAACCTCGCGTTCGCCGATCGTGAAGCGTACGTGGGCGATCCGAAGTTCGTGAACGTGCCGCGCGAAGCCATGCTCTCGGAGGCGTACGCCGCGCGCCAGCGCGCACGCATCATGGCGAACCGCGCGTTCGGCGAGATGCCGAAGCCGGGCAATCCGGCGAATACCTCGCCGATCGGCGCGGGCAGTGCTGAGAAAGCCTACGCAGCACCGCGCGGTACAGGTAAAGGCGTGCCGTTCTGCCCGGATACGATTTACGGCTGCGTCGTCGATCGCCACGGTAATGCGTACTCGGCGACGCTGTCCGATCCTGCGCACGACACGCCCGTCATATCCGGTACCGGGCTCACGATCTCGGGCCGCGGCCAGCAATCGCGTCTCGAGCCGGGCCACGCGGCGGAAGTGAAACCGGGCAAGCGCCCGCGTCTCACACCGAATCCGTCGCTCGCGTTTCGTGACGGCAAGCTCTTCATGGCGTTCGGCACGCCGGGCGCCGACGTGCAGTCGCAGGCGATGCTGCAAGTGTTCCTGAACATCGCCGACCACGGCATGACCGTGCAGCAGGCGGTGGAAGCGCCGCGGCTGTCGAGCTCGAGCTTCCCGAACTCTTTCTCTCCGCATGCCTACCTGCCGGGACGGCTCAATCTCGAATCGACGATGCCGGCCGGCGTGATCGAGGAGATGAAGAAGCTCGGCCACGACGTCGACGTGTGGCCGCCCTTCCCCGCATCGAATGCGGCGGTATGCGCCATCAAAGTCGACGCGGAAACGGGACTGAAGCACGCGGGCGCCGATCCGCGCCGCGAAGGTTACGCGCTCGCCTGGTAGCCCCCACTCTCCGGCAGCTTCGCCGCTACGCGATCGCGCGCAGCCTTTTCAAGGCCACCAGCCTGCCGCGGGCGATTGCGCGCCTGGGCTTTGTCCAGGCCGATCCGATGCGGGCGCCCGCTCGCGCCCAGGATCTGATCCTCGCGCATCGCGTTAAGGACTATCGAGCCGGCGAGCTGGAGCGCCGCTACCCGCGCCTGGGCGTCGAAGAGGCCTTCTTCGTCAACTACGGTTTCCTGCCTCGGGCGACCCTCGCCCTGCTGCATCCGCGCAAAGCGCCGCGCGCCTGGGACGCCAGGATGCAGATGCGCGCCCAGGAGGTGCTGGTCTTCGTGCGGGAGCATGGCCGCACCCACCCCCGAGACGTGCAGGCGCTTTTTGATCATGGCCGCATCAAGCGCTGGGGTGGCGACCAGAATGTCAGCACGCATCTGCTGAATGGCCTGCACTATCGCGGTCTGCTGCGCGTGGCGCGGCGCGAGGCCGGCACCCGCGTCTACCAGGCGATCGAACACCCGACGCAGGACGACAGCCCCGAGGCCCGGCTCGCGCGCGCCGGCCGGTTACTGGACACGGTGGTGCATCTCTACGCGCCGTTGCCGGCGGCCAGCCTGGGCTATCTGTGCGGACTGCTGCGCCATGGAGTACCCCACCTGGCCGCGGAGGTGAGGCGGGTTCAAGAGTGCGCCAGATCCCGCTATGCCCACGCCCAGGTGGACGGCCTGCTGTGGTTCTGGCCGCAGGGCGAGAAGCGAATGGCTGCGCGGCACCCGGTCGACGACAACCGGCTGCGCTTCCTTTCGCCGTTCGACCCCGTGGTCTGGGACCGACGGCGCTTCCAGTTGTTCTGGGGCTGGGAATACAAGCTGGAGGCGTATGTGCCGCCCCACAAGCGCCGCATGGGCCATTACGCGATGCCCATGCTATGGGGCGAGCAAGTACTGGGCTGGGGCAACCTGAAGGTGATCGATGGCCGGCTGCGGCACGAACTGGGCTTCATCGGGCCGCGACCGCGCAGCAGCGCCTTTCGGCTGGCGCTGGACGAGGCATTGCAGCAGATGCAGGAATTTCTGGAACTCTCGTGAGGCCGAGCGTTATCGCCTATTCGCCACGGATGTTCGCGGCCTTGATCACCTTGCGCCACACGGCGCCCTCGGTCCTGATGAGCGCCGCCAGGTCGGCCGGGCCTTTGGGCATCGTTTCCATGCCTTCGCGGCCCATGGCTTCCAGCACGGCGGGCAATTGCGCTGCGCTACGTACGTGCTGATACAGCCTGTCCACGACAGCGGGCGGCGTTTTCGCCGGCAAGAGCAGCGCGTGCCACGAGATCATGTTGTATCCGGTCAGGCCGGACTCGTTGAGCGTCGGCAACTCCGGTGCGACCGCGGAGCGCTTGAGCCCCGTTACCGCGACCGCCTTCAATTTCCCGGACCGCACGTGCGGCATCGACGCGGCGACGCTCGCGAACGTCATCTGGACCTCGGCGGAAAGCACCGCAAGTATCGACGGGCCCGCACCCTTGTACGGCACGTGCACGAGATCGACCTTCGCCATCGATCGCATCATCTCGCCGGCGAGATGCGGATTGCTGCCCACACCCGATGACGCATATTTGATCGCGCCGGGCTTCGATTTCGCGAAGTCGAGCAGCTCCTTCACCGACGACGCCGGGACGGCGGGATGCAGCACCACGAGATACTGGCCGAGCGAAAGCTGCGTGACCGGTTGCAGGTCCTTCTCCGGATCGACGCGCATGTCCGGATAGAGCGCCGGGTTCATGGTGAGCACCGAGTTGAGCGTGAGGAACACGGTGTTCCCGTCCGGCGGCGCTTTCGCCACGATCTCCGCCGCGATGTTGCCGGATGCGCCGCTGCGATTGTCGACGACCCACTGCTGTCCCGTTGCCTCGGAGAGCCGGGGCGCGAGGATGCGCGCCAGGGTATCCGACCCGCCGCCGGGCGGAAAAGGCAGCACGAGGCGGACCGGTCGCGTGGTCTGGTCGGCTGCGAACAGCGGCTGCGTTGCGCCGAGGAGAGAGAAAGCGAAAACCGCCAGGCACGAAAACGCGGCCGGCGAAAGACGCCTCCCCACGATCACCAGCCCAACGCGTAGCACAGCCGCCGCGGATCGGCGCCGGCGCTCAGCACACCCGTCTTCGCGTCGCGCACGATCGCGCACACTGCGCCCGCCTTCCACGTGAGATGCGGCCACCAGCCGACGTCGTGTCCGCGCGCGGCAAGGTCATCACCTGTCGCGCGATCGAACCGTGCATCGATCATGACGCGCGCCGGGTGATAGGCGTGGGGTTCGGAAGAGCCCGGGTAACTATAGCTTCCGATACGCGGCGCTTCGACGGCGCTTTGCGGGTCCATGCCGAACACCGAGATGTTGAGCAGCGCCTGCACCATCGCCTGCGGCTGGATGTCGTTGCCCGGCGAACCGAACGGCATGTAGAGCTCGCCGTTCTTCAATACGAGCCCGGGGCTCGGCGTGAGGCGCGGCCTTTTTCCCGGCGCGAGGCACGCGGGATGATCGGGATCGGTCCACGACTGCGAACCGCGCGAAGACGGAACGAGGCCGATGCCGGGAATGAGCGGTGTCGCGCTCGACTCGTCGCTCGGCGTGCCGGAAAAAGCGTTGCCGTGTCGGTCGATCACGCACACGTACGAGGTATCGGCGGGGGGTGCGGGATCGCCCGCGGTCGGTAACGGGAGGACACCCGGCTCTCTCGACCAGCCCGCGATGGCGCCGGCCTCCGGCATTCCCGGACAGGCGCGCTGCATGTCGATCTTCTTGCGGCGCTCGGACGCGAACTCGCTCGAGAGAAGCTCGTCCATCGGCACCTTCACGAAGCGGGGATCGCCGTAGTATTTGTGACGATCGGCGAACGCGAGCTTCAGCGCCTCGGTGAGAACGTGCAGATAGGCCGGCGTGTTGTGGCCCAGCACCTTCATATCGATGCCGGCGAGCGTGTTGAGCGTCTGCGGCACTACCGGACCCTGGCACCACGGCCCACATGCAAGGACTTCGAGATCGCGAAACCGGGTCCGGACGGGCGTCTCGAAGCGCACGCGAAACTCCGCGAGATCCTGCTCGGTCACCCAGCCGCCGTTCTCGCGGTGGTAGCGCGCGATGGCGCGGCCGATGTCGCCTTTGTAGAACGCGGCGCGCGCGGCATCGAGCCCGGCGGCGCGTCCGCGTCCGGCATGGGCGCGCTCTTCATCGGCCATGTACTGGAGCGTGCGCGCGAGCTCCGGCTGCACGAAGAGATCGTTGACCGCCGGCGGTTTGCCGCCCGGCAGGTAGACCGCCGCGTTCGCCGGCCACCGGCGATACGCCTCCTGTTGTTCCGCGATGTAGTCCGCCATCAGCGCGTGCATCGGGAAGCCGTCGCGCGCGAAGCGTATCGCCGCCTGCGCGACGTCGCCGAAGCTCATCGTCCCGTATTTCTCCAGAACGGTGAGCCACGCATCGGGCGCGGCGGGTATCACGGTGCGGAGCAGCCCCGGCGGCATGCGGCCTTCGTGCTTGTTGCGAAAGACGTTCACGTCGGCCGCACGCGGCCAGACGCCGAGGCCGTCGATGTTGACGACTTCGCGGCGCTCCGCGAGCCAGATCATGATCGGCGCGACACCGGCGAAGTTGACGATGTCGGACTGCAGCACGGTCAGGCAGATGCCGGCCGCGACGCCGGCATCGACTGCGTTGCCGCCGGCTTCGAGTATCGAGAATCCGGCGTGCGCGGCGCCGTGATGGCCAGCGGAAATCATGTGGCGGGTGCCGGTGATGGCGGGACGGAATGGTTTCATGTTTGTCCTGTCATTCGGGTTTCAACTTCGCAGCCTGGACGATCTTGCGCCAGCGGGCGAGCTCCTGCTTCACGCGCGTTGAGAATTCGGCGGGCGTGCTGCCGACGGCCTGCGCGTCCTGGGCCGCGAAGAGCTCCTGCACCTTCGGGCTCTTCAGCGCCGCGGCGAAGTCGGTTTGAATCCGCCCCGCGAGCTCCGGCGGCATCGCGCGCGGCCCCCACAGTCCCAGCCAGATCGTGACGTCGACGCCGCGCACGCCCGATTCCTCGAACGTCGGCACGTCGGGAATGCTGGGCGAGCGCTCCATGCTAGCTACTGCAATCGCCCGCAGCCGCCCCGATTTCACGTACGAGACGCCGTTCGCCACACCGGTGAACATCATCGCGACGTGCCCCGCGACGACGTCGGCGATCGCCGGCGCGGCGCCCTTGTAGGGCACGTGCAGGAGGTCGATGCCGGCCGCCTGCTTCAGTATCTCGCCCGCGAGATGGCTGTTGGTCCCGTTGCCGTTCGACGCGTACGTGAGCTGACCGGGGCGCTGCTTTGCCAGTGCGACGAGCTGCTTCACCGTCTTTACCGGCAGCGCCGAATTCGCGACCAGCATGCTCGGAAATCGCGCGACCTCGGTGATCGCGGTGAAATCGGCGATCGCGTCGTACGGCATCTTCGAATTGATGTGCGGGATGATGGCGTGCGTGCTGACCGATCCCATGACCAGCGTGTAGCCGTCCGGCGCTGCTTTCGCGACGTAATCGCTGCCGATCACGCCGCCCGCACCCGAGCGGTTGTCGATCAGCACCGGGTGGCCCCAGCCCTCGCTGAGCCGCTGTCCGAGCTGGCGCGCGATGAGATCCGTGGAGCCCCCGGCAGGGAACGGCACGACCACGCGCACCGGTTTCATGGGAAAGCGCTCAGCGGCAAAAGCGTGATGAACCGCCACGACGGACAGCACCAACAAGGTCACCCATTTCATGCCCCAACTATAATCGAGCGGATGGAAACAAGCGGCCGCTTTCCGTCTCTCTCTCACTGGGGCGCGTTCACCGCGGTCGTCGAGCAGGGCCGCGTCACGCGCTGCGAGCCGTTCGCGCTCGATCCGCATCCGTCGCCGATGCTTGCCTCCATCCCAGAGATGGTGCACTCGCCGCTGCGCATCGCGCGCCCCGCCATTCGCACCGGGTGGTTGAAGAACCGCGAGCGCAGCGATACCGCGCTGCGCGGGCGCGAACCGTTCGTCGAAGTGAGCTGGGACACGGCGCTCGAGCTCGTCGACAGCGAATTGAAGCGCGTTCGCCAGCACCATGGTGACGAGGCCGTGTTCGGCGGCTCGTGCGGCTGGTCTTCGGCCGGGCGGCTTCACCACGCGCGCACCCTCACGCGGCGGTTCCTCTTCGCAGGCGGCGGCTGCACCGATCAGGTCGGCAATTACAGTTGGGGCGCCGCGCAGTTCCTGCTCCCGCACGTCATCGGCACCTACGCGCCGTTGACGGGACGCCAGACCGACTGGCGCAGCGTCGCGAAGCATACGCGCCTCGTGATCGCGTTCGGCGGCCTCGCGCTCAAGAACGGGCAGATCAGCGCCGGCGGGACGGGCGAGCACACGATGGAGAAATGGCTGCGGCAGGCGAAAGACGCCGGCGTCGATTTCGTCGTGGTGAGCCCCACCCGCAACGACGCGCCCGCTCTCGTCGACGCGAAGTGGATCCCGATCCGGCCGAACACCGACACTGCGCTCATGCTGGCGATGGCGCACACGCTCGTCGCCGAAGCACGTGAAGACACGGCTTTCCTCGAACGCTACTGCACCGGTTTCGATGCATTCAAGCGCTATCTGCTCGGCGGAGCGGACGGCACTGCGAAGAGCGCCGAATGGGCCGAAGCGATCACCGGCATCGGGGCGGAAGAGATACGGCACCTCGCGCGCCGTGCCGCGAGCGAGCGCACGCTGCTGACGTGCGCGTCTTTCCAGCACATTGGGATCCTAAGCTTAGAATTCCACGTGGACAAGTTGTCGCG
>JADMIO011288103.1_pt1 | contig 65851 bp, 45 predicted proteins | sample 8958161 | NCBI WGS metagenome assembly JADMIO01 (sample SAMN16585339, study PRJNA669376) | soil metagenome | isolation source: Crop rotation soil | place: USA: Cullars Rotation, Alabama | collected 2011
GCCGCGACTTCAAGTCACGTGAATTCCAAGCTTCGGATCCCACTGTGCTGGAAAGAGCGCCAGCTCGGCCTCACTTTCGTCTTCGTCACTCACGACCAGGAGGAGGCGTTGACGATGAGCGATCGTATCGCGATCGTGAATCGCGGCCGGATCGAGCAAATCGACCGGGCCCACGAGATCTACCATCGACCTGCGACGCCGTTTGCGGCGGAGTTTGTCGGCGCCGCCAATCTCCTGCCCGCGACGCTCGCGGGCCGAAGCGCAGAAACCGTGCGCGTGCAACTGGCGGATGGCCTGGAGCTGACTCTGCCGGCCGCGGCGTGGCCGGGTGCGGCCGCTCGCGCGTTGATTTCGATCCGGCCGGAAAAGGTGCACGTCGGACGCACGCCGCTTCCAGGGGCGAATGCGTTCGAGGCCCGGATCGAGGAGGAAGTCTTCCGAGGTGCGACGGACCACCTCAAGCTGGCGACTGCGGCCGGCACCCGGCTCCAGGCGGTGGTGGCGAACGAAAGCGCGCTGGGCGAAATCTTCCACGTGGGTGATCGCGTATTCTGCGGTGTCCACGCGGATGACGTCGTGGTCCTGCCGGCGGAATAGCATTCCTGATTTGTCATAGCGGCGAAACCCGCTTCGGCGGCTGGGCGAAAAAATCCCGCCGGTTCATCACGGCGGCAAGCGCCTTGGGGCAAACGGGCGCTATTTTCCGCCGAACGCAGTCGCCAGATCCGGACCGGCGTGGACGGCGGCTCGACGCTTTTTGCGGGCTTCACGCCGCCGCGCGAGCCAGACGCGAAACTGATCGAAATACAGGTAAACCACCGGCGTGGTGTAGAGGGTCAGGGCCTGGCTGAAGACGAGGCCGCCGACGATCGCGATCCCGAGCGGACGGCGCAGCTCCGAACCTTCGCCGAAACCGATCGCCAGGGGCAGCGCGCCGAGCAAGGCCGAGGACGTGGTCATCATGATGGGCCGGAAGCGCCGTTTGCAGGCTTCGTAGATGGCCTGGCGCGCGGTGATGCCGTTCGTGCGCTCGAGCGTGATGGCGACGTCGATCATCATGATCGCATTTTTTTGGACGAGGCCGATCAGCAGCAGCACGCCAATGAGGGCGATGATGCTGAATTGGGCGCCGAAGAGCTGCAAGGCCAGCAATGCGCCCACGCCGGCCGAAGGCAGGGAGGAAAGAATCGTGATGGGGTGGATGAAACTCTCGTACAAGACACCCAGGACAATATAGACGGCGATCAGGGCGGTCAGGATGAGCAACGGCTGGTTGTCCGACGCCTGTTGAAACAACCGCGCGGTACCCTGGAAACTGCCATGCACGGAAGTGGGCACGCCGAGGTTGGCCATGGTGAACTCGATGGCCTCGGTGGCCTGCTGGAGGGTAACCCCCTCCGCCAGGTTGAAGGAGATTGTCGAGGCCACGAACTGGCCCTGGTGGTTGACGGAAAGCGACGCGTTGCTCGGTTCATAGCGGGCGAACGTGGCGAGGGGGATTTTCGCGCCATTGCGGCCGATGACGAAAACGTCGTTCAACGACTGGGGACCCTGCGAAAATTTTGGATCCACCTCCATGACGACGTGGTATTGGTTGAGCGATTTGTAGAGCGTCGAGACCTGCCGCTGGCCGAAGTAATTGTAGAGGGCTGCATCGATCTGCGTCAGGGTCAGCCCGAGCCGCGAGATCTTGTCTCGATCAAAGATAATCGTGGTCTGGAGGCCCCGGCTGCGCGCATCGGTCCCGACGTCGGTGATCAGCGGAATTTGCGCGAAGGCATTCCGGATCTTGGGTTCCCACTCGGTGAGTTCGCTCAATTCGTCGGCCTGTAACGTGTATTGGACGGATGAGTCCGCCTGCCGGCCGCCGGCCCGGAGATCCTGATTGACGCTGAGGAAAAGCTGGGCGCCCGACACCTCGATGGTTTGCGTGCGCAGGCGGGCGATGACGGCATCGGCCGATTCCTTGCGCACCTTCAAGGGCTTTAGTGCCACGGTGACCTGGCCGCTGGGTCCACGTCCGCCGCCGCCACCGCCGCCGATCGACGCCGTGACTGATTCGACCGCGGGATCCCGGCGGACGATCTCGGAGAAGGCTTCGAGCTTCGGCAGCATCGCCTGGAACGACATGCTTTGGTCGCCATTGACACCGCCCTGGAGCATCCCGGTGTCCTGCTGCGGGAAGAAGGTTTTCGGGATCGCGACGTACAGGTAGATATTAACGAGAATGACGCCGGCCAGGACGAGCATCATCATGAAGCCATGCTGGAGAACCCATCCCAGGGATTGGGCATAGGCCCGCGTGGAGCGGGCAATCAGGCCGGTGGCTGGCGCCGGGTTGTCGCCGGGATTTGCCGGCTTGTGGGCCCGCACGCGCATGATCCGCGCGCACATCATCGGCGTGGTGGTCAGCGAAATCAGCAGCGAGATGACAATCGCGACCGAAAGCGTGATGGCGAATTCGCGGAAAAGCCGGCCGACGATGCCACCCATGAGCAGGATCGGGATGAAAACAGCGATGAGCGAAATGCTCATCGAAAGCACGGTGAAGCCGACTTCGCGGGCACCAAGGATGGCGGCCTGGTAGCGCGGAACGCCGGCTTCCATGTGCCGGGAAATATTTTCGAGCACCACGATGGCGTCATCGACCACAAAGCAGGTCGCCACCGTCATCGCCATGAGCGAAAGATTGTTGAGGCTGAAGCCGCACAGGTACATGGCGGCGAACGAGCCGATGAGGGACACTGGAACGGCCACGGCGGGGATCGCCGTCGAGCGAATGTCGCGGAGAAAAACAAACACCACCGCGGTCACCAGCAGCACGGCCGCAATCAGGCTGATTTCCACGTCGCGCAGCGCGGCGCGGATGGAAACCGAGCGATCCACCGATACACCCAGTTTGATGCTGCTCGGAATCGAGGCCTCGAGCGCCGGGAACATCGCCTTGATGTGATCCACCGTCTCAATGATGTTCGCCCCCGGCTGACGGGTAATCTGGATCAAGACGGCGGGAACCCCGTTGGAGACGGCATAAGTACGCAGATTCTCCACGGAATCGACCACCTCGGCGACGTCGCCCAGCCGCACAGGAGCGCCTTTGCGATAGGTGATGACCAGCGGAATGTAGTCACTTGCCTTGAGCGCCTGATCGTTGGCCGCGATCTGCCAGCGGCGATCGCCGTCCTCGACGAAGCCCTTGGCCTGATTGGCATTCGTGGCGCCGATGGCCTGCCGGACCGTTTCCATCGAGATGCCATAATTGGCCAGCTGGGTGGGGTTGAGTTCCACCCGGACGGCCGGCAGGGCGCCGCCTCCCACGGTGACATCGCCGACGCCCGGAATTTGGGCGATTTTCTGGGCCAGAATCGTGGACGCCGCGTCGTACATTTCGCCGCGGGACAATTGATCGGAGGTGAGGGTGAGAATCAGGACCGGGAAATCCGTCGGGTTGATCTTCCGGTAGGTCGGGTTGCTCGAAAGACTGCTGGGCAGGAGGCTGCGGGCGGCGTTGAGCGCGGCCTGGACGTCGCGGGCGGCGCCATTGATATCGCGCGAAAGTTCGAACTGGAGCGTGACGCGTGACGATCCCTGGGAACTCTGGGAAGTCAGTTCAGTGACACCCGCAATGCGCCCGAGGGCCCGTTCGAGCGGCGTCGCCACCGTTGCGGCCATGACTTCCGGGCTCGCCCCGGGTACACTGGCGCTGACGGAAATGGTGGGAAAGTCGACCTGGGGGAGGGGCGAGACTGGCAGCAGGTTGAACGCGATCCCTCCGGCCAACGCGATACCCACGGTCAACAGGGTGGTCGCGACCTTCCGTTTGATGAATGTCTCGATCAGGGTCACGACTGCTGGGGATTGGCGACGGGGAGCGGGGCGCCCGGCCGGTTTCGTTCGCGCAGACGGCGCGCGAACCGATCAAACCCGAGATAGACGACCGGGGTCGTGAAAAGGGTGAGGACCTGACTGACCATTAACCCGCCGACCATGGTGATGCCCAATGGCTCGCGCAACTCCGCGCCCATGCCGGTCCCGAGCATAAGGGGCAGGGCGCCCAACAGGGCTGCCATCGTGGTCATCAGGATGGGGCGGAAGCGCAGCAGGCAGGCCTGGTAGATGGCTTCGCGCGGCGCCATCCCCTGGTTGCGTTCCGCGTCGAGGGCGAAATCAATCATCATGATCGCGTTTTTCTGCACGATGCCAATCAGCAGAATGATGCCAATGATGCCAATGACGTTGAGATCGGAACGCGCGGCCAGCAGCGCCAGCAGGGCGCCGACGCCGGCGGAGGGCAGCGTCGAGAGGATGGTCACGGGGTGGATGTAACTTTCATAGAGCACCCCGAGGACGATATACATCGTGGCGATGGCCGCGAGGAGGAGCCAGACCTCGTTCTGCAGCGCGGATTCGAAGGCCTTGGCTGCGCCCTGGAACGAGGTGTCGATCGAAATCGGGAGGCCAATCTCGCGCTCGACGCGCTTGATGGCGTCCACCGCCTCGCCGAGCGACGTCCTGGGCGAAAGATTGAACGAAATGGTCACGGCTGGAAGCTGGTTGGAGCGCGTGATGGCCAGCATGCCCGGCTGCTCGGTCATTTGGGCAATGGTCGACAACCGAACCGGCGTCCCATCCGACGAGTTGAGGTGAAGTTCTTCGAGGGATTGCGGGCCCTGCTTGAATTCCGGCTGCAGCTCCAGCACCACGCGGTACTGATTGGACTGGGTGAAGATGGTGGAAATCAGCCGCTGGCCATAGGCGCTGTAGAGCAGGTTGCTGATGGCCGTCGTGGTGATGCCATAGCGGCTGGCCATGCTCCGGTCGATGTTGACGTACACCTGCCGGCCCTTGTCCTGCAAATCGCTGGTTACGTCCTGCAACTGCGGGACGGTTTCGAGTTTTTCGATGAGACGCGGAACCCAGGTGGAGAGATCGCTCAACGAGACGCTCTGCAGCACGAATTGGTACTGGGTCCGGCTGACCGTGGTGCCGACGGTGATGTCCTGCACCGGCTGCATGTAGAGGGTAATGCCAGGAATTCCGCTGACCCGTTGCTGCAGGTGGCGAATAATTTCCGGGGCCCGCTCGCTGCGCTCTTCCAGCGGCTTGAGGGCGATGGAAATTCGTCCGCTGTTCAGAGTGGTATTGGTGCCGTCGATGCCAATGAACGAAGACACCGTGTCGACATTGGGATCCTCGAGAATTGCCTCGGCAACCGCCTGCTGGCGCCGGCTCATGGCGGCAAAGGAAACATCCTGTGACGCCTCGGTGATGCCCTGAATCACCCCGGTGTCCTGGGTGGGAAAGAAACCCTTGGGGATGAAAATATAGAGAACGATGGTGAGCAGCAGGGTGCCGATGGCCACCCACATCGTTGCCCGCTGGCGATCGAGCACCCAGCTCAGCAACCGGCCGTATTCCGCAATGATCCGGTCGAAGACCCGTGCTGACGCATGGTAAAAACGACCCTGCTTTTCCTCCGGCACATGGTGCAGCAGCCGGCTGCACATCATGGGCGTGAGCGTGAGCGAGATGACCGCCGAGATCAGGATGGCCACGGCCAGGGTGATCGCGAATTCGCGGAACAGCCGCCCGACCACATCCGCCATGAACAGCAGCGGGATCAACACGGCGATGAGCGAGAACGTCAGCGAGATGATCGTGAAGCCGATTTGTTCGGAACCCTTGAGTGCGGCCGCCATCGGTTCCTCGCCCTGTTCGATGTAGCGCGATATGTTTTCGATCATCACAATCGCGTCGTCGACGACGAAGCCGGTGGCGATGGTAAGTGCCATCAGCGTGAGGTTGTTGATCGAAAAGCCCGCCAGGTACATCACGCCGAACGTGCCTACCAGCGACAGGGGCACGGCGACGCCGGGGATGATCGTGGCCGGGATGTTGCGGAGGAAGACGAAGATTACGCCTACGACGAGCGCGATGGCCAGCAGCAGCTCCAGTTGAACATCGTCGACCGAAGCGCGGATGGTCGTCGTGCGGTCGCTCAGAATCGAAAGCTGCACGGCGGCCGGCAAGCTGGCCTGCAGTTGGGGCAGCATTTCCTTGATCCGGTCCACCACCTCGATGACGTTGGCGCCTGGCTGACGCTGGATGTTGAGGATTACACCCGGCGTCTTGTTCGCCCAGGCGGCCAGATACATGTTTTCCGCGCCGTCGACCGTTTCGGCAATGTCCTTCAACCGGATCGGCGCCCCCTTGCGATAGGCGATGATGACCTGGCTGTACTCGTCCGCCGATTTCAACTGGTCGTTGGCATCGATGCTCTGGGTCTGGCTGGGGCCATCGAAACTTCCTTTGGCGCTGTTGGTGTTCGAACTGGCGATGGCGCTGCGAACCTGCTCGAGATCGATGCCATAGGCGGCGAGCGCGGCGGGATTGACCCGGATGCGTACGGCGGGGCGCTGGCCACCCGAAATACTGACGAGACCCACTCCGGTGACCTGGGAAATTTTTTGGGCCAACCGGGTGTCCACCAAATCCTCAATGCGGGGCAGCTCCATCGATTCGGACGTGATGCCCAGCGTCATGATTGGCGTATCGGCCGGGTTCACCTTGCTGTAGGTCGGTGGAGCGGGCAGGCCCTGCGGAAGAAAGCTGTTGCCTCCGTTGATGGCGGCCTGGACTTCCTGCTCGGCCACATCGAGCGGGATCTCCAGGCTGAACTGCAAGGTGATGACCGAAGCGCCACCCGAGCTGACCGACGTCATCTCGGCGAGACCGGGCATTTGGCCAAACTGGCGTTCCAAGGGAGCCGTCACGGCCGACGTCATGACCTCGGGACTGGCGCCGGGGTAAAGCGTCGAGACCTGGATGGTGGGGTAGTCGACCTCGGGCAAGGCGGCGATGGACAACTGTCGATAGCCGACAATGCCGGCCAGCGTCAGGGCCACCATGATGAGCGACGTCGCAATCGGCCGCTCAATGAACGGACGGGAGACGTTCATGTTTTTGGCTGCACGCCCTGCCGGCCGCGCTCGCCGGTGCCAGGACTCGGCGGTCCCTTGCCCCCTTTGGCACCCTTGCCCTTGCTCCGGCCGGCATTGGGCGGTGCTTCGGGAATCGGAGTGCGGGCCATGACCCGCGAACCGGTCTGCAACCGGTCCACGCCTTCGGTGACGACGGTTTCACCGACGACGAGACCATCGGTCACGACGGTATTTTCACCCTCGGTCCGGCCCACCGTGATCGTGCGACGCTCGACGGTTTCGTCGGTGCTCACGACGAAGACGAAACGCGTCTGGCCATTGAGCTGGATGGCGGAATTGGGTACCATCGCGACGCCCTCCAGGGTCTCGGTGAGCATGCGCACGTTGACGAACTGATTGGGGAAAAGTGCGCCGTCGTCGTTCGGAAACGACGCCTTTAATCGGACGGTGCCCGTCGTGGCATCGATCTGATTGTCCACAGCGACGAGGGTCCCGGTGGCGAGGCGACTCTTCATGCTCCGGTCGTATGCCTCCACCTCGAGCTTCTTGCCCTCCGCCATCGCCTTGCGGATCAGGGGCAGGTTGTCTTCGGGAATACTGAAAACGACGGAAATGGGCTGCTCCTGAGTGATGATGCAGATGCCCGGATCGTTGGCGCGGACCATGTTGCCCTGGTCCACCATCCGCAATCCGACCCGGCCGGAGATTGGAGCGGTGATTCGGCAATAACTCAGCTGTAGTTTGAAGTTCTCAACGGCGGCTTCGTCGGCACGAACGGTGCCTTCAAATTGGGAGACCGTCGTTTTCGCCCGATCAAGTTCCTGCTGGGTGATACCGGCCTGAACCCCCTGATAACGCTCCAAGTCACGGCGGTTATTGGCCAGCACGGCCTTGTCGCGGGCGAGTTGAGCTTCGGACTGTTCGAGGGAGATCTGATATTGCCGGGAGTCGATTTCGGCGAGCAAGTCGCCCTCCTTCACCAGCTGGCCCTCCTTGAAGTAGATCTTGAGGAGCTCGCCGTTGGCGTTGGACTTGACCGTGGCGGTGTTGAGGGCATTGACGGTTCCGAGCGCCGAGAGGTACACTTTCAGATCGGCCTTCGACACTTGAGTGATGGAAACCGGTGTGACGCCGCCCTTGCCTCCCTTGCCCCCAAAGCCGCCCTTCTTGCCGAAGCCGCCGGGCCCCGGCTGGGGGGCAGACTCTTTCGGGGGAAAGAAATAAAACGTCATTCCCGCTCCCGCGAGAAAGACGAACACAACGATCCACTTCCAGGTGGATCGCGTGGAAGCAGGAGCAGCGTCAGGCAAAGGGGTCGGCTGCGACGGTTCGGTTTTGTTCATTTGGGTGGCGCGTCTTTAAAGAGGAGATGTTGCGCGGGTGGCAGCATGACGGTCTCTACGCGAGAATGTTGTGGGCAGATTTCGGGTAAGAGGGATCTTTTACAACTAGTCGGCATCCAATTAAATAGGCAATCGGTGGGGGTGAAGCGGGACGTCTCCTTAGGTAGTCCCGTGAGATGGAAGTTTGAACGACCCGGAAGCTGCCTACGTCTACTTGAGACTCGTCGGCCCCCGGGCTGACGCGCACGCTCTGGATCGTGATCGCTTCCGTGGCATTCCGTAATTTCAAGGCCTTGCGCTCCACGAGCGTGGCCTTGGCTCCCTTCAATCTCGTCATCGGTCCAAACGGAAGCGGCAAGTCGAGCCTCATCGAAGCACTCATCCGGTTGCGCACCCTGTCAAAATTGCCGCCCCAGACGGGATCGCCGGAGAAAAAAAAGAACGGCCCCGAGATTGAATTTCGTTTTTTCCCGCCCAACGACGGCCTCACCGCACGGCTCGGCTGCGTGTCGGAATTGACCTGCGATGTCCTCGAAGTTCAACCGCTGGACGCGCCGGGTTGGCCGGCGTTGCGCGCCGAGTTGGGTCGGATGAGACGCTTCGCGCTTGACCACGAGGTGCTGGCCGGCGCGTCCTCGCGGAAAGATGGAACGGATCTCCAGGCTAATGGCGGCAATATTGCCGCGGTGCTCGTGATGCTGCGGGAACGCGTTCCCGAGGCATTTTCGGCGATGAGCGCCGAACTCCTGCGCATTCTCCCGGAATTCAAGTCGGTGGAACTGGTCGAGCACGCGAGTGATCGCATCGAGTTCGGGCTGCGGCTGGTGGAAGACGGTGTCGTGCCGGCGGGGGAATTATCGCAGGGCGTGCTTTATCTGGTTGCGGTGCTGGCCCTCGCGTTTCATCCCACGCCGCCCAGCGTACTTTGTATTGAGGAGCCGGACAGGGGAATTCATCCCCGCCTCTTGCGCGAAATCCGCGATCTGCTCTATCGGCTGAGTTATCCGCAATCGGCGGGCCTCCGGCGTGCGCCGGTGCAGGTCCTGGCGACCACGCATTCGCCGTATTTCATCGACCTCTTTCGCGATCATCCGGAGGAAGTGGTCATCTCCCACAAACATGGCCGCGCGGCGCGGTTCGAGCGGCTCGCTGATCGGGCGGATTTGCCTGAGCTGTTGCGCGAGGGGTCGCTCGGCGAAATGTGGTTCAGCGGCATCCTGGGGGGTGTGCCGGAGGAGTAGTTCGCGGGTGTTTCCATCGTTTCAGAGGCGACACATGAGGTTGAACACAGAGGTCACAACGGACTCGGCTTGTCCTCGGTTTGGCCTATGCAATGGATTAGGGGTTTGGAAATGAACGTCGCGTTGCTCAGCGAGTCACCGGCGGATGAGGCCGCGTTGCGCATCCTGGTGACGGCGGTGATCGGGTCATCCCGCTTCGTGTCGCCCGGATTTCGGGCGCGCGGCTGGCCCAATGTCGTCCAACTCCTGCCGGCGGTGATTCGTCACCTGCATTTCAACACCGACACGGACATCCTCGTGGTCGTGGCGGATTCCGACGATTCGGTGGTCCATGGCGAAGATCACGAACGACCCGATTATTTTCATCCGTTCTGCCGGGTTTGCCAGATGCGGGCGGTGTTTCGCCGGACGACAAAGAAACTGCCGCGAGTCCACGGACGCGATCGCGTACTGCGCGGAGTGGGGGTGGCGGTGCCGGCGATCGAGGGCTGGTACCTTTGCGGGCGCGATGCCTCCGTATCGGAGGCGGCGTGGGTGGCGGGACAGGCAAACGGGCGCCCACCGTATTCGCGGGCGGAGCTGAAGGGGCGTGTTTACGGCACGGATCGGCCCAGCCTGCCCCACGAAATCCGGTGCGCTTTGCAGGAAGCGGCACGGCATCACGCCGACCTGCGGCGGCTCGAGTTCGATTTCCCGGGCTTCGCGGTCCTCGCCCGCGATTTGCGCGCCGCGCGAGCACCCGCTCCGGAAAACTGAAACGGGTGGAACTGACGCACCCGGGAGGACATAGTAGTTGACACATCAACAGTAGCTAGCACAACGAACTCTTGGCCGCCGAGTCGCGTGGGGGCACTGAGGCATGAAAACACGACCCGTCATGAAGGATGATACCGGCATCAGACTGGTGACGAAAGTGATGGCGACAGCCGACGCCTTCCTGCGCGCAGGGCAGAAATTCTTTCGCCCCTTTGGGCTCACCGCGGCGCAATACAACGTGTTGAATATTCTCGCGCCGCGCCTCGACGGCGTGAGCCAGCGCGAACTGGGCGATTGGCTCGTCGTGGACCGTTCCAACGTCACCGGTTTGCTCGATCGCCTCGAGAAAGCCGGTTGGGTGAGACGCAACGACGACCCGATCGATCGCCGGGTCTATCGCGTGTCGCTCACCCCGGCCGGTCGCAAACTCTGGGCCAGGGTTCATCCCCGTTACCTGGACATCGTCGAGCAAGTGACGCGTGACCTGCCGGCCGGTCGCCGGCGGGAGTGCCACGCGATACTGGAACTACTCGAGTCGCGGGCCGCCCGATGGCGGTTTCCGGAGAATGTGGAATAGGAAAAAATTTGAACCCGTCCTGCCTTCGGCGCCATAACCCCACACGCTAATGGCCGTCCCTTTTTTTCGCCGGCGTTCGTATCTTCCGTTTTATCTGGAATGGCCGGCCCGGCTGATCGCCGGAATGCTCTATCGCGTCCGGTCAAGCGGCGGGGAAAATATTCCGGCCCACGGCGGCGTCCTGCTCGTGGCCAACCACATTTCGTACGTGGACGCCGTGGTGCTCCAGCTGGCCTGTCCGCGGCCGATTCGCTTCGTGGGCTACAAGGGGTTGCGACGAAACGGGTTTTTCAACTGGTGCTTCGAGCAGAGCGGTTGCCTGAGCATCTCGTCCGAGTCGCCGATCGAGGGCATTCGTGCGGCCATCCGGGCTTTGCGGCAGGGGGAGGTCGTGCTCGTTTTCCCGGAGGGACATATCTCGCGTACCGGGCAGTTGATGGAAATCAAAAGCGGTATCGAAATCGTCGCGCGACAGGCCCGTGTGCCCGCGGTTGCCGCGGCCATCGATGGGCTGTGGGGTTCTATTTTTTCCTTCGCGGGCAACAAATACCTTTGGAAATCCCCGCGGCTCATGCCCACGCCTGTGTTTATCGCCTTCGGTCATGCGACGCCGCCGGAGCAGGTCACCCGCGCGTGGGCGCGCCGCGAACTGCTGGATCTCGGCCGGATCGCGTTTGATGAGCGGCCAATACTGCGCCGGCATGTTGGCCGGGAAAGCGTGCGGATGCTCACCAGGCATCCCTGGCGGATTGCGGTCATCGATCGCACGGGGGCGCGACGTGTGATCAAATGCGGTCAGCTCTATGCGGCGGCGGCGGTTTTGGCGCAACGCTGGCGGGCCATCGTGGTGGAGGAACGGGTGGGTGTCGTCCTGCCGCCAGGTGCCGGCGCGTTCATGGCGAATCTTGCCATCGTGGCGGCGGGCCGGGTTCCGGTGAACCTGAATTTCACCGCCGGACCGGACGCGTTGCGCGCCAGCCTGAAAATGGGGGGAATTCGCACGGTGATTTCCGCCGCGGCGATGCGGGAAAAAATCCCCAACTTCCCCTGGCCCGAGCAAACGCTCGACGTGGTCGAGGAGATCAAGGCGGCGGGCGGCAAAGGGGCGATGCTGCCCTGGCTCGTGGCGGCGTGGCTGTTGCCCAATCAATGGTGTGCCGACCTGCTCCGGTTGCCGCAATACGGCGATCGGGCGGAAGCGGGGCTGCTTTTCACCAGCGGCAGTTCGGGCGAGCCCAAAGGAGTGGGATTGAGCCACCGCAACATTCTCGCCAATTGCGCCCAGATCTCCTCGCTGTCGATTTTGCCCGAATCCGCCTCGATGCTCGGCTGCCTCCCGGTGTTTCACAGCATGGGGTTTACCGTGACCTTGTGGTACCCGCTTCTGCGCGGGTGCCGGGTGGTGACGGTGCCGAGTCCGCTCGATACGCGAAAGATCATCGATGCCATCCGGGAGGATCACGCGTCGGTGTTGATTGGTGCGCCCACTTTCGTCCGCCCCCTCCTGAAGAAGGCGCAACCCTGGGAACTGCGCTCGTTGGATCTTGTGGTGACGGGAGCGGAACGGCTGCCGGACGACTTGTATCGCGCATTTCTCGAGACGTTCCATATCGAAATTCACCAGGGTTATGGACTGACGGAAACCAGCCCGGCGGCCAATATCAACCAGCCCAATCCGCCGCTGGTGACGTCAACCAACGAGCCGCAGGCCGGGCGGCGGCGGGGGACCGTCGGCCGGATGATGCCTGGCATGACGGCGCGCATCGTCGATCCGGAGAGCGGTCGCGAGCTGCCTTGGAATGAGACCGGACTGGTGTTGTTTCGGGGCGCTAATGTCTTTGAGGGTTACCTCGACGATCCGGAGAAAACCCGCGCGGCGTTTTGTGATGGCTGGTTTATCACCGGGGATCTCGGTCATTTCGACGAAGATGGATTCTTGATGATTGAAGGCCGGCTTTCGCGTTTTTCCAAAATTGGCGGTGAAATGGTGCCGCATGGGACCATCGAGCAAAAAATTATCGCCGGCTTCGGCTGGGAGGAGACGGAAGGCGCCACGGTATTTGTCACCGGTGTACCTGATGCGGCGAAGGGCGAGGCGCTGGTGCTCCTCACGACCCGGCCGTTGACGGTGGAGGATGTGCGCGGACGCCTCACGGCCGCGGGGGTGCCGAACCTGTGGGTGCCGAGAATTGTGAAACAGGTGGAGAAGATCCCGATGCTCGGCACGGGCAAGACGGATCTCAGGCAGTGCCGCGAACTCGCGCTGCAGACCGTGGCGATGAACCCGACCGCAGGGGGGAAAGCCGGGGCTCGCATTGCGCAGTGAGAATCGACTGCCACGTCCATGTGGTTGGGAATGGTACGGGTGGCACGGGATGCTGGTACCGGCCGCGGGGCATCACGCGGTTCGGGGCACCTTTTCTCCTGCGAAGCGTGGGACTGCCGGGATCGGCGCTCCGGGGGGATCTCGATCACCTCTATGCGGAACAAATCCTGCGCTTCGTCAGGACGTCATCGCTGGACGCGGTGGTCATCCTGGCGCAGGACGAGCCTTATCGGGAAAACGGAGAAAAGATCGAAGGCGTGGGTTCATTTTATGTGCCCAACGATTTTGTGCTGCAGCTTGCCCGCGAACATGCCGAATTTCTCCCCGCCGTTTCGATTCATCCGGCGCGCCGTGACGCGCTCCATGAGCTGGAACGTTGTCTCGCGGAGGGCGCCGTGATCCTGAAGTGCCTGCCGAATTGCCAGAATATCGACTGGAACGATCGCCGCTACACGCGGTTTCTCGAACGGATGGCCGAAAGCGGATTGCTCTTGCTGGCGCACACCGGTTCGGAGCGAACCCTGCCGGTGATCGCACCACGACTGGCCGATCCCCGCGTCCTCACCCGCGCCCTCGAAATAGGCGTGACCTGCATCGCCGCCCACTGCGCCACCAGCGTGCCGTCGATCGACCCGGACTATTTTGACGTCTTCATTGCCATGCTCCGAAAACATCCGCGCCTGTATGGAGACAACAGCGCGCTGGCGGCCCTTACGTTCCGACTGACGCGTGGGCGCTTGCGCGCACTGCTGGCCCCGGGGTTGCGCGAACGAATTCTGCATGGAAGCGATGTTCCGGTGCCGGTGACCGGAGCCGGCTTATGGGGATGGGGGATGATTTCGTGGCGCGAATGGCGGGCGAACGCTCGAATCGCCAGCCCGATCGAAAGGGACGCACAGCTCAAGCGAACCCTCGGGTTTCCCGAGGAATCGTTCACGCGCCTGGCGGGATTGTTGCGGCCAACCCATTTGCGACGGGACGGGAATCCACCCAGGCAACTCTCCTGAGTTCCACCGGCCTTTTCGAGGGCATCTGCCCAAGTTGAGGGTTGCAGGACGCCCCTTTGAGGATGGCTGGCTGAAGCGACTACCGGAATTCCGGTAGTTGGCATCCTTCAGGCTGGGGAGGTGACCCCAGCATACTGTCCTCCGTCCCCTATCATGCGCGAATTGCAACCAGCCACCTGTTCACGGCTCGACGAAATGAAAAACATGTCGGTCATTGTGGCGGATGACGTCGAGGGCATCCAGGACCTCGTTGGGCATTGGCTGGAGGAGGTCGGGCACTCGGTCGCGTGCGTGTCCACGGGTCAGGCGGCAAAGCAACTGCTCCGAAAGCGGCATTTCGATCTCGTGATCACGGATGTGCTCATGCCCGATGGCGACGGGTTGGAACTCATTCTCGAACTTAAGCAGTCGCAGCCGGGAGTGCGCATCCTCGCGATCTCCGGTGGCGGGCGGCACATGCAGGCGAGCGACTGTTTGAAGATGGCGAAGAACCTGGGGGCGCATGCCTTGCTGTTTAAGCCTTTTAATCGGGAGCAATTGGTGGCCGCGATGAACCTTGCCTACCCCGCCCAGGGAGCCGAGGCCTCGTGATTTTTTTCGGGCAGGCGGAACAAGCGGCGAAGGTCGCCGTCGCGCCGTGCAAGCTTGAAGAATACCTTCGACCGGTTCGGGAGTTGTCCAGCCGCACGCGCGCCACTTCATGGGCAGATTTGGCATTGGCACAAACGCCGGAATTTTTTCTCACGTTCGCGTCAATCTCTCCGGAGGCGTTTTGCCTGAACCGTTCGCCGAAGGAATGGAGCGCTGTCTTTGCGACACCTGCGAGGAGAGCGACAACGTTGACCTGTTTTTCGGAGCGCGAAGGGACCGGGATGCGTGCGCGATCGCATCGCGGACGTCCAATCGTTGTGCCTGCGATCGGAAATCGAGCATTTACATTTTGCCGCGGTGCGCGCCTTTTGTTGAGTGCGAATGGGACCGCTGTTCCATTTTGCACGTACAACCACAGCAAAAGGAAAAAATACCATGGCCAAGAAAGCTAAAAAGAAATCGGGTTCGAAAAAGAAGAAGTAAGTTGACCGACCCACGCCTTTCTTCCGCTGGTGGCGACTCGTTGCCGCCGGCGGAGACAGGCGGTGGCGCCGACTCGCGGCTCACTGCCGTGTCGGTGACCCAAACTCGCGCGCTCATTCATTAGAGCGCGCGCTTTTTTTTCCGCCAGGGATCGCGGACCGCAGGACGGAGAATTGCCCGCAACGGGCAGGTCTGTTTATTCCGATCCCGTTGCGCCATCCGCGCCGGCGAAATCAAACATCCGGCCGCGTCGGGCGCCGCTGCGGCCCTCGAGCGGTTTCCGGTCGGCGGGGGGACGATAGGGACGGTGACGGTAGCCCGATCGCGCCGGATCGGCGGCGCAGCGGAGTTGGAAGTCCTGCATGCGATCGAAGAGGCCGGGGAGTTGTTCGGGAAGGGGATAGCAATCGAGGCCGGCCTGCGCGAGTGCGAGCAGCGCTTCATGGGTGGCTTCAAGCGTTGAAAGGCACGCGGCGTGGGGCTGCTGTTTGATCACATACCGGCTCGGCGCTGCGGGCACAAACATGATGCGAGGCAGCTGTTGCAACCGCGGGCTGAGTCGAAGCATCTTGCGGCCGAGCGCCCACGTGGCGTCGAGGAGGAATACGACCAGCCGGCGTTCCCCGAGTTCAGACGGCTGAAACGGGCGCCGGGAGATATTGCGCGCGGCCGGTCCGGGATAGAGGAGCACCGGAAAATTTCCCGGGTCGTGAATCAGCGCCTGTACGTCTTCGTGGTCATCGAAGTCGACGCCGACGTGAATCGCGCTGTTTGCCAGGCAGAGGTGGGTGAGCCGGCCCGTCGCCGCTTTCTCCTGCTTGTATTCCTTTGGGTGCATCAGAAACACAAAACGCGTGCGGGTCTCCATCGCGGTGATCGACGTGCACCAGCACAGCGCCTGGGGCCAGAAGCAGCGGTAACATGTCGGGCGGCTCATGGCGTCAAGATGCGGCGGAGCCACCGCGAAGCAATCCGCCAGGTCATTGAGCCTTTTTGCGGCAATTCAATTTCGATGCCCGGACTTATCGCACCTTCAACTCCACCGCATGTTCACGACGATCGTCGATCAACGGAATGGAATCGCCCGGCATTTCCTGGCCGTCGACGACCAGAAACCGTTCGACGTTGGAATCCGCCGGCAGGCGGGCAATGACGATGTGATACAAGGTTTGCCGGAAACGGTAGTGGATTTTGAAACCGGACCAGCGCTTCGGCAGGAGCGGAGCGAGGCGGAGTTGCTCTCCGCGCAGGTCGACCCCCAGCAGCGTCTCGATCAACAGCCGGTACATCCAGCCGGCCGAGCCCGTGTACCAGGTCCAGCCGCCCCGGCCGGTATGGGGCGCCACGGCGTATACGTCGGCTGCAACCACGTAGGGCTCGGCCTTGTAGACCGCGATTTGCCCGGGTGTTTCGCCATGATGGATGGGATTCAGCAGGGCGAAGAGCTCCCATGCCCGTTCGGTTTCTCCCAACAACGCGATCGCCATGACCGTCCAGATTGCACCGTGCGTATACTGGCCGCCATTCTCGCGTACGCCCGGGATGTAGCCCTTGATGTAGCCGGGGTTCAGCGCTGACTGGTCAAAAGGCGGATCGAACAGTTGAATGACGCGGTCTTTTTCCCGCACGAGCCGCTCCTGCACGTTTTGCATGGCCTGGCGCGAGCGCACCGGATCCGCGGCGCGGCTGATGATGGACCAGCTTTGCGGCAGCGAATCGATCTGGCATTCCTCATTTGTGGCCGACCCGAGCGGCGTGCCATCGTCGAAGTAAGCGCGACGGTACCACTGGCCGTCCCAGGCATGGTCTTCGATGTTCCGTTGCAGGGTGCGCGCCTGTTCGAGGCAGTGGCCGGCAAAATCATTGTCGCCGTGATTGCGCGCCAGCACGGCAAATTGCGTCAGCACGTCGTAGAGAAAAAACGCGAGCCAGACGCTCTCGCCGCGGCCTTCATCGCCGACCATGTTCATCCCGTCGTTCCAGTCGCCACAACCGATCAGGGGGAGCCCGTGCGCGCCGAAACGGAGCCCGTGCTTGATCGCCCGCACGCAATGTTCGTACAGGGTCCCGGATTCGTCGGAACGGGTGGGCAGGTCGTAGTAGGCTTCCTCCTCCGGTTTGACGGCGCGACCCTCGAGGAAAGGCACCTTTTCGTTGAGCACACCGCTGTCGGCAACCGTGGCGACGTAGCGGCAGGTGACATAAGGCAGCCAGAGGAAATCGTCCGAAAAATGCGTTCGCACGCCGCGTGAGGCCGGCGGATGCCACCAATGCTGTACGTCACCTTCGCGGAACTGATGGGCGGCGGCCCGGAGCAGGTGCTCGCGGGTTATGGCCGGTTCGGCATGCACGAGGGCCATTACGTCCTGCAATTGATCGCGGAAACCGTAGGCGCCTCCCGACTGGTAGAATCCCGTGCGGCCCCAGTAACGGGAGGCCAGGGTCTGATAGAGGAACCAGCCGTTGGCCATGAAGTTGACGGCCGGGTCCGGCGTCTCGACGTGCACGGCACCGAGGGTGCGGTTCCAATAATTCCAGACTCCCTCCAGCGCCGTTTTCGCCGGCCCGCTTCCGCGGAAGCGCTGGAGAAGTTGATGGATCTCGGCGACGTTGCGCCCGACGCCGCAGAGAAAAGTCGTCTCCCGCTCCTCGCCGGGTGCAAGGGTGAGCGGGATTTGGACGGCTGTGCACGGGTCCAGGCCGGCGCCGAACCGTCCGGAGAGGCGCATGCGCTTGAGCGCCGCCGGTTGCGCGAGGCTGCCGTTGCGGCCGATGAATTCCTTGCGGTCGCCAGACGCAGTGCGCGTGGCGTCGTTCACGTCGATGAAGGCAATCCGATCCGGAAAAGCGCTGTTGTAGAAATTGCGCGCGAGCAGCGCCCCCGTCTTGAGGTCCACCTCGGTTTGAACGTGGAGGAGGTTTTTTTGGCGCAGGTCACCGAGCACCCATTCCCAGTAGGCGGTGACGGACAGACGGCGCGACTGGCCCGAAGCGTTGCGCAACCTCCAAACCGCAAATTTCACGGGCGCGTCGATGGCCACATAGACCCAGAGCTCCGAGACGATCCCGTTTTCGGTATGTTCGAAGACCGTATAGCCAAAGCCGTGACGAATTATGTACGGGGTTGCACCCCGCGCCGGCAATGGCGTGGGTGACCAAAACTGCCCGGTCAGTTCATCGCGCAAATAAAACGCTTCGCCGGTTAGGTCGCGGACGACGTCGTTGTTCCAGGGCGTCAGCCGGAATTCATGGGCGTTCTCCGCCCAGGTATAGGAACCGCCGCTTTCGGACACGACCGTGCCGAGGTAGGGATTGGCCAGCACATTGACCCAGGGGGCGGGCGTGACCTGGCCGGGAGCGAGGGTGATGACGTATTCGCGGCCGTCCCGCGTGAAACCGCCGATGCCGTTTGCGAAGGCGAGATCGCGCGATGCGATTGGCTTGGGCACGCCCGGCGCCGGCGACTTTGCGGGCGCCAGGAGCGGGATGATTGGTTCCAATGTGACCCGTTGATCAACCTGTTCCGCGAACGATCCGTGCTCGTCATCGAGGACAAGGCGGGCAACGGATTGCAACAACACGCGATCGTCGTGCGCCACCTGTTCGAACCGGCGGACGAAGATGCCGCCGGGCTTGTCCACCAACTGCGCCTGGATGCCCGAGGCAATCAAGGCGGTGACCTGTTCGAACAGGGATTGACGATACACCGATATGTCCTCCACCAGGATAAGCAGTTCGACGGTCAGGCCCTTCAGCCGCCAATAGGCGTGGGCTTGCAGCAGGTGGCGGACGATTTCGATCTTTTCCGCATTGCTGATCCGCACGAAGACCAGCGGCGCCTCGCCCGAAATCCCGTAGCCCCAAAGGCCGCTTTGACCGCGGCGATTGGCTTGGAGAATATTGGCCGAGGCGCGGCGGGCCGGGTCGGCATAGATCAGGGCGCTGGCGAGCCGGGCATAAAGCTGGGCTTCCGTCTCGCTGGCGTTGAGGTGGCGGAGGGCGACCTCGCTGTGTGTCCAGGCGAGGTCAAAGGCCCGGCCTGCCGTGCGCGGCGTCTGATATTTCTCCACCAGCGCTGCGGCCGTTGGCCGGCTCGAGGTGGCCCCAATGACAAGATCGATGATCGCAACTTCATCCGGCGCGAGCGTCACGGTCCGGCGCAAAGCGACAATCGGATCGAGGACCGAGCCGGCGGTGTTGGACAAAGGTGATGAGGTTTGCATCGCCGCCGGCCGATCGAGGGTGCCGCCGCGGCCAACGAACCGGCCCCGATCGGTTTCACACGAAACCTCCCCGATCTGGCCGCCCTGGCCCACCATGACGTGGAGGAGCCAGGGGGGATTCTCGTGAGCGGATCGGGCGCGACGGGTGCAGAGGATGGCCGATGACGCGGGCACGAATTCCGTTTGTACGAAGAGATTGCTGAAGGCGGGATGGGCGGCATCGGCCGCCGGCGGGGCGAGGACGACTTCAGCGTAGCTGGTCAGTTCCATCACCCGCCGGCTGTGGGAGCGGTTGGTCAGCGTGACCCGCCGCAACTCCACGTCGTCCTCGGGCGAAACGCTGATGGCCGTATGGATTTCCAAACCGCCGTGACGCTGGCGGAACTCGGCGCGGCCCTGGGTAAAAATCGCCTCGTAGACCTTGGTGATCCGCCGGGTGGGCTGATAAGCAGTCGACCAATATTCGCCGGTGTCGACATCGCGCAGATAGACAAACGCACCCCAGTCATCGCTCGTACCGTCCTCGCGCCAGCGGGTAACCGCGAGGTCGTGCCATCGACTGTAGCCGCCACCGGCGCTGCTGACGACGACGTGATAGCGTCCATTGGAAAGCAAGTGCACCTCCGGCGAGCGGGAGTGCGGCGTGGTGAAAACCCGCATGACCCGTTCGCTGTCGGCGGAACGCGGGCGGGATTCCTCCAGTTTGAGATCCCCGGAAACAACGCTGGCCGCGGTCCGTGGCACGCGTTCCTGAAGCAACAGGTCGGTGGCCTTGAACAAGGGGCAGGACATGAAACGCCGCTGCATCGGCCGATCGCGGAGCAGATAAACCAGCGCGAGCAGGCCCATGCCTTGATGATGGGCCATGAAGCAACGGATGGTCGTGCTCGTCTCATCCGGGCGGAGGCGGGATGGGGTGTAGTCGATCGCCTCATAAAATCCGTACGCCCCCTCGCGCCCCTCGGCGGAGAGGCGTTGCAGATTCTCACAGGCCTCCTGTGGGGCAACCATCAATGCCATCATTGTTGCGTAGGGCGCGACGACGAGATCGGCGGCCAAACCGCGCTTCAACCCGAGGCCGGGCACGCCAAAGGCCCGATATTGATAATTGAACTGCGTGTCGGTCCGATTGTAGGCGGATTCCGACATCCCCCACGGGATGCCGCGCGCCTTTCCGTATTCAATTTGCCGTTCGACCGCGGCCTGGCACGTGTGGGCCAGCAAAGTGTTGTCGTAACTGGGCATGACCAGTTGCGGCATGAGATATTCGAACATCGAACCGCTCCACGAAACCAGGATCGATCCCTGGCGCGACGCGACCAGCAACCGGCCGAGCGAGAACCAGTGATCCTTCGGGACCTGCCCCTGGCTGATGGTGACGTAGCTGCACAGTCGCGCTTCCGAAGCCAGGAGGTCGTAAAAACTGGCGTCACGCCGTCCATCCGTGACGTTATAGCCGATGGCGAACAAATCACGGGTTGCATCGAACAGGAACGAAAAATCCATCTCGGCGAAGGCATCGCTTTGATGGGCGAGTTCGCTGAGCAACTGCAATCGCTCGCGGGCGTGCTGGCTTCCCTCGCGGACGCGAGACATCAGGGTGGGGGATGCGGGCGCCGCGACTTGGGCGGGAAGGTTCTTTTCCAGGTCCGCGATTTCCCGCAGGGTGAGTGGCTGATCGAGACGGTCGAGCCCGGATGGCTGTTTCCCGGCGCCCGGCATTTCCACCCCACCCAACCAGGGAGCGAGGTGTCGTAGTTCGTCCCGCTGTTCTTCGCAGTTCCGCAGCAAAGTGTGGCTCCAGCGCTGGAGGTCTTCGCTTTGGTTCTCGAGTGTTGCCACCAGGGTGGTCGCCTGGCGTACGGCTTTTTCCAACAAGGCGAGGCTGCCGGAAAGTGTCGCCGGAGGATCGGCGAACTCGGCCTCGAGCAGCGCCAGCGCCTGGTTTTCGCCCGCCAACTCGGCCAGAATCCGGACAGTTTCCCGGAGACCCGCAAAGACAAGGGGAGAAAAGATTTTTTCGTCGGCCAGCTCGCGCAGCCCCGCCCCGAGAGTGAGCAGGTGTCCGGCCAGGTTGCCGCTGTCGACACTCGACACATAGAGCGGGAGCAACGGCTGCAGTGTCCGGGTGTCGTACCAATTGTAGAAGTGTCCCCGGTGTCGCTCGAGGCGCTGCATCGTGGCAAAGGCGTGACCAATTCTTTCGATCGCCTTGCCCGCGGGGAGATATCCGAAATCGCGCGCGGCGAGATTGGCGAGCAGCGCCAGGCCGATGTTTGTCGGCGAGGTGCGTGCCGCAAGAGTGGGGGCGGGAATCTCCTGCCAGTTGTCGGGCGGCAGCCAGTTGTCCCGGGCTGTGATGAAGGTCTCGAAGAAATGCCACGTTTTCCGCGCGGTGCGCCCAAGGATGGCTCGCTGCGATGCGTTCAGACGGGGCGGTGGGGTTTTGATGGGCTGGCTGATCCACCAGGCAATGCCGGGAGCGACGAACCAAAGACCGAGAACCGGGAAGGCGATCCCCCATTGGGCCGGCTCCAGCCAAAAAACCAACGCGCCGATGGCCAGCGCCGTGACGGGCGCGATCCACATCGTAGCCAGGAAACCGGCGAGATCGGAGCGAGCCGTTCGTTCCGTGTCGCTGGCGGTTTGCCACTCGAGGAGACGTTTCCGCGTCACTAGCATGCGCAGCAGAGTGCGCCCCACGGCGTCCAGGCTTACGAAAGCGTCATAGGGTAGAAAAACGAGGGTCAGGCCGATCTGACCGAGATGGCGCCCGGTCGTCGCGATGACCTCACGCCAGTGCAGCGGCCACGGCAAATCGTTCGGCTTGGAACATCCGTCCACCATGGCGGACAGCAACGCGGGCAGAGTAATGATCGTGAGCAGGACAACCAGGCCCAGACTCCCGAGCGCGGGCAGGGCCAGCCAGGTTCCGGCCACGAGGACCAGGAGGGCCACAGGTACGAGGCTGCGCCGGAGGTTGTCGAAAATCTTCCAGCGCGAGAGACCCGACAACGGATTGGCGATGCGTCGGGCATCCGGCCCGGGCACGCGGGGCAACAGCCAGGGCGTAATCTGCCAGTCACCGCGGATCCAGCGGTGACGCCGGTTCATGTCCACATTGTAGCGCGAGGGGTGCTCCTCGTAGAATTCGATGTCGCTCACCAGTGCGGAACGGGCGTGGACTGACTCGAGGAGATCGTGGCTCAGGACCGTGTTTTCCGGGAAACGTCCGGCGAGGGCGCGTTCGAAAGCATCGACATCGTAGATGCCCTTGCCAATGAACGAACCTTCCTGGAACACGTCCTGGTAAACATCGGACACCGCCCGGGTGTAGGGATCGATGCCGGCATCGCCGGCAAACAGCCGAAGGAAAAGCGAGCGGCCGGCGTTGGGCAGGCTGACACCGACGCGGGGCTGAAGGATGCTGTAACCTTCCACCACGATGCCACTCACCGGATCGAATTCAGGCCGGTTCAAAGGGTGGACCATTGTGCCAACGAGCTGCCGGGCTGCGTCTCGCGGGAGCTGCGTGTCGGTGTCGAGCGTGATCACGAACTTGATCGAACGCAGCACCGACGTGTCCCCGACGATTTCCGAAAAGGCCTCGGCGGCTCCTCCTCGCAGCAGTGCATTGAACTCCGTCAATTTGCCCCGCTTGCGTTCATAACCCATCCAGCGTCCTTCGACCGGATTCCAGTGACGGGGACGGTGAAACAGGAAAAAGCGGTTCCGACGTTCGGGGGAGTACTTGCGATTCAACAACTCGATCCCGACTCGGGCGCGCTGGAGTAATTGGTCCTCGCCGGGCAGGACCTTTTGGGCGGCATCGCGGAAATCGGTCAGCAGGCTGAAGTGGAGGTGTTCGTCGCGATTCGCGAGATGGTGAATTTCGAGCGCCTCCAGCAGGCGATCGACAGCCTCCGCGTTTGTGATGATCGTCGGGACGACCACCATCGTGTGGCAGTCGGAGGGAATGCCGGACGAGCAATCGAGCCGCGGCAGGAGGCGGGGCCCGACCAGCAGGGTTGAGAGCCAGTTCATCAACGCGACGGCGAGCTGGCTGACGCACAAAAGGATTACCACGCCGAATCCGAACAGCAGGCCGCCTTTTACCCCCAAGGCACGGGCTTCGTCCACGAGCACAGCGGTCGAAAGGAGGGTCAGGAGGCCAATGCCGCCGCCGTAGAATGGGAGAGGAAAGCGATGAATGGCGCGCGCCATGAGGGTGGGCCAGGGCCAGCGGATTTTTGCCGTCCGTTCCAGTTGGGGTTGGCCTTTGTCGATCAGGTAGTAGCCGACATGAGCCGTACGATCTTCCCGTCCCTTCGTCCTCGCCCCGTCGCTAGCGAGCCGGATCGCGGCGCGGGCGATATCCGCTTCGGAAATCCGGCTGTAACGCGCCATGGATTCGACGGCGTGGCGATAGCGGTCGCGGGTCGAAAAATCCATGTCGCTGTAAACATCGGCCGGATCCATCCGCAGGATTTGGTCGACCTGGCTGAGGGTCTCCACGAACTCCTTCCAATCCATCCCGCTCAGGTAGCGCAGGCTCGTGATGCTATGGCTGACGGAGACCTGATCGGCGGCCTGGGCCTGGCTCTCGCGCTGGATCAACTGTTCGAGTGACGTGCCTTGCTGGGCGAGCCGCTGCTCGAGCCAGTTTCGGCCAAGCTGCAACACCGGATTTTTGCGGGACAGTCGCACGCAGAACTCCGCCACGAACGAACTCGACAGCGTGAGATCCGCCCGGGCCATCTCCGAGACGACGACGACGAGATGGGAGGGATCGCGTTCCGCCGTGTCCTGCATGCGATCCACCCACATGTCGGCGAGGTCGCGATCTTTTCGCGCCGCCATCAACCGCGTGGTGATTCGTTGGAGGTTCTCAATCAATCCCAGGCGCAACATGATCGGAATCGCCCACAGTTCGCCAAGCTGCAGCGGCGTCACGGATTGGTAGGCCGCGACAAACGCGGTCAGCGGACCGGTGTCGATCTGGGCGTCGACGTGGGAAATCAGCTCGAGGACGATGTCGTAGACCCGCGACAGTCCGGCCGAGGGTCCATTGACCAGGCGGGGCAATTCGCGACTGTAGCCGCGCGGCAGGTGGCGCCGGGCGAGCTGAATCTGGTCCTCAATGAGATAAAAATTGTCGAGCAACCACTCGGCCGCGGGCGTGATGCGCCGGGCCTTGTCCACGGCGAGCGTCGTGCGATTGAAGTCACGCAGGGTTTTCTCGTTCTCGGCGAGGCGTACGAGCAACCGATTGGAACCCGGACGGGTGACCACGACATGGCTCGCGGCGAGTTCCTTCGCGTGGTGGGCGAGTTGCTCAACACTGAACAATTCGGCCCGCAGGGGCGGCTCCTGCCGCGGGGGACGCGCCGGCGCCAGCCTGGCTCTCCATGGTTGTGCGCGGAACGACAGATTTTGCATGTAGGTACGTTAGGTACGTGCTGATTCCCGAATCTCCTGGCCCGTAACTAAGGACAGGCATCCGGCGGGTTGGTCGCGGGCCGGAGCGGGTTTCCTCAATCTGGCCAAGGGCCTTGTCATTATGATCCTCCATGGAGGCGAATGACATGGGGTGTGGACCCAAACGGAGAATTTCCACGCCGGCCCGAGTGCGACGACGGGCAACACGCCACTGACCTGACGATCGCAGGGAACCACCGTGTATCCGACCGGACAGTGGTTCACGCAGCGATGAACTTTCCCAATGAGTTTGCCGCCCGGCTCATGGCCGCGATTTCGGCGCTTCCCGTCGAGGAGCGCGCAGATGCGATTCACGCGCTGCTCAGTGACATGCTGAAACACATGTCAAAGGAGAGCATCCGCCAGATGCGGTTGGAGGTGTTGGAACAGTTCGACGAGGAAATTCCCCTCATCAGCTCGACGCTCGATTTGATGGACGGCCAGCTCGCCCTCCGGGAAATCGCCGGATCATCCTACTGGCGCTGAACCGAAGAGGTTTTTTCCCCGGCTGCTTGTCGTGCCCGGGCGAATTCCGGATGATCGAGGGGAATGACTTTCAGGAAACGCTCGGTCCATTGTTCGATCACCACGTCCGGTTTTTCATGCTCCGCGATGAGTTGAAACTGATCAAAGCTCGCCCAGTCCCACAGGCTGGTGAAGCGGCGAAACTCCAGCATGAAAGGGACATGGCCCAGGGCGTCGAGCGGCACGCCGCCGGCGCGAAAGAATGAATCGCACAGTAACACGGCACGGCCGCGACCTGAATCGCGTTCGGTGGTGACCGGTTTTCGCCAGGCGGGATATTCTTTCCAGGGAGGAAGGTCGGCCAACGGAGTCGTCGTGTCGTGCAAGTCCGCCGGCCTTTGCAGGCGAAGCTGAAGTTCGGGCGGCTGGGGCCAGTAACCCCGCATGGCAATCAGATCGACGCAGTCCGCCATGCGCGGTATGCTTTGGAAGTTGAGCAAAGGCCTCCTGCTGGCGGCGTCCGTCACGCCGACGGCGAGGCCGGATTGCGAAATCCGGCGCATGATAGCCTCACTGGCGGCAACGAGTCCTGGCGCATTCCAGTGGCTGTCGGCGATCCAGTAGGCTCGTTCCCGGCTTTTTAGTTCCAGCAGCGTGGCGCGGAGATCGAGAAGGTTGACCCGAGAATGCCGGACCCGGAGGTAGTCGAGCAACTGGTCCAGTTTTCCCGGCCGGTGCTGGGCCTGCAGGATCCGGGGCAATTGTTCGGGGTAGATCGTGGACTTGTTCGGCACGATCACGAACAGATACGCAATGCCCCGTTCGCGCAGCCACGCCTGCCGTCCTTCGAGCAGCGCCTGCCAGCGGGCGAGTTCGTCGTCGCTGAGCGGATCGCGGCCGACAAAATCCTGGAACGTCCGATCTCCCGAGTAGAATAGCCAGTTGTCGCGACCCGGGACCACGCTGGCGCCGGGGGCGGCGAGCCAACGGTGCTGGACGATGCTCTGGGCCCGGATGATCTGGCCGCGCAGGGCAAAGTGGTGATTGAGCCAGGCTTCGAATTTACCCGGCCACGCGGCCAGGCGCGTTTCCGACCAAACCGGCCAGGGAGCGAGTGCCTGCATTTCCTGGAGATCGGATGGCGGGCGGATTCGCAGCAACCACGCGACCAGGGGCGCGCAGAGCAGCGCGGCGAAACCCGTCAGCAGGACGACGCGAGCGAAGAGCAGGGAGAATGGCGCGCGCATGCCCACAGCCTAGAAGCGGAAATAAATGAAGGGATTGTGCGACCCTGCGCCGATCGCGAGGAGACACAGGGCGAACGTCGCGAGGGACATGACGGCGGCGGCGGGGGGCCAGATCACCCTTCCGCCGGCGAAGCGGCAGGCCAAAGCGCGCAGCCCGCGGGGCAGCGGCGTGCAGAACACGAGGCCGGCGACAAAGGCGAGCGACACGTCAGGAGCCAGGGCTTGCCAGGGAAGAACTTCCGTCCGCGCGAGGCTTCTCCAGTCGAACATCGCGCTCCAAAATGCGCGCGCCTGCGCCCACGTGTCGCAGCGAAACAGCACCCAGGCGAACAGAACGACACCAAGGGTGTAAAGATGGCCCAACGGGCGCAGCCAGGACGGACTCCGCGCCGCGGCCGGCCCGGCGACGCGTTCGATGGCGAGGAAGAAGCCGTGAAACAGGCCCCAAAACAAAAAATTCCAGCTCGCTCCGTGCCACAGTCCGCAGAGGGCGAACACCAGGAGCAGGTTCAGGCTCGTTCGAAGCGCCCCATGGCGATTGCCGCCGAGCGGAACGTAAAGGTAGTCGCGAAAAAAACGCGACAGGGTCATGTGCCAGCGTCGCCAGAACTCCCGCACCGAGGACGCTTCGTACGGCCGGTCGAAATTTTCGGGAAACGTAAAGCCAAACATTTTCCCGAGGCCCACGGCCATGTCGGAATATCCGGAAAAATCGAAGTAGATCTGGATCGCGTAGGCGATGGTGCCGAGCCACGCGGCGGCCGCGGTACGGTCGGCGGCAGGAAGGGTGAAACAGGCGTCGCTCAGAATCGAGACATGGTTCGCGATCAGCACTTTCTTGCCGAGGCCGACGACGAAGCGCTGCACTCCCGCGGTGAGTCCGCCCCACGTCAGCCGGCGGCGGGAATAAAATTCCGCGACCTCGGAAAAGCGCACAATCGGCCCCGCCACCAGCTGCGGAAACAGCGTGAAATAACAGGCGAAATCGAGCGGGTTGCGGGTGGCCTCGATCTTGCGCCGATAGACGTCCACGACGTAGCTCAGGCCGTGAAAGGTGAAAAAACTCACGCCCAGCGGCAGCGCCACGGTACCCCAAAGCGGGGCCCCCGGGTGCGCGCCGGAAAAAAGCGAGGCCAGGCGTTGGAAAGACTCGGCCGCGAGCCCGCTGTATTTGAACCAGGCCAGCAGCGAAAGATTGGCTCCGACGAAAACGGACAGAGTGAAGAACCGGGCGCGTCCGGAGGCCCGGGCCACCGCCAGCCCGCCGGTGAAACTCAGCGCGCAGCCCAGCAGCATCACCCAGACGAAGCGCATCTCGCCCCAGGCATAAAAAACGAGGCTGGCGAAAAGAAGCCAGGCGTTGGCCAACCCGAGGGGCCAGCCACGTCCGCCGGAGCGGTTAACCCAATACTGGATTGCCAGTCCCACGACCAGCACAAGGGGCAGGAAATAAAACAGAAAAACGACGGACGAAAAAATCAATCCGTGGATTCAAGAAACTCCCGCCGGCAAGGCAAGCGCGTGGCCGGCGGAAAGGGAGCCGGGACGCGGGTAACCACGCTAACACGGCTGATGTCCCCAGTCGGTTTCCTTGAGCTCCTTTTCATAGAGCGCCATTTGTTCGTCCGCGGAGAGGAGCGAGGTCGGAGGCGTTGCCCCTTTGGCATCAGCGTCGGAGGGAGCTCGTGATGGGACTGAGGAGGCGCGCTTGAACACGAGTGCCACGTTGGCCCCGCCGAAACCGCTGCTGTTCTTGACCACAATGTTCACCGCGCGATTCTCGGTCGTCCGAGGAATATTGATGCCGGCGCATGCCGGATCGACCTGGGTGAGGTGGGCATTGCCGGGAACGAATCCTTCGCGCAGGGCGAGCGCACAGAACGCGGCCTCCATCGCGCCCGCGAGCGAGAGGCCATGTCCGGTGAGCGCCTTCGTGCTGCTGACGAGAGGGCGCTGGGCCGAGTTCTTGAACACCGACCGGAGGGCCCGTGCCTCGGAGATGTCCCCGATCAAAGTCGAGGTGGCGTGGGCATTGACGTAGTCCACCTCTTCCGGGGCGACTTTCGCGGCGCGCAGGGCGTTTACCATGGAGGCGGCGGAGCCACCGCCTTCGGGATGCGAGATCGCAACATTATACCCGTCCGAAGCCTGGCCCCACCCGAGGAATTCCGCGTACGGTTTCGCGCCGCGGCGGGCCATTTCGTCCTCGCTTTCCAGCACGAGTACGGTGGCGCCCCCTGTGCCGACAAATCCATCGCGCGCGACATCGAACGGCCGGGAGGCGAGGTTCGGATCGGTTTGCAACGAAAGCGTGCGCATCCCGGCGAACGGCAGGATGGCATCGACGTTGCCGTCTTCCGCGCCGATGACGAACATGCGCTTTTGCCGGCCCAGGGAAATGTCGTCGTAGGCAAAACCGAGCGCGTGGGCGGACGATGCGCAGGCGGACGAAAATCCGCAGGACGCGCCCAGAATCTTGAAGGCCGCCACGAGATTGAAATTCAGCGTACCGACAATGGCCGCGACAATGCCGAGCGGCGAACAGCGCATGACCCCCACCTTGTTCAGGCGTTCGTGATGGTAGTGGGTGAGGAAGGGCGAACCGCCGGAAGCGGCGTAAAGGCCGGTGTCGGGGTTGGAGATGTCGGCTTCCGCGAGGCGCGCATCTTCGATCGCCTGGAGCAGGGCGCAATGCGCGAAAAGCCCGTTGGGGGCCATCGAGCGCAGGAGTTCACGCTTGATCCGGTAACGGGTGGGGAAAGTCCAATCCTCGGGATCGGGTGAATCGGTGGTGAAATCCTTGACCGTGCCGACGACCTTGCAGGGGATGTCGGGCTTTTGAAATGGCGGGTAGACTTCAAAGCCATGCTTCAGCTCGCGCAAGTGGCGTGTCACCGTAGCCGCATCGTTGCCGATGCTGGTGACGAAACCGAGGCCGGTGATGAAGACGCGCGGCATCGCTTACGATTTCAAGGTCTCTCCCCCGAATGAGCAAGATTGCGGATCAGGCCGGTCCAAAATCTGAAGTCCCACCGCCGGCATCACACCAGGAGCAGCGCGGGCGACTCGAGGAGTTGCCTGAGCGCATTCAAGTACTGCGCACCCACGGCCCCATCGACCACGCGATGATCGCAGGAAAGCGTGAGGGTCATGGTTTGGCCGATGACGATTTGGTGATCCTTCACCACGGGTTTGGTGACGGTGGTGCCCACGGCGAGGATCGCGGCGTTGGGCGGGTTGATGATCGCGCTGAAACGCGGGATCCCCATCATGCCCAGGTTGGACACGCAGAATGTGCCGCCCGTGAATTGGTCGGGCTTGAGTTTTTTGTCCTTCGCCAGCTTGCCGAGCGTTTTCGCCTCGGAACTGATCTGGAAAATATTTTTCAGGTGCGCATCGCGAATCACCGGCGTGATCAAGCCGTCGTCGATCGCGACGGCGAAGGAAACATGCGCGGCGCCGAAATACCGGATTTGGGCCGGTCCCGAACCGGATGACGGAGTGCTTTCCCACGACGCATTGACGGCCGGTACGCGCCGCAGCCCCTCGGCGCTGGCTTTCAGGACGAAATCGTTGACCGAGAGTTTGACGCCCTCGTGCTCGAGACCGGCGTTCAACTGTTCCCGCAGGGTGAGAAGGGGCGCGGCGTCGATTTCAATTTCGACGTAGAAATGGGGGAGTTGGGTCTTGGATTCCAACAGGCGGCGGGCAATCGCGCCCCGCATGTTGGAAACCTGGACGGTCTTGTCGTCCTGGATTGGTCCTTTGGCCAGGAATGAAGCGTGACCGGTGAATTGTGAGGATCCCGACTTCGCCGGCGCTGACCCGCCGGCTTTGGCACCCCCGGATTTTTCAGCGGCGAGAACATCCTCGCGTACAATGCGGCCGCCGGGGCCGGAACCCGCAATCCGCGCGGGGTCGATGCCTTTTTCGGCCGCGAGTTTGCGGGCCAACGGAGAAATTTTCACGCGACCTACTGGTTCGGAAACGGTCGGAGCCGGCGCGGACTTTGGCGCGGCGGAGGCGGCAGGTTGGACCGGCCCTTCGTTCTTCGAATGGGTGGTGGCCGCGGCCTTGCCCTCATCTTGCACGTCGGGTTCGCCGGCCTTCTTCTCCTCGGCCTTCCGGCCTCCCTCTTCCGGTTTCTGCATGCCCGCTGATTTCGGCGTCACGGCGGGGGCATCGACTTTCTCACCCGGTTTCCCAATCGCACAAAGCGGGGCGCCAAGTTCAACTTGCGAGCCATCCGGGGCAAAGATTTTCAACAACGTGCCGTCGAAGAAAGATTCGAGCTCCATCGTCGCCTTGTCGGTTTCGACCTCGGCGAGCATGTCTCCGGTCTTCACGACGTCGCCTTCTTTCTTCAGCCATTTGACCAGCGTGCCCACCGTCATGGTGTCACTGAGTTTTGGCATTTCGATGATGTTGGCCATGGGCGGAAAAGTAAGAAGGAAGAGGGAAGGAGGAAGAAGTGGAAATCAGCTCGGCGGAGGAAGTAGGGGTTCGCGGGATGGTACTCTTAATTCTTCCTTCTCACTTTTTCTTTGTTTCGCCTAGGCGAGAGCTTCGAGAGCTCCTTTCAGCACCCGCTGCGGATTCGGCAGCTGCTCGGTTTCGACCGGCGGGCTGTAAATGGCGGGGGCATCGACCGTGGTGACACGATGAATCGGGCCATCGAGTTCGTCGAACGCTTCACGTTGGATCATGTACGTCAACTGCGAGCCGACGGACGCGAACGGTTTCTGTTCCTCGACGATGAGGACGCGATGGGTCTTTGCCACCGAAGCGAGTACCGTGTCGACATCGAGCGGTCGGATCGAACGCAGGTCGACGACCTCGACGGAGACATCGTGCTCTTTCTCCAGGACTGCGGCCGCGGCAAGCGAATGAAGGACACCGCGCCCGTAGGTGACAATCGTGAGGTCGGTGCCCGTGCGCTTCACGTCCGCCTTGCCCAGCGGAATAACGTAGTCCTCGGCCGGAACCTCACCTTTCTCCCCGTAGAGAATCGTGTTTTCGAGGAAGAAGACGGGGTCGTTGTCGCGAATAGCCGACTTGAGAAGCCCTTTTGCATCGTAGGCGGTGGCGGGCACAACCACTTTTACGCCGGGGTGATTGGCCAGTACGTTTTCCGGCGTGTGTGAATGCGTGGCGCCGACATTGGTGCCGCCGTTGGCCGGACCGCGAATCACAATGGGACAGTTGATCAGCCCGCCACTCATATAACGCACGTTCGCGGCATTGTTGAGAATTTGGTCGAAGGCGACGGAGTAGAAAGACCAGAACATCAGCTCCATGACGGGACGAACGCCGAGCATGGAGGCGCCGATGCCCATGCCGATGAAGGCCGCTTCGCTGATCGGCGTGTCCACGATGCGTTTCGGGCCATACTTCGCGAGCAGGCCTTCCGTCACTTTGTAAGCCCCGTTGAACTGGCCGACCTCCTCGCCCAGGACGACAACGTTGGCATCGCGCTCGATTTCCTCGGCGAGCGCGTGGCGGAGGGCTTCGCGGTAGGTGATTACGGGCATGGTTTGGATAAGGAAGGGGGGGGAAGTAAGAAGGAAGAAGTGGGAATCGGTTCGGTGGAGGGAAGGGTGGGTTCCTGGATTGGACTCCTAATTCTTCCTTCTTACTTCTTCCTTAGTCGAAGAAGAGCCTCCCCTGGGACTTCCGTTCGGACGGGTTGTCCGACTCCCAATAGACGTCTTTCTGGATGTCTTCCACCGTGGGGAACGGACTGACTTCCGCAAACTCGGCAGCGTTCTCCGCTTCGGCGCGTGCCTCGGCATCGATTTTCTCGATCAATGCCTCATCGAGAATGCCTTCGGCGAGGAGCTGGGTTTGGAACACCTGGATTGGATCCTTGGTTTTCCGATACTCCTCAATCTCGGCTTTGCTGCGATAAGTGTTGTCGGGATCCGCGACGGAATGACCACGGTAACGGTACGTGTCGATTTCGACGGTGCTCGGCTGGTTCTTTTCACGTGCCAGCGTGAGGTATTTGTCCATGCAGGCCCGCACTTCATAGACGTCGTGGCCGTTGCACTGGCCCCATGGCATGTCGTAACCCTCGGCGCGCTTGGCAAGTTCCCCCGCGGACGAGCGTGCCTGGCTCGTGCCCATCGAATAACCATTGTTCTCAATGACAAACACCACGGGTAGCCGCCAAAGCGCGGCCAGGTTGTAGGCTTCGTGCACGGCCCCCTGGTTTACCGCTCCGTCACCCATGAATGCCATCGCGGCGCCCTTGAGACCCTTGTATTTGATGCCATAGGCGAGCCCGACCCCGAGCGGAATCTGTCCGCCGACGATGCCGTGCCCGCCCCAGAAATTACGCGACGGATCGAAATAGTGCATCGAGCCGCCCTTGCCCTTTGAACAACCGGTGGCCTTGCCGTAGAGCTCAGCCATCAGCGGCTTAAGATCCATCCCCACGGCGATCGCATGCCCGTGATCACGATAGGCCGTGATGACATGGTCGTTCGGTCCCATGAGCGAACAACAGCCGGCCGCCACCGCTTCCTGCCCAATGTAAAGATGAAGGAATCCGCCAATCTTTTTCGCTTGGTACGCTCGGAGGCTGCGTTCTTCAAACCGCCTGATCCTTACCATTTTACGATGGAGTTCGATCTTCTCGTCCCGCGAAAGTCGCGCATTGACCGGCGACTCGAGATGGCGGGAGCCGCTCAAGCCCGGCTTGGTCTTTTGCTCCGTTGTGGCAGTCGTTTTCTTACTCACGGAAGATGGGGCGGTTTGATGGAAACGGACAAGTGTTCGTCGGTCGGTGGAGAAATCAAGTGTGGACTCGCTCCTCAAAAAGGCGAACGGGCACCACGTTGTGGTGTGCCGAGGAATGGCCGGATTCATAAAGGCGACCCAGCCAGCCACGATTGGCCCGTGACTCCTCCGGGTCGCACCGCGGCTTCGCCCGAATGACAACCCACTTCCTTACTCGGCTGGCGTGATTTCCTCGATGTCGACCTTGACGGGTTTGCCGGGGGCGCAGTCGGCCTTGAGGACGACGAATTTATCCCGGTAGCGATCATAGACGGGCCACAGCGCCGTTCGATCCGTTTCCGGAATGGGAAGGCGGTCGATGTCAGCGCGGGAATAAAACGCGAAGCGGCCCTCGGCTATTTCGGCCGGCAAGGCGGGAATTGGCCGGCGGCAGCGAAAAAGAAACATCAGCCAGTGCGCCTGACCCTCGTAGGCTTTTTCGGCGATCAGCGCGAAGAGATGAAAATCGGCGGCGGTCACCTGAAAGCCGGTCTCCTCGAAGGTCTCGCGGACCGCGCATTCAAACGGCGATTCGCCGATGGCCGTTTCAAGTTTTCCGCCGATGGGGCTCCACACGCCGAGGTTCGGCGGCTTGGCGCGCAGCATCAGGAGCAGTTGTCCGCCCGCGTTTTCGAGGAACACGAGGACAGCGATCTTGTAGTCGAGAGCGACGGCCATGTGGCTGATGTTCAATTGCTGCGGGTGCGGCGCAACACGGATCATGAGCAACCCAGGCCAATCGTCCGTGAAATCCGTAGGAAATACCCTGGCGATATTGCGCGGACCGACGGCGGAACCTTCGGGGTTTTCGAAGGACTTGGAATTGCGCGTGACGTCCGGCGGACGCCGAATAGTTTTGCGATGGTTCGATATGGGTTCGCGATTATCCAACTCCCTTCCTTCGACGCGAACGGCCGGCCTTCTCGTCCTGGCGGCTGGCCTGATCTGGGCGCTCGCCGGATGTGCCACCCCTGAGGTTGGAACGGATGCAAAAATCCGCCTGATGGCCGATGCCTTGCGTGCGCGTGAGCAGGGGGATTTGATCACGGCGCAGAAAGCGATTGCCGATCTCGCATTGCTCGCGCCCACGGATCCCGGCGTACAGCGGCTTCGCCAGGAAATCGACACGCAGATCGCATCGATGAAGGGGGTGGCCAGCGAATTGAAGACCGGACCGGCGCCGTCAAGCTCGCCGGCATCAAATGTCGAGGTCGTCGACGTACGATTGCTCAACACGGGCAAGGCCCCCGAAGTGGCGGACTATGCCGCAAAGAAAGTAAGCTTCTTTTCGACGCGGGGCCATGTCGGGACGGACGATCGGACACTCCGCGTGACGTTTACGGTGGAGGCAACAGGAGGATCCCGCCTCGTCCTGATCCGGGGCGTCGGGCCTTCCTTGCGTCGGTTTGGCCAGAAGCGAGGATTCCTTTCCCAGCCGCAAATCGAGCTGACGGACGCAAGCAACCGCATGATCGGCGTGAACAGCGACTGGCGGAAGAGCGGCGATCCCGCGTTTATTTCTGCAATGGTGCAGGCGGGAGGTGGCGTGGCTTTTGATGACACCGACGGCAAGGATGCCGCCATCGTCGCGACGCTGGCACCCGGAGACTATTCGGTGCGGCTAAGCGGTGTGCGCGATAAGACGGGGATTGGGGCAATCGAGATTTATCAGTTCACTCCGCCATAAAGGTGGCTGAAACAGCCCGGAATTCCCCTCTGGCGAGCGTGGCGCAACGCGCCAGGGTTGCATTGCTCGCCAGGCCGAGGTCCGGCCGCCGTGGCCGCCGGACAACATCAAACGCGAGCCTTTGATCCCCCACATTTGTGGGCGAACGGATGTTTGCGGCGTTAGAATGCCCACGTGATTTTCCGACGTTACCGCCATGGGAACACGTCGCATCCAGATCTTCGAAGTGGGCGCGAATCACGTCGCTAGTGCGACCCTGGCGCTAAGGGCGGGCCGCCTCGTGCTGGAACGATTCGCGTCGGAGTCGATTGGTCTCGAATCGTCACCCGACCCGTGGCCGGCGCGGGTGGCGCAATCGTTGGAAACGCTGACCGTGGGACGCGACAGCAGGGGCCCGTGCGCGATCGTTTTGCCCGGACATCTCGTGTTGACGAAATGCGTCAGGATGCCCCGCGTGCGGGAAAAGGGCGATCGTGGCATTGCGTCCCACGTCGCGGAACACATTCCGCTGCCACTGGAAGAAGTGGTGTGGGGTCATCGAATCCTCGGCGAGAGCGAGCTCGAATCGGAAGTGGTACTCGTCGTAGCGAGGATCGACGCGATTCAGCCCCTTTGTGACGCGACCGATTCCGCCGGCTGGCGTTGCGAGCAGGTGGTGCCTGGCAGCCTGGCGCTGTATGAGGCATTTCGCCTTAACTATCCCGAGGTGAGCGAACCGGTCATCGTCGCCAATATCGGGGCGCGGACGACTCACGTGCTATTCGCCGCGGGGGAGCGCTTCCATGTCCGCACGTTCGAACTGGGCGGAAACGCGATTACGGAAGCGGTGGCACAGGAAATGGGAATCGATATTGCGGCGGCGGAGTCGCTGAAACTCCAGGTGTTGGGCGGCGATTGCAATCTGGCCGGGCAATCGCCCTCGCGAATGGCCGTGGAGAGCGCCACGGCCACGTTTTGTGCGCGCTGGCAACTCGAGGTTCGGCGCACGGTGGCAGGTTGGAATCGACAACGGGCTGCGGCCGCTCCCACCACGTTGTACCTCGCCGGTCGCGGCGCCCTCCTTCCCGGCCTGGCCGAAGCCGCGGCGGAAAAATTGACGTTGCCGGTCAAACGTTATGAACCGCTGCGCAACGTGGAAATTTCCGCGGCTGCCCAGGTGGGCGGCCCGGACTCAGCATCCGCCGAACTGATCGGGGTGGCCGCCTGGATCCTGGCAAAGCGCGGGCCGGGGATGAATTTGTTGCCGCCCGACCGGGCCGGTCTCCTTGCCGTCCGGCAACGCCAGTTTCGGTGCCTTGTCGCCGTGACATCCACGATCGGTTTGTCGCTCATTCCCATCGCGCACTATCATCAGCGGGCAACTGCGACGCTCGCCATGACGCGCGAGATCGAACGGGAAATTGCGCCGTTGCGCCTCCGGCAGGTGGAGAACGAAAATCACCTCGGGCAAATTGAGATCGCGAAAAAGCGCATCGCCGCACTCAACGCCGCCTATGAGGCGAGGACAAGCTGGGTGGCTTTTCTGGCGGAATTACAGGGAAAGTTGACTGCGGTGGAAAACGTCTGGCTCGATCAATTGAAGGTGGAAGAGCGGCAAAACGCCAGGGAACCGGGTGGCAGCGATCCGGGGACGGGCAAGCTGTTCCTGAGCGGGAGATTGCTCGACGTCGACAATCCGCGGAGCAAGGTGAGCGCCCAGTCCTTCGAGCGCGTGAAACAGTTGATGGAGAGACTGGCGGAATCGCCGTTTGTAAGCGCGATCGGGGGCGAACGATTCGACAACAGCCAGGACGGACTGCTCCGTTTCGAAGTCACATTGGTGCTCAACCCTGCGAGGCCACTGTGAAGAAGCGCTTGGCAGGTCGGTCCGGGCGCAACTCCCGCCGCTTTGCAATCGCGTTGATCGCCGGCGGGTTGATCGGGATGGGTGAGATTTGGTGGATCCACGAACGGTACGGGGCGATGCGCACGGCCATGGCGCGAGTCGAAAGGCAACGACGCGAACAGCACGATCTCGCGGGGATCCGGCCGCCGCCAACCCGGGCGAGTGCGGAAGCGATCGCTGATGATCTCACGCGGATGCGCCAGCGGGTCGAACTGATGGAAACGGCATTAGTCGGTCGCGAGCCCGCGGCCCGCTCGGCGCAAAGTGGCAATGTTCCCGCATCTCGAACGGAAGCTTATTTTGACCTGGCCGCATTCGTGGAAAGGGCCGGCGCCCTGGCCCGCGCGCACCACGTGGCGATTGCGTCGGAAGCGGCACATTTTGGATTTGCGGAGTACGCGAATGAAGCGCCGGAGGTCGGGCAGATCACCGCCGTATTCCGACAACGACTCGTCGCGAGCTGCGTGGTCGAATCACTGCTGGCCGCCATGCCGCGGGCGTTGCTGGCGATAAAGCGTGAACGGCCACCCCCGGGCCAGGCACGGGCGGACCGATCCTTTGCCGCCGATTATTTTTCACTCGATCGCCGGCTCAGCGTTGCCCGCCCCGGTCATCTTGAAACCACGGCGTTTTCCGTGGCCTTCACTGGCGATACCGCGACGTTGCGCGCTTTCCTCAATCAGCTCGCACGTGGCGAACAGCCAATTTTGGTTCGAAGTGTCGAAGTTGAACCAAGGGAACTTGGGGAAGTGCTTGCGGCTGCCAATCCCCGTCTGAACGCGGGCTGGCCGCAAAGCACCGCAAGTTCGGTGGTCTTGAGGGAAAACCGCGGAGGGGCCGACGCACGGGCGGCGGAGCCGACCCGGCCAGTGGTGGCGCGCACCACGGCCAAATTCACCGTCGTCGTCGAACACGTGGAGCTCGTCGGAAAACCACGCTTGCCTCCGGCGGGCAGGGTGGACGAGTTGGTGCTTGGCTCCTGGCTGCCACCGGCGGCGCAGTCGCGGGGACCCGACTGGATTTTCGACGTATTCACGTCGCCGGAGATTTTTTATCACGCCCGCTCGAATGCGTTCACCGTCCATCCGCCGACGGGATTGCGAGACGAAATTCCTTCAGAGCCATTCGGGGTGGAAGTGCTTTCGATCCGTCCCGAAGCATTTCGGTTGCGACTGATCGGTCACGTTGGCCCGGCCGATGACTGGCGGGGTGCGTTCGAAAATACGCTCACGGGCGAAGTTTTTCTCGCGGGTGCCGGGCGTGCCGCGCCGCGGCACGACGTGGAAATCAGGACGATCGAAGTAAAGCGGTGGCCCACGAGTCCGGATGAAGGTGACGGTGAAACATCGCGATGGGTCGGAGCCTCGGTGGTGCGCGATACTTTGACCGGGCACGACATAACGCTGGCGGAAGGAATAACCGGCGTTTCCCGGACGATGATCGCGACGCTCGACGTGATGGGAGAGCCTGAAGTGCGTGAGGTGCGTGCCGGCGATCGCCTCTCGATTGGGGAAACCGATTACGTGATCGAAGCGATCAAGGCATCTCCTCCCGAGGTCGCGATCACCAGGACCTCACCGAAGCTAACCGAACCGGAACACCACATCCTCATGGCGCCCGCGCCCGAAACAATTGCCGCGAAAGAAAACCCATGAAGGCAATCACCTGCTCCGAAATCGATGCGCCCGACAGGCCCAACCCGGTCGACCGGTTTTGTTGTCGGAGCCGGCCGGCAGGCGATCTGGCCGGGCGCGGTACGGTTTTATCGCGTGCCAACGCCGGTCGGCAAAGGACACTGGTGATGACCTTCATGCTGATCACATGGTTATCACGGCCTTGCCTCCACGGCCAAAATGCCCCGGACGCCGCGGGCGAGCGGGAAAGGACGCGAGAAGAATTGTTGGCGGACGTGGCCAAAGGATGGGAGCGGTCGCCGGCCTACAAGGCGCGGCGGCCCGTCGAGGATCAATCGACGGCGGCTGCGCCGTTGATGAAAAAACTGGATGAAATCGTGTTACCGACCGTCAGTTTCACGCGCGCCGAAATTGGACAAGTGGTGGCCACCCTCAGCGCGGCGTCGGAGGAATTCGATGGCGCGACCGACGGATTGCGCGGCGTCAACATTGTGCTCGTGGATCCGGCCAATCGTAAGCCGGCGGTGACGATTACGCTGCGAAACACGAACCTGAAACGCGTGCTCGATTTTGTGACCGAGGGGATTGGCTATCAATATGAGGTGCAGGCTGACGCGGTTGTCGTCCGCCCGGGTGGGGAGATGACAAATCTCGAGACACAGTTTTTTCCCGTGACGCGCGCGACGGTCCTCCGGATGGTCGGCCTGACGGGTGACACCGGAACGGAGACAGGAAAAAATGTGGCTTCGGCGATAAATAAAACCGCCGGCGAACCTGCAGTCACCGGGAACGAAGCCGCGGGTATGCGCGGGTTTCTCCAGCAAGCCGGAGTGAGTTTCGCGACTGAAGGTGCCGTGCTGGCCTACGATGGTTCGGCGATGATCGTTACGCAGACGCCCCGCAATCTCGAACGCATCCGCAATATCCTTGCGCGCTACCGTGACGCGCGTCAGGTGGAGATCGAATCCAAGTTCATGGAGGTGCAGGAAGGCGCGCTGGAGGAACTGGGCGTGCAATGGCAGCTTTCGCGCCGCGGCGGGCCGCAGCTCAATCCCGCCACCGGCGAACCGATCGTCGACGCCAGCGGGCGCCAGGCCTACGTGCCGCGGGAAACATATACCACGAACGGCATCACCCGCCCGCTGCTCAGCGCCTTCCCGAGTACGACCAACAATCCCGCCATCACGATCGATGCAGCGGCGACCGCTCCCGCAACGGTAGATGGAATGACCGTGCCCGGCCTCGCGGCCGAGAGTCGGGTGATTCCGGTTTCACCGCCGGCGATTCCGGGCAGCGTCTCACTCGGAGCGACCGCGGGTGCATTGGGCACGGTCACGAGCGTCGTGGGCGAGTTCGATGTGAGCGCGGTAATTCGTGCCCTGGCGCAAAAACAGGGTACGGATCTGCTGAGTTCACCGCGAATCACGGTGCTTTCGGGCAATCCGGCGACGATCACCGTCGCGCAGGAATTGCGCTATCCCCAGAGTTACGGGGAAATCCAAAGCCAGGTCGGCTCCGGCAGCGGAACGGGTACCGGAATCAGTGCGGCGGGGGTGACCATCACCTCCGGGACGCCGCAGGAATTTGCCACCCGCAATATCGGAGTCGAATTGAAGGTTACGCCCACCGTCGAAGACGACGACTACTCGATCAGCCTCGATCTCAATCCCCGCGTGACGGAATTCGAAGGGTTCGTGGAATACGGTGGCCCGAGCATTGCGATTTCCTCGGGTGTAACCGTGAAGGTTCCCCCGGGCTTTTATCAGCCGATATTTTCGGTGCGTGATATTTCCACCCGCGTGATGATCTGGGATGGCGCGACGCTCGTCATGGGCGGACTCACGCGCGAAGAGGTCAAGAAGGTGGACGACAAGGTGCCGTTTCTCGGTGACTTGCCGCTGGTGGGCCGATTGTTCCGGTCCAAAGGGGAAAGCGCGCAGAAACGAAACCTGCTGATTTTCGTGACGGCGAATCTGGTGACTCCGGGCGGAGCGCTGAAGCGGGCGCAGTGAAGACCACGCCAACGAATGCCACGGCCAGCGGGAGCCCGCGAGCCCAACAAGGCCATAAATCGCCAAGGAAGGGAAAATTCTCCCGAGCCGTTCGAAGCTTTCAATCGGAGTTTGCCCCGTCAACTCACGCCTTCTTGGAGAGGCGGCACCTCGGGGGAAGGTGCGGGTGAAATTCTTCGCTGGCGCCCGCCAGGAGTCCCGATTGATTGGCCGGATGGGCAAATGGCTCCTCGTCGACGGATTCAACCTCGCGTATCGCTGCTTCCACGCGTTGCCCGAACTGACCCGGGCCGACGGTTTTCCCACCGGCGCGTTGCACGGCTGGGTGAAGTCATTGTGGAAGTTAATGGACCAGGAGAAACCCGACGCGACGCTGGTCTTCTTCGATCTGGGCGAATCGCAGGATCGCCTGGCACTGCTCGCCGAGTACAAGGCGCAGCGCAAGCCAATGCCCGATCCGTTGCGGCAGCAGATCGAGCCGATCAAGACCCTCACCCGCGCCATGGGTCTGGCGGGCATCGAGGTGGACGGTGTCGAAAGCGATGATTTGCTGGCCTCCGAGGCGGTAAAACTCGCTCAAAGCGGCCACGACGTCGTCATTGTAAGCAGCGACAAGGACTTTGCCCAAATCGTCAGTGATAAAATCAGGATCATGCTGCCCCCGCCGTCGGCCAACCCCAAGCTTGGCTGGCGAATGCTCGATGCCGCAGGCGTTATGGAAAAGTTCGGCGTTCCGCCGGCGCAAATCGCCCACTACCTGGCTTTGGTGGGCGATACGTCGGACAACATCCCCGGCCTCGATGGGGTGGGACCCAAGACTGCCGCCAAATGGCTGGCCGAATTTGGGGGAAGCGTGGAATGCGTGATCAAGAAAGCGGCGGAACTGAAACCCGAGCGCTTTCGGGACGCCGTGGTCGCGTGCGCGGAACAGCTTCGACGCAATCTCAAGCTAACGACCCTCAACCTCGGACTCCCCGCCGTGAAGCCCGAATGGCGTTCGCCCCAGCCCGAGGAATTGTTTCGGTTGCTCGATGGCTTTGAGATGCGGACGTCCGCGGCGGAGGCGCGGAAGCGGTACGCTTTGTCAGGAGCCGCGACACCGGCGACCGGCGCGGTCAGGGTCGAGAAGCAGACGGAGTTATTCTAGTTTCCTGGCTTGGAGGCGTGGGCGCCTGTCGAATCCAGCTTGCCCACGCTCGTGACTACGAGCCGGCATTTGAAGCTCCATTCGGCTCGAAGATGTACCCTATCCCATGCACCGTCCGAAACGCATCCAAACTCAACCCATGCGCCTCGAACAGATCGCGGACTTTCACGATATACTGATCCAACGATCGACTCTTCACATCCGCGTGAATTCCCCACACCGAATGAATGAGGGCTTTTCGCGTTATCACCTGGCCGGGGTGGGCGTTAAGGTAGGAAAGAATCCCTAGTTCCTTGCGGCCGAGTTTTTGAGTGACACCGTCCGGAAAGGAAATTTCCAACCGCTCCGGTGTGATGTGGGCACCGCAGAAGTCGAAGGGCTGATCGTTGATTTTGACGTTTTTGGTGACGTTAAGATCGGTCTGCGATTCCGTCCGGCGAAGAACGGCGCGAATTCGCGCCACCAGCTCGGCATAGCTGAAAGGCTTGGTGACGTAGTCGTCGCCGCCCATGTCCAGCCCCTTCACCTTGCTCGTCTCCTCGACGTTGCCAGTCAGGAAGATAACCGGTACTGCCACATCAGCTTTCTTGAGCTCTTCCACCAGCGCGAAGCCGGATTGATCGGGCAGGTTGATGTCGACGAGCACGAGGTTCGCGAAGTTCTTCTTCAGGAACTTTATGGCATGGATTGCCCGCGTGCACACTTGTGTGTGCATGCCTGCCTTTTCCAAATGCGTGGCGATGAGAGCGGCGAGCTCCGCTTCGTCTTCGACGATTACGATCAGCGGTTTGGGCTCCGTTCTGGGAGGAGGAGTGGTGGGCATGTCCGGACTGCGACGGCGGTTTTACATTTAGGTTCCTGCCATGTCAACCACCCGCCCGATGCGTGCCGGCAGGAGTTTAAGCAGGACACTGCACTGGTTTAACCGGCAAATTTGCTTGAAGGGCCTCGCCTCCCTGTGTCCTTTGGCCAGATGTCCGGCAAAGCACCACTACTGATGCTCGGGTTGCCCAAAGGCAGCCTGGAGGAGTCGACCAAGAACCTTTTCGCCAAGGCAGGTTGGAAGATCAGCACGAATTCCCGGAGCTACAGGCCTTCGATTGACGACGCCGAACTCGATGGTCGGTTTGTTCGTGCCCAAGAGGTAAGCCGGTATGTCGAGCACGGGTTTTTCGACTGCGGCCTGACGGGTCAGGACTGGATTTTGGAAAATCAGTCAGACGTCGTCGAAGTCTGCGACCTGATTTACAGCCGGGCCTCCATCCAGAAATCGCGCTGGGTCCTATGTGTCCCGGAATCGTCCCCCGTAAAATCTGCCGCCGACCTCGCGGGCAAACGGGTCGCGACGGAACTGGTGAATACGACGAGGCGCTACTTTGAACAGAAAGGCATCAAGGTGGAGGTCGAGTTTTCCTGGGGCGCCACCGAGGTGAAAGTGCCCGACCTGGTCGATGCGATTGTCGACATCACCGAAACCGGCAGCTCCCTGCGCGCCAACAATCTTCGCATTGTCGACACCCTGCTCGAAACCAATACCAAACTCATCGCGAACAAGCAGAGCTGGGCGAATGCGGCCAAGCGGCGCAAAATTGAAACGATTGCCCTGCTGTTGCGTGGTGCCCTCGAGGCGGAGTCCAAGGTCGGTTTGAAGATGAACCTTCCGCGGAAATCGCTTGAGGCCGTGGTAAAAGCCCTGCCGGCTTTGCGCAACCCGACGATTTCCCAGCTCAGCACCGCCGATTGGGTGGCGCTCGAAACCATCATCGACGAAAGCGTCGCCCGCGAAATCATCCCGCAACTCAAGAGCCTCGGCGCCGAGGGTATCGTGGAGTATCCGCTGAACAAGGTGGTATACTAATTTTTGGATTTTCGATTCTCGATTTTCGATTGCGGCGGTTTGTGCCACCTTTGCGTTCCGGCGTTCGAGCCCCGGTCGAAATCGAGAATCGAAAATCCAAAATCGAAATGTCCCAAGTCACCCTCGGCCTCCTTCAGCACGCTTGCACGACCGATCCGGCGGCCAACCTGAAAAAGACCCTGGCCCTCGCCGAGCGCGCCGCGAAAAACGGCGCCAACATCATCTGCACGCAGGAGCTTTTTCGTTCGCAGTATTTCTGCCAGAAGGAGGACCACGATTACTTCAAGCTGGCCGAGCCCATCCCCGGACCAAGTTCGAAGGCATTCCAGACGATCGCAAAAAAATATGGCTGTGTGATCATCGCGTCGCTTTTCGAGAAGCGCGCCTCCGGTCTCTATCACAATACGGCGGTGATCATCGACAGCGGCAAGATGCTCGGGGTCTACCGCAAGATGCACATCCCCGACGATCCGCTTTATTACGAGAAGTTCTATTTTACGCCCGGCGACACGGGATTCCGGGCCTGGAAGACGAAGTTCGGCAAAATCGGGGTGCTCGTCTGTTGGGACCAATGGTACCCGGAAAGCGCGCGGCTCACCGCCATGCAAGGGGCGGAGATTCTTTTTTATCCCACCGCGATCGGCTGGCATCCGAGCGAGAAGAACGAATATGGTGTCAATCAACACGGCGCTTGGGAAACAATCCAGCGCAGCCATGCCGTGGCCAATGGCTGCTACGTCGCGGCTGTAAATCGCGTCGGCATCGAGAAGCCCGCCGGTGGTGACGGCATCGAATTCTGGGGCCAGAGTTTCGTGGCCGGCACCAGCGGTGAGATCCTCGCGAAGGCCAGTCCCACCCGGGAAGAAATCCTGCGGGTCCCCGTCGACCTCGGCAAAGTGGACGTAACCCGCACCCACTGGCCCTTCCTTCGCGACCGTCGCATCGATGCCTATGGGGATCTGACGAAGCGCTTCATCGACTGATAGCCGTTGCCGCTGGGGCCGGCGCCGCTTTCCGAGTGCTCTACATCGCCTGCCGGCAAAAACGGGCAGCCCTACATCGCGTTTTTCTCCGTCGTCGTGCCAAAAAATCGAAACTCCAAACGCCGAACTCCGAACCCAACGCCGGCGGAGCTGGGTTTTCGCATGCCCGCTGAATGGGAACCCCAAGCCGCCGTCTGGCTCTCCTGGCCTCACAACCGCGCAACTTGGCCCGGTCGCTTTCGTCCCGTGCCGATGGCCTTCGCCCACGTGGTCGCGGCGATCAGCCGGTTTGAAAACGTGCGGATCAATTGCGGCACTCCCCTGCAGCCCCGGGCGAGGCGGCTTTGCGTCGCTGCCGGCGCCGACCCATCGCGGGTCACTTTCTATAATCATCCGACCAACGACGCCTGGTGCCGCGACCACGGCCCGATTTTCGTGAGAAATGATCGCACGGGCGAAGTAGCCGTGACCGACTGGCGTTACAATGCCTGGGGCGGCAAATATCCGCCCTTCGATGGCGACAACGAAATTCCCCCGCTCATTGCGCGCAAACTTCGCCTGCGTCGTTTTGAAAATGACATGATTCTCGAGGGCGGCTCGATCGATGTGAACGGCCGCGGCCTGCTCCTCACCAGCGAACAGTGCCTGCTCCACCCGAATCGCAATCCCCGGATCGATCGCGGGCAAATCGAACAGAACCTGCGCGATTACCTTGGGGTGCGAACGATTCTGTGGTTGGGGGAGGGGATCGTCGGCGACGACACGGACGGCCACATTGACGACATGACCCGCTTTTTCCGGGAAGACGGGATTGTTACCTGCGTCGAATCGAACCGTCGTGACCCGAACCACCGGATCCTAGCCGGGAATTTCGAACGGCTCCGTTCCTTTCGCACGCCCGCGGGAAAAAAATTCGACGTTGTCACCCTGCCGATGCCGAAGCCGATTTCGTTTCGGCGACAGCGCGTGCCGGCAAGTTACGCCAATTTTCTCGTCATCAACCGCGCCGTGCTGGTGCCAACGTTCCGGCAAAAGCGAAATGACGCCGAGGCCTGTGAGATTATTGGCGCCTGTTTTGCCGGCCGGGAAATTGTACCAATTGATTGTTACGATCTGGTTTGGGGCTTGGGGACCTTGCACTGCCTTTCGCAGCAACAGCCCGCCACGGGATTGAAGGACCAATGAAACTCGCTTTCCCCGCCGCCTGCGCCCTGGCCGGGGTGCTCGCTGGTTGCTCCACCCTGTCTGACGCAACGAGCCATGTGCGCGAGCGCCTCGCTGCCCGCGAAGAAGGTCGGAGCCGCCACTACGCAGCCTCTCCGCGCGCCACTTACCAGGCAGTACGGGTCGTCGCCGAGCAAATGGGATATCGGTTTCTTCGCGGTGGCGCTGCCCAGGGCGTTTACGAGGCTATCAGCGGCATCGGCCAGGGCGAGGTCGGCCGTAGTTCCCGCCAGATTGCCATGAAAGTCATCCTCCGTTCCAGCCTCGACGAAGGGACCGAGCTCACCGTTGTCTTGACCGAAATCGTCGAAGCCGACGGCCGCACCCACGGGACTCTCGCCACCCAAGCCCCGCTTCAGGGAACGCCGCAGTATGAAGTGTTCCTGAGGGGAGTGCAGCAAGTACTTGATGGGCAGTGATCAGTGAGACATGGATTACGTCTTGGGTGCAGGGCCCCGGCGTTGCTGGTCCATGGATTGCAAACCCTGCTGGAATTTCAGCTTGCGGCACGGGAAGCGGGCGCCGACTCTGATCGTTCGCGGCTGTTCTATTGGTCAAGTCGGCGTCGCCGCGATGCTCCCGCCGATTTATCACGTTAGTCTAACCATCAACCCAGGGCCCTGCCTTTTGGCGGGGCCATTTCGCCGGATGGGCGCTACTGGAGCAGGGCGCACGGCCGGCGTTTTCCGCACATGAGTTCAGTAATGCAAGACCTGCTCGCGCAGTCGTCCTTCGACAAGTTGAAGGAGGGCGCAATCGTCCCGGGCGTCATCACCGAAATCCGTCACAACGAGGTCGTCGTTGATATCGGCGGCAAATCCGAAGGCGTCATCCCGGCCAACGAGTTCATCGACATCGGCGAGCTCCAAATCGGCTCCACCATCGAGGTCCTCGTTGAAAAACTTGAGGACAAAGGGGGCGCTCCGGTGCTTTCCTTCGACAAGGCCGAGCAGAAGAAAAACTGGGATAACATCCTGACCAAGTTCCCTGAAGGCTCCGTCGCGGCGGGCCGCGTGAAGGCCAAGGTGAAAGGCGGCCTCATTATCAGCATCGGCGTCGATGCGTTCATGCCGGCGTCGCACATCGACATCCAGCCGCCCAAGAACCTCGATCAATACGTGGGCCAGACCTACGACTTCAAGGTTCTCAAAATCAATCTCGACCGGAAGAACATCGTTCTGTCCCGCCGCGAGCTCATCGAGCAGCAGCGCACCGACAAGCGCCGCAACCTCCTCGACTCGATCCAGCCCGGCCAGATCCGCAAGGGCGTGGTCAAGAATATCACCGATTTCGGTGCATTCATCGACCTCGATGGCATGGACGGTTTGCTCCACATCACCGATATGAGCTGGGGCCGCATTTCCCATCCCAGCGAAATGCTGAAGCAGGGCGAAGAGGTTCAGGTCATGATTATCGAAGTGAACCGCGACAAGGAACGCGTTTCGCTCGGCCTTAAGCAGACCACCAAGAATCCCTGGGACGAAATCGACCGCAAATACCCGGTCGGCGCCAAGGTTCACGGCAAGGTCGTCAATCTTGTGCCTTACGGTGCGTTCGTCGAAATCGAACCCGGCGTCGAAGGCCTCGTACACATCACCGAGATGTCCTGGACGAAACGCATCAGCAAACCCTCCGAGCTGCTCAAGGTCGGCCAGGAACTCGATGCGGTGGTCCTCGGCATCCAGAAGGAAGAGCAGAAAATCTCGCTCGGCCTCCGCCAGCTCGAGCCGAATCCCTGGGACATGGTACGCCATAACTATCCCATCGGGGCCCGGGTTCGCGGCAAGGTGCGCAATATGACCACCTACGGCGCCTTCATCGAACTCGAGGAAGGCATCGACGGCATGGTGCACGTCTCCGACATGTCATGGACGCGCAAGGTCAACCATCCTTCCGAAGTCCTGAAGAAAGGCGACGAAGTGGATGCAATTGTGCTCGACGTGGATTCGAATCAGCAGCGCATCAGCCTCGGCATGAAGCAGCTGGCGACCGATCCATGGTCGGACATCGACTCGTTCTTCAAGATTGGCGATGTCGTCAAAGGTACGGTCACGAAGATCACGTCGTTCGGCGCCTTCGTGGAGCTGAAAGACGGCATCGACGGCCTCGTGCACATCTCGCAAATCAGCGAGGAGCGCATCGACAAGGTGAAGGATGTGCTGAAACCCGGCCAGGAAGTCGACGCCCGCGTGATCAAAATCGACCGTGAGGAACGCCGGCTCGGATTGTCGATCAAGGCTGCGAACTACTCCAACGAGCAGCTTGCCGCCGAAACCTCCGCTTATGAAGCCCTCAATCGGAACGCCGGCAACGACATGATGAACCTCGGCGACATTCTCGACGAGGCGTCAAAGAAGGAATAAGCCGCGCGACGCGTTCCCTTCGTCCAGACTTCGAAACCGCCCGGAGCAATCCGGGCGGTTTTTTTTCGTGCCCGCCGGGCTTTTTGCCAAAAGGGGTTCGTGAGAACCCGTGGACGGGAGATGACCTGAGGCCAACTCAAACCAACAAAAAAGGCGGTAGTGGGTCCGTTTGGGATGGTTCGATGCAGATGGGCGAACTTGTGCACCACGTTGCGAGCAAGCTCGCAACCTACACCTTCGGCAAACGAACGCACTTACCAAAAAGGCCGACCCAGCAGGTCGGCCTTCAGACTTTAGCGAGGGCAGCGAATGTTAGTTACGTCCCGGCTTGACGGGCTTCTTTGATTTGGCCTCGACGAACTCGCGGATGACCGCCATGCGCTCTCGCTGGCGTTTTTCCTGATCGATTTCGTCGACGGTTCGAACGGCTTCGTTTTTCGCCATCGCCTTCCGCATCTTGGTCAGCGCGAGATACTCGAGCTGGCGGATGCGTTCACGGGTGACATGGAATTTTTTGCCGACCTCCTCGAGGGTCAGCTCATCGCGACCCTGAAGGCCGAAGCGCAGTTTGATTATCTCGGCTTCCCGCTTGTCGAGCGAGTCAACCATCGCACTGAGGTCGTGGTTGAGGTTCTTCTCGCGCAAGCCTTCGTAAGGGCTGACGGCATTGTCATCGCCGACGATCTCGCCAAAGGTCGCGGAATCGCCCTCTTCCCCGATTGGGGCGTCGAGCGAAGCGGGACGGACGCTGACCGACTTCAGATGCGCGACCTTGGAAGTCGGGATCTGGAGTTCGATTGCCAATTCTTCATCCGTTGGCTCGCGTCCCAATTGTTCCGTCAATGCCATTGCGGTGCGACGCATCTTGGAAATCTTGTCCACCAGATGGACCGGCAATCGGATGGTTTTGCTTTGGTTGGCCAAGGCGCGTTTGATCGACTGTTTGATCCACCATGCGGCGTAGGTCGAGAGCTTGCCGCCTTTACGAGGATCGAAGCGTTCCACGGCCTTGATGAGTCCGATATTGCCTTCGCTGATGAGATCCAAAAGCGGGAGACCGAAGTCCTTGTAATCCATTGCGATTTTGACCACCAGCCGCAGGTTGGCGGAAATCATGTGGTCGCGAGCCGCCTTGTTGCCCCGGCGAATGCGACGGGCGAGGGTGATTTCCTCCGCAATGGTGAGAAGGGGAGTCTTGCCGATTTCCTGAAGATAAAGCTGCAGATTACTACGCTCACCGTGCGCAATTGGCTCAGCGGCTGTGGGTTCTGGTTTTTCAAGAAAAGAGGGCGGCGCGTCGATAGGCGCGGTATTAATGACGGCGGTCTGGGCCTCAGTGGCTTGATCGTCGTCGGTCTTATTATGGCGGACCGACTTAACTTTGGCAGGCATGATAGATAGGAACCTCGTGACAATTAGAGGAATGAGTTGCGGGTATGTTCCCCATGGGGAGCCGAATTCGTTCCACATCCTTCTACGCACCGTCTGAGAGGTAAGTTGCAAAAACCGCGTGCTCGACACGCGCAATTGTGGCGCAGTCCCGTGGCACAGCTACGCCAAAACCGTAACAAATCGGTCACAGTTATTAGGGGAGTCCGGCTTTTCCCTAACAGGCGCTGATTGCGGCTTGAATCCCTGCGAACGCGTTAGAACTGCTCCGCCATTTCCACAGCCTTTAAGAGCGCCGACGCCTTGCTGAGGGTCTCCTGATATTCTGACGCGGGGATCGAGTCGGCCACAATCCCGGCGCCGGCTTGAATGTGGATTTGGCCCTCCTTGAGGAGGGCCGTGCGCAACATAATACACGTGTCCATGTTTCCGTCGTAGCCGACATAACCAAGGGCGCCGGCGTAAAAACCGCGTTGGGCGGGTTCATACTGGGCGATGATTTGCATCGCCCGAATTTTTGGTGCACCCGTCACGGTGCCCGCCGGAAATGTCGCCCGCATCAAATCGTAGGCTGTTTTGTCCGCCGCGATCCGGCCTTCCACCTGCGAGACCAGGTGCATCACGTGGGAGTATCGTTCCACCACCATCATCTCGGGAACCTTGATGCTGCCGTAACGGCAGACGCGGCCGATATCGTTGCGGGCGAGATCGACCAGCATGAGGTGCTCGGCCCGCTCTTTTTCGTCCGCCAGAAGTTCTTTTTCCAGCGCCAGATCCTCGGCGGGTGTCGCGCCGCGTTTTCGCGTGCCGGCAATCGGCCTGATTTCGACCAAGCCGTCGGTCAGCCGTACATGAACCTCGGGTGAAGCCCCGACGATGGAAAAATCGCCTGCCTCGAGGATGAACATATAAGGCGACGGGTTCACCGTGCGGAGCGCGCGGTACAGATCGAGCGGCGACTTGGTGAAGGGCCGGGTGAAGCGCTGCGACGGGACAAACTGGATGATGTCGCCAGAACGAATGTACTCCTTGCCCTCGTCGACCACCTGTTCAAACCGTGCCTTGGTGAAATTGCCCGGCGGCACTGCGATCTTGGGCGAGTCGACCAGGGGCGCGGGGGCGAGTTCACGCGGGTGGCGCAAAAGAGCGAAAAGCGCCCGGAGCTCGGCGACGGCGGAATCATACGCAACGCCCGGGTCGGATTTGACGTAGGCATTGACGCAGAGCCGGAGGGTTTGCTTCGCGCGATCGAAGATCAGCAGCGAATCGGACAGCATGAAATAAAGCAGGGGCGTCCCCAATTCATCCCTGGCGACCGCCGGCACCGTCGGTTCGATCCGGGTTACGTATTCATAGGCAATAAAGCCGACGGCGCCCCCGGTAAACCGGGGCAGGCCCGGGAGTGCCACCGGTTTGAAGCCGCGCATCTCGTCTTCGATTAGCGTGAGCGGATCGGCCGGGGTGGGAACTTTTTTCGTGCTGCCATCCGGACCGCGAATTTCGGTCGTCTCCGCACCGCAGACAAAAACCTTTCGTGGCCGGCAACCGATGAAACTGTAACGGGAGAGATGTTCGCCGCCTTCCACCGACTCGAGCAGATAAGACGGACCGGCCTCCTTCAGCTTGGCATAGGCAGAGACGGGCGTTTCGAAGTCGGCCATCAGATCCGTGCAGACGGGAATGACGTTGCCTTGCGCCGCAAGGCTCACGAAGGCGTCCCGGTTCGGATGGATGTTCATCGTCGAAGGGTGGGCTTATGCGAGGCAGGGCGCGACGCCGCAAGGCGAATGAAAATGACAGCGCAATGAGAAGTTCGAGATGCGCTGTGCCCCTCCGGTTGGTCTGACGCGCCGGTGCCCATCTGAAGCTGCCGCGGGATCGCCGCACCTTCGCCATCACGGAAACCCCGTCGCTATTCCTTACTCCACCGTGACCGATTTTGCCAAATTGCGCGGCTTGTCGACATCGCAGCCGCGTTCCACCGCGATGTAATAGCTGAGTAATTGGACGGGGATCGCGGCCACAATCGGGAGGACGGCTTCATGGCAGTCGGGAATCGCAATGACTTCATCGGCGAGGCCGGACGGCAACTCGGCGCGTTCCGTGACGATGGCGATAACCGGGCCTTTGCGCGATTTGATCTCCTGCATGGAGGAAACCACCTTGGGAAAAATTTCATTTGTCGGCGCAAAGAACACGCTGGGGCAGCTTTCGCTGATCAAGGCAATCGGTCCGTGTTTCATCTCCGCTGCCGGATAGCCCTCGGCGTGAATGTACGAAATCTCCTTCAACTTGAGTGCGCCCTCGAGGGCGAGAGGGAAGAGCGACAGTCGGCCCAGGAAGAGCATGTCGTGATATTGGGCATAGCGCTTCGCAATTTCCTGAATGTGGGCGGCCTGCTCCAGGGCTCTTTGCACCAGGGCCGGTGCGCCCTTCAGCGCGTTCACATATTTCACGCCGTCGCTGAAGCTCATGTCACGCAAGCGCGCGACATAGAGGGCAATCATCGCACCGACCATCAGCTGGGAAGTGAAAGCCTTGGTGGAGGCCACGCCGATTTCCGGGCCGACGTGCTGGTAGATGCCGCCATCCGCCTCGCGGGCAATCGTCGACCCGACAACATTGTTGATCGCCAGCACCTTGTGCCCCTTGCGCTTGGCTTCGCGCAGAGCCGCGAGCGTATCGATGGTCTCGCCGGACTGGCTGACGACAAAAAAGAGGGTGTTGCTGTGCAACGGCGTGTTGCGGTAGCGAAACTCGGAGGCGTAATCCACTTCACAGGGGATCCGCGCGAATTGTTCGATGAGGTGTTCCGTGACCAGGCAGGCATGCCAAGCCGTGCCGCAGGCGCAGAAAAGAAAACGATCGATTTGCCGCAACTCCGCCGCGGTGAGGTTCAGTCCGCCGAAATTGGCCGTGCTGCCATCTTCAGAGAAGCGGCCACGCATGGTGTTTTCGAGCGCCAGAGGCTGTTCGAAAATCTCCTTTTCCATGAAATGCGCGAAATCGCCGCGATCCGCATCCGTGATGGACCAGGTGATCTTGTCCACCACCGGCGAGACATCAGCCTGGTCGAGCGTCGTGATCGAGAACGACGCCGGCGTGAGATGGACGATTTCGCCGTCCTTGAGATAAACCACGTTTTGCGTGCGGCTGATAAGCGCGGAAGCGTCGGAAGCGATGATGTATTCGCCGTCGCCGACCCCGAGGAGCAACGGCGACGCCTTGCGGGCCGCGACGAGCTCACCGGGAAAGTCGACGCAAAGGACGGCGATGCCATAGGTGCCTTCGACGTGCCTCAGGGACTTCCGCACGCTCTCGAGAAATCGATTGGTGCCGTTGTTGCCCACCGGTTCCTTGGCGTAGTGGTAGGCGATCAGGTTGCAGAGTACCTCGGTGTCGGTCTCCGATCGAAAAGTGTAACCCTTGCCGATGAGAAATTGCTTCATCTGCCCGTAATTCTCGATCACGCCGTTGTGAATCAGCGCGAACTTGGCATCGCTGCTGAGATGAGGATGGGCATTGGCGTCGGTCACCCCGCCATGAGTTGCCCAGCGCGTGTGGCCGATGCCGGTGGTGCCCCCGAAACGCCGCTGGGATACTTCCCGGGTCAGATTGTCGACGCGTCCGATTTTTTTGGCGACATCCAGCTGACCCGACTGGAGGACGCATACCCCCGCCGAGTCATAGCCCCGATACTCCAGGCGCTTGAGCCCTTCCAGCAGGATGGAGACCGCTTTTTGTTTTCCGACGTAGCCGACAATGCCGCACATGGCGCAGGTGAGATGGTTCTGGATCGAAAAATTGCCCGGCCCGACAGCCCGGGCAAGGATAGACCGACCGGAGTCAGGTAATGAATGATGGTCAAATATCCAATAAGCCTTTTTCGGATGGTCGCGATAAACAAAAAGAGACTGACAGATTTGCCACCCGGGACATATAGGGCGAAGCCCGTAGAGTATCCCAAGGGGGTCTAAGGCGAGACGCCGGCAAGGTGACAGACGTTGCTGATATACCAGAAATTGCTGGCGAAAAATGGGCTGCGTGCGAACGTCGGGCCAACTTGGAAAATTCCTTTTCGGTGAGAATTTAACTTATCATGACGACGCAAAAGCGAGTCCTGGCCGTAATCATGGGAGGTGGCCGCGGCACACGGCTGCATCCACTGACCGCCGAGCGTTGCAAACCCGCTGTCCCCCTCGCCGGCAAATACCGGCTGGTCGACATACCGATTAGCAACTGCCTCAACAGTGACATCAACCGGATGTTCCTGCTCACCCAGTTTCAAACCGCGTCGCTCCACCGCCACGTGCAATCGACCTATCACTTTGATCCCTTTGGCGGTGGTTTCGTCGATATCCTGGCCGCGGAGCAGACCGAGCGGGGCTCGGACTGGTATCAGGGTACCGCCGATGCGGTGCGGCGCAACCTGACCCATTTTCGCGCGTTTTCGCACGATCTGGTACTGATCCTCTCGGGCGATCAGCTCTATCGGATGGATTTTAGAAAAATCATCGCCGAACACCTCATTCGCGAGGCTGACGTGACGATTGCAGCAATCCCTTTCGCGGTTTCGAAGGTGGAAGGCCTGGGCTTGATGCAGGTGAACGACGATCTCGCGATCAAGCGCTTCGTCGAGAAGCCAAAGGATCCCGCGGTAATCGCGAGCCTTGCACTCAGCGATCGGGTGGAAGCCACGCTGGAAACACCGTCGAAGGAAAAACGCTGCCTCGCGTCGATGGGCATCTATGTTTTCAACCGCGCGGTGCTGGCCGAGGCGTTGGACAACGCCATGACCGATTTCGGCCGGGAAGTCATCCCGGGTCTCCTCGGCACCAAAAAACTTTATGCCCATATTTTCGAGGGATATTGGGAGGACATCGGCACCGTGAAGGCCTTCTTCGACGCCAACCTTGCACTTGCCCAGCCGCTGCCGCCGTTTAATTTTTTCGAACCCAATGCGCCGATCTACACCCAGGATCGCTACCTGCCGGCGTCGAAGCTGAACAAGTGTGCCATCGAACACGTCGTGATTGGCGACGGCTCGATCCTGACTGACTCCTCCCTGCACCACTGTGTGTTCGGCATCCGGTCGTTGATCGGCGAAGGGTGTGTGCTCGAGGACACGATTGTGATGGGTGCCGACTACTATGAGACGAAAGAGCAACTCGCCATCAATGTGACGAAGAAGCGACCGAATATGGGTCTGGGAAAAAACTGTCGGATCAAAGGCGCGATCATCGACAAGAACGCCCGGATCGGCGACGGCTGCGTGCTTTCTCCCGCCGGAAAACCCGACGGAAGTTACGTCGGCGGTGCGATCATCATCCGCGACGGGGTACTCGTCGTGGCCAAGGGGGCGATCGTGCCGGCGGGGACGGCGCTTTAAACGGCGAGAATATTGGGCGAGACCCGGCGGCGGCGCGGCGGCGTTCACTCAGTCGTCCCGTGGTTTGCGTTGGATGCCTGCTGCCTTGGCGACCGCGCAATGAAGATCACGCCGGCAACAATCAGGAACACGGAATAAAACGTCCCGCGGCTGACGCCGAAAAAAAGCGACGCGTCCGGTTCGCGGAAGATTTCTCCGATCATGCGGAGGATGGCGTACCCAATCAAAAACTCGCCGGTCAGTCTGCCTGGTTGAGTGCGCTGGGCGTCGCTGCGCCAGAAACGCCACTGCATGTAGGCCAGGAGCAGGCCGCCTTCCAGCGCGGCCTGATACAATTGCGACGGGTGCCGTGGTAGTCGATCCACGGAATCGTGATGCGGGAAAATCACGGCCCAAGGCACGGACGTAACCTTGCCCGGCAACTCGCCATTGATGAAATTGGCGATTCGCCCGAGCATCAGCCCAAAAGGGGTCACCGTCGCAATCAAGTCACTGACCTGCACGAGCCGCACCTTCTGCCTTTGCGCCCACCACCCCAGCGCCAGTGCGACACCGACAAACCCCCCATGGCTGGCCATGCCACCGTCCCAGACCCGGAAGAGCGCCAACGGGTCGCGCACCAGGGTGTCCGCTTGATAAAGGAAAAAATAACCCAGGCGCCCTCCAATCAGGACGCCGAAGACGATATAGGTCATCAAGTCGGCAATGGCGGCGGTGTCGAAAGGGGAGCGCTGCTTGCGGTAATAGAGACGGAGCAGTGCCCAGGCGCCAAGAAACCCGATCACGTAGGAAAGCCCGTAGTAACGGAGCCCGAAATTTCCCCAATGGGGCCCGAGGAAAGGGTCCATTTCGTGAACATAATAGGCGAGGAACATGGGATGGCGGAAACCGGCCGGACGCAGGGGAAATAATCACGAGCGCACGAATTCGTGCAAGCAGCCCCTTGCGCGGGGCGAAAAGAACCTTGCCCGCCACGCCCTGCGCGCGGCTATGCTGCTCCGGCCCATGAGTGAACTCAAACGCACCCCGCTGCGGGATTTTCACGCGGCACATGGTGCGCGGCTGGTCGATTTCGCCGGCTGGGAGATGCCCGTTCAATACCGAAGCATTCTCGAGGAGCACAAAGCCGTAAGACGGGCGGCCGGTCTGTTCGACGTGAGCCATATGGGTGAGGTCGACGTCCGGGGCCGGGGGGCGGGCAAGTTTCTGGATTTCCTGGTTACGAACGACGTTTCGAAACTCTTCCCCGGCCGCGTGCTTTATTCACCGATGTGTTATCCCAATGGCGGGGTGGTCGATGACCTGCTCGTTTACATGCGCGCGGCCGACGACTACCTCCTTTGCGTCAACGCGGGCAACATCGCCAAGGATCTCGCGTGGATTCACGAAAAAGCGGCGGCCTTTGAAGTGGCCATCACCGACCGAAGCCCGGATTATGGTCTCCTCGCGGTGCAGGGGCCGCGGGCCGCGGAGATCGTGCAATCGCTCACGGGGGCGAAGCTTGGGCTCGTGAAGTACTATCATTTCACCGAGGCCACGGTGGCGGGCATTCACTGCCTGGCCAGTCGCACGGGTTATACCGGGGAAGACGGATTTGAACTCTATCATGCGGGGACCGATTCGGTCGCCCTCGCGGAGGCGCTTCTCACCGCCGGCACTCCCCGGGGCCTGGAGCTGGCCGGGCTCGGGGCTCGCGATAGCCTTCGGCTCGAGGCGGGTTATCCGCTCTACGGCCATGAAATCGCGGCCGACATTTCCCCACTGACGGCCCAGCTTGGCTGGACGGTCAAGTTCGACAAGGCCTCCGACTTTGTCGGTCGGTCCGCGTTGCTGGCTGAAAAACAGAACGGTTCGCCCAACTCGGTTATCTTTTTCAAGACCGGCGATCGACGGATAGTGCGGGCGGAGACGCCGGTACTTGATCCGAGTGGTGCGACGGTCGGCCGCGTGTTGTCGGGCACATTGTCGCCCATGCTTAACGAAGCCATCGGATCGGCGTTGGTGGCGACCAGGAGCCTGTCGAAAGAGGCGGCGACCGGCGCCAGTGAACTCACGGTCGATATCCGGGGGACCAGATTTAACCTCCACCTGATCAAGCCACCGTTTGTGCCGCTGAAAAAATAGGGCCGATGCTCGCCGCGGCTTGCACGTGGGGCGCGAACGTTTCAAATCGCACGTTGGATCATTCGTTTCCCAATCTAATGAGCAATATTCCCCCGGACCTTCGTTACGCCAAATCGCATGAATGGCTGAAGCTGGAAAGCGACGGCACGGCCACAATTGGCATCACGGATTTTGCCCAGGACTCGTTGGGCGACATCACTTACGTGCAGTTGCCCAAGGTGGGTGCGACGTTAAAGGCCGGCGAGACCTTTGGCGTGGTGGAGTCGGTCAAAGCGGCAAGCGACTTGTACGCCCCCGTCAGTGGGACGGTGGTGGCGGTCAACGCCGTGTTGGCATCGGCCCCGGAAACGGTCAATCGGTCGCCCTATGAGGAGGGTTGGATGCTCAGGCTGAAACCCTCCGAACCGGCTGCGATCAACGGCTTACTCAACGGCGCGGCCTACACCAAAGTCATCGGTTGACCGGGAGTTGGAATTGAATCGACCGTGCGTAGAACCCCTTGATGAAGATCGCGCATTCCCGTGCGCAACGACCGGCAGGCCGGTGCGTCTTTATTCGCGGCGGGGCCGCCTTTGGGCCTTTCCAAGAGCTTCAATTTTGAGCATTTTTACTTTCCTGATGTCTAGAATTTGCGGAATTCGTTGGGCAATCGTCGCTACCGTGGTGGCCGCGGGTTGCACAAAACCTGAGCACGTGGCGTTGGCGGCCGAGGATTCAACGCTCGTTTCCGAGGGTGGTGCCCCGAATGGAAAGAGCGGAAAGAAAAGCGACGGTATGGTCGCGCCGACCGGTGGGGTATCAGCCCCTGGCGCCGGTCCCGCTGAAGGAGCCACCAGTGGCAAAAAGAAAGGTGGCAAGAAAGGCGGCGGAGCCGCGGCGAAGGGCGGAGCGGCGCAGATTCAGCCGGTGGAAGTCACGACGATCACGCGCCGGGACCTCATGGAAACGCTCAATGTCGTGGGCTCGCTCGGGGCGAATGAGACCGCCAGTATCCGGCCCGAAATGGTGGGGATTATTCGCTCGGTGAATTTTGAAGAAGGCTTTGCCGTCAAGAAGGGCGACCTGCTGCTGAAAATTGATGATCGGGAGCTCCTGGCCCAGGTGGATCAAAGCAAAGCCAGGTTTGAACTCGCCAAGCAAAACCTCGCCCGGGCGGAAAGCCTTCAACTGACTCAATCCAACACGCAGGCCGACGTCGATCGGGCACGCAGTGAGTTTTTGGCGGCGACGGCCGACAAGACGCTGCTCGAGGTCCGTCTCCAGCGGACGGAAATTCGGGCGCCTTTTGACGGCGTGGTTGGATCCCGGGTCCTCTCCCCCGGGGATTTCATCAATACCCAATCGATCGTTACCACCATCAATGACCTTAGCCGCCTCAAGGCGGAGTTCCAGGTGCCCGAGCGCTATGTCACCAAGGTCAAACAGGGCACGCCGTTCACCGTGAAATCAACGACCGCCAACACGGCCGAAACCACGTCGGGCGAAGTCTATTTCGTCAACTCCGTCATCGATCGCAATACCCGCTCGAGTGAGGTCAAGGGTTATCTCACCAACCCGCCCCCTTCGCTCAAGGCGGGCATGTTTGCCGTCATTGAGATCGTTCTCGAGGTCCGGAAGGACGCCATGGCTGTGCCGGAAGGCGCCATTTTCGTCGATCAACGTGGACCACAACTCGTGGTCGTGCGCGATCAGGGCGCGGACAAGGTCGTCGACTTTGTCCGGGTCAAGCTGGGCATGCGGACCCGGGGGTTGGTCGAGGTCCTGCCGCTGGATGTCAAAATCGACGAGCATACGTCCATCGTCGCCGCGGGTGTCGGATCGCTGCCTTTGTTTCCCGGCGCACGAGTTGAAACCCGGCCGTTGCACGAGGAATTTCGTCTCGCCGATTAACCATGCTCCTCTCCGATCTCTCGATCAAGCGGCCAGTCATTTGCCTCGTTGCATCGATTATCATTCTGTTGGTGGGAGCGCTTTCGTTTGGGAAACTCGCGGTGCGGGAATATCCGGACACGGATGCGCCCGTCATCTCGATTCAGATGAATTATCGCGGCGCGTCCGCCGAGGTCATTGAATCGAAGCTGGTCGAAGTCCTGGAAAAGGAAGTTTCCGCGATCGACGGCCTGCGGGTGATTCGGTCGAGCTCGATGGAGCAGCGGGGCAATATTCAGCTCGAATTCAATCTCGAGCGGAACATCGACGAGGCCGCCAACGACGTCCGGGACAAAGTGGCTCGCGTGCGGCGCCAACTGCCGCCCGACGTCGACGATCCGACTATTTCGAAGGCCGATTCCGAGGCCGATCCGGTGATTGCCCTTTCATTCAATTCCGATCGCCATACCCGCCTCGAGCTCACGGAACTCGTGGACAAGCTCGCCGTGCAGCGCATTCAAACGATCCCCGGCGTGGCGTCGGTGGAGCTGCGCGGGCCACGCTATGCCATGCGGCTCTGGGTCGATGCGACCCGGCTGGCCGCCTACAGCCTGACCGTGGCGGATCTCGAACGGGCCTTGCGCCAGCAGAACGTGGACCTGCCGGGCGGACGCATTGAATCACTGTCGCGGGAGTTTCCGGTTCGGATGATGGGCCGGATGGATGAGCCCGCCGAGTTTGAAAATCTTATCCTCGCTTCCCGCAACGGCACCCAGGTCAAATTCAGCGATGTGGGCCGGGTTGAGCTTGGACCCGCGGACTATCGTCAGGACAGCTATTATAATGGCCGCCCCGCAGTGAGTGTGCAGGTCTTGCGTCAATCGACCGCCAACCTGTTGGAGGTCGCCAACGCCGTGAAGGCGCTGATTCCGATCTTGCAGGTGGAAATGCCGGAAGGCGTGAAGGTGGAAGTTTCCTCTGACTTCAGCATTTTCGTCGGCCGTTCGGTGGAACGGGTCTTCCACACGCTCTTCGAGGCGGCGGCACTCGTCATCCTGATGATCTTCCTGTTCCTCCGGGACTGGCGGGCGACTCTGATTCCGCTGGTGGCCATTCCGGTGTCACTCATCGGCACCTTCGCGGTGATGCACTGGCTCGGTTTCACCATCAACACCCTGACGCTGCTCGCGCTCGTACTCGCCGTCGGCTTGGTGGTGGACGATGCCATCGTCATGCTGGAAAATATCTATCGCCGGATTGAGGGAGGCGAAGGGCCGATTCACGCCGCCATCTTTGGCGCCCGCCAGGTGGCGTTCGCCATTATCGCGTCCACGCTGACCCTTATTGCGGTGTTTTTTCCGGTCGCATTTCAATCCGGGGCGACCGGCCGGTTGTTCTACGAGTTCGGCCTGACGCTGGCCATCGCAGTGTCGGTCTCGCTTTTTATCGCGTTGACGCTGTCGCCAATGCTTTCCTCGCGGATCCTGCGCTCCAAAGTGGTGAATGGCCACGTGCAGCACGGCTGGTTCTATGAGAAGACCGAACCGCTCTTTGCCGGCTTGAACCGGGGATTCGAGTTTGTGCTGCGCGGCGCGCTGAAATGGAAGTTCGTGGTACTGGCCGGGGCATTGGCCTTCGCCGCCACCGGACCGTATCTCTACACGAAGATGCAACGCGAGCTCACGCCGTTGGAGGATCGAGGAATCTTCAATGCCAGCTTCCAAGGGCCCCAGGGCTCCACGCCGGAATACAGCGCCGTGTATTCGCGGCAGATTGAGCAAATACTGCTGACCATCCCGGAAGTCGAGCGGACGAATCTCAACACCATGGGCGATGGACGCGGCATGATCAACGCCCAGCTCAAACCTTGGGAACAGCGGACGCGCAAGACCCAGGACATTGTGAACGAGCTGCGGGGCAAGCTGCAGGAGGAAATTACGGGTGGCACGGCTTCGGCCAATCCGGTTCGGCCGATGGGTGGCGGCGGGAAGGGTGGCCCCGGTGGCGGCGGTGGCGTGACGCTAGTCCTCCAGGGAAATGATTTCGACAAACTCCAGGAGCTCGGAGACCAGATGACGGCGGTAATCCGCACGTCTGAAATCTTCCGCACTTCGCGGGTCTTCCCTTCGCCCACCAAGCCCCAGCTGGACGTTCACATCGACCGCAACAAGGCAGCCGATTTGGGAGTTTCAGTGTCAGATGTGGCCAGTACCCTAGAGTCGCTCTTGGGCGGACGGCGGGTGACCCAATTTCAGCGGGGCAACGAACAGTATGACGTGCTGGTGCAGGTCGAAGATGCCAGTCGTGCGAGTCCGTCGGATCTCGCCCGGTTGTATGTGAAGTCGAACACCGGAAACATGATCCAGCTGAGCAACCTCGTCGACTACGGCGAATCCGTCGTGCCGGAGAGTTACCCTCATTTTAATCGGCTGCGATCGGTGACCGTGGCGGCGCAACTGGCCACGGGCTACACGATTGGCGATGGCGTGAACTTCCTCGCCGAAGCGACCCGCGGCATCCTGCCTCCCGGTTATGCTTTTACCTGGGACGGTGAATCGCGCGAATTCGTGGAGAGCGCCAAGGATACCTATATGCTGTTCGGCCTCGCCCTGGTATTCACGTTTCTGGTCCTGGCGGCCCAGTTCGAGTCATGGATTCATCCGATTACGATCTTTACCGGTATCTTCCTGGCGGTGTCGGGCGGGCTGATCGTGCTTTATTCCAGCCAGTTCTTCGGCAAGCCGCTCACGGATAATATTTTTTCGCGGTTCGGCGTCATCATGCTCATTGGGATGGTGGCGAAGAACGGCATCCTGGTGGTGGAATTTGCCAATCAGCTCCAGGTGCAGGGTCGAAAAGCTTTCGATGCCGCCTTTGAAGCAGCCTCGATTCGCTTCCGGCCCATCATCATGACGTCGATCGCCACGGTGCTGGGTGCCGTCCCCATCGCATTTGGCAGCGGACCCGGCGCCGAGACGCGGAATCCGATGGGAATCGTGGTTGTCGGCGGTCTTTCGATTGCGACATTCCTCACGCTTTTCGTGGTGCCCATTGTCTACGTGCTCATGGATCGCATTTGCGTGAAACTCACCGGTCATTCCAGCGCGCACGGGCTTGTCCGGGCGGCGGAAATCGACCGCGAGACCGCCGGCGCCGACGCACACGAGCCGGCGGTGGCGCATTCGCACTAAGCGATTCCCGTCCGCGACGCTGAACCCGCAGTTCCAAGTGCGTGGCACCCTTCGTCCGGCGGGGGGCTTTGTCATCCGTTGAATCCGTGCCATCCGCGGTCGAACGATGGGGGAAGCGCTCTCATTCAAGTTGATCGCACCGGAACATCTTACGCCTTGCACTTTCTTTGCTCCGCGTTTGCCTCGGCATTTCGCTGACTTGGAGAGATGGCCGAGTGGTCTAAGGCGGCGGTTTGCTAAACCGCTGTAGGGGTTTAAATCCCTACCGAGGGTTCGAATCCCTCTCTCTCCGCCAGCGTTTTCAGAGGTAAAATCCTCCAGCCACCTAAAAAGGCCCAAACATGGGGGGCGGAATCGAAACCCGCAAACTGAACGATGAGCTCCGGCCGCGCTCAGCTCTCGTCATCCATCGGCCGATCCAGCTCTTCGCGGCATTCGCCCATGACGCGAAGCCAGATTTCGCGCAGATCAAAAAGCTGAGGCATTGCATCCTGGCGCCAAGTGAGCACGTGCCGATGCCGCGCGAGCGCATCGCCATTCAAGAGGGCAAGTGTTCCGTTGAGTGCACCAAGAGCGCGCTTGAACAGGCTGACGGCCATCGCGTAGTCACCGAAATCGAGCGCATGAATCGCCTGCACCGCCTGCTCTTCACCCCTTTGCAAGGACGCCAACAGCATGACCGCGAGCGGCTGCGGGACGCGCGCCGGATCGGAGGCGACCGGCAGCCAGGAACGGTTCAAACCCAGATAGATCGCCTTGGTCGCGATAAAAATTGGGTTCTTGTGCAGGGTATAGACTCCTTCGTCGTCGTCGAAGGGAGGCTCGGCGTCCTCCATTTCAATCTCCTCGCCTTCCGCATTTTCCTCATGCCAATCGTCCTGGCCCCAGCCCATTTTTTCCGCCACGGCATCGATGCGATCGGGAGCATGACGGCAGGATTCGTAAAAGCGCAAATACCTGGTGATGGCCTCGTCCTGTTCGCGCAAATAGCGTTCCCAATCGAATTCGTTCCACGCCAGCTCGCCGCGTTCATCCCATTCTTCCGCGCCGTCGGAATCCTTGTTCATTCGGTGAGGTGAAACTGAGGGGGCGGTGGTGCGAAATGCAAATAAAAACCCGTCGGGCTTCCCTCACGTTTCGGGGTCTTTTGCAGGTTGAACCTGCCGGAGACGGAAGCCATTTTCCGCACCCCAATGGCCGATGTTCATCACGAAACCGTTTACTTCTCGGGTCATGTCCAAGGGGTGGGCTTTCGCTACTCGGTATTGCAGGTGGCAAAGGAATTCGATGTCGCCGGCTTCGTGGCCAACCTCGCGGATGGGCGGGTTCACCTCGAGGCGGAAGGCCGTGCTGCCGATGTCGCCGCGTTCATCGATGCCGTGCAGGAAAAGATGCACGGTTACGTGCGGAAAATGGATCGCACCGGCAGCCGCCGGGCGTCGCAGTTCACCGGGTTTGTGATCCGGTAGGATCAGCGCCGGGCGCTGCCGTCATGAAACCCTCGGAAGGCTCGGCTGCACTGGAGCTTCGCGCCGTCGTCAAGGATTTTGACGGGGGACGGCCAGGCGTGAAGTTGCGCGCACTGGATCATCTCAGCCTTCGCGTGCCGCCCGGGCAGGTATACGGTTTGATCGGACCCAACGGTTCCGGCAAAAGTACGGCACTCAAGCTTCTCCTCGGACTGTGGCAGCCGACCGCCGGCGAGTGTCGCATTTTTGGGGTGCCGAGTTCACGTTTGGAAGCGCGACGTCACGTGGGTTACCTGCCGGAGTCGCCCTATTTCCATCAACACCTCACCGGCCGCGAATTAGTCACGTTCCACGCCCGTCTCTGTGGCCTGTCTGGCCGCGAGCTGGTGACCCGCGTCGGCGCCATCCTGGAACAGATGGGTGTGCTTGAAGCAGCGGATCGCCGGGTCCGGACCTATTCGAAGGGCATGTTACAGCGCATCGGCCTGGCCCAGGCCCTGATCCATGATCCTCGCGCATTGATCCTCGATGAACCCGCCGCCGGCGTCGATCCCGCGGGCGTGGCGCTAATCTGCGAACTCCTGCTCAAGTTGAAATCCGGCGGCAAGACGATCTTCGTTACGTCTCATCTGCTCCCCCAGCTGGAGGAAATTTGCGATGCCATCGGCATCCTCGACCAAGGCCGGCTGGTATTTAACGGGATCGTGGCCGATCTGAAGGGAAGAGGGGAGCGGCAGGCCCTGATTGTCGACGCGCTGTCGGCGACCGAGCTTGCAGGGCTCGACGACTGGCTCACCGGGCGCGGCCGGATGCTTCATGCCGTGACGGCACCTCCGTCACGACTCGAACAACTCTACCGGCAACAGGTGGGTCGCCGCGAGAACCCATGAACGCAATGCAGTTTTCATTCCGCCAGACCGTTGTAATTGCCACGACTACATGGCGTGAGGCGATGCGCCAGCGCTTGTTTGGATGTTTCCTGCTTCTGGCGCTGGCGTTGGCGGGCGGAGCTCGCTGGCTGCGGGAATTCAACTTCGGCCAGCCGGAATTGAAATTTGTCGCAGACTGCGGGATCGGAGCGATGGCGTTATTTGGGGCGACGTTGACCATTACCGCGACCGTGCAACTTTTTCTCGGGGAGATCGAAAACCGCACGGTTTTGACCGTGCTCGCGAAACCGGTGGGTCGCGCGGAATTTGTACTGGGGAAATATTTTGGCACGCTGGCGCTCATGGGACTTTTTTGTGCGCTGCTCACCGCCTTGCTCGGAGCAATCCTGTGGCATCGGGAAGGCGAGTTGCTGCAGTTGTATCCCGAGGCCTTCCCGCACGGTCGCTCGACGGCTTATGCCGGCCTGGCCATCGCCGGATTTCTGCAATGGCTGAAGCTCGCGGTGCTCGGAGCGTTTGCCCTTCTCATCGCGAGTTTCGCCTCCACTCAGTTGTTTGCGATCGCCATGGGATTTTTCGTCCTGGTCATCGGCCATTTGCAGTACCTGGCGCAGGATGCCTATGCCCGCAGTGGTTCGCTGGTTGGCCGCTGGCTGGTGTCGATATTTCCCAACCTCCACGTTTTCTCACTCGTGGACGCGGTGGGCGGCAGCGGAATATCTGGAGCGCATTTTGCCCGCGTCACCCTATATGGCTGCGGTTACGTCGCCGTGACATGCTCGCTTGCCATTATCAGTTTTCGCCATCGTGAAATTTAGATGGTTCACGGCTGTGATCGTCCTGGCTGGACTGGCGGTCGCCGGTGCCGGCCTGCAGCTGGTGGTTTCTCCGGCGTGGGCCGGGTTGCGCGAGCGCGAGCCCGTGCTTCGACCCGGCACTCCAAACTTTGCCGATGCCGGCTCAAGTTTGGTGCTCGCGATGGCAGGAGGTGTTCGCGCCGTGCTGGCGGACGTCACCTGGCTCCACATGCAGCTGCTTTGGGAGCGGCGCGACTGGGTGGCGACCGATCTGCTGCTTCACAGCGTGGCCGCCATCGATCCCCGCCCGCTTTATTTCTGGCTGAACGGGGCGCGCATCATCGCCTGCGATTTTCCCGCCTGGCGGATTGAGGCGAACGGTGGCCATGCGAGAGTCCCCGCGGCCGGCCAGTTGCAAATCCGCCATCTTTCCAGCACATTGGGATCCTAAGCTTAGAATTCCACGTGGACAAGTTGTCGCG
>JADMIO010980204.1_pt1 | contig 65847 bp, 60 predicted proteins | sample 8958161 | NCBI WGS metagenome assembly JADMIO01 (sample SAMN16585339, study PRJNA669376) | soil metagenome | isolation source: Crop rotation soil | place: USA: Cullars Rotation, Alabama | collected 2011
GGCTTCTTCGACCACCGGTTCGGGAGCCGCTTCGACAACAGGTGCGGGCGGTTCTTCGGCCACCGGCGGTGGCGATTCCTCGAAGAGCGGCACCGGGGCTTCCTCGACGACCGGCGCGTCTTGCGCAACCGTGTCGGGGACGAAGCCCGGAATCTTGATGTGCGTGCCCTCGCCGGTGAGGCGGGCCACGCGCAATCCCGCGCGCAGCTGCGAGAGGTCCTCGATCACGTCTTCGCGCGAATGCGGCGTCGCGTGGCCGCGGATCGAGCCCACCATCGCGGTGACCGCGTCGACGGCAGTGCGCGTCACGCGGACGCGGTGATCGTCGAACTCGGGCGGCAGGTCGATCGCGTCGCCGAGCCACTTCTCGAGCGCGTTCGCGGTGTCGGCAAGGGTGTCGAAGCCGGTGGTGCGCGAGCTGCTCGCGAGCGTATGCGCCGCCCGCATGAAGTCGGCGCTCACAGGCACCATGCGGTCGGCCTCGATCCGCGCCATCTCGTGGTCGAGCGCCTTCACGTGCTGCTCGGCCTCGTCCACGTAGATCGCGAAGAGTGCCGCCGGCACGACGACCGAGCCCACCTGCACTCCGGGCTCATCCTCGAAGAGCGCTTCGGGCGCGGCCTCCGGCGCGAACGCCACGGCCTCGACGGGCGGCTCGGCGGGCACCGGATGGGTGGGCGCGGGCGGCACGAGGTCGAGCGACTCGAACGAGAACGCGGGGATCGCCGGCGAAGCCGCGATCGGCGCGGATTCGGCCGGCGCGAGGAAAGCGGGCTCGAGCTCGGGCTCCTCGAGCGGCGGCGCTTCGTGCGCGGGAGCCTCGGGCGGCGTCTCGGGTTTCGGCTCCGAGAGGAAATCGAAAGCGGGCTCGAGCGCAGGCTGCTCCGGCGCGGGCGCCGCGGGGGGTTCAGCCGCGGGCGTGAGCCAGTCGAGCACGGGCTCCGGCTGCGCGGCGATGATCTCGGCAGGCGGGGTTTGCTCGGCCGCAGCGACCTCGGGGACCGGCTCGGCAGCCGCAGGGGCAGGAGCGAGCTCCTCGCCGCTCTTCAGCGCTTCGGCGCGGCGCGTGATCTCGGTTCCGTCGATGCTGGCACTGCCGCTGTCCTTGAGGCTCCTCACCCAGCCGCGGAAGGACGACTGGGAGAGGTCGATGAACTCGACGAGCTGCGGCGACGCGGGCTTCTCGTCCTTCAGCCACTTGTTCATCACCTGCTCGCACTGCCAGGCCACCTCGCCCAGCTCGTTCAGGCCGACCATGCGGCCGCTGCCCTTGAGCGTGTGGAAGCCGCGGCGGATCGTGGTCTGGGCTTCGCGATCGTGCGGCGCGTCGCGCACGGTGACCAGGCTCTCGGCGATCGTGCCCACGACCTCGTTCGCTTCCTCGAGGAAGATCTCGAGCAGCTCCTGGTCGACCTCCGCGCCGGGCGCATCGACCAGCTGCACGACCTGCGGAGCCGGAGCCTCGGGCGCCTTTTCCGGCGCGAGCTCCTGGATCGCGCGGAACACGCCGGTCTGGTCCGGGGATTGCGCGATCTTCAGCGCCTGCAGCGCCGATTCGCTCTGGCGCGCCGCGTCGCTGTCGGCCGCGACCGCGGCATCGCGATGCAGGTCCCCCACCGCGCGCTCGAGCTTCTCGCGCGTGTCGCCTTCCGGCGATTCCTTCCAGTCCTCGTAGAGCGCCTGGACCTTCTGCTTCTGCACCTCGATGTCGAGCGGCGATACGGTGTTGGTCCGGTGGGTCTCGACCTCGAGCACCACGTCGGGCTCGGCGAGGCCGAAGCGCAGCAGCGCGGGCAGCAGGACCTCGCGCGGCGTGGCCGAACCCTGCTGCAGAGCCGTGATGTAGAGACCGAGCGCCGAAAGGCCGTCGGCGACGAGGTCCGCGGCCTCGCCCGTCCCGTCGGCCGAGCCCTCGGCAAACTGCTGCACGCGCGCCATCACGGCGGCGTTGAGCCCCGCGGCGTCGGTGAGCTCCATGATCATCAGGGCGCCCTGCACCTGCGCGAACTGCCCCGCGAGCGCGCCCAGCTCGCCGCGCCGCGCCGGATCGCGGAAGTAGCCGTCGAGCACCTGCTCGATGTTCTGGAGGTTGACCTGCACCTCCTGGCCCACCTGGAAGACGAGCAGCTTCTCCTGCGCTCGCCGCGTCATCTCGTCGAGGAGGCCGCCCTCGATCGCATCCATGGGTGCCAGCGCCTCGCCCGCCATCGCGGCGCGCACGCGTTCGGTGACGGTCTTCGCCTGGCGCCCGAAGTCGGCGCCGAGACGGAAGTAGTTCTCCAGCGCCGACTCGACGAACAGGAGCGCGGTCGCGACCTCGAGGGCCTGCGCCTCGGAGGGCGGGATCGCCTTCGCCTTGAGCTGAGGCGCGACGTCGGCCAGCCGCACGAGGACGTTCTGGATGTCGCGCGCCGGCAGCTTGCCCGCCCGGTCGGCGAGCACCAGCGCCTGCTTGGCGAAGGGCTCGAGCGCCGCGCGATTTCCCGACGTGTACTTGAGCCACGTGTCCTTCTGCTGCGCCGTGAGCTCGCGCAGCTCGCGCACGAGCGTGGCGAGCGCCTCGTCGTCGCTGCCGCGGATCGTGTCCGGCACCGCCACAAGGCGCTGCAGGCCGTAGGCATCCTTCAGCTGCGTGACGAGCCCCGAGACGTCGCCCGAGCGCGCGACCGCGAGAAGAAGGTCGCGGAAGACGCGCTCGGCCACCTTGCCGGCGCCGTCGATCAGCTGCTTCACCTGCTGGTCGACCTTGGCGAAGAGCGGCTTCGTGCCCGGCCCGACGGTGAGGCCGCCGAAGACGAGCGCGTCGAAGAAGCCGTGCGCCGCGGTCCAGAAGTTGCGGTTGGGCGTCGAGGCCTGCAGCGACTCGATCGACGCGACCGCCGACTGCATCTGGCGCATCGCCTCGGATGTGTCCCCGCCCTTGAGCATTCGCAGAAGGCCCTGCTGGTACGTCGAGCGCTGCAGCTGCAGCGCCTTGGCGAGCACCGCCTCGTCGAGCGCCTCGCCGCCCGCCACCGCCGGCAACGTGACCGAAAGGTCGGGGAAGAAAAGGTCGCCCTCGTTCGCGTCATTCGCGCCGCGAGCGCGGTTCAACTCGAGGTACGGCGCGAGGAGGCGCATCGGGTAATCGGCCTCGCCGGCGAGCAGCGTGTCGAGGTACGACGAGAGCGCCGCGATCGCCTTCTTCGCCGCCGCGACCGCCGCGGGCAGCCGCGCCGCGTCCTCGGTCTCGAGGTGCGCGACGAGCTTCTCCAGCTCCTCGTTGAATCGCGTGGCCGCGCCCAGCCCCACCATCGCGAGCGCGCCCGTCGCCTGGTGCAGGTGCGTGAGGATGTACTTGACCGGCGCGCGGTCGGCCGAGGCCGCCGCGAGCTTGTCGAGGTTCTCCCGTGCCTGTCCGAGCGAATGGTCGATCTCGGTCTTCACCCACGAGAGCGGGCCGAGGTCGAATTCCTTGGGGTTGGCGGCCATGCGTTCGGCTAGTGGCTAATGGCTAATGGCTAGTGGCTGCTCTTACAACTTGAAGCCCGCGACGGAGCTCTTCAGCTCCTGCGCGACCGATGCGAGGTCGCGGATCGAGCCCGCCGCCTGCTGCGTGCCGCGCGTCGTCTGCCGCGTGATTTCGAGGATGTCCTGCATGTTCTGCGCGACCTTGTTCGTGGCGCTCGCCTGCGTCTGCGTGGCCGAGGAAATCGTCTGGATCAGCTGCGCGAGGTTCTTCGTGACGAGGTCGATCTCGGAGAGCGCCTGGCCCGCGGCGTCGGAAAGCTTCGCGCCCTCGACCACGCCCGTCGTCGATTTCTCCATGGCCGCCACCGCGTCCTGCGTGTCCGCCTGAATGGTCTTCACGATCGCGCCGATCTGCTTGGTCGCCTCGCCCGAGCGTTCGGCCAGTCGCTGCACTTCCTCCGCAACCACCGAGAAGCCGCGGCCCGCTTCACCCGCCGACGCGGCCTGGATGGCGGCGTTCAACGCCAGCACGTTCGTCTGCTCGGTAATGTCCGAGATCAGCTCCACGATCTCGCCGATCTCCTGCGAGGATTCACCCAGGCGCTTGATCCGCTTCGAGGTCTCCTGGATCTGCTCGCGGATGTCGTTCATGCCCGAGATCGAGTTCTCCACCGCCGCGCGGCCCTTGTCGGCCGCGGCGAGCGAACGCTGCGCGACTCGCGCGCCCTCTTCCGCGGTCGAGGACACTTCCGAGATCGAGCGCGACACCTGCAACACCTGCGCCGTCGTCTCCTCGATCTCGCGCGACTGGCGCTCCGCGGCGCCGAGGAGCTCGGCGGAGACCGCCTGCGCCTGCGCGGTCTTCTGCGTCACCTGGATCGCCGCGTTGTTAACGCCCGTTACCAGGGTCCGCAGCTCATCGATCGTGTAGTTCATCGAGTCCGCGATGGCGCCCGTGATGTCCTCGGTCACCTGCGCGCGGACCGTGAGGTCGCCGTCGGCGAGGTCGCCCATCTCGTTCAGCAGCCGCAGGATCGCCTCCTGGTTGCGCTTGTTCTCCGCTTCGGCCGTGGCGGCGCTGCGGCGCGTGTCCGCGAGGAACACGAAGCCCATGAGCAGCAGCACGAGCACCAGCAGCACGGCGACCACGATGGTCGCGTAGATGAGCGTGTTGGAGCGCTCGGCCTGGATCGCTTCCTGCAGGCGCTGCACCGCGCCCTGCAGCTGCTCGCTGCCGGCGACGAGCGCCGCGGAGGCCTGGCGGGCGGTCACGAGCTTCTGCAGCTCGCGAAGGATCGGGCCCACGTTCTGCTCGAAGGTCGCGAACTGCTTCTTCAGCTCGCCCAGCTTCGCGCGCGACTCGGGGTCGCGCAGCGCCGCGATGCCCGCGGCCTCGCTGCCGCTCTCGAGCGCGCGCAGCAGCTCGCGCAGCTCGTTCGTGTCCTTGCCGATGAGGAACGGGACTTCGGGATCGATCACCTCGGCGCCCAGGATCAGCGCGGATCCGCGACCCAGCCGCTCGGACAGGAAGATCACGCGGCTCGCGCGCAGCACTTGCGCCGGGCTCGAGCCCGACTGCGACATGAGGCCGGTGAGCTCCTGCGCGAGCGCCGCCATCTCCTCGGAACCGACGCGGATCTGCGCCACGTTGCGGCCGAGTGCCACGAGGTCGGCCTGCGCCGCGAGGATCGCGGTGGCCGCCTGCGCGCTCTCCGGCCAGCGCTGGTTGAGCTCCTCCAGGCGGCTCTTAAGCTCCTCGTTCGAAGCGGCGGACTCGACGTTCTGCCCGAACGCGAAGCCGCCCTTCTGCAGGATGCCGAGGAACGCCGCGAACTCGTCGCGGCTGTCCTGCACCTGCGGGAACGCGGACTGCTGTCCGCGCGCAGCGATCCCGGCCGCCTTCGCCAGGCGCTGCGTGTGGAACTGCATCTGCGAGGCGATGGTGATGTAGGTCGAGTTCTGCGTCCGGCTGGTGACCTCGAGGTACACGAGCACCGCGACCGCGATCATCAGCAGCAATGCGACGGCGCCCAGCAGCTGCAACTGCGCGATCACCGAGCGGCCACCGATCATCGGGAGCTCGAATCCCGACACCGACCAGCGCGGCTTCGAGAGCTTGTCGGCCGCGGCCGCGGCCTTCATCGCCGGCTGCGTCCCGGTAGCGCTCACCGGCTTCAGGTTGGTCATGGTCGAGGATGGGGGACGCGCCGCAGGCTTCGCCTTGGGCGTTCCGCCACCGAGCTTCTTGAAGAAATCCCCGAACGAGGACTTGGGTTTCACAGCCTCTGCCTTTGCCATTCGCCTCTCCTAGGCACCCACTTCGAGGAAACGCTGCTCGCGCACGAGCGCGGGCAGGTCCAGTTCAAGCCAACGGGTTCCGCCCGCGTCGGTATACGCCGCGCCCATCCAGGGCGGCGCGTCCGCGGGCTTCGCCGCGGCGTTGAATTGTTCGGGATTGCGCAGGCCCAGCATGCGCGAGACCAGCAGCCCGGACCCGCCCACGAGGCGCTCGGAGACGAGCACCACGCGCCGCTCCATTCCGGGGCCGATCGGATCGCGCCCCTGGAACGCCGCGAAGTCCACCATCGAATACAGGTTGCCCCGGACGTTGGCCACGCCGCGGAACCACGGCTGCGTGCGTGGGACCTGCACCATCGAGGGCACCGGGATCACTTCGCTCACGTGGTGCAGCGCCACGAACCAGTTCTCGGATCCCACCTGGAAGCCCAGCCGCGACGACAGCGCCGCGCGCGAGCTCGCGGTGCGGAGCCTCTCCGCCACCGAGATCTGGAATTCCCGCAGGCCCGTGCGCCGTGCCATCGCCGTCCTTTCTCCGTCCCTAGCCGAGCGCCGTGATCTTGGCGATGAGCTCGCCCTCGTTCACGGGCTTGGTCACGTAGTCCTTCGCGCCCTGCCTCAAGCCCCAGATCTTGTCGGTCTCCTGGTCCTTGGTCGTGCAGATGATCACGGGGATGTGCTTGGTCTTCTCGTCGCGCGTGATGGCCCGGGTCGCCTGGAATCCATTGAGCCCGGGCATGACGACATCCATGAGGATCAGGTCGGGCATCTCGCTCTTCGCGCGCTCGATCGCGAGCTCGCCGCTGTCGACCAGCACGACTTCATAGCCCTTCCGCTTGAGCAGGCCGTCCATGAACGCGCGCTCCGTCGGGGAATCGTCCACAACCATGATCTTCTTGATCGCCATCCGCGTGCTCCGTCTTCTCGTTGTGCTTATGCCGGGCTGCGCTGGGCGAGGTGTCCCTCGACGGCGCGCAGCAGGCTTTCCTTGGTGAAGGGCTTGGTGAGGTACTCGTCCGAGCCGACCATGCGCCCGCGCGCCCGGTCGAAGAGGCTGTCCTTCGACGACAGCATGATCACCGGCGTCGCCTTGTGCTTGCCGCTCTTCTTGATGAGCGCGCACGTCTGGTAGCCGTCGAGCCTCGGCATCATGATGTCGACGAAGATGAGGTCGGGCTGGTGGTCGGCGATCTTGGCGAGGGCGTCGAAGCCGTTCTCGGCGAGGATGACCTGGCAGCCGGCCTGCATGAGGAAGATCTCCGCGCTGCGCCGGATGGTGTTGCTGTCGTCGATCACCATCACGCGCACGCCCGTGAGGTTCTTGGATTCCGCCACCGCTTCCTCGTGTCTTCCGGGCTCGCGCGGCCTGCGCACGGCCAAGCCGCGCGCGCGGCCGGGATCGTCGCGAGGGCTCCCTGAAGCCCTCGTCCCGGCTCTTTCAAACGTTACTCAGGTTATTCCTTTTATCCTGCGCAAACAACCGCTAAGTTCATTCTTCTCATCCGGTTTGGAAAGAAGAAATCAGAACTCGACCATCTCGAAATCTTCCTTGCGCGCGCCGCACTCGGGGCAGCACCATCCGGCGGGGATGTCTTCCCACCGCGTGCCGGCGACGATGCCGTCGTCGGGCCAGCCCTCCGCTTCGTCGTAGATGTAGCCGCAGGCGAGGCAACGCCAGGTCTTGTAGGGCAATGGTGCGGGCGCGCTCGAAGGCATAGGCGAATGCAGGTGTGGTTGTTAGAATGCGTGAAGCGCGCGCACTCCCTCGAAAACGATGTTACTGACCGGCGGTCGGCACGCGCAACCGAGGCCCGATTTCAAGTGTAACCCCTCGCAAAGCCTCGTGTTTTTCCTCGAATGATCGATCCCGTTCCCACCCTTCCCGTCGTCCTGACATTCGCCGCGACCGACCCCACGAGCGGTGCGGGGTTGCAGGCCGACCTCCTCGCCCTCGCGAGCATGGGCTGCTACCCGCTTTCGGTCGTGACCGCGCTCACCGTGCAGGACACGGCGGGCGTCGAGGCCTTCCTCGCGATCGACGCCGACTGGGTCGCCGACCAGGCGCGCTGCGTGCTGGAGGACATGCCGGTGGCCGCGTTCAAGATGGGCGTCCTCGCCTCCACCGAGATCGTGACCGTGGTGGCCGAGGTGGTCTCGGACTATCCCGACGTGCCCCTCGTGCTCGACCCCGTGCTCGCCTCGGGCCGCGGCGACGAGTTCGGGGGGGACGACCTGGTCTCGGCGATCCGCGAGTTGCTGATCCCGCAGAGCACGATCGTGACGCCGAACATCCCCGAGCTGCGGCGCCTTGCGGGCGACGACGAGGACGACGCCAACCTCGCCGAGTGCGCGCAGCGCCTGCTGGACACGGGATGCGAATACGTCCTGGTCACCGGCACGCACGACTCGACGCCGGACGTGGTGAATACGCTGTACCACCGCGGCGGCGTGCTGCGCTCGGACTCCTGGCAGCGCCTGCCCGGCAGCTACCATGGCTCGGGATGCACGCTGGCGGCCGCCCTCGCAGCGAACCTCGCGCGCGGGCTGGAGATCGGCGACGCGGTCTACGAAGCGCAGGACTACACCTGGCAGGCGCTGCAGCACGCGCTGCGCCCGGGGATGGGGCAGTACCTTCCCGACCGTCTCTTCTGGGCGCGCGAATCGGGCGACGAAGACGACGATGACCGGTGAGCGGCCCGCGCTTCGCGGGCTGTATGCCATCACCCCGATCGTCCAGGACACCGCCGCGCTCGTTGCGAAGGTGCGCGCATGCCTCGAAGGCGGCGCCGCGCTCGTGCAATACCGCGCAAAGGATCTTTCGCCGGGCCTCGCCCTCGTCCAGGCGCGCGCGCTCCTCGCCGTTTGCCGGGAGCACGGCAAGCCGCTCATCGTCAACGACTCGGTGGAGCTTGCCGCGGCGATCGGCGCTGACGGCGTGCATCTGGGCCGTGACGACGTCGACGTGCGGGAAGCGCGAATCGTCCTGCCGCGCGCGATCATCGGCGCGTCGTGCTACGCGGATCCCATGCGAGCGCGCGCCGCGGCTCGCGCGGGTGCGGACTACGTGGGGGTGGGCTCCGTGTTTCCGTCCCGCACGAAGCCGGCCGCGGTCCACGCGCCGCTCGAAACCATCGGCGCCGCACGCGAGGCCGGCGGACTTCCGGTCGCGGCCATCGGCGGCATCGACGCGCAGAATGCCTCCGCGGCCGTGGAAGCGGGCGCGGACATGCTGGCCGTGATCACCGCGCTTTTCGACGCGCCCGATGTCCGCGCGGCAGCCGAGGGCCTCGCGCATCTCTTCCAGGAAACAGGCGGAACCCGACATGTACGAACGCAGCCGCGCGCTGTTTGAAAGCTCCCAGGCGGTCATTCCCGGCGGGGTGAATTCCCCCGTGCGCGCATTCCGCGCGGTCGGCGGGACGCCGATCTTCTTCCGGTCGGGACGCGGCGCGCGCGTGACCGACGAGGACGGGCGCGAGTACATCGACTACGTGGGATCGTGGGGGCCGCTCATCCTTGGCCACGCGCATCCCGAGGTGCTCGAGGCCGTCGGCGCGGCCGCGGCGCGCGGCCTTTCCTTCGGCGCCCCGACGGCGCTCGAGCTCGAGATGGCCGAGCTCCTCACGAAGGCGCTGCCCTCGATCGAGCAGGTGCGGCTGGTGAGCTCGGGCACCGAGGCGGTCATGAGCGCGCTGCGGCTCGCGCGCGGATTCACGGGCCGCTCGGTGGTCGTGAAGTTCGAGGGCTGCTACCACGGCCACAGCGATTTCCTCCTCGTGAAGGCGGGTTCGGGCGCGCTCACGTTCGGCAATCCCACCTCCGCAGGCGTGCCGCCGGAGCTCACGGCGCACACGCTCGTGCTCGACTACAACGACACGCAGCAGGTGACGGAGGCCTTCGCCAAGTACGGGGATCGCATCGCCGCGGTCGTCCTGGAGCCGATCGCGGGCAACATGAACTTCGTGCGCCCCACTCTCGAGTTCGTGAAGGCGCTGAGCGCTCTCTGCTCGAAACACGGCGCCCTCCTCGTGTTCGACGAGGTGATGACGGGCTTTCGCGTGGGGCCCCAGGGCGCCCAGGGACTCTTCGGAATCCGCCCCGACATCACCACGCTCGGCAAGGTGATCGGCGGCGGGATGCCGGTCGGCGCCTTCGGCGGCCGCCGCGACGTGATGGCGAAGCTCGCACCCCTGGGGCCGGTGTACCAGGCCGGGACGCTCTCCGGAAACCCGGTGGCGGTGAGCGCGGGCCTCGCGACGCTCAAGCGCGTGCTCGAGCCGGGCTTCTTCGAGCGGCTCGGACAAGCGACCGAGACGCTGGTCGAAGGCCTCGTCCGCGAAGCGCGCGCCGCCGGCGTGCCGTTCAGCGGCGCCAGCGCGGGCGGAATGTTCGGGCTCTTCTTTCGTGACCGCGCGCCTACCAGCTTCGCCGAAGTCATGCAGTCCGATCGCGAAGCGTTCAATCGCTTCTTCCACGCCATGCTCGAGCGCGGCATCTACCTCGCGCCTTCGGCGTACGAGGCGGGCTTCGTCTCGTCCGCGCACCGGCCGGAGGACATCGACGCGACCGTTGCGGCCGCGCGCTCGGCCTTCGGAGCGATCGCCGCCAGATGATCGCGCGCCTGCTGCCGTCGGCGAGCCGCCTCGCCGCGACGGGGCTGGCGATCGCCGCGATCGTGATCATCGCGCTCGCCGCCCTCGCGCTGGCGGAGCTCGAGCGCGAAGCGGAGCTGCACCGCGACGTGATCGACGGGATGCATGCGAAGGACAGCCTCGAGGCGTTGCGCGCGCAGCTCACCGACCTGCAGCACGCCTCGAAGCTCGTGGCGGTGACCGGCGACGTCGTCGCGGCGCAGCTCATCGAGCGCCGCACCGTGGAGCTGGAGGCGGAGCTCGAGTACCTCGCGGGGCACATCGGGCGCGAGGATCCGGCCACCGTCTTCCAGGCATTGCGGCAGTCGTCGCACGCGCTCGCGCTCGGCGCGCGCTCGATCGCGCCGCTGCGCGCGGCGCGTGGGCCGGCCGCCGCGGGATCCGCCGCCCTCGAAGCGGAGCGCGCGGCGACCGAGGCCATGACCGCCCTGGAACGGATGCTCGAGGCGCGCGCGTCGCGGATCAACGATCGCACGCTCGCGCAGATCCGCGTGGGCGAGACGCTGCGCTCCTACGTGTCGTGGCTGCTCGCAGGGTCGGTGCTCGTGCTCGTGGGGCTCTTCGCGACCTATCGCTGGGTGTCGGTGCGCGAGCGCGCAGCGCAGCGCCGCATCGAGCACCTTGCTCACTACGACGTCGTGACGTCCCTGCCCAACCGCGCGCTCCTGGCCGATCGACTTCAGCAGGAAGTCGCCCGCGCGCGCCGGAGCCGGCAGGGCTTCGCGATCCTCATGTTCGACCTCGACGGGTTCAAGCAGGTGAACGATGCCTGGGGCCATGCTGCGGGCGACCTCGTGCTCGCGCACGTGGGCGAGCGCGCTCGCCAGGCGATGCGTGCCTCGGACACCGTCGGGCGCATCGGTGGCGACGAGTTCATGGCGCTGCTGCCGGAAGCCTCCCTCGCAGGTGCGCTCGCCGTCGGCGAGAAGCTGCTCGAGACGATCGCTCGTCCCTATCCGCTCGACAGGACCGAAGCGAAGTTGAGCGCGAGCATCGGCATCGCGATATTCCCCGAGGATGGAGACGACGGGGAAAGCCTGCAGCGCGCGGCCGACGCCGCGCTCTATGAAGCCAAGCGGGCGGGAAAGAACCGCGTCGTGATCGCTTCGGAGTCGGGCACCGCGAAGGCCCTGGAGTCGCAGGCCCCCGCGATGCCGCCGCAAACGCAGGCCGGCTAGCGCAGCCCGGCGATGTACTCGCTTACCGCCTTCATGTCGTTCTCGGAAAGCTTCGACGCGACCGGGCCCATCACCGCGTGGGGACGGGCGCCCGTTGCGTAGGCCTTCAGCCACCCGAGGCTCAAGTCCGAATGCTGGCCCGCGAGTCGCGGGTATTGCGCGGGAATGCCGCCGCCGGCGGCACCGTGGCAACCCGCGCATGCGGGCACACCCAGCGCCTTGATGCCCGAACGCCAGATCTGCTGGCCGCGCTGCGCGAGCGCCTTGTCACGCGCCTGGCCCTGGACCGGCTTCTGCGACTGGTAGTACGCGCCGACCGCCTTCATGTCCTCGGGCGAGAGACCTGCGGCCATGCCCTGCATGATCGGGCTCGGGCGCGCGCCCGACTTGAACGCGGCGAGTTGCGCGGCGATGTAGTCACCCCCTTGCGCGGCGAGATTCGGGTTCGCGGGCGCCGTGCTCACGCCATCGGCGCCATGGCACGCGGCGCAAACGGTCGTGGCGATCTGCTGGCCGCGGGCCATGTCGGGCCTGGCGGGCGTAGCGGGATCCGCGGCGGTGGCGGCGGCTGCGTAGACTAGCGCCATGAGCCCGGTGAAACGCGTGACAGCGCGCATTCGAAAACCTCGCAAAGACGTTGGGACGGGTAAAGCCCGCAATTTTACCGTAGCCGGCAATCGCGAGGGCGCGAAGACGGCCGGCGCGTCTGCGCTGCCTTTCGCCGCTGCGGCGTATACGCTCTCGGTCCATGATCCGCGCGAGCTTCCGCGCGCAGGCGCGCCGGAAATCGCCTTCGCGGGGCGATCGAACGCGGGCAAATCGAGCGCGATCAACACGCTGGCCGGACGCAGGCGGCTCGCATTCGTGAGCAAGACCCCGGGACGCACGCAGCTCATCAACTTCTTCTCGCTCGGCGAGGCGGGCTACCTCGTCGATCTTCCGGGATACGGCTACGCAGGCGTCCCGGGCGAAGTGCGCGACCACTGGAAGATCCTGGTGGGAAGCTACATCGCCGAGCGCGCTTCGCTGGCAGGAGTCGTGGTCGTCATGGACGCGCGCCATCCGCTCACCGAGCTCGATCTCACGCTGCTCGAGTGGCTGCGCGAATCCAATCGCCGCGCCCACGTGCTGCTCACCAAGTCGGACAAACTTTCGAAGCAGGCCGCCCAGGCCACGCTCGCGCGCGTGCGCGCGCAACTGGCCGAGCTCTCGCCGGGCGCCACCGCGCAACTCTTCTCCAGCCTCAAGCGCGAAGGCGTGGAGGAGGCGACGCAAGCGCTTTCGCGTTTCGCGCGCAAGCCTCGCGGTGGGGCGGGCTGAATGGACTACGTGAGCGCGGGCCTCGCGTTGCGGCCGCAAAAAACAAAGCCCCGGCTAAAGGGGAGTAAAGCCGGGGCCAAAAATGCCTTAATTGGGATTAAGGCGCCCGCTCAGGGAGGAGAAGCGGGGAAAGGCGGTCAGGCCCTTCATCCGGTGAGAGCTTCCCCCCATGCTAAAGTTCCCGCCTTTTTGGGCGCCCCAAAATGACCCTTGGACGCTTTCCCCAGCGCCGCATGCGGCGTGCCCGACGCGACGATTTTTCGCGCCGGCTCGTCCGCGAGGCTCGTCTGTCCGCTGACGACCTCATCCTGCCGGTGTTCGTGCGCGAGGGAAGTAAAGTGAACGAGCCGGTCGACTCGATGCCGGGCGTGTCTCGCAAGAGCATCGACACGCTGCTTCCCGTCGTAGAGCGAGCGCTCACGCTGGGAATTCCGGCGCTGGCGCTGTTTCCCGTGGTCGAGACTGGATTGAAGACGTCCGGCGCCGAAGAGTCGTTCAACCCGGAAGGCCTGGTTCCCCGCTGCGTGCGCGAGATCAAGAAGCGCTTCCCGGAGATGGGCGTCATCACCGACATCGCGCTCGATCCCTACACGATCCACGGCCAGGACGGCCTCATCGACGACGCGGGATACGTGATCAACGACGAGACGCTCGAGGTGCTCGCGAAGCAGGCGCTCTCGCATGCCGAGGCCGGCGTGGACATCGTCGCGCCTTCGGACATGATGGATGGTCGCGTGGGAAGCATCCGAACGGCGCTCGACGCTCGCCGTTTCATCCACGTGCGCATCCTCGCCTACGCGGCAAAGTACGCCTCGGCCTTCTACGGGCCTTTCCGCGACGCGGTGGGTTCCGGCGCGAACCTGGGCAAGGGCGACAAGAAGACCTACCAGATGGATCCGGGCAACTCCGACGAGGCCCTGAACGAGGTCGCGCTCGATCTCGAGGAAGGCGCGGACTTCGTGATGGTCAAGCCCGGCATGCCCTACCTCGACATCGTGCGCCGCGTGAAGGAGCGCTTCGGCGTTCCGACCTTCGTCTACCAGGTGAGCGGCGAGTACGCGATGCTGAAGGCGGCCGGCGCGCAAGGGTGGATCGACGGCGATGCCTGCATGATGGAGGCACTGCTGGGCTTCCGCCGTGCCGGCGCCGACGCGATTCTCACCTACTTCGCCATCGAAGCGGCCGAGCGCCTCAAGCAGGGGGGCTAGCGGCCAGGATCGCCTCGACCTGCTCGAGGCGCGCGCGCTGCGGAAGCTCATCGTCCGACCGGGGCTTGGGACTCGAGCGCTCGTCGTCGCGGTCCAGCACGGTCATGGTGACGGTCACGTCGTCGACCTCGAGCGAGATCTGCGGGAAGGCCTCCATCCGCCCGCCCCGGCTCAGGTTTCGCGTGCCCTCCTCGAAGCGATAGCGGCGATTGAGCAGGAAGAGCGTGAGCGTCTTCGGATCGTCGGTGTAGAGCTGGAGGTTCACGTCCGAATGCAGGCCTGCGGTGCCCGAGAGCACCGAGCCCACGAGCGCGGGGCGGAACTGGTCGAACTCGCGCATCACCTTCACCGCGACTTCACGCAGGCGGCGCAGGCGCGCGGGCTGCTCCTCGCTCTGGTAAAGACCCTGGTACTCGCGAAGCGCCGCCTCGATCTCCGCGTTGTCGGGCAGCAGGTTCGCATCCGAGAGACCCGCCTGGCGCGCGGCTTTCTGCTTCGCCGAGCCGTAGTCCGCGACGCCATCCTCGGCCATCAGCCGGGCGGCGAGGTACGCGATGTGCAGGCGCAGGTTCTGGTCGCGCCGCGAGCGGTTCTTCGGCATCGCTAGAAGATCTGGTTGCGGACTTCCTCGGGCGGCCGGCTCGCGTCGCGCGCGAACGAGCTGTCGTCCCCGGTCGGGGGCTGCGCCTCCTGGTAGAACCATTCGAGGGTCTTGCTGGCTCCGCTCGGCTCGCGCAGCCCGGTCGTGGGGTTGATGTTCACGGCGACCACGCCCTGCGGCGCCGAGAGCTCGGTCTCCGGCACGTTCTTGAGGACCTTCGACGCGTACGCCATCCAGATGGGCAGCGCGGCCTGGCCCCCGGTCTCGTTCGTGCCCAGGTTGGCCGGCGTGTCGTAGCCGATCCAGGAAACCGCGACCAGGCTTCCGTTGAAGCCCGCGAACCACGCGTCGACGTGGTCGTTCGTCGTCCCGGTCTTGCCCGCGAGATCCTGGCGGCCGAGTGCCATGGCCTTCGCGGCCGTCCCATAGCGCACCACGTCCCGCATGAGCGTCGTCATGAGGAAGGCATTGCGCTCGTCGATCACGCGCTCGGCATCGACGGCCGCGGTTTCGGGCTTCGCCGCGTAGAGCGTCTGCCCCCGGTTGTCTTCCACTCGCGAGATGAACCAGGGCTTTACCCGGTAGCCGCCATTGGCGAACACGCAATACGCCGAGGCCATCTGCAGGGGCGTCGCGGATCCCGCGCCGAGCGCCATCGTGAGGTACGCGGGATGCATCTTCGGGTCGAAGCCGAAGCGCTGGATGTAGTCCTGGGCGTAGTGCGGGCCGATCGCCTGCAGCAGCCGGATCGACACCATGTTCTTCGACTTGGCGAGCGCGGTGCGAAGGCGCATCGGCCCATCGTATTTCGCGTCGTAGTTCTTCGGCTCCCAGAGCTGGCCGCCGGTCTTCGCCGCCTCGATCACGAATGGGGCGTCGTTGAGCACGGTTGCCGGAGTGAACCCCTTCTCGAGCGCCGCCGAATAGATGAAGGGTTTGAAGCTCGAGCCGGGCTGCCGCCAGGCCTGGGTCGCGTGGTTGAACTTGCTGCCGTTGAAGTCGAAGCCGCCGGCGAGCGAGAGGATCGCGCCGTTGGCCGGATCGAGCGCTACCAGCGCGGCTTCGACGCGCGGCACCTGCACGATGCTCCAGGAATTCTTCTCGCCCGCCTGGAGCCGGATGAGGGACCCGCGGCGGATTCCGCGGTCGGGGTTGCGCTCGGCGAGCGCGCGCGCCGCGAACTTGAGGCCTTCGCCCGAGATCGTCGCGACCTCGCCGCGGCGCATCATCGCCTTCACTCCCTTTGGCCCGGTCTCCAGTACCACGGCCGGGATCATTTCGCCGAGCGTCTCGCGCTCGGAGAGCGCTTCCTCGATGGCTTCCTCGGCCGACCCGCCGTCGGCCGGCAGGTTCAGCTGGCCCTCGGGCCCGCGGTAGCCGTGGCGGCGGTCGTACTCGACCAGGCCGAGGCGCAATCCAGCGTTGGCGGCCTCCTGGTCTTCGCGCCGGATCGTCGTGTAGACCCGGATGCCGCTCACGTACGCCGGCTCGCCGTATTGCTCGAAGATCGCGGCCCGAGCCATCTCGGCGACGTACTCCGCGCGGAAGGCGAACGTATCGCGCTGGCTGGGATTGAGGCGCAGCGGCTCGGCGACGGCCTTCTTGTAGTCGTCGGGCGAGAGCCAGCCCACGTCGTGCATGCGGCGCAGCACGTATTGCTGGCGTTCCTGGGCTCGCTTGGCGTTGACGAAGGGGTTCTGGCGCGACGGCGCCTGGGGCAGGCCCGCGAGCATCGCCGCCTCGGCGGGGGAGAGCTCGGCCAGCGACTTGCCGAAGTAGACGTTCGCGGCCGAGGCGAAGCCGTAGGCCCGCTGCCCCAGGAAGATCTGGTTGATGTACAGCTCGAGGATCTGGTCCTTGGTGAGGTTCGCCTCGATCTTGAACGACAGCAGGACCTCGGAGAGCTTGCGCGCGAGCGTCTTCTCCCGGGTCAGGAAGAAGGTGCGGGCCACCTGCATCGTGATCGTGCTCGCGCCCTCGCGCCGGCCCTGGAGGTTGGCGATCGCGGCCCGCGCGACGCCCGTGTAGTCGACGCCGCCGTGCTGGTAGAAGCGGTCGTCCTCCGCCGCGAGGATGGCCGCCTTCATGACCTGGGGCACGTCCTGGATCTTCACGACGGCCCGCTTCTCCTCGCCGAACTCGCCGATGAGCTCTCCCTCGGCGCTGTAGATCCGCAGCGGGATCTTCGGCCGGTAATCGGTGAGCACCTCGAGGCTGGGCAAGTTGGGCCACAGCAAAACGACCGTGAGCGCGCCTACCCCGGCCGCGACGAGGACCAGGGAAGCCGCGATCAGGGCCGGATAAAACCACCAGCGGGAGGTCATCGGTTGCCAGGGCCTCGGATCGACGCGCGGGTAAGGCATGCATGCGCGCCGCAGGTTCAATTTTCCGAAGTGATTATAGTCGTGGCACGCGCACCTAAGGCCTTGCCACAAAATGCTTTACAGGCCTAGGACTTGTTGCTAGCATCTAAAGTAGATTCTCTGTTTGGGTGCTAACCTTCCACCATGCTTAAAGAAAAATTAGCCGCCCAGTTCGAGTTCCTCAAGGCAAAGGCGCCGCCCCTCGTGGGCGTCGACATCAGCTCGTCCTCGATCAAGATGGTGGAGATCGCCGAGGCCGGGCGGAACGTCTATCGCGTCGAGCGGTACGCGATCGAGCCCCTGCCCAAGGACACCGTCGTCGACGGGAACATCGCCAATATCGAGGCTGCCGGGGAGGCCATCAAGCGCGCCCACAAGGCCCTCGGCTCCCGGATCCGCAACCTCGCCCTCGCCCTGCCTGGCGCGGCGGTCATCACCAAGAAGGTGATCCTGCCCGGCAACCAGCGGGAAGAGGACATGGAAGTCCAGGTCCAGGGCGAGGCGAACCAGTACATCCCCTTTTCCCTGGACGAGGTGAACCTCGATTTCCAGATCCTCGGACCGGCTCCGTCCGGCGAGGATGAGGTCGAGGTCCTGATCGCAGCCTCCCGCAAGGAGAAGATCGAGGACCGCGTCGCCGCGGCCGAGGCCGCCGGCCTCAAGACCGTGGTGATGGACGTGGAGTCCTACGCCGCCCAGACCGCGTTCGAGCTCATCTGCGGCGGCAATTCCGGCATCTCCGAGGGCGACGTGACGGTCATCGTCGACATCGGGGCCACGGTCACCCGGGTTTCCGTGGTGAACAACGCCAATACCGTATATACGCGCGAACAGCAGATCGGCGGCAACCTGCTCACCCAGGACATCGCCCGGCAGTTCGACATGCCCGTTGAAGAGGCCGAAGCGGCAAAACGAGTCGGCAATCTGCCTGAGAACTTTGGCCCCGACGTTTTGCAGCCGTTCAATGAAAAAATCGTGCTGGAGATCCAGCGCGCGCTCCAGTTCTTCTTTACCTCGACCCAGTTCAACAAGGTCGACCACATCCTGCTCACCGGCGGCTGCGCGATGCTCGACGGCCTGGAGGAGATGGTCGCCCAGCGCACCCAGGTCCACACCGTGATCGCGAACCCGTTCGCGAACATGGCGCTGTCCTCCAAGATCAAGCCCCGGCAGCTCACGATCGACGCGCCGTCGCTCATGGTGGCCTGCGGACTCGCGATGCGGAGGTTCGACCCGTCATGATCCGCGTTAACCTCCTCCCGCACCGCGAGGAAGCCCGCAAGCGCCGCCAGCAGCAGTTCGGCGTGCTCGCGGGGATCTCGCTCGTGCTGGGCCTCCTCGTGGCTGGCGCCGTTTGGCTGTTCCTCGACCAGCAGGTCACCCAGCAGACGGCGAACGTCAACTACATGAAGGGCGAGATCGCCAAGCTGGACAAGCAGATCGAGGAGATCCGCAAGATCCGCGAGGAAACGGCCTCGCTGCTGGCCAAGAAGCAGGTGGTCGAGGGCCTCCAGAGCAACCGCTCCGAGCCGGTGCAGCTCCTCGACCAGCTCCTGCGCCAGCTGCCCGAGGGCGTCTACCTCAAGAACGTCAAGCAGACCGGCGCCAAGGTCAACATTTCGGGCTACGCCCAGTCGAACGCGCGCGTCTCGACCCTGATGCGCAACCTGGGTGCCTCGCCCTACCTCGAGAATCCCGAGCTCGTCGAAATCAAGGCCGTCCCCGCCCCCGACAAGTCGGGCAACCGGGTGAATGAATTCAACATGAACATCTCCATCAAGCGCGCGCAGGCGGAGGCGGCGACCGGACGCTCGGCGCCGGCCAAGCCGGGAGGGGCCAAATGAGCCTGATGGACGATCTCCGGACGCTGGACACCAAGCAGCCCGGAAACTGGCCGTGGCCAGTCAAGATCGGCACGTTCGTCCTCATCTTCATCGTGATCCAGGTGGCCGCGTACTTCCTGCTGTGGCAGTCGCAGCAGGAGGACATCGAGAAGGGCCAGCAGGAAGTCGCGAAGCAGAAGGAGGTTTTCCTCGAGAAGAAGAAGCTCGCGGTGAACCTCGAAGCCTACAAGCAGCAGCGCGCGGAGATCGAGCAGGCATTCGGCGCCCTCCTCAAGCAGCTGCCCAACAAGAGCGAGATGGACGCGCTGCTCATCGACATCAACCAGGCGGGCCTCGGCCGCGGCCTGGCCTTCGAGCTCTTCAAGCCCGCCTCCACCGAGAACTTCACCGAGTTCTACGCGGAGCTGCCGGTCAACATCAAGGTGACGGGCAACTACCACGACCTCGGCGCCTTCGCGAGCGACGTGGCGAAGATGCCGCGCATCGTGCTCCTCACCGACCTCAAGATCGACCCGCCGAAGGATGGCGTCCTGTCCATGGAAGCGGTGGCCAAGACCTACCGCTACCTCGACGAGGAAGAAGTCTCCAAGCAGCGCAAGACCGCCAAGGAAAAGGCCACTAAGGGCGGCAAGGCCGGAGGCAAATGATGAAGCGCCTTCTCGTACCCATCGCGTTGGGGGCGGCGCTCGCCTCCTGCAGCTCCGAGCTCGATGAGCTGAAGACTTTCGTGCGCGACTCGGAGAAGGGGTTGCCGCGGCGCATCGAGCCGCTGCCGCCGGTGAAGCCCTTCGAACCGTTCGCCTACGAGGGCTTCGACCTCCCGGATCCGTTCAAGCCGCGCAAGCTCGCCCCGCCCAAGGAAGGCAGCGGCGGCGGCCTCGCGCCGGACCTCAATCGCCGCAAGGAGCCGCTCGAGGCCTTCCCGCTCGAGCAGCTGAAGATGGTGGGCACCCTGTCGCAGGACAAGGACACGTACGCCATCGTGCGCGCCGACAAGACGCTCTATCGGGTGAAGAAGGGCAACTACATGGGCCAGAACTTCGGCCTCATAACGGATGTGACCGAGAGCGAGATCAAGCTTAAGGAAATCGTTCAAGACAGCGCCGGTGATTGGGCCGAGCGGCAAAGCGTGTTGCCGCTGCTGGAGGAAACCGGCAAAGGGGACAAAAAGTGATAACGACGCTTCGATTCCCATCCAACCTCGGGGCGGCGTTCGCCGCGCTCGTGCTCGCGCTGGGTTCGCCCATCGCGTGGGCCCAGGGCGCGGCAAAGAACGCCGTCGAGTCGATCAACTTCGCGACCGTCCAGGGCGGGAAGATCCTCGTGAAGGTGGGGATGAAGGAGCCGCTCGCGGCGGCCCCGCAGGGCTTCGCGGTGAGCAACCCGCCGCGCATCGCCATCGACCTGCCCGACACGGTCAATGCGACCGGCAAGACGCAGATCGAGGCGGGTGAAGGCGAGCTTCGCAGCGTCTCCCTCGTGCAAACGGCCAACCGCACCCGGCTCGTGATGAACCTGGTGCGTACCCTGACCTACACCCAGTCGGTCGACGGCCGCACGCTCACCGTCACCATCGACGGCTCGCAGGCGCCCCCGTCCACGGGCGCAGCCCCGACGACGCCGTCCGCCGCGCCCACGGTGTTCGCGGAAGCGGCGCCGAGCAGCGCGCAGCGCTACAACCTGCGCGACGTGGACTTCCGGCGCGGCAACGTCGGCGAGGGCCGCGTGGTGGTCGACCTCTCCTCGGCCAGCATCGGGATCGACATCCGCCAGCAGGGACGACAGCTCCTCGTCGACTTCCTCAACACCAACGTGCCCCGCAACCTCGTGCGCCGGCTCGACGTGGGCGACTTCGGCACGCCGGTCCGGTACGTCGACACGTTCGACCAGGGCGGCAACGCGCGGATGGTGATCGAGCCGCGTGGCCTGTGGGAATACTCGGCCTACCAGACCGACACCCAGTTCATCGTCGAGGTGAAGCCGGTCAAGGAAGACCCGAACCGCCTCGTGCAGAGCGCCACGCCCGGGTACGCCGGCGAGAAGCTCTCGCTCAACTTCCAGAACGTCGAGGTTCGCGCGGTGCTGCAGGTGATCGCGGACTTCACCGGCCTGAACATCATCACGAGCGACACGGTGGGCGGGAACCTCACGCTGCGCCTGAAGGACGTGCCGTGGGACCAGGCGCTCGACATCATCCTGCAGGCCAAGGGGCTGTCCAAGCGCAAGAACGGCAACGTCGTGCTGATCGCGCCCACGGACGAGCTCGCCGCCAAGGAGAAGCTCGCGCTCGAGGCGCAGGCCGCGGTCTCCGACCTCGAGCCCACCCGCACCGAGTCGTTCGCGCTCTCGTACGCGAAGGCCGAGGACATCAGGAAGCTCCTGTCCGACAAGGAGCAGCGCATCCTTTCGAAGCGCGGCACGGCGACGCTCGACGAGCGCACCAACACCGTGTTCGTGCAGGACTCGGGTGGCCGCCTCGAAGAGGTCCGCCGGCTCATCACGCAACTCGACGTCCCGGTCCGCCAAGTGCTGATCGAGGCCCGGATCGTGATCGCCGACGACAAGTGGGGCCGCCAGCTCGGCGCGCGCTTCGGCACGCAGTCGGCCTTCAACACCAACAACTACAACATCGGCGTGTCCGGCACGCTGAACGACACGGTCTCGCCGCTGGCCAACAACCCGGTGTCGCGCGGCTCGTCCTCGCTCACCTACAACCAGGGCACGCCGAACCTGCTCTTCCAGGTGCCGCCGCAAGTCGGGACGATCCCGCTCGGCGCGCAGCCCGAGCAGCTCAACGTGAACCTGCCGGTGGTCGGCGCCGCGGGCCAGATCGCCCTGTCGATCCTCAACCTCGGCAGCGGCAACCTCGTGAACATCGAGCTCTCGGCCCTCGAGGCCGACAACCGCGGCAAGGTGGTCTCCAGCCCGCGCGTCATCACGGCCGACAAGAAGAAGGCGGTGATCTCGCAGGGTACGGAGATCCCGTACCTCACCGCGGCGGCGAGCGGCGCGACCACGGTGTCGTTCAAGCCCGCCGTGCTCGAGCTCGCCGTCACCCCGCGGATCACCCCGGACGATCGCATCATCATGGACCTCGAGGTGAAGAAGGACTCGGTGGGCCAGGTGTTCGCGAACATCCCGTCGATCGACACCAAGAAGGTGAACACCCAGGTCCTGGTCGACAACGGAGACACGATCGTTCTCGGGGGCATCTTCGAGCAGACCACGCGGACCACGGTCGACAAGGTCCCATTCCTCGGCGACCTGCCGTGGGTGGGCGCGGTATTCCGTCGCACGGTCAAGCAGGACGACAAGACCGAGCTCCTGATCTTCGTCACCCCGAAGATCGTGAAGGACGCGCTCTCGATCCGCTGACCGCGGCAGCTTCAACCCGAAGGCCCCGGTTCGCCGGGGCCTTTTCTTTTCCGGCTCGCGGCGCAGTCCCGGCGCGGTAAATTGGCGACGATGAATGGGAACATCTTCCTGGTCGGCATGATGGGCGCGGGCAAGACGACCGTCGGGCGCGCGCTCGCGCAGCGCCTCGGACGCGACTTCATCGACTCCGACCGGGTGCTCGTCGAGCGCACCGGCGTGCCCGTCGCGACCATCTTCGAGATCGAGGGCGAGGCGGGATTCCGCAGGCGGGAGTCGGCCATCCTCGCCGAGCTCGCCCAGGGCGCCGATCGCGTGGTGGCCACGGGCGGCGGCGCCGTGCTCTCGGCGGACAACCGCGCGGTGATGCGGGCGAGCGGAACCGTGGTCTACCTGCGCGCACGCATCGACAACCTCTGGGAGCGGACGCGACACGACGCGAGCCGCCCGCTGCTGGCCACACCCGACCCTCGCGCGACCCTTTCGGCCTTGCTGGAGGCGCGCGATCCCCTTTATCGCGACGCCGCGCACGTCATCGTCGACACCGGCACGCAAACCGCCGCTACGCTCGTCGGCCGCGTCGTTGCGGCGTTGGAAAGACATGGAAAGGAACCGGCATGACCCACGAGACGCTCGTGGTGGCTTTGGGCGACCGCAGCTACCCGATCCACATCGGCACCGCGCTCACGGGCGACAGCACCCTCTACGCCCCGCACGTGCAGGGCCGCAGGGCCGCCGTCGTCACCAGCCAGACAGTCGCTCGATTGCACGCCGACCGCGTCGACGCGGCGCTGAAAGCTGCCGGCGGGAGCACCCAGCAGATCGTCCTGCCCGATGGCGAGATGCACAAGAACTGGGAAACGCTGGAGCGCATCTTCGCCGCGCTCCTCGAGGCGAAGGCCGATCGACGCACGGTGCTCGTGGCCGTAGGCGGCGGCGTCGTTGGAGACATGGCGGGCTTCGCGGCAGCCACGTACCAGCGCGGCATTTCGCATCTGCAGGTACCGACGACGCTGCTTGCGCAGGTCGATTCATCGGTCGGCGGCAAGACCGCCATCAACCACCCGCTGGGCAAGAACATGATCGGCGCGTTCCACCAGCCCGTCGCCGTGATCGCGGACACGGCAACGCTCGCGACGCTGCCGCCCCGCGAGCTCGCCGCCGGCCTCGCGGAAGTCGTGAAGTACGGAGCGATCCGGGATGCCGCTTTCCTCTCGTGGATCGAGGAGCATGCGGACGCGCTCCGAAAACGCGATCCTGTGGCGCTGGCGTACGCCATCCGCCGCTCGTGCGAAATCAAGGCGCAAATCGTCGCCGAGGACGAGCGTGAGGGCGGAGTGCGGGCGCTGCTCAACTTCGGGCACACGTTCGGCCACGCCATCGAAACAGGCGCCGGCTACGGCGCGTGGCTGCATGGCGAGGCGGTGGCGACGGGAATGGCCCTCGCGGCGCGCTTCTCCGCGCGCCGCGGCCGCATCGCGAGCGAGCAGGCCGAGCGGCTGATCGCGCTGATCGAGCGCCTGGGCCTTCCGGTGCGGCCCCCGCCGCTCGCCGTGGGCACATGGCTAGACCTCATGGGACGCGACAAGAAAAACGTCGATGGCCGCATCACGCTGATCCTCCTCGACGCGATCGGCGACGCGGCGATCGCCCGGGACACCCCGGCGCGCGCGCTCGAAGAATTCCTGGCCGCGGCCTAGGGCGTATCGGGCGCAGCCTTCTCGAGCCGCCGGAGGAAGACGCCCATCTCCTTGGCTGCCTGCTTGTCACCGCGACGCTCCGCGGCCGCAATGCCGCTCCGATAGGCCTCGATCGCCGCCACGCGGTCTCCGAGCTCCGCGAGTGCCTTGCCAAGCAGCTTCCACGCGGCGGAGTACTCCGGATCCTGCTCCACGGCGCTGCGCAGGTGACGGCTGGCGGCGGCGGGATCCGCCGCCTTGAGGTATTGCATGCCGAGGCTGAAGCGCAGCAGCGCGCTGTCGCGCCCCGCCGCGAGCATCGCCTCGAAGCGCTCCACGGGGTCCATGGCCCACGGTATCATGGCCTCGACCCGCATCTGTCGGAGGATTCCCATGTTGCGCATGCTTCAAGCCGCGCTGGTGGCGGCCGTGTTCGCTTTCACTTCCGCGGCGCACGGCCAGAAGGAACGCGAGGTTTCGATCGGCTTGCAGGCGGCGATCACCTCGATGGACCCGCACTATCACAACCTCTCGCCCAACAACAGCCTGCTGCTCCACATCTTCGAGCCGCTGATCAAGCGCGACGCGAACCAGAAGCCGGTGCCCGGGCTCGCCGCTTCGTGGAAGGCGATCGACGACCTGACCTGGGAATTCAAGCTCCGCAAGAACGTGAAGTGGCACGACGGGACGCCGTTCACGGCCGACGACGTCGTGTTCACGCTGAAGCGCGTACCCGAAGTGCCGAACAGTCCCTCCTCGTTCGCGACGTTCACGAAGCCGATCGTCGACGTGAAGGTTGTCGATCCGCACACGATCATCTTCAAGACGGCGCACCCGCACGTCCTGCTGCCGAGCGACCTCGCGTCGGTCTACATCGTCTCGAAGCTTCACGGCGAGAAGGCGACGACCGCGGACTACAACTCGGGCAAGGCCGCGATCGGAACCGGGCCGTACAAGTTCGTCGAGTACGTCCCGAACCAGAAGGTCGTGATGAAGGCCAACTACGGCTACTACGGCGGCGAGGAGCCGTGGGACAAGGTTACGTTCAAGATCCTCTCGAACTCCGCCGCGCGCGTCGCGGCGCTGCTCTCGGGCGACGTGCAGATGATCGAGACCGTTCCGACCTCGGACATCGCGAGGTTCGCCAAGGATCCGAAGTTCGAGCTCGCCGACAAGGTCTCGAATCGCGTGATCTACGTGCATCTCTGGCAGTGGGCCGACAAGTCGCCGCCGTACGTGTTCGCCAAGGACGGCAAGCCGCTCGACAAGAACCCGTTCAAGGACCCGCGCGTGCGCAAGGCCCTCACCATCGCCATCAATCGCGACGCGATCGCCGACCGCATCATGGAGAAGAAAGCGGTTCCGGCAGCGCAGCTCCTCGCGGACAACTTCTCGGGGACGAGCCGCAACCTCAAGCCCGCCAAGTTCGATCCCGAAGGCGCGAAAAAGCTGCTCGCGCAGGCTGGCTACCCGAACGGCTTCGCGATGACGATCCACGGCACCAACAACCGCTACATCAACGACGACAAGATCGCGCAGGCCATCGCGCAGTTCTACACGCGCATCGGGATCGACGCGAAAGTCGAGACGATGCCGGCGAACGTCTACTTCTCGAAGGCAACGGCGGGCGAATACGGCTACATGCTCCTGGGCTGGGGCACCGAGTCGGGAGAGCAGGGCTCGAGCCTGCGCTCGCTCCTCGCCACGCGCGACGTCGAAAAGGGCATGGGCGTCAACAACCGCGGGCGGTATTCGAACCCGACGATGGACCAGCAGCTCGCGGAGGCGCTGGTGACCATGGACGACAAGAAGCGCGAAGGGCTGATCCAGAAGGCTGCCGAGACCGCGATGAACGACAGCGCGCTCATCCCCATCCACTACGAAGTGAGCACCTGGGCGACGGCGAAGGGGTTCCGCTACACGGCGCGGACCGACCAGTACACGCTCGCGACGAGCCTGCGCCCGACGAAGTAGGGCTCGATGCTCGCGTTCGCGATCCGGCGTTTCGGCCAGAGCCTCTTCGTCCTGGTCGTGATGTCGTTCCTCGTGTTCCTGGGGGTCTACGCGATCGGAAACCCGATCGAGCTGCTGGTGAACCCCCAGGCCGACGAGATCGAGCGGGCCCGGGCCACCGCGGCGCTGGGACTCGACAAGCCGCTGGTCGAGCAGTACACGACCTTCCTCGCGCGCGCGGTGAAGGGAGATCTCGGCAACTCGTTCGTCTACAACGTGCCGGCGATCCAGCTCATCCTCGACAAGCTGCCCGCGACGCTGGAGCTCGCGCTGTGCGCGATGGTGATCGCAGTCACGATCGGGATTCCGCTCGGGCTCATCGCGGGCCTGCGACCCCACTCGATGCTCGGTCGCGGGATCATGGCCGGGTCGATCTTCGGCTTCAGCCTGCCCACGTTCTGGGTGGGCCTCGTCCTCATCATGGTCTTCTCCGTGCACTTCGGCTGGCTGCCACCCAATGGGCGAGGGGAAACCGTGGCGCTCCTGGGGATCCCCGTGAGCTTCCTGACGGCCGATGGCCTCGCGCATCTCGCGATGCCCGCGGTGAACCTCGCGCTTTTCAAGCTCTCGCTGCTCATTCGCCTGACGCGCGCGAGCACGCGCGAAGCGTCGCTCCAGGATTACGTGAAGTTCGCGCGCGCGAAGGGACTGCGCCCCGGCCGGGTCGTGGGCGTCCACATCCTGAAGAACATCCTCATCCCGATCGTCACCGTCATCGGCCTCGAGCTCGGCTCGGTGATCGCGTTCGCGATCATCACGGAGTCGATCTTCGCGTGGCCCGGCACCGGCAAGCTCCTGATCGACTCGATCAACCAGCTCGACCGGCCCGTGATCGTCGCCTACCTTCTGGTGATCGTGACGATCTTCATCGCCATCAACTTCGTGGTCGACCTGCTCTATTCGGTCCTCGACCCGCGCGTGCGCCTGGGCAGCCTCGCCGCCGCGCATTGAGCATGAGCGCCGTCGCCACCGAACCCGATCCCGCCACCGAGAAGGCGCCCGCCGTCGAATCGCCGTGGCGCAGGTTCGCGGCCGAGTTCGCGGAGAGCAGGCTCGCGCTGCTGGGGCTCGCGATGCTCGTCACGATCGTGCTCGTGGCCGTGTGCGCGCCGCTCGTCTCGCCGCAGAACCCATACGACCTTGCGCAGCTCGACGTCATGGATTCCAAGCTCGCGCCGGGAGAGCCCTCGGCATCGACCGGAAGGCCGTATCTGCTCGGCACCGATGACCAGGGCCGCGACATGCTTTCGGGGATCTTCTACGGCCTGAGGATCTCGCTCTTCGTCGGGGTCACGAGCACCCTCATCTCGCTCGCCGTGGGCCTCGTGCTCGGGCTCTGCGCCGCCTACTTCGGCGGGATCGTCGATGCGATCATCATGCGCATCGCCGACATCCAGCTGTCGTTCCCCGCGATCCTCATCGCGCTCGTGCTGCTCGCGATGCTGGGGCAAGGCGTGGACAAGATCATCGTGGCGCTGGTGGCGGTGCAATGGGCTTACTACGCGCGCACGGTCCGCTCGGCGGCGCTGGTCGAGCGCCAGAAGGAGTACATCGAGGCGGCACAGGTGCTCGCGCTTTCGCGCCCGCGCATCGTCTTCCGCCACCTGCTGCCGAATTGCCTTCCGCCGCTCATCGTCGTCGCGACGGTGCAGGTCGCGCACGCGATCCAGCTCGAAGCCGCGCTTTCGTTCCTGGGCCTCGGCCTGCCCATCACGGAGCCCTCGATCGGGTTGCTCATCTCGAACGGCTTCCAGTACCTGCTCTCCGGCAAGTACTGGATCAGCTTCTACCCGGGGCTCGCGCTGCTGCTCACGATCGTGGCGATCAACCTGGTCGCCGACCAGCTGCGCGACGTCCTCAACCCGCGGCTGAAGCGATGAACGCCCCGGGCAAGCCCTTGCTGCAGGTCGAGGGCCTGCGGATGCACTTCTTCACCAAGGCGGGCGTGGTCCGGGCGGTCGATGACGTGAGCCTCGAGCTGGCCCGCGGACGGGTGCTCGGGCTGGTGGGAGAGTCGGGCTCCGGCAAGTCGATGACGGGTTACTCCATCATGGGCCTCATCGATGCGCCGGGAAGGATCGTCGCGGGCCGCATCCTGCTCGACGGGACCGACCTCACGCGACTCGACGCCGCCGCGTGGCGCAAGATCCGCGGCAATCGCGTGGCGATGATCTTCCAGGACCCGATGATGACGCTGAACCCCGTCCTGCGGATCGACACGCAGATGGTGGAGGCGGTGCGCGCGCATCACGACGTGTCGCGCGAGAGCGCGCTCGAGCGATGCCGCGAGACGCTCAGCCGCGTCGGCATCGCTTCGCCGGACGAGCGGCTCGTCGCATACCCGCACCACTTTTCCGGCGGCATGCGACAGCGCGTGGCGATCGCGATCGCGCTCGTGAACCGTCCCGACCTCATCATCGCGGACGAGCCCACGACCGCCCTCGACGTCACGATCCAGGGACAGATCCTCTTCGAGATGCAGAAGCTCTGCCGCGAGAGCGGAACGGGGCTCATCTGGATCACGCACGACCTTTCGGTGATCGCGGGCCTCGCGGACGAAGTCTGCGTCATGTACGCCGGACGCATCGTCGAGTCCGGCCCCGTGGACGAGGTCCTCGATCGTCCCCTGCACCCTTATACCCGCGGGTTGCTCGACTCGGTTCCCGCGCGCAACGCCCCGGGCCGTCCCCTCGCGCAGATTCCCGGCATGACGCCGTCGCTCCTCGACTTGGGCGAGTCGTGCGCTTTCCGCGAACGCTGCGCGCGTGCGGCCGAGGCCTGCGCCGCGTCGCCCGCTGCGCGCATTTCCGCGCCCGGTCGCACGCTTCGCTGCTTCAATCCCGTGCCATGAGCGCCGCGAACCCACCGCTGCTCGAGCTTCGCGGCGTCTCCAAGCGCTTCGTGAGCAAGCTGGACTTCGCGGGCCGGCTCGCAAGGCGGATGGGTGCGCGCCTCACCGAGACGACGGTTCATGCGCTCGACGACGTGAACCTCGCGGTGCGCGAAGGCGAGGTGGTGGGGCTGGTGGGCGAGTCGGGGTGCGGGAAGTCGACGCTGGGGCGCATCGTCTCGCGCATCCTCAAGCCCACCGAAGGCGAGCGGTACTGGAAGGGAAGGCCGTACGCCCAGTACGAAGCCGAGAGCGCCCGCGCGGAACGCCTGGCGGTCCAGATGATCTTCCAGGATCCCTACGCTTCGCTGAATCCGAGAATGCGCATCCTCGACATCGTCGGTGAGGCGCCGCGAGTCCACGGCCTCGTGGGCCGCGGGGCCGCGCAATCGTACGTCGCGGAAATCCTGCTTCGGGTGGGGCTGGATGCGAGCCTCATGCGCCGTTTCCCGCACCAGTTCTCCGGCGGGCAGCGCAGCCGCATCGGTATAGCGCGCGCGCTTGCCGTCCAGCCGCGCTTCCTCGTCTGCGACGAAGCGGTTGCCGCGCTGGACGTCTCGATCCAGGCGCAGGTGCTCAACCTCTTCATCCGGCTGCGCGAGGAGCTCGGACTCACGTACCTCTTCATCAGCCATGACCTCGGCGTGATTCGCCATGTGTCCGACCGCGTGGTCGTGATGTACCTGGGACGAATCGTCGAGTCGGGCCCGACTCGCGAGCTCTACGAAAAGCCCAACCATCCCTACACCGAGGCCTTGATCGCCGAGGTTCCGCGCCTGGACGCGAGGCGCCGCGCCTACGTGCCGATTCGCGGCGAGATCCCCTCGCCACTTGCACCGCCCCCGGGGTGCCATTTCCACCCGCGGTGCCCGAAGGCGTTCGCACGTTGCCGCGAGGAGGCTCCCGCCCTTCGCGAGATCGCGCCCGGCCGCCTCTCGGCATGCCACCTCAACTCGTGAGAACGCCTATGCATCCTGCCTATTTCCTTACCGAGCCCCGAAAGGGACATTCGCCGCTCGTGCTCGACTCGCCTCACAGCGGCACCGAGTACCCGGACGACTTCAGGCCGAACGTGTCGCGCGAACTCTTGCGCCAGGCCGAGGACAGCTTCGTCGACGAGCTTTACGCCGCGGGTCCAGACGTGGGCGCGACCCTGATCGCGGCGCGCTTCCCGCGCAGCTACATCGACCCCAACCGTTCGGTGCTCGACATCGACGCCTCGCTGCTGGAAAGCGCCTGGCCGGGCCCCGCAATGCCCAGCGCCAAGACCGCGAAGGGCATCGGCCTCATCTGGCGCGTGCTCGATACCGGTGAGCCGATCTACTCGCGCAAGCTCGGCATCGACGAGGTGAAGCGGCGCATCGTCGAATATCACCAACCCTACCAGCGCGCCGTGAAGGACGCGCTCGACCACGCCTACGAGCATTTCGGAGCGGTCTGGCACCTGAACCTGCACTCGATGCCTGCAGTGAGCAGCAGCATCTCGGATGAAGGGCCCGGCAAGGCGCGCGCCGATTTCGTGCTCGGGGACCGCGATGGCTCGACGTGCGAGCCCGCCTTCACGGCGTTGGTCGCGGATATCCTCAAGTCGATGGGATACCAGGTGAAGATCAACGACCCATACAAGGGCGTGGAGCTGGTGCGCGCCTTCTCGGATCCCCAAGCCAATCGCCACAGCCTTCAGGTCGAGGTGAATCGCCGCCTCTACATGGACGAGAAGCAGCGGGTGCGCAATGACGGCTTCGAAGGGCTGCGCGCGAATCTCTCCAGCCTCCTCGAGCAGGTCGCAGCCTACGCCGCGGAGCGAGGCTCGCACGTCTGCGCAGCGCACGATCATGGCCACGACCACGCCCACGGCCATCATCATGGGCACCATCATCACCCCCACGACCACCACCATGACCACGATCACGGCCACCCGCATGGCCACGATCACGGCCACTCCCACGACCACGACCATGACCACTGAGACCCGCCCCCAAGTTGCCGTCGAGCTGCTTGCTCCCGACATCACACCGCACCGCCGTTCCCCGAGCGGGACCGATTATGTCCACACCTTCGACAGCGGGGCAGCTGGTCCCCACGTGATGGTGAACGCGCTCACGCATGGCAACGAGATCTGTGGCGCGATCGTCGTCGACCGCCTGCTGCGCGAGGGCCTGAAGCCCACGCGCGGCCGCCTCACGTTGTCGTTCGCGAACATCGCGGCGTTCGAGCGCTTCGATCCACAGAATCCGTACGCCTCGCGCTTCGTGGACGAGGACTTCAACCGCGTCTGGACGCCGGCGACCCTGGATGGCAATGGCAAGAGCGTGGAGCTCACCCGTGCGCGAGCGCTCCGGCCCTTCATCGATGCGGCGGATTACCTGCTGGACATCCATTCGATGCTCGAGCCCAGCCCGCCGGTCATGATCTGCGGGCCGCTCGAGAAGGGGATCCGCTTCGCCTTCGACCTGGGCGTCCCGCAGAGCATCGTGAGCGACGTGGGCCATGCCAACGGCACGCGCATGCGCGACTACGGCGGGTTCGGCGATCCGGCGAGCGCCAAGAACGCGTTGCTGGTCGAATGCGGCCAGCACTGGGAGCGCTCCTCGGAGAGGGTCGCATGGCACACGACATGGAGCTTTCTCGGAAAGCTGGGCGTGGTCGATCCGGCGCGCGTCGAGCGTGAGCTTGCGGATGCGGCCCGCGTGCCGCAGCGCCTCATCCGGGTGACCGACGCGGTCGTGGCGAACTCGCCCTCGTTCCGTTTCGCGAAGGCTTTCTCGGGCCTGGAAATCATTCCGCGGGCGGGGGACGTTATCGCATGGGACGGCGACCAGCCGGTGCGGGCCCCCTACGACAACTGCGTGCTCATCATGCCCGTGCCCCACAACGTGAAGACGGGCCTCACCGCGGTGCGATTGGGGCGCCTCGAAGCGCGCTAGGCGCTGCTGGAGTCTTCGCCCTTGCCGGAGGGCCGGATTCCCAGCTGCTTGAGCTTCCGGTAGAGGTGCGTGCGCTCGAGGCCGACGCGGTCGGCCACGCGCGACATGTTGCCGTCCTCGCGCCGGATATGGTGCAGGAAGTACTGTTTCTCGAATTGCTCGCGCGCATCGCGCAACGGAAGATCAAGGGACACGCCGACTTCGGTGGTGACCTGCTCGCGCGGACCGAGGTTGAACTCGCGCGCCACCCGATTCACGTCATCGCCCGTGACGTCGCTTCCGAGGGCCGTGAGAGCGAGCGTCTTCACGACGTTCTGGAGCACCGGCAGGTTGCCCGGCCAATCGAGGTTGCGCATCACGTTGAGAGCGCCCACCGTGAGCGTGCGAAGCGGGACTTCGTTCGCGTCGACCAGCTGCGTGAGGAGCGTCGAGGCGATATCCGGAATGTCTTCCGGATGGTCCGCCAGCGACGGTACGCGAATGGTGAGACCCGACAGCTGGTGGTAGACCGCCGGCTCGAAGCGTCCGTCCTCGGCCATCGCGGGCAGCGGGCCGGTAGCAGCGCAGATCAGGCGCACGTTGAACTTCTCCAGCTTGCCCAGCAGCTGGAGCAGGCCCTTCTGCTCGGCCTTCCCGAGCATCGAGATCTCGGGCAGGAACAGGGTTCCGTCGCGCGCCTCGTTCAGCGGTTCGAAAGGATTCGAGGCGAGCCAGTCGACGTTCTCGGGCACGATCCACGGCGTGTTGGGAATGTGCAGGTGGCGCGCGCACAACTCGAAGCCGCATCCGGCGGAGCCGATGAGAAGCACCGGCGTGCGCAGCCGCACGACCTGGTCGAGCCGCTGACGCAGCTCCTGCACGATGCGCGCCCGGCCGAGATTCACAAGGGTGAGTCCGGTCTTGGGGAGCGTCTTTCCCCCTGCGAGCGCCTTGCCCACCGTGGCGAGGAGCTTCGGGAGGCTGATCGGCTTCTCGAGGAAGTCGAACGCGCCGATGCGCGTCGCCTCCACCGCAGAGTCGATCGTCCCGTGGCCGGACATCATCACCACGGGCATCGTGAGCAGTCCGCTGCCAGCCCACTCCTTGAGCAGCGTGATGCCGTCGATGTCCGGCATCCAAATGTCGAGCAGGACGAGATCGGGCCGCATTTCCTTGCGCGCGGCCCGGGCGGTCTGCGCATTTTCGGCCACGCGGACGCCGTAGCCTTCGTCGCTCAGGATTTCGAAGAGCAGCTCACGGATGCCGACTTCGTCGTCGACGACGAGGATCTGGTTGGCGGCCATCGCGCTAAGCGGCGGCCTTCGGCGGCAGGACGATGCTCACGTTGGCACCATGTGGCTTCACGTTTTCCACGAGGATACGCCCGTGGTGCTCGTCGACGATCTTCTTGACGATCGCGAGGCCGAGGCCCGTGCCCTTGGGCTTGGTGGTGACGTACGGCTCGAAGATCCGGCCCATCACGCCTTCGGCGATGCCTGTTCCATTGTCGCGGACGGTGAGCAGGACGCCGCTCGTGCCCTGGCTCGTCGCCACGAGGATGCGCGGCGATTCGACGCCGGCCAGGGCATCGATCGCGTTCTGGAAGAGGTTGTGCAGCACCTGGCGCAGCATCGCGGGATCGGCGTAGATCTGCGGCAAGTCCTCGGCAAGGCGGGCATCGATCGAGACGCCCATCGACTCGTAGAGCACGAGGACCTCGCGCACGAGCTCGTTCAAGACAAGCGGCCGTGCGTTCATGCGCGACGAATGCGCGTACTGCGTGAAGTCGTCGACCATCCCCTTCAGCGCGCCGACGTGGCTCACTATCGTGCCCGTCGCGCGCTTGAGCACGTCGGCTTCGGCCGGCGGGAGCTTGTCGTGGAGCTTGAGCTGCAGGCGCTCGGCCGAGAGCTGGATCGGCGTGAGCGGATTCTTGATCTCGTGCGCGAGGCGGCGCGCGACCTCTCCCCAGGCCGCATCGCGCTGGGCCTGGATGAGGTGCGTGATGTCGTCGAACACCACGACATAGCCATTGTCGCCCCGCTGCCCGAGCCGCGTGCCGCGCAACAGCAGGGTGCGCGGGCCATCGCTGCGCCGGTACTCCATCTGCTCTTCCCACTGGTCGACGCGCGAAGAGGCGAAATGGCGAAGCGCGATCTCCGCGAAGGGCGCCACGCCCTGGACGAGCCGCGGCCACTCCGGCAGCTTCAAGCCGTGGAAAGCGCCGCTCGCGACGCCCAGGATCTGGCTGGCCGCCGTGTTCATCGTTTTCACGTACAGGCGCTCGTCGAACGTGAGCACGCCCGAGGTGAGGTTCGACAGGATGCTCTCGAGATAGGTCTTGGCGTTCTCCAGCTGCTGCTGGTTGCGCTCCATGACCTCGGTCGCGTCCGCGATCTGCCGCGTCATCGTGTTGAACGACTGCGTGAGGACGCCGAACTCGTCGCGGCTCTTCACCGGGTTCAGCTTGGAATAGTCGCCCTTGGCGATGGCGCGCGTCGCCTCGGCGAGCGCGGAGAGCGGCGCCGAGAGCTTCTCCGAAAGGAGGAACGCGAGCGCGAGCGCCGAGAAAAGCGTGAGCAGCATCGCGAGCGTGAGCGACAGGCCGAAAACCTCTTTCAGCTCCTTCCGCGCGAGCAGCAGCCGGTCGTAGTCGATCAGCCCTGCCTCCATCAGCTTGGCGTCGCGGGCGATCGCGGGCGGTGCGCGCTGCAGCACCTGAAGGATCCGGATGTCGTCTGCGATCGTGAGCACGTTGACCGGCACGATGACGCGGAGATACATGCCGCGCTCGGGAATCTCCTCGATCTGCGCGACCCGCTGCTGGACGCGGACCTGGCGAAGGACGCTCGGGGCCGGCAAGTCGGGCAGCAGGGCCACGGGCTCGGTCCCGGACTGCGCCAAGACCCGGCCGCGCGAGGTGAGCAGCGTCGCCTCTTCGATCGAATGCTGCTCGCGCAGCCGGTTCAGGGTGGCCGCGCTCACCGCCTGGGACGTGGCGAGCGCTTGCGCCACGATGTCGGCCTTGTCGCCCAGCTCCTTGAGGGAGTTCTGCAGCGCGTTCTGCGCAAGCTTGACGCCCCCGCGCAACGACTCGTCGACGCGCACGTCGAACCACGACTCGATCGAGCGCTGCAGGAACTGGAAGGAGATCGCGTACACCATGCCGCCCGGGATGAGCGCCATGAGGGCGAAGACCGCCATCAGGCGAAGGGTCAGCTTCGAGCCGAAAACGCGCTCCCGGAGCTTCGCTCGCAGCAGGAAGAGCTGGTAGCCGATGAGCGCCGCAAGCCCGACCGACAGCGCCACGCCGAGGTAGAAAAGGAGCTGGTAGTTCTGGGCGAAGACCGCGTTATTGGAGGACGCGACCGACATCAGGTACACCAGCGCGGCGCCGGTGACCACACACAGGAAGATCAGGAACTTCATGGAACGATCGTCCAGCGATGCCAATCCGACGCCAGGTTCCAGTCACGCGAGGCGATCGCGTTGAGCTGGAATGGCTTTGGCAGCTGGGCGGTATCCAGGCGCATGCGAATGCCTGCCTGGTAGACCTCGTCCTTCTTGAGCGCGCCCTTGTCGGCGACATGCCACCCGCGCAGGCGCGATAGTACGCGGGTCACTTCTTCGAATCGGGTGAAGTTCTGGTACACGTTGCCAACCGTCAGCCGGTATTGGCGCAGAAGGGGCGTGTACGTGATCTTGTAGGTCTGGGAAAGCTGGACCGTCTTCTCGTCGAACCAATAGGAGCGGGGCTTCGAGAGCTCGAACTCGACGATGAAGTAAACCGGGACGCCGCGGTTCACCGCTTCCTCGAGGCGAGGGCTGAACTGGACGTCGAAGGCGGCATCGAGATTCCAGCCATCGTCGCCATGTTCGATCGCCGCGGACGCGACCTCGATGCCTTCGGCGCGCGCGCCTGGGGCGAATACACCGGTGATCAGGAGCACAGCCACCGCGGAGCGGGCCAACGCACCCCACGCGCCTAGTGCGCGGGAAAGGAAAGCGAATGGCGTCGCGAGGCTCATCGAAAGGCCCTTTTTTGCACCCGGAACGGAGGGGGTGTGGCGTCCGCGATACAGGTGTATCAATTTACCACCATTTGCGCGAAATGACCAGTCCGCGTAGCAGCCCGGGATACGTGCGAATACGATTTAAATCAATGGGTTGAGTCCTGGTCGCAGGACCTCGAACGAATAGCCGCGAAGAAACTCCCGGATCGCGAGCCTTCGACCCCCGGGTTTTTGCACCTGCAGCAGCCGCAAAGCCCCGTGGCCGCAACCCACAAGCAGCTCGGATCCTGTGCTCGACATCGCGCCGGGCGCCAACACCGAGGCGTCCAGGGGTTCGGCTTCCCAAATCTTGATCCGGGTGCCCTGAAGAGTCGCTTCCGCGCCTGGAGCGGGGTTGTACGCCCGTATTTGGCGGTCGATCTCGGCCGCGCTTCGGGTCCAGTCGATCAGGGCTTCGGGCTTTTCCACCTTCGCCGCATAGGTGGCTTTGTCCGGGTCCTGTTCTTGCGCGACGAGCTCGTCGATGCGGCAAAGCGCTTCCACCACGGCATCCGCGCCAAGACGCGCCAGCTTCGCCGTGAGCGTGCCGGTAGTGTCGCGGGCCTCGATCGGGATCGGTCGGGCCAGGACGACAGGTCCGGTGTCCAGGCCTTCGGCCATCCGCATGATGCAAACCCCCGTCTGAGAGTCGCCCGCGAGGAGCGCACGCTGGATCGGTGCCGCTCCGCGCCAACGCGGGAGAAGTGACGCGTGGATGTTGAGGCACCCATGGAGGGGGATGTCGAGCACTGCGCGGGGAAGGATGAGTCCGTAGGCCGCGACAACGCAGACATCGGGCCTGATCGCGCGAAGGCGCGATTGGATCGCTTCGTCGCGCAACGTGGCCGGCTTCGCGACCTCCAACCCCAGTTCGGTGGCGCAGTTCGCGACATCGCTTGGGGTGAGGCGCATGCCGCGTCCAGCGGGCCGGTCTGGCTGCGTCAGGACGAGCGGTATGAGGTGGCCCGCCTCCGAGATGGCACGGAGCGCGGACGCGGCGAAACCCGGCGTGCCGGCAAAAACGACGCGCAAAGGCCGAATCGCCGCGGTCAGGCCGCCTTGCGCTGGCGCTTCTTCAGCTTCGTACGGATGCGGTTCTGCTTGAGGTCGGAAAGAAGCTCCACGAAGATGGTCCCGCGCAGGTGGTCCATCTCGTGCTGGATGCAGGTGGCAAGGAGCCCGGACGCGTTCAGCGTGAAACGCGATCCGTTCCGGTCGAGCGCCGTCACCGTCACGCTTTCCGCGCGCTCCACGTTGTCGTAGACGCCGGGCACGGAAAGACAGCCCTCCTGGTTGACCACCTGGCCCTCGCGCCGCGTGATCTCCGGATTGATGAAGACCCGAAGGTCGCTACGATCCTCGCTGACGTCGATCACGATGATCTGCTTGTGGACGTCGACCTGGCTGGCGGCAAGCCCGACGCCGGGGGCGGCGTACATGGTCTCGGTCATGTCGTCGATCAGCTTGCGCGTCGCGGAATCGATTTTCTCGACGCGCTGGGCGGGAACCGCAAGCCGGGGATCGGGGTATTGGAGGATCTCGAGAATGGCCATAAATGCTTGCTAATTGAAGAAATTATGTGCAGAATTTATCGCACTACTTGAAAAAGGGGGCGTAACCCTTTTTCTGAATATGGGTCCCGAGCTCCATATCCACAAGTGAGTGCCGCCATGCGAAAGACAATTATAACTTTAGTCGTCGCCTCGGCCTTTTTGGTTCCGGCAGGTGCCTTTGCCAAGGACGGCATGCCGCCCGAGAAGGGAGCCGGAGCGGCAAAGGGCGAGGCCAAGATTACCCAGGCCGACCTGGCTGCCGACGCGCCCTCCGAGTACACGGTGGTCAAAGGCGACACGCTGTGGGGAATTTCCGGACGTTTCCTGAAAGATCCGTGGAAATGGCCGCAAATCTGGCAGATGAACCAGGATCAGATCAAGAACCCCCACCTGATCTACCCCGGTGACGTGGTCAAGCTCGATCGCGAGGCACTCAGGCTGTCGATCGCGGGAGCTGGCGAGGGCGCCGGTGGAGCGGGGGGCGGGGCGATGGGGGGTAGCAGTGCAGATGCCGCCTCCAACGTGGTGAAGCTCGACCCTCGGGTCCGCGTCGAACCGCTTCAGACCGCCATACCGAGCATTCCCGGATCCGCGATCGGCCCGTTCCTCACCCAACCCGTCGTCGTGGAATTGGGTGGGCTCGACAATGCCCCCTCGATCGTCTCGACGCAGGAGAGCCGCGTTGTGATCGGCGCCGGCGACACCGCCTACGCCGACCGTATCGGCACGGACGACGGCCTCAACTGGCAGGTGTTCCGCCAAGGTGTCGCGTTGCAAGACCCCGAAAGCGGCGAAATCCTCGGCTATGAGGCGCAGTACGTCGGTGATGCACGCGTGCAGCGTTTCGGCAATCCCACGACGCTCTTCATCGTCAAGGCGCGGCAGGAGATCCATCGTGGCGACCGGCTGATGCCGGCGCGCGAAGCGGCCTACCCCACGTACATCCCGCGGGCTCCCGACAAGCAGATCGTGGGAGCCATCATGTCGGTCGACGGTGGCGTCTCCGAGCTGGGCCAGAACCAGGTCATCAGCATCAACCGTGGCGCCCGCGATGGCCTCGAAGTGGGCCATGTCCTCGCGACGTATCGCCGCGGCCAGGTGGTGTCGAGCCACGGGCGCCAGTTCGACTACACCGGTGCCGGCCAGATCTTCTCCGGTCTTGACGTGAAACCCGTCCCGGTCGTGCCCGAGCCGCCCGCCCCACCGCCGCCCCCTGGGGGAGAGTCCGGCAAAGTGGTCGGGGTGCAGATGTCGGGTGAGATGAAGCTGCCCGATGAGCGCAACGGCCTTATCTTCGTCTTCCGCGTGTTCGACAAGATGTCGTACGCGCTTGTGATGCGCTCGCTTCGCCCCATCTACGTTGGGGATGTTGTTCGCACGCCGTGAAGACGTAGCACGCCCTTCGTGAAAAAAGGGCCGAAAGGCCCTTTTTCCCTTTTTGTCACCGCCGCGTGACCGGGGATCATTTCTCGGGCATGCTCCGCTCCCCGATTCGAATCCCGCCGCTTTGGACGACCGCATCCGCCTGGAAGATCTTTTGCGCCCTGCGATGGGCAAGACGCCTTCACCCGCGCTCGTCGAAGCTACGCGGCGTTGGAGCGAGATGCCGGGGCACCATCTTCTTACTCCCGACGACGATGCGTTTCCAGCGCTGCTGCGAGAGCTTCGCGATCCGCCGGTCCTGCTCCACGCGATTGGCAGGATCGAGTTGCTGAATGCGCACAGCCTTGCCGTCGTGGGCAGCCGCAACGCCTCGCAGCAGGGCATGCGAAATGCGCGAACGTTCGCGCGCGCGTTCTCGGATGCAGGCTTGTGCATCGTGAGCGGCCTCGCGCTCGGGATCGACACGGCCGCGCACGAAGGCGGCCTCTCGGGGGCGTCATCGAGCATCGCCGTTCTGGGAACGGGTGCGAACGTCTCGTATCCCCCGGAGAACGCGGCGCTTGCCGCGCGTCTGGCGCAATCCGGATGCATCATCACCGAGTTCTGCCTCGACACACCGCCCTGGAAGGGGAACTTCCTCAGCCGCAACCGTCTCATCTCTGGACTCGCGCGCGGTGTCCTGGTCGTCGAAGCCTCCGACAAGAGCGGCTCGCTGAACACCGCGCGTCATGCCGCCGAGCAGAGCCGCGACGTGTTCGCCGTTCCGGGTTCGATTCACCACACGATGTCCAAGGGATGCCACAAGCTGATCAAGGAAGGCGCGAAGCTCGTCGAATCTTCTGCGGACGTGCTGTCCGAACTGGGGATCGAAGTGAACGCCGACATCGCTTCATCCCGCCGCCGCGCACGGCGTTCGAGCCCGATCCTCGCCGCGATGGGACACGACCCGGTTTCCGTGGACGAGCTCATCCAGTTGACCGGCCTTGGTCCTTCGGATTGCGCAGCGCAACTTTCGCTGCTCGAGATCGAGGGCCGCATCGAGGCCATCGATGGCGGCCGCTTCGTGCGGCTCGAAAGCCCGTCATGAGCCCCCTGCTATAGTAAAAAAGACCATGGCATCCAATCTCCTCATCGTCGAATCGCCGTCGAAGGCGAAGACGCTCAAGAAATACCTCGGAAGCGATTTCGAGATCCTCGCTTCATACGGACACGTGCGCGACCTCGTTCCGAAAACCGGCGCGGTCGATCCCGACGACAACTTCCGCATGACGTACGAGCTCATCGAGCGCAACTCGAAGCACGTGGATGCGATCGCGAAAGCCGTGAAGGCCGTGGACACCGTGCTACTCGCGACGGACCCGGACCGCGAAGGAGAGGCCATCGCCTGGCACCTCTCCGAGATCCTCAAGTCGAGACGCGCCCTGAAGGACAAGAAGGTGAAGCGCGTCGTGTTCTACGAGATCACCGAAGGCGCGGTGAAGGAGGCGGTCCAGCATCCGCGCACGATCTCGATGGATCTCGTGAATGCGCAGCAGGCGCGACGGGCGCTCGACTACCTCGTCGGATTCAACCTCTCGCCGCTGCTCTGGAAGAAGATCCGCCGCGGACTGTCGGCCGGCCGCGTGCAGAGTCCGGCGCTGCGCCTGATCGTGGAGCGCGAGCTCGAGATCGAGAAGTTTCGCAGCCAGGAGTACTGGACGCTCCACTTCGACAGCGTGAAGGACAAGATGCCCTTCACAGCCAGGCTCACGCACTTCCAGGGCGAGAAGCTGGACCAGTTCGCGGTCGGCAACGCCGAGCGCGAGGCCGAGATTCGCCGCTTCCTCGAGGAGCACGGCAAGGGCTCGGCGCGCGTGAAGGACGTGGAGCGCAAGAGCAAGCTGCGTTCGCCGGCCGCGCCGTTCACCACCTCGACTCTCCAGCAGGAGGCCGTGCGCAAGCTCGGATTCTCGACCGACCGCGCGATGAAGGTCGCCCAGAGCCTCTATGAAGGCGTGGCGGTCGGCAAGGTCGTCACCGGCCTCATCACTTACATGCGCACCGACTCGGTGACCCTCTCGAAGGAAGCGGTCACCGAGATGCGCGGCTACATCACGAAGAATTACGGGCCGGACTTCCTTCCGAAGGCCCCCGTGATGTATCGCTCGAGCGCGAAGAACGCGCAGGAGGCGCACGAGGCGATTCGGCCGACCTCCATCGCCCGAACCCCCGAATCGGTGTTCCCGTATCTCAACGATGAGCAGCGCAAGCTCTACGAGATGATCTGGAAGCGCGCGATAGCCTCGCAGATGACGCCGGCGAAGTTCGACACCGTCGCGGTGGACTTCACCGTCGGCGGCGAAAGCAACCTCTTCCGCGCTACCGGCCAGACGATGGTCTTCGCGGGTTTCTACGCCGTGTACCACGAGGACCAGGACGACGCGGTCGAGGAAGAGGACAAGCGCCTGCCGGCCTTCGAAGCCGGGAACGTGGTGCGCATCGAGAAGCTGTATGGAGAGCAGCATTTCACGCAGCCCCCGCCGCGCTATTCCGAAGCGAGCCTCGTGAAGGCGCTCGAGCAATACGGCATCGGTCGCCCGTCCACCTACGCATCGATCATCTCGACGCTGCAGAACCGCGAGTACGTGATCCTCGACAAGAAGCGCTTCACGCCGACCGACGTGGGCCGCGTCGTCAACAAGTTCCTCACCGAGCATTTCGCCCACTGGGTGGATTACGAGTACACCGCGAAGCTCGAGGACGAGCTCGACGACATCTCGAACGGCAAGGAAGAGTGGGTACCGATGCTCGAGAAGTTCTGGAAGGACTTCTCGGCGCAGATCGGCGAGAAGGAGTCGGTATCGCGCAAGGACGTGACGCAGGAGCAACTCGAGGAGATGTGCCCGAAATGCGGCAAGCACCATCTCACGATCCGCCTGGGTCGCCGCGGGCGATTCATCGGCTGCACCGGCTATCCCGATTGCGACTACACGCGCAATCTCGACGGGGCCGAGAGCTCCGAACCGATGAAGCGCGAGTTGGGCACGGATCCGCAGACCCAGAAGCTGATCCAATTGCTGCAAGGCCCCTTTGGTCCCTACGTCCAGCTGGGCGAGATGGAGGGCGACAAGAAGCCCAAGCGAGTCTCGGTCCCGAAGAACGTGCCGCTCGAACAGGTCGACCTGGGAATCGCGCTCCAGCTCCTCGCGCTGCCGAGAGACCTAGGCGCGCATCCCGAGACCGGAAAGAAAGTGAACGCCGCGATCGGCCGCTTTGGTCCGTACGTGAGCCACGACGGTCAGTTCAAGTCCATTCCCAAGGATGAGAGCGTTTTCGACATCGCCCTTGACCGCGCGGTGGCGCTGCTCAAGGAGCCCAAGCAGTTCGGGGGCCGCGGCGCGCTCAAGATCCTCGGGAAGCATCCCGAGGACGGGCAGCCCGTGGGCCTTTATTCGGGCCGCTACGGACCGTATGTCAAGCACGGCAAGGTGAACGCCACATTGCCCGACGAAGGCATGATCTCGACCGTGACGCTCGATGAAGCGCTCGAGCTCATCGCCGCGCGGGCGGGAAAGGCAGGCAAGTCGAAGCGCGCGGCGAAACCGAAGGCAAAAGCCGCGGCGAAAGTAAAAAAGGCCGCGTAAGCGGCCTTTTTTTTTCCGGAACGGCGCGGGCGCGGACTACACGTCGAGGTTGGAGACGCCGAGCGCGTTGTTCTCGATGAACTGGCGCCGCGGCTCGACCTCATCGCCCATCAGCGTGGAGAACGTTTCGCCGGCGCTGATCGCATCCTCGATCTGAACCCTGAGCAGCACGCGCTTGGTGGGATCCATCGTCGTCTCCCACAGTTGCTCCGGATTCATCTCGCCCAGTCCCTTGTAGCGCTGGATCGCCATCCCGCTCTTCGCTTCCGAGAGCAGCCAGTCGAGGCCCTCGCGGAACGTCCGGATCGAGCGGCTCGAATCGCCACGGCGTACCTGGGCATCGCCCTGGATCAGGCCGGACAGCGTTTGCGCGGTCTCCACGATCTGGTTGTAATCGCCGCTTTCAAGGAAGGCGTGGTCGATCACCGTCTCGACCTTGTTGCCGTGCACGACCTTCTCGAGTCGCAGGCGCCAGCCGTCCGATGTGGGATCGCGCTCGATGTGCGATTTGGGCGCGTTCGGCTGGAGCACGCGATAGAACTCCTTCGCAGCCTGGGTCGCACCTTCCTTGTCGGCGAGCGAGATCCGCGGCATCGCAAGCATCGCGTGGAGTACCGATGAATCCATGGCCGCCGAAAGCCGCTCGATGACGGCCTCGGTGGTGAGATAACCCGAGGCGATCCTCTCGAGGGCTTCGCCTGCGAGCGGCGTGGATCCCGCTCCGGGCACGAGCGCCGCGCCGTTGAGGGCCCGGCGAAGCTGGTGCTGCTTGAGCTCGTGCTCGTCCTTGAGGTAGCGCTCGTCCTTGCCGCTCTTCACCTTGAACAGTGGAGGCTGTGCGACGTAAATGTGCCCCTTCTCGAGGAGCACGGGCATCTGCCGGTAGAAGAACGTGAGCAGCAGCGTGCGGATGTGGGCGCCGTCGACGTCCGCGTCCGTCATGATGATCACGCGGTGGTAGCGGAGCTTCTCGAGGTTGAAGTCCTCCCCGATGCCCGCGCCCAGCGCGGTAATGAGCGTCGCGACTTCGTTCGAGGTGATGATCTTGTCGATGCGCGCGCGCTCGACGTTGAGGATCTTGCCCTTCAGCGGCAGGATCGCCTGGAACTTGCGGTCGCGGCCCTGCTTGGCCGAGCCACCGGCGGAGTCGCCCTCCACCAGGTAGAGCTCGCACAGGGTCGGATCGCGTTCCTGGCAATCCGCGAGCTTGCCGGGAAGGCCGCCGCCGTCGAGAACGCCTTTGCGTCGCGTGAGCTCGCGGGCTTTGCGCGCTGCTTCGCGGGCACGGGCCGCCTCGACGATCTTCGAACAGACGATGCGTGCGTCCTGCGGCTTCTCGAGCAGGAAGTCCGCGAGCTTCTGCCCGACGATCTCCTGCACGACGGGCTGGACTTCCGACGAAACCAGCTTGTCCTTGGTCTGGGAGGAGAACTTGGGCTCGGGCACCTTGACCGACAGGACGCAGGTGAGGCCCTCGCGCATGTCGTCGCCGGTCGTCTCCACCTTTGCCTTCTTCGCGATCTCCTCGCGCTCGATGTAGGTGTTGATCGTGCGCGTCATCGCCGTGCGCAAGCCCGTGAGGTGCGTACCGCCGTCGCGCTGGGGGATGTTGTTCGTGAAGCACTGCACCGACTCGCCGTACGAGTCGTTCCACTGCATCGCGACTTCGACGGTGATGCCCTCCTTCTCGCCGATCGCGTAGAAGACGTTGTTGTGCAGGACCGTCTTCGAACGGTTCATGTACTCGACGAAGCCCTTCACGCCGCCGGCGTGCGCGAAGTTCTCGCTCTTGCCGGTACGCTGATCGATGAGCTCGATCGCGCAACCGTTGTTGAGAAACGACAGCTCGCGCAGTCGCTTGGCGAGGATTTCGTAGTGGAACTCGATGTGTCCGAAAGTCTCGGGTGAAGCGAGAAAGTGCACTTCCGTGCCGCGCTTGTCCGTTTCGCCGGTGACTTCCAGCGGCTTCACGGCTTCCCCATGGTGGAATTCGATGAAGTGCGCCTTGCCGTCGCGCCAGATGCGAAGCTTGAGCCACTGCGAAAGCGCGTTCACCACGGAAACGCCGACGCCGTGCAAGCCTCCCGAAACCTTGTACGAGTTCTGGTCGAACTTGCCTCCGGCGTGGAGCTCCGTCATCACGATCTCGGCGGCCGACCTCTTGAGGTCGTCGTCCTCCTTGACGTCGGTGGGGATGCCCCGCCCGTTGTCGACGACGGAGATCGAGTTGTCGGTGTGGATCACCACCTTGATGTCGTCGCAATGTCCCGCGAGCGCCTCGTCGATCGCGTTGTCGACGACCTCGAACACCATGTGATGCAGGCCCGTGCCGTCCGACGTGTCCCCGATGTACATGCCAGGGCGCTTGCGGACGGCATCGAGCCCCTTGAGGATCTTGATGCTGCTGGAGTCGTATTCGGCCGGGCTGCGGCCGTTCTCGGGTTGCGGTTGCGGTACGGTTGCCAAATCGATTCCTCTAGATGCGCATCGGCATCACGACGTACTTGAAATCCTCGCGACCCGGCAATTGCACCAGGGCGCTCGAATTGGAGTCTCCCATCGCCACCGACACGGTCGGCGAGTCGACGTGGTTCAAGACGTCGAGGAGATAGGAGATGTTGAAGCCGATATCCAGCGGGTCTCCGTCGTACTCCAACGCGAGGCCTTCCTCGGCTTCTTCCTGCTCGTTGTTCGTGCAGATGATGGAGAGCGCGTCCTTGGTGAAGACCAGGCGAACGCCGCGGATCTTCTCGTTGGAGAGGATTGCCGCGCGGTTGAGCGACTGCACGAGCGTGGGCCGATCGAGCGACACGCGATTCTTGTGCGTCGTCGGAATGACTTTCTGGTAATCCGGAAACTTGCCCTCGACGATCTTCGAGACGATCTCGATCGCGCCGAATGAGAACCTCACCTGGTTGGATCCGATCGCGAGCGTCACCGGATCGTCGGTATCCCCGAGGAGCTTGATGAGTTCGAGCACGGTCTTGCGGGGCAGGATCGCCTCCACGCTGCCGTGATCGCCTTCGAGCGTCCGGCTGGCGAAAGACAGGCGATGGCCATCGGTGGCGACGACGCGCAGCGTGTCCTTCTCGACCGAGAAGAGGACGCCGTTCAGGTAGTACCGGATGTCCTGGACGGCCATCGCGAACTGCACGAGCCGCAGCGCGTCCTTGAGAGCTTTCTGCGGAAGCTGCAGGCTCTTCGATGCGTCCCGGGCCTCCACCATGCGCGGGAAATCCGCCGCCGCCAGCGTCTGCAGGTTGAAACGGCTCTTTCCCGCCTTCACCGTCATCCGGCTTTCCTTGGCTTCCAGGGAAACCTCGGCGTCGTCCGGCAGGGAGCGAAGGATGTCGTAGAGCTTGCGCGCCCCCACGGTGACCGAACCTTCGGCACCGCCGTCGAGCGCCGCCGTCGAAGTGATTTGCACTTCGAGGTCCGTGGCCAGGAAGTCGACCTTGCCCCCTGCCGCGGAGATCAGCACGTTGGACAGGATGGGCAGGGTATGGCGGCGCTCCACGATCCCGGTCACCTGTTGCAGCGGTCCCAAAAGCTTGTCGTTCGTCGTCTTTATCTTGAGCATATTTTTTCTAATTCAGAATAGTTGATAGCTAATAGGAGGCGGCCCGGAGCGGGAAAAGTCCGAAACACCTTTCACGATCAACGTCTTGACGCGACATCGGGCTGGGGATGAATTCGCTGCCTGCCCGGCTGGACGTGTTGATAACACCAGGCCATGGTCGCGACGCCAATTTCATCCACAGGCTTTTCATATTCCTTACACCCTTCATCCCAGAAGGATCTGCTGAAGCTGGGCGTAGTCGCGCGCGAACTCCTGGTCGGTGTCGCGCAACTCCTGGGTCTTGCGGCACGCGTGGAGCACGGTCGTGTGGTCCCGCCCACCAAACGCTTCGCCGATTTCAGGAAGGCTCTGCTGCGTGAGTTCCTTCGCAAGCGCCATTGCGACCTGGCGTGGACGGGCCACGGAGCGGAAGCGCTTCTTGGAGTACATCTCGGAGACCTTGATCTTGAAGTAGTCGGCGACCGTCTTCTGGATGTTCTCGATGGACACTTGCCGATTCAGGACGGCGAGCAGGTCCTTGAGGGCCTCGCGTGCGGTCGCGACATTCACTGTTGCGTTGTTGAATCGCGCATAAGCGAGTACACGCTTCAAGGCACCTTCCAGCTCACGCACGTTCGAGCGGATGTGCTTGGCGATGAAGAAGGCCACGCTTTCGTCGAGGCGTACGCCGTCGTTCTCCGCTTTCTTCAGCAGGATTGCCACGCGCATCTCGAGCTCGGGGGGCTCGACCGCAACCGTGAGGCCCCATCCGAAACGCGAAATGAGCCGCTCCTCGATGCCGGTCATCTCCTTCGGGAAGCAGTCGCTCGTAATGGCGACCTGCTTGTGGGCTTCGAACAGCGAATTGAACGTATAGAAGAACTCCTCCTGCGATCGCGACTTGCCCACGAAGAACTGGACATCGTCGATCAGGAAGAGGTCGAGTGATCGGTAGTAGCGCTTGAGCGAGTCGAAACTCTTGTGCTGGTAGGCGCGCACCACGTCGGCCACGAATTGCTCGGCATGGATGTAGCGGACCTTGGCCTTCGGGTTGCGCTTGAGGACCTCGATCCCGATGGCTTGCAGCAAATGGGTCTTTCCGAGGCCCGTGCCGCCGTAGATGAAGAGCGGGTTGTAGGCCGTGCCCGGCTTTTCGGCCACCTGGATCGCCGCGGCGCGGGCGATCTGGTTCGCCTTGCCGTTCACGAAATTGGAAAACGTGAATGCCGGGTTCAGCCGGTGCTCGTCCCTGGAGGGCCGATCGTTCGTCGGCGCGACCGGCATCGGTTCGGGCACGACGATTTCCGCTTCAACCGGCTTCTCGTCGAGCATCAGGTTCACGCTGAGCGGGGCGCCGGCGACGCGTTCGACGCGGGACTCGATCTTCGCGAGCAGGTTCGAGCGCACCCAGCGCAGCACGTGATGGTTCGGCGCGAGCAGCACCAGCTGCTCGCCGTTGCGCTCTGCCCGGAGTGGCTTGATCCAGGTGTCGAACTGCTGCGCCGGCAGCTCTTTCTTGAGCTCGGCTGCAAGCGACGGCCAAAGCGAATCCATGACGAGCGGGGGGTTTGCGAGGGAATGAAGCGGGGAGGGAACGATGTGAAATTTTACCCGCATCCGCAGCGGTTATCCACAGCCGCGGTGGATTGGGCGGGTGGCCCTTTGTCGATGAATCCGTTATAATTTCCCGTTTTTTCGCCGCCCTCTCCGGCGGTTTCGAGGACCACCCATGAAACGCACGTTCCAGCCGTCCACCGCACACCGCAAGAAGACCCACGGTTTCCGCGCGCGGATGAAGACGGCGAGCGGCCGCGCCGTGATCAACGCGCGCCGCGCCAAGGGCCGCAAGCGCGTCTCAGTCTGACGCGAGCCATGTTGCGCGGCGTCCGGCCGGAGGGCCTGTCGCGGCGCCATCGCTTCCGCGGCCAGGACAGCTTCCGACCGGTGCTGCGCAGCGCGAAGAAGCATGCCGGCGCGCTTGCAGTCCTGCATCTTCTTCGGGGTTCGACCGCCTCCAGGTTCGGAATTGCAGTGGGGCGGCGATCCGCGAAGCTCGCTGTCGTCCGCAACCGGATTCGCCGGCGCGCGCGGGAGCTCTTCCGCCGCCATCCTCTCAAGCAATCCCGTGTCGACGTGGTCGTGACCCTTACCCATCGATTCGAACCGGCTTTGGTGGACAAGCTCCTCGTGGAGCTCGCCGAGCTTTTCGATCGCGCGAACGCGGCGTCATGATCCGCAGCTTCGTCGTCGCGCTGATCAAGGCTTACCGCTACATGCTGAGCCCCTGGTGGGGCTCGCAATGCCGTTTCGAGCCCACATGTTCCGCCTATGCGCTCGAGGCCGTGGAGCGCCACGGCTGCATGAGAGGCGGGCTTTTCACCTCGCGCCGCCTGCTTTGCTGCCACCCGTGGCACCGCGGTGGATTCGATCCGGTTCCCTGACCCCTTCCCAGATGGATACGCAAAGAATCATCGCCTTCGTCGTGTTCTCCTTCTCCGCCCTGATGCTCTGGGAGGCGTGGCAGAAGCACAGCGCGCCGAAACCCAATCCCGCTCCTACGGCGGCGACAGTCCAGCAGGGCGTACCCCAGGCATCCCCGACACTCGGCACCACGCCGGCAGCCCCGGGCGCGTCGCCGCCGCCGTCCGTACCGCAGGCCGCGACGCCGGCTCCCGTCGGCGAGGCCGTGAACGTCAAGACCGATCTCTTCGACGTCGAGCTCAACACGGCCGGCGGAGACATCCGGCGCGTGACGTTGCTCCAGGTCTTTTCCGCGACGGATCGGACGAAGCCGCTCACGTTGATGGAGCCGCATTCGAAACATTACTTCGTGACGCAAACGGGCCTCGTCGGAGAGGGGCTGCCGATGCATCGATCGATGTACACGGCCGACGCGACGCATTACGCCCTGGAAGCGGGAAAGGACACGGTCGAGGTGCGCCTGAAGGCGCGAGACACGACCGGCGCCGAAGTCACGAAGCGTTTCCGCTTCCATCGCGGCAGCTACCTCATCGACGTCGCGTACGAGATCACCAACCGGGGCGACAAGCCGGTCGCGCCGCAGGCGTACTTCCAGTTCGTGCGCGACGGGAATCCGCCCTCGCAAGACGCCGCGCAGACCAGCGCGTTCGCGGGCGTGACGACGTTCACGGGTCCGGCGGTGTACACCGAGGAATCGAAGTTCGTGAAGGTCGATTTTTCGGACGTCGCGAAGGGCAAGGCGCCCTATCCGAAGCGAGCCAAGGACGGATGGATCGCGATCGTCCAGCACTATTTCGTATCAGCCTGGCTTCCCAAGGAAGGCGTCGAACGGGAATACCAGACCGCGAAAGTAAGCGACACGCTCTACACGGCCAGCGTCGTCATGCCGGTGGGCCAGGTTGCGCCGGGCGCGACGGGAACCGTCGAGATGCCGCTCTACATCGGGCCGCAGGAAACCGAGAAGCTCGAGAAGGTCGCCCCCGGCCTGAACCTCGTCGTTGACTACGGATGGCTGTTTCTCATCGCGGCGCCGCTGTTCTGGCTGCTCAAGTGGATACACGCCTTTGTCGGCAACTGGGGCTGGGCGATCGTGATCCTCACGATCCTCATCAAGCTCGCCTTCTATCCGCTCAATGCCAAGGCAGGGCGTTCGATGGCGCAGATGAAGGTGCTCGGCCCGAAGATGGAGAAGCTGAAGGAGCTTTACGGCGACGATCGCCAGAAGCTCAACCAGGCGATGATGGAGCTCTACCGCACGGAGAAGATCAACCCGCTCGGGGGCTGTCTGCCGATCCTCGTGCAGATCCCGGTCTTCATCGCGCTCTACTGGGTGCTGCTCGCCTCCATCGAGCTGCGCCACGCGCCGTGGATCGGCTGGATCCACGACCTTTCCGCGCCCGATCCCTACTTCATCCTGCCGGTCGTCTATGCAGCGTCCATGTACGTGACGACGAAGCTCAATCCGCAGCCCGCCGATCCGGTGCAGGCGCGCGTGATGCTGATGATGCCGATCATGTTCAGCATCTTCTTCCTCTTCTTCCCCGCGGGCCTGGTGCTCTACTGGGTCGCGCAGAACCTGCTGTCCATCGTGCAGCAGTGGCACATCAACCGCACGCTCGAAGCCGAGGCCAAGGCGAAGGCCCGCCGCTGACGGCGCGGTCGGAGACGATCGCCGCCGTCGCCACCCCGCCGGGACGCGGCGGGATTGGGGTCGTGCGCGTGTCGGGTCCCCGCGCGCAGGAGATTGCGCAGGCGATTGTCGGCCCGATGCCGGCGCCACGCGCCGCAACGCATGCGAGGTTCCTCGGCGGCGACGCCGGCGTCATAGACGAGGGACTCGTGCTCTTCTTTCCGGGCCCGCGCTCCTACACAGGGGAAGACGTGGTGGAGCTGCAGGGCCACGGCGGTCCTGTCGTGATGCTGGAGCTCCTGCGTCGATGCGTTGCGCTGGGTGCCCGAATTGCGGAGCCCGGCGAATTCACGCAGCGCGCGTTCCTGAATGATCGGATCGACTTGGCGCAAGCGGAAAGCGTCGCCGATCTCATCGATGCCGCGAGCGCGGAAGCAGCGCGGAGCGCGGTTCGTTCCCTGGGCGGCGAGTTGTCGCGGCGCGTGCATGCGATCGTCGATCCCTTGATCGAATTGCGGGCGCACGTCGAGGCCTGCATCGATTTTCCCGAGGAGGAGATCGACCCGGCCGACAGGCGATGGCAGGACGAGCGTATCGAGGGTCTCGTCACGCAGATGCAGGATTTGCTCGACGACGCCCGCCAGGGTGCCGTGCTCCGGGAGGGGCTGACGGTGGTGTTGGTCGGGCGACCCAACGTGGGCAAGTCGAGCCTCCTCAATCGCCTTGCCGGCGAGGAGGTCGCGATCGTGACATCGGTGGCTGGAACGACGCGTGATTACGTGCGGGCGACCCTCAGCCTCGAAGGCGTTCCCATCCACCTGATCGACACCGCCGGGTTGCGGGAAACCACGGATGAGGTCGAGCGGGTTGGAATCGACCGTACCTGGCGCGCGATACAGGAGCACGCCGGAGCAGCGCTCTTCATCGAGGACGCGTTCGGCCCCGCCGATGAGGATGCCCAACTTCGCGGGCGATTACCGGCCGCCCTTCCCATCGCACGAGTGGTGAACAAGATCGATCTCGTCGGAAATGAGCCGGGACGCAGGTCCTCGGATTCCCCCGTCGAGATTCACGTGTCGGCGAAGACGGGCTCGGGAATCGACGATCTGCGCGCGTGGCTGCTCGAGATCGCGGGGTGGAAGCCTCGTGGGGAAGGGCTCTTCATTGCCCGGGAGCGGCATCTTCGGGCCATGCGAGGCGCGCTCGACGCACTAGGGAGCGCAAGGCGCGCGCAAGCCATTGAAATTAAAGCTGAAGATCTCCGCCTGGCGCAGGCAACCCTTGGCACCATCACCGGGGAAGTTAGCGCCGACCAACTCTTGGGAGAGATTTTCGGCCGATTTTGTATTGGAAAGTAGATGTTCCACGTGGAACGAGCTTGCTCGGTTCCACGTGGAACAAGGCGGCCGTCAGTCGCTTCCGGTAGAATTCCGGCACGCCCCGCCGAGCCTCGAGCGGGGCGTTTTCATCGACCCCAATGGACTTTCCCAAGCGCTTCGACGTCATCGTTGTCGGCGGCGGTCACGCCGGTACGGAGGCCGCTCTCGCCGCGGCGCGGGTGGGCGCGAAGACGCTCCTGCTGACTCACGCGATCGAGACTCTGGGGCAGATGTCCTGCAATCCTTCCATCGGGGGGATCGGCAAGGGGCATCTGGTGAGAGAAGTCGACGCCCTCGGAGGCGTAATGGCTTTCGCCACCGATGAGGCCGGAATCCAGTTCCGGACCCTGAATGCGAGCAAAGGGCCGGCGGTTCGAGCTACCCGCGCCCAGGCGGATCGCGTCCTCTACCGCGGCGCCATCCGACGGGCGCTCGAAGCTCAACCGAACCTGTGGATCTTCCAACAGGCTGTCGACGACCTGATCGTGAAGGGCGATCGTGTTTGCGGCGCAGTCACGAGCATCGGCGCGCGCTTCGATGCCACAAGCGTCGTCCTCACGGCAGGTACCTTCCTGGGCGGCCTGGTCCATGTCGGGCTCCAGAACTATCGTGCGGGGAGGGCGGGAGATCCTCCCGCACTTTCGTTGGCCGCCCGTCTCCGGGAGCTGTCGCTCCCCGTTGGACGCCTCAAGACGGGCACGCCGCCGCGCATCGACGGAAGGACAATCGACTTCTCGCGCCTCGCAGAGCAGCCCGGAGATCGGCCGGAGCCGGTGTTCTCCTTCCTGGGGCAAAGGGAAATGCACCCGCGGCAACTGAGCTGCTGGATCACTCATACGACGGAGAGGACGCACGACATCATCCGGTCGGGCCTCGACCGATCCCCGATGTTCACGGGCGTCATAGAAGGTGTCGGGCCCCGGTACTGTCCATCGATCGAAGACAAGATCCATCGCTTCGCCGGCAAGTCGTCTCACCAGATCTTCCTCGAGCCCGAGGGCTTGTCGACCCACGAGTTCTATCCGAACGGAATCTCGACGAGCCTGCCGTTCGACGTCCAGCTCGACCTCGTTCATTCAATTCCCGGGCTTGAGCGCGCCCATCTCCTGCGTCCCGGCTACGCGATCGAGTACGACTACTTCGACCCTCGTGGGCTCAAGCCCACGCTGGAAACCAAGTCGATCGCGGGCCTCTTCTTCGCGGGACAGATCAACGGCACCACCGGATACGAGGAAGCCGCCGCGCAGGGGCTCCTGGCCGGGCTGAACGCGGCGCTGGGGGCGCGAGGCGAAGCCGGGTGGTGGCCGAGGCGAGACGAGGCGTATCTGGGAGTCCTTGTCGACGACCTCGTGACGCGTGGAGTCTCGGAACCCTATCGCATGTTCACCAGCCGGGCGGAATACAGGCTCCAGCTTCGCGAGGACAACGCCGACCTGCGCCTGACGGAAACCGGGCGTCGCTTGGGTCTGGTGGACGATCGACGCTGGAGTGCCTTCAGCGCGAAGCGGGATGCGATCGAGGCCGAGAGCCGGCGATGGAAGTCTGTTTGGGCGCATCCCGCGCGGATCGACCCTGAAGACCAAGTTCGGGTTTTGGGCCAATCCCTTGAGCGTGAGCACTCGCTATTTGATCTGCTGCGACGCCCGAACGTTGGATACGCTGCGTTGAGTGCTTGGCTTCCCGCAGGGGCTGCAGTGGATCCCGTCGTGGCGGAGCAGGTGGAAATCGCCGCGAAGTACGCCGGGTACATCGAGCGGCAACGTGACGAGATCGAGCGGGCGCGGCTGCAGGAGGAGCTCTTGCTACCCGCGGACATCGACTACGCGTCCGTCCGTGGACTTTCGAAGGAAGCTCAGCAGAAGCTCTCGCAGCATCGGCCATCGACGGTGGGCCAGGCCTCGAGGATCCAGGGCATAACCCCGGCCGCGATCTCGCTGCTGCTGGTGCATCTCAAGCGGCGCAGCGCCAACCTGGAGAAGAGCGCATGACGCTCGAATCGGCCATCGAGGGCGGCCTTCGGTCAATGGGGCTCGATGCTCCACGCGAGCGATGCGAGAACCTCGCGAACCACCTGCGCCTCGTCGAGAAATGGAACCGGGTGCACAACCTGACGGCCGTCCGGGAGACCGAGCAGATGGTTGTCTTGCACGTGCTCGACAGCCTGTCGGTGCTGCCTCATCTGGCAAATGCGCGAACGGTCCTGGACGTCGGCAGCGGCCCGGGCTTCCCCGGCCTGCCGCTTGCGATCGTTCGGCCTGAGTTGGAAGTGACGCTGGTCGATTCCTCCAGGAAGAAGTGCACGTTCCTCGAGCAGGTGAAGGCCGAGCTACGCCTGGACAACGTCCACGTCGTATGTGAGCGCGTCGAGCAGTGGAGGCCGCCACATCGATTCGATGCGGTCGTATCGCGCGCATTCGCCGAGCTTTCCGACTTCGTCCTGCAGGCGGGGCATCTCGCCGCGCCTGGCGGTCGCCTGCTGGCGATGAAGGGGGTGTATCCCTTCGACGAAATCGCGCGGGTGCCGGCGTCGCACAAGGTTGCCGGAGTGGTCGAGCTCACCGTTCCATCCCTCGATGCCAAGCGGCATCTCGTTTCCCTGGAGGCCGCGTAGTGGCGCGCATCTTTGTCGTCGCAAACCAGAAGGGCGGCGTGGGGAAGACGTCGGTCGCGGTGAACCTGTCTGCAAGCCTCGCGCACTACCAATCACGCGTCCTCCTCGTGGATCTCGATCCGCAGGGAAATGCCACGACCGGAAGCGGCGTCGACAAGGGCGCCTGCGCGAACACGGTCTACGGGGTCGTGCTGGGCGAGTACCCGATCCGCGACGCGGTCGTGAGATGCGAAGGAAACTACGACATCGTCCCCGCCAATCGCGATCTTGCCGGCGCGGAGGTCGAGCTCATCACGCTCGAGCGTCGCGAGTATCGGCTGCGCGAAGCGCTGGCCGAGGTCGCTGCCGACTACGACTTCGTCGTCATCGACTGCCCTCCCGCGCTGAACATGCTCACGGTGAATGGATTCACCGCGGCCGACGCCGTGATCATTCCCATGCAATGCGAGTACTACGCGCTCGAGGGCTTGTCGGACCTCGTCGGGACCCTGCGCAAGGTCAAGCAGAACCTCAATCCGGGAATCGAGATCGAGGCGCTGGTGCGGACGATGTACGACCCGCGCAGCACACTCACGGTCCAGGTGTCCGACGAGCTCAAGCGCCATTACGGCGAGAAGGTCTTCGACACCGTGATTCCCCGCAACGTGCGCATTGCCGAGGCGCCCTCTTTTGGCAAGCCGGTTCTCCTGCACGATCCCGCCTCGAAGGGTGCTTCCGCGCACCTTCAATTCGCGCGCGAGTTGCTCGCGCGCAATGGCATCAAGGTGAAGGAGGCGGCCTGAGATGAGTCGTCACAAGGGGCTGGGCCGCGGATTGGACGCGTTGCTTGGCGGCGGCACGAAGCGTGAGGCCGAGGACGAGCTCTCGCTGGTTGCCATCGGCGCGTTGCGCCCGGGCAAATACCAGCCGCGCACGCGGATGGACGAGACCTCGCTTGCGGAGCTGGCCGAGTCGATCAAGGCACGCGGGTTGATCCAGCCCATCGTGGTCCGGCCCGCGCCGGGCGGCCAATTCGAGATCCTCGCCGGAGAACGTCGGTGGCGCGCGGCGCGAATCGCGGGCATGCAGCAGGTCCCCGCGATCGTGCGCGATGTCCCCGACGAAGCCGCCCTGGGGATTGGCCTCATCGAAAACATCCAGCGCGAGGACCTCAATCCGATCGAGGAAGCCAACGGCCTGAAGCGCCTCATCGAGGAATTCAAGCTCACTCACGAGCAGGTCGCCTCCGCCGTGGGCCGCTCCCGTGTGGGCGTGACCAACCTCCTGCGCCTCCTCGAGCTCGCGCCTGCCGTCCAGGGCCGCGTCCAGGACGGCTCGATCGAGATGGGTCACGCGCGCGCGCTGCTTTCGCTTTCGAAAGCGAAGCAGGTCGAAGTCGCGGAGCGCATCGCTTCCGAGGGCTTGTCAGTGCGCGAGACCGAGAAGCTCGTGCAGGAGACGACGGCTGCTCCGCGCAGCGCGGCGCGAAGCGCAACCGCACTCGACGCGGACGGGCGGCGCCTGCAAGAGCAACTGGCGGAGGCGCTCGGCGCCACCGTCCACCTGAAGCCGCGGCAAAGCGGACGCGGCTCGGTCGTCATCGACTATGCGAGCCTCGAGCAACTCGACGGCCTGGTGAAGCGTTTGACGAAAGGATGATGTTGCAGTGCGGCAAATTTTTGACGCTCGACCCCCTCGGCGGCTATAATTGAACGGTTTCGCTTCGCGCTTCAGGCCCTACCGCACCGTACTGCGCTGGCAGCTCATCGCCACCGCCGTACTCACGTTGGCTGCAACGATCCCCTGGGGGAGTCACGGCGCCGTATCGGCCGCCCTCGGAGGCATGGTCAATGTGGTTTCGGGGACGGCGTATGCCTGGTGGGTCACGCGCAGCGAAGCCCGCACCGCGGGGGATGTGCTGCTCACGATGTTTCAAGGCTGGGCCCTCAAGGTCCTGCTGATCGTGATGCTGCTCGGCGCGGTGCTGTTGCTTTACGGGGACATCGTGCACGCGGCGTTCATCGCGGCGTTCGTGGTCACGGTGGGAGTGTTCGCGGCGGCCGTGGCCGTCCGGGACACCGGGGAAAACAAGCTACACGAGTGACTCGCGCGAAATGGCCGCCCAGTACCAGACTCCCGCCGATTACATCGGCCACCACCTCACGTTCTTCACCAAACCCATCGGCGACGGCGGGTTCTGGACGCTGAACCTCGACACCCTCATCGTCTCGATCGTCACCGGACTCCTCGGCGTCGGATTCTTCTGGTGGGTAGCCAGCAGGTCGACGAGCGGCGTGCCGGGAAAGCTCCAGGGCCTGGTCGAATTCCTCTTCGAGAAGGTGGACGAGAACGTCGCGGGGATCTTCCACGGCGATCGCCACAAGTTCGTGGCTCCGCTCGCGTTCACGGTCTTCATCTGGGTCCTGCTGATGAACTGCATGGACTTCATCCCCGCCGACCTCGGGGCCCTCGGTACGCACCACATCAACGAGCACGGGTTCCGCCTTGTTCCGACGGCCGACGTGAACACCACGTTCGCCCTGGCGCTGTCCGTATGGCTGCTCATGATCGGCTTCGCCATCAAGGTGAAAGGGCTGGGCGGATTCGTCCATGAGCTCTTCTGCGCGCCTTTCGGCTCCAACCCGCTGCTCTGGCCGCTCAACTTCCTCTTCAACATCGTCGAGTACGTGTCGAAGCCGCTTTCGCACTCGCTGCGACTGTTCGGCAACATCTACGCGGGCGAGATCATCTTCCTGCTGCTGTGGCTCATGGCCATGGTCGGCATCGTGGGCGGGTTCTTCGCCATCGTGTTCGCGCTCGGCTGGGCCGTCTTCCACATCCTCATCGTGCTGCTGCAGGCCTACATCTTCATGATGCTGACGATCGTCTACATCCAGATGTCGCACGAGAGCCACTGACCCCGACTTCTACCAACGTAACTTCAGTACACAAGCGAAAGGAAAAAAGATGGACAAGCTCCAGCTGCTGGCGATGGTTCAGGCCTACACCGGCATCGGCATCGGTCTCATGATTGGCCTCGGCGCCCTCGGCGCGTGCGTCGGCGTGGGCATCATGTGCAGCCGCTTCCTCGAGGGCGCCGCGCGCCAGCCCGAGCTCATGAACCAGCTCCAGGCGAAGGTGTTCCTGCTCCTCGGCCTGATCGACGCGTCGTTCATCATCGGCGTCGGCCTCGCGATGTTCTTCGCGTTCGCCAACCCGCTCGCGACGCCGTTCCGCTAAGCCGCCAATTCCCGAGAGGGACGCTTCATGAATCTGAACGCCACGATGATCGCCCAGGCGATCGTCTTCGCCTTGTTGATATGGGTCACGGTCAGCTGGGTCTGGCCGAAGCTGCTGGCCAACATCGAAGCTCGCAACGCGAGGATCGCGGCGGGCCTCGCCGAAGCCGAGCGCGGCCGCGCCTCGCTCGCCGACGCGCAGAAGCAGACCGAGAAGCTCCTCGCCGAAGCGCGCTCGCGCGCCCAGGAGATCGTCGCCGCCGCGGAGAAATCCGCGAGCCAGCGCGTCGAGGACTCCAAGGCGCAGGCGAAGACCGAAGGCGAGCGCATCGTCGCCGCCGCGCATGCGCAGATCCAGCAGGAAGTGCAGTCGGCCAAGCAGCAGCTGCGCGAGCAGGTCGCGAACCTCGCGGTCTCCGGCGCCGAGAAGATCCTGCGGCGCGAGGTCGACGCGAAGGCCCACGCCGACATGCTGAACCAGCTGAAGGCGCAGCTCTAGGCATGGCCGAGATCGCAACCGTCGCACGGCCCTACGCCGAGGCTCTCTTCAAGGCCGCGCTCGAGCGCAACTCGCTCGGTCCGACCGCCGACGGCGTCACGTTCGCTGCGGCGGCCGAGCGTGATCCGCAGATGCGCTCGGCGCTGTCGAACCCGAGGGTCTCCGCGCAGCAGAAGAAGGAGCTCTTCGCGGCGATCGGGGGCGAGCGCATGGGTGCGGAAGTGAAGAACCTGCTCGCCGTGCTCGTCGATACCCACCGCGAGGTGCTCATTGGCTCCATCGCGGAGCAATTCGACGAGCTCAAGCGCGAGCACGAGAAGGTCGTCCGCGCCCGCATCACCAGCGCGCAGCCACTCGACGACGGTCAGCGCGCCGCGATCGTCTCCGCTCTCGAGAAGCGCTACGGCAAGAAAGTCGAAGCCGAGCTGGACGTGGACCCGCAGCTGCTGGGCGGCGCGCGCGTACAGGTCGGCGACCAGGTCATCAACGCCTCGGTGCGTGACGCGCTGGCCCAAATGGCCGCCGCGCTCACCCGCTAGGCACCGCATCACCCAAGGAAAACGCCATGCAGATCAACCCCTCCGAAATCAGCGAACTGATCAAGTCGAAGATCCAGAACCTCCAGGTTGCCGCCGAGAAGCGCAACGAGGGAACCGTGATCTCCGTGACCGACGGCATCTGCCGCGTCCACGGCCTCGCCGACGTGATGCAGGGCGAGATGCTCGAATTCCCGGGCGGCACGCAAGGCCTCGCGCTCAACCTCGAGCGTGACTCCGTCGGCGCCGTGGTGCTGGGCGCGTACGAGCACATCTCCGAAGGCGCGACGGTCAAGTCGACCGGCCGAATCCTCGAAGTACCCGTCGGGCCCGAGCTGATCGGCCGCGTGGTGAACTCGCTCGGGGAGCCGATCGACGGCAAGGGTCCGATCAACGCGAAGCTGAACGAGCCGATCGAGAAGGTGGCGCCGGGCGTGATCGCGCGCAAGTCCGTGTCGCAACCGGTGCAGACGGGGCTGAAGGCCATCGACGCGATGGTCCCGGTCGGCCGCGGCCAGCGCGAGCTGATCATCGGCGACCGCCAGACGGGCAAGACCGCCGTCGCCGTCGATACGATCATCAACCAGAAGGGCAAGGACCTGATCTGCGTCTACGTCGCCGTCGGCCAGAAGGCCTCGACGATCGCCAACGTGGTGCGCAAGCTCGAGGAGTTCGGCGCGATGGCGTACACGATCGTCGTGGCGGCGTCGGCCTCCGATCCCGCGGCGATGCAGTACATCGCGCCGTACTCGGGTTGCACGATGGGCGAGTACTTCCGCGACCGCGGCCAGGACGCCCTCATCATCTACGACGACCTTACCAAGCAGGCGTGGGCGTATCGCCAGATCTCGCTGCTGCTGCGCCGCCCGCCGGGTCGCGAGGCGTATCCCGGCGACGTGTTCTACCTCCACAGCCGCCTGCTCGAACGCGCCGCGCGCGTGAACGAGGAGTACGTCGAGAAGTTCACCAAGGGCGCGGTCAAGGGCAAGACGGGCTCGCTCACGGCGCTCCCGGTCATCGAGACGCAGGCCGGCGACGTGTCGGCGTTCGTTCCGACCAACGTGATCTCGATCACGGACGGCCAGATCTTCCTCGAGACGGACCTCTTCAACGCCGGTATCCGTCCCGCCATCAACGCAGGGATTTCGGTGTCGCGAGTCGGCGGCGCCGCGCAGACGAAGGTCATCAAAAAGCTGGGCGGCGGCGTGCGCCTCGCGCTCGCGCAGTACCGCGAGCTCGCCGCGTTCGCGCAGTTCGCCTCCGACCTCGACGAGGCCACCCGCAAGCAGCTCGAGCGCGGCCGCATGGTGACCGAGCTCATGAAGCAGCCGCAGTACCAGCCCCTCCAGGTCTGGGAAATGGCCCTCACGCTCTTCGCGGTGAACAACGGCTACTTCGACGATGTCCCGGTGGCCAAGGCGCTCGCGGCCGAGCGCGCGATGCGCGACCACGCGAAGACCAAATTCAAGGACCTCGTCGACCGCATCGAATCGAGCAAGGACCTCTCGAAGGAAGACGAGGCCAAGCTCCACGACGCGATCAAGGACTTCAAGAAGAACGCGACGTTCTGATCAACGAAATTGGGTCCCCGCCTACGCGGGGATGACGATATGGCTGGCTCCAAAGAAATCCGGACGAAGATCAAGAGCGTCCAGAACACGCGCAAGATCACCAAGGCCATGGAAATGGTCGCGGCGTCCAAGATGCGCAAGGCGCAGGAACGCATGCGCCATGCCCGCCCGTACGGCGACAAGATCCGCACGATCGCCTCGCACCTCGCGAGCGCGAACACGGAGTACCGCCATCCGTTCCTCGTGAAGCGCGAGGGATCGAAGGACGTGGGCCTCATCGTCGTGACCTCGGACAAGGGCCTTTGCGGCGGCCTCAACACCAACGCGCTGCGCCTCGCGCTCGCCAAGGTGAAGGAGCTGCAGGGCGAGGGCCGCAACGTCCGCATCACCGCGATCGGCAACAAGGGCTTCGGGTTCATGCAGCGCTTCGGCGGCAACATCGTCTCGCACGTCGTCGGCATCGGCGACCAGCCGCACATGGACCGCCTCGTGGGTCCGGTCAAGGTCCAGATCGATTCGTACGGCGCCGGCCAGATCGGAGCGCTCTACATCGTCTATACGCGCTTCATCAACACGATGAAGCAGGAGCCGGTGGTCGAGCAGCTCCTGCCGCTGCCCGCCGAGCGCCTGACGGACGAGCGCGCCGCGCGCAAGAACTGGGACTACCTCTACGAGCCCGAGGCCCGCGTGGTGCTCGACCAGCTGCTCACGCGCTACGTCGAGCAGATCATCTACCAGGCGGTGGCCGAGAACATCGCGAGCGAGATGAGCGCGCGCATGGTGGCCATGAAGGCCGCGAGCGACAACGCCTCGAGCGTGATCGACGATCTCACGCTGGTCTACAACAAGTCCCGCCAGGCCGCGATCACGAAGGAACTTTCGGAAATTGTTGGCGGCGCAGCCGCCGTCTAGACCCTCTCAATTGGATACCTCTATGAATCAAGCGAGCGAAGGCAAGATCGTCCAGTGCATCGGGGCGGTCATCGACATCCAGTTTCCGCGCGAGAAGATGCCGACCATCTACGAGGCGCTGACCCTCGTCGAGGAGTCCGGCTCGTTCGCCGAGAAGGGACTTACCTTCGAAGTGGAGCAGCAGCTCGGTGACGGCGTGGTGCGCACGATCGCGCTCGGGTCCTCCGACGGCCTGCGCCGCGGGATGAAGGTTAAGGCCACGGGCGCCCCGATCTCCGTGCCGGTCGGCCCCGCCACGCTGGGCCGCGTCATGGACGTTCTCGGCCGCCCGATCGACGAGCGGGGTCCGGTCAATGCCCAGGATCGCCGCTCCATCCATGCCGCAGCGCCGAAGTTCGACGAGCTCTCGCCCTCGGTCGAGCTGCTGGAGACCGGCATCAAGGTCGTCGACCTGATCTGCCCGTTCGCCAAGGGCGGCAAGATCGGCCTGTTCGGCGGCGCGGGCGTGGGCAAGACGGTGACCATGCTCGAGCTCATCAACAACATCGCCACGCAGCACTCGGGCCTGTCGGTGTTCGCCGGAGTGGGCGAGCGCACCCGCGAGGGCAACGACTTCTATCACGAGATGTCGGATGCCAAGGTGATCGTGCAGGAAGACCTGTCGAAGTCGAAGGTCGCGATGGTGTTCGGCCAGATGAACGAGCCCCCGGGCAACCGCCTGCGCGTGGCGCTCACCGGCCTCACGATGGCCGAGGCCTTCCGCGACGAGGGTCGCGACATCCTGCTCTTCATCGACAACATCTATCGCTTCACGCTCGCCGGCACCGAAGTGTCCGCGCTGCTGGGACGCATGCCGTCGGCGGTGGGCTACCAGCCCACTCTCGCCGAGGAGATGGGGCGCCTGCAGGAGCGCATCACCTCCACCAAGAAGGGCTCGATCACGTCGATCCAGGCCGTGTACGTGCCCGCGGACGACCTGACCGACCCGTCGCCCGCAACGACGTTCGGCCACCTCGACGCGACGGTCGTGCTCTCGCGCGACATCGCGGCGCTCGGCATCTACCCCTCGGTCGACCCGCTCGACTCCACCTCGCGCCAGGTCGACCCGAACGTGGTCGGCGAGGAGCACTACAACACCACGCGCGCCGTGCAGGCGGTGCTGCAGCGCTACAAGGAGCTGCGCGACATCATCGCGATCCTGGGCATGGACGAGCTCTCGCCCGAGGACAAGCTGGCCGTCGGACGCGCGCGCAAGATCCAGCGCTTCCTGTCCCAGCCGTTCCACGTGGCCGAGGTGTTCACCGGCTCGCCCGGCAAGTACGTGACGCTCAAGGACACGATCAAGGGCTTCAACATGATCGTGAACGGCGAGTGCGACAGCCTCCCCGAGCAGGCCTTCTACATGGTCGGCACGATCGAGGAAGCGTTCGAGAAGGCGAAGACGCTGCAGTAACCATGGCCAAGACCTTCCACGTCGACATCGTCTCGGCCGAGCAGGAGATCTTCTCGGGCGAGGCCACGATGGTCATCGCTCCCGGCGAGGCCGGCGAGCTCGGCATCATGCCCGAGCACATCCCGCTGCTCACGCGCATCAAGCCGGGAACCGTACGCATCCAGGCTGCCGGCGCCGAGGACGAAGTGATCTACGTCTCGGGCGGCATGATGGAGGTGCAGCCCGACCGCGTCACGATCCTTGCCGACACCTCGGTGCGCGCACATGACCTCGACGAGGCCAGGGCGATGGAAGCCGAGCGCCTCGCCAAGGAAGCGCTCGCTAACCGGACCGGCGCGATGGAAGTCGCCAAAGCCCAGGCGGAGCTCGCCGAAGCCTCGGCCCAGATCGCCGCGATCCGCAAGCTGCGCCAGCGCCGCTAGTGCTCCAGGTCGCCGTCCTGGCCGCGGGCCAGGGCAAGCGGATGTACTCGGACCTCCCGAAGGTCCTCCATCCGCTCGCGGGGCGGCCGCTCCTTTCCCATGTACTCGACACCGCGCGGCGGCTCTCGCCCGAGCGACTGTGCGTCGTCATCGGACATGGCGGCGAGCGTGTACGCGAGACGGTCGCCGCACCCGACGTCGCGTTCGCGATCCAGGAGCGCCAGCTGGGCACCGGCCACGCCGTGCGCCAGGCCCTGCCGGAGCTCGCGCCCGGAGGCGTCGTGCTGGTGCTCTACGGCGACGTGCCCCTCATCGCTGAACCGACGCTGCGCGCGCTCATCGAGGCGGCTCGAGGCGGAGAGGCGGTCGCGCTGCTTACCCAGGATCTGGAGAACCCGAGGGGCTACGGCCGGATCGTTCGGGGATCGGACGGGCGCGTCGTGCGGATCGTCGAGGAGAAGGATGCCAGCGCGTCGGAGCGCGCCATTCGTGAAGTGAACACCGGGATCATGGCATTGCCCCGGGCGCGCCTCGAGAATTGGCTCTCCCGGCTCGGCAACGCAAACGCGCAGGGTGAGTACTACCTCACCGACGTGATCGCGGCAGCCGTTGCCGACGGAATGCCCGTCGAAGTCCGTCAGCCGGCGAATGCGAACGAGTGCCTCGGCGTGAACAGCAAAGTCGAGCTCGCAGCTCTCGAGCGGTACTACCAGGTGAGTCGCGCGGCGAAGCTGCTCGAGCAAGGGGTCACGCTGGCCGATCCCGCACGCATCGACGTGCGCGGGGAGCTCGACTGCGGGCGCGACGTGAGCATCGACGTGAACTGCGTCTTCGAGGGCCGCGTGACGCTGGGTGACCGCGTGTCGATCGGCGCGAACTGCGTCATCCGCGACGCGCAGATTGGTGCCGGAACGGAAGTGAAGCCCTTCTCGCACCTCGAGGAGGCGACCATCGGCGCGAACGCCCGCATCGGCCCCTATGCGCGCATCCGCCCGGGCACCGCCCTCTCCGACGACGTGCACATCGGCAACTTCGTCGAGGTGAAGGCGAGCCAGTTCGGCCGCGGCAGCAAGGCCAACCACCTCGCGTACGTGGGCGACTCCACGGTCGGGTCGGACGTCAACATCGGCGCGGGCACGATCACCTGCAACTACGATGGCGCGAACAAGCACCGCACGGTGATCGAGGACAACGTCCACATCGGCTCGGACGTGCAGCTGATCGCGCCGGTCACGGTGGGCGCGGGCGCGACGATCGGTGCCGGCGCCACGATCAGCAAGGACGTGCCCCGCGGGGGCCTCACGCTCACCGAGAAGAAGCAGGTCACGCGCGCCGATTGGCAGCGGCCCCAGAAGAAAAAGAAATAGCGCGCTACCAGCGCGCGGGGGGCTTCTTGTTGATCGTGATGAAGCGGTTCTCGACGGTGATATAGCCGCCGGCGGTGAGGTCGCGGAAGATGCGGCTCACCATGTCGCGCGAAGCGCCGACGCGCTCGGCGATCTCCTGCTGAGTGAGCTTCTCGGGGATGACGAGCTTGCCGTCCTTCTCCACCGACATGTTGAGCAGCAGCCTCGCAACGCGACCGTAGACGTCGAGCAGCGCGAGGTCCTTCACGCTGTTGGTCGCGAGCCGCGCGCGGTCGATGATCTTCGAGATCATGTCGAGCGCGAAATCGGGATTCTTGCGGATCGCCTCCCGGATCGGCTCGCGGGCCACGACCGAAAACGTGCTGGGCTCGAGCGTCATCACGGATGCCGAGCGCGGATTGCCGTCGAGCGCCATCTCGCCGACGTACTCGCCGGGTCCCTGCGTATCCAGGATCATCTCGTGGCCCTCGGTGTCCGAGATGAACACCTTCACCTTGCCCGCGAGCACGACGAAGACGGAATCGCTCGAGTCGCCTTCGGTGATGAAGACGGTGTTCTTCGGATAGGTGCGCACGCGTCCCAGCGAGGCAAGCTGCCGCACGAAGGGGTCGCTGATCGTCTGGAGTTGCGCGGCGCTCGGGGTGTCCCCGGTCACGGTCTTTTCGGGAGCGCAGGTGAGGTGGCGAAGTCTAGCATCCGCGCCATCGCACGTTAAGATGCGGCATGGAAAACCGCGACCCCGGCGGCCGCCAGGCGCTCCGCGCCCTGGCAGTCGCGGCAGTCGCCCTCGCGGGGCTCGCGTTCTCGATCACGCCGTTCTCGCGCCGGCTCGACAACGCATTTCTCGATCTCGGCTGGATTGCGCTGTCGCGCGTGGATACCCGCGCTGCCCCGGACGACATCGTGATCGTGGGCGTCGACGAGGCGAGCGTGCGCGCGATTCCCGAGCCGCCGGGGCTCTGGCATGCGGCGCTTGCGCGAGCGCTCGCGCGAATCGCGGAGGCGCGGCCACGGGCGATCCTCTTCGATCTGCCGCTGCCCGAGCGCTCGTATGACGGCGTGAAGCCCGGCGTCGACCGCGCGCTCTTCGAGGGTCTCGCGACCGCGGTGGAAGCGGCGCCTTTCGTCGCCGCCTTGAACATCGATGCGCGGACGCGCGCGGCGCGCGAGATCCATAAGCCCTACCTCGCCCTCCTCGGCGAATCCCGCCTGGGCCTGGGGCTCATCGCTCGGGATCCCGACGGACGCGCCCGCCGCTATTCGCTCCTCGTGCCGACGGAGGACGGCGGATTCCCCACGACGGTCGGCCGCCTTTGCCGGAGCCTCAAAGCGGGATGCACCGAGGGACTGGTGCATTTCGCCCTCGGAAAGCCCTTCGCCTACGTCCCTCTCAAGAACCTCCTCGACATTCGGGACGAGACGCTGGCGCGGCGCCTGTTTCGCGATCGCATCGTCCTGGTTGGCGACACCCAGGGGTTCACGGGACGCGTCGAAGTCCCGGTGAATCTCGCGGCCTGGGAAGCGGATGGCCCGGATACGCCGGCAATCGTCTTGCAAGCCCAGATCCTCCGAACGGCACTGCTGGGCGCCGCGCCCCGGGAAGCGTCACGGCCGGTGGTCGTCCTCCTGGTCGCCGCAGCGGCTCTCATCGTGCTCATCCGGGATTGGCGGATGGCGGCAATCGCCGCGCTGGCCGCGCTCCTTTTCGGGGCGGCCGCAGAGGTAGCCTCCCTGCGCTCGGGGCTGTTCGTCCCGCCCGGGGCCGTCGTGGCGACTCTTGTGCTTGCCGTGGCGCTGCGCGCCGCCTCGGGGCGGTTGCTGCGG
>JADMIO011721421.1_pt1 | contig 65838 bp, 50 predicted proteins | sample 8958161 | NCBI WGS metagenome assembly JADMIO01 (sample SAMN16585339, study PRJNA669376) | soil metagenome | isolation source: Crop rotation soil | place: USA: Cullars Rotation, Alabama | collected 2011
ACAACTTGTCCACGTGGAATTCTAAGCTTAGGATCCCAATGTGCTGGAAAGTCGCGACCATGCACCGTACGTTGAAAGATATGCCATGGACCTCGTCGAAAACAGCACGAACCAAACAAACGGCCCGCAAAAAATTCAAATCAACCTAAAACAACTGCTGTTGGCGGTAGCGTGCCTGGCCGTTGCGTTCGCAATTCTCGGTCAGTCAATTCATTCGGGTGATTACTCTGATAAGAGGGGGCCGCTTTGGTTTGCTTTCGTGATGACGCACCCACATTTCATTGTGGCGTTGTCAGCCGCAACCGGCGCGTTGTTTGGGAGATTTTGGACCGGGCTTGTTATCGGAGTGGTGATCCCGATCGTTCTAGGGCTGCTATTCTTTGGACTTCTGGTCGCAGTTGGGGGAATCTGCTGAGTGCCGTCGGTGCAACTCTGGCGACTACCTCTCCAAATGAATTAGCTGTTGTTCCACCTAGGTCGGCTGCGCGAAGCCAGCGACGCGAGAGTCAGGTAAGACAAAAGGCGATTTGAGGGGCTTCGGTCGGAGCCAGTTGCACGGCGAGCACGATTTCGCGCGTGTTTTCGGCCGCCACGGTAGGTTGACGCGACGGATCTGCGAGACCTGTTTGAGTTTCTGCATACTGAGCCATGACCAGGGGCAAGATTTCTCCAATCCTCCGCACCCCGCCAAGACGGGCCGGTGCCGATCGAGAGGCGCCATCCAACGCCGTGATCGGACTGCGAACTGCCGCGCGGGGAGCTGCCAGAGTTGCCGACATGTGAAACGTCCTTTCGTTCCTGACTACCAGAGGGCCTGGGCACGTTGCAGATGAATGATAACAATTACTGTACATATGTCAACTACTACTCAGGGCAATCTTGGAAGACGTTTAAACGAATCGCTGGGCAAAGATATGGTTGGATTTTGTTGAGGCATGACCAAAGTCTCACGACTGGGGCTACGGATGACTAGAGTGCTGCTTGACGGGGGCCGGGACGACTCTTAGCATCGGGATTCGTTGATACGCGGTCTTCCGCGATCGGTTTGGAACTACCACTGTACCCCCGATTTTTCGAAGAAAACTGGCACCCATGGGAAGCACCGGCCGCAGTTATCTGGCAGAGTTCTTGGGCACCTTCACCCTGGTTTTTGTGGGCACTGCAGTGGCCACGTTGCAGGGCGTTTCGTACGGCGGAGACGGACAGCCGGCTGGATGGCTGGGAGTCTCGTTCGCCTTTGGTTTCACGCTGATCGTGCTGGCCTGGGCCTTTGGTCCGGTGTCGGGAGGACACTTCAACCCGGCTGTAAGCATCGCAGGCGCCATTGCGGGACGACTCCCGTGGAACAAACTCGCCGGCTACATCATTGCCCAGTGTGTCGGAGCGACGGTCGCCAGTTTCGTGCTGTGGCAACTGCTGCAAGGTGTGAAGTTCGGCGGACCAGAGCATGAGGTTGCTTACGATCTGGCCAAACATGGTCTGGGGGCAAACGGTGGCGCCCCGGGGATTGGCCCTTTCACACTGTTTGGCTTTGAATTGATTATGACGGCGCTATTCATCTACGTCATTTTGACCGTCACTCGCAAAGACGCGCCAGCGGGGCTGGCTCCCTTGCCGATCGGCATCTTCCTGTTTGTGGCACACTTGATTGGCGTGCCATTGGGTGATTCGTCGTTGAACCCGGCTCGCAGTTTGGGTCCGGCATTGATCCAAGGAGGGGACGTACGTTCGGTCAACGTTTTAGGGATCTTCATTGTCGCGCCGATTATCGGCGGGATCCTGGGCTGGGTCATTTACAGCCTGCTACATGACAAAGAAAAGTAATCTTTCGCACTCACCAGACGAAGCCGACTGCAAGTTTGACGATCGGCGATCGGCTGCAAAAATAGAACTAACTTCGTAATCTCTCGCACTGCAATTGGAAAAGACATTGATGATCAATCGCACTTGGTTTGCCGTCATGCTGTTGGGCGGAAGCGTTGCTTCTGCAGGTTTATTGGGATGTGGGCCATCGACTCCGCCGAAGGCAAAGGAAGAGAAGCCACCAGTTGTGGATATGCCTAAGGACGAGCCGGCTAAAACGGAGCCAGCAAAGGAACCGGTGACTGAGCCTGCGAAAGAGCCTGCCAAGGAAGCCGCGAAGCCGGAACCAAAGGAAAGCACAAAGACTGAACCGGCGAAAGAGCCGGCCAAGACCGAACCAGCCAAGGAACCCGCGAAGGAAGCCGCTCCGCCGGTGACCGTGGCGAAGGTGGAAAAGACCGAAGCTCCCAAGAGCAACAAGGTGCTATTGGGTTCGCCCGAGTTGACGGCTGGCATTCCCGGCTCGGGACCTTTGACCATCGAGCAGATCAAGGTCTGGCTGGACGACCCTAAGAATCACGAGGTGTTGGAGATCGAACTGCCGCTGGGCTTGAGCGCCGGCGCCGGACAGATGAAGGGGATCAAAGAGAACCCGATGACCCGCGCCAAAATCGAGTTGGGGCGGCAGTTGTACTTTGATGGTCGGTTGTCGAAGGACGGAACGATCAGTTGTGCCTCGTGCCACAGCCCCGACCATGGCTTTGCGGCCGAGACGCAGTTCGGCGTCGGAGTCGACGGTCAAAAGGGAGGTCGGAATTCGCCCGTAGCCTACAACCGAATTTTGAGCGATAAGCAATTCTGGGATGGTCGCGCCGGTTCATTGGAAGAGCAGGCTCTCGGCCCCATCCAGAATCCCATTGAAATGTCAAACACGCACGAAGCATGCATGGAAAGCCTCACAAAAATCGAGGGCTACAAGCTGCAATTGGAGAAAGTCTTTGGCGCTGCCAATATTGACAATGTGGGCAAGGCGATCGCCACCTTCGAACGCGCCATGGTCTCGGCTCCCACGCAGTTCGATTACTACGAAGTGTGGAAGCCCTTCTCGACCATGGACGAAGAAGATTTGAAGGACGACGAGAAGTTGTACGCGGCTTACAAGAAAGCCAAGGCTGACTACGAAGCGAACAAGATCTCGGACAGCGCTCGTCGCGGTCGCGATTTGTTCTTCAGCGAAAAGGCCAACTGCACGGCCTGCCACGTCGGCGCCAATCTGTCGGACGAACAGTACCACAATCTGGGAGTCGGCATGGCGGTCGAGAAGCCGGACTTGGGTCGGTTCGAAATCAGCAAAGAGACAAAGGATACCGGCGCGTTCAAAACGCCGACGATTCGTAACGTCGAGTTCACCGCTCCTTACATGCACGACGGCAGCCAGAAGACGCTGGAAGAAGTCGTCGAGTGGTATGCCAAGGGAGGCCATCCCAATCCGCATCTCGATCCGAAGGTCAAGAAGCTCGAGCTCTCGGCGCAGGACAAGGCAGACCTGGTGGCTTTCATGAAGGCTTGTTCAAGTCCCTTCCCCAAGGTCGAACGGAAGCGATTGCCGGAGTAATAAGTTCGTGGGCAGCGCGTCGCAAGCGACGCGGCTAACGGGGCTATCAACTAAGATTGCACAGCAAAAAGGATGCGTCATCTTCGATGCGCATCCTTTTTTGCTTTACTGGCATGCCTTGTCGATTTGCCACGAGAGAGATAGGCTCAGCAGGGTCGACGATGGTTACGGCAACTCCTTGCAAAGGAACCGAGCGTGGGAAAACTGGGTCTGGCATTCAAAGTGTTCTTTCGTGTTTTCGGCGATCCTAAGTTTGCCGAACAAGCGGAGTTGTGGTTGAAAGGGGAGACAAAGCCCGCCGTGACCAGTGTGGCGCCCCCGTCCGCGCCGGCGGAACCGAAGCCGGCCAAGAAACCGAGTCGCAGTGAGGCGCTCACGCTGTTGTCGGCTCTGCAGCGCGAAGCGCGGTTTGTCGATTTCATTCAGGAACCGATCGCGGCCTATAGCGATGCACAGATCGGCGCGGCAGTGCGCGACGTGCATCGAGAATGCGGCAAAGTGTTGGGCCGGTTATTTGAGTTGCGGCCTGTCGTGGAGGGAGCAGAAGGGGCTGATGCCGAGGTGCCTACCGGTTTTGATGCGGCGCGGTTCCGATTGACGGGCGCTGTTTCGGGTTCGGCGCCGTATCGGGGCAAGTTATGTCATCATGGTTGGGAAGCGACGAAGTGCGAGTTGCCTGCTTGGACTGGCAGCGAAGAGGCGGCAAAGATCGTCGCGCCCGCCGAAGTGGAAGTGAAGTGAGTAGTGCATTCTATAAGCCACGGAGTGGCGAAACATAGTAGCCCCAGGCGTGAGCTTGGGGACTGACGAAGAAAGGAATTTGTTGTCCGTCAGCCCCAGAGGGGCGAAACAAGTTTGTTGCAGCGATGTTACTAGGATGGATAGATTCGCGAGTGAGTCTAAGATGTGCCGCCCCTCCGGGGCTCACAATCATATGATGATTGCTAAGCACCCCAGGCTCACGCCTGGGGCTAATATATACCGCCGCTACGCGGCTGATATTGCGAGGAACTCGGCTGCAGAGATTGACCGAGCGTTCGAATCGGAGTTTGATTTTCCGGCGTGTGAAGAGTGAGTTGACGCATGGCTGCGAAGTATGTGATTGGTATCGATCTGGGAACGACCAACAGTGTGTTGGCGTATGCGCCGCTGGGAGTCGATGCGCCGCAGGTCGAGATCTTGCCGATCCCGCAACTCGTCGCGCCGGGCACCGTCGAAGCCAGATCGGTGTTGCCGTCGTTTCTCTACTTGGGAACTCCCGAAGATGCGGCAGCGGGAAACTTTGATCTCCCTTGGGAATCGGGACGCGATTTCGTCGTGGGAGAATTGGCGCGACGACAAGCGGCAGAAGTCCCCATGCGCACGGTCGCACTGGCCAAGTCGTGGTTGTGTCACAGTCGGGTCGATCGCCATCAAGGAATCTTGCCGTGGAACGCGCCGGCTGAAGTTCCCAAGATTTCTCCCGTGGCGGCATCGCGCCGCTATCTGCAACATTTGGCCGCGGCTTGGCAGGCGGCTTTTCCTGACTCGCCGATCACTGAGCAACAGGTGGTGCTCACGGTGCCCGCCTCGTTCGATGCCAGCGCTCGCGAGCTGACCCGCGAAGCGGCGTTGTCGGCAGGACTGCCCGACAATCTCGTGCTGCTCGAAGAGCCGCAGGCGGCGCTGTATGCATGGCTGGCTGACATGCAAGATCGCTGGCGACGACAGTTGAAGGTCGGCGACACGTTGTTGGTGTGCGATGTCGGGGGCGGCACGACCGATTTCACCTTGATCGCCGCAGCCGAAGAGAACGGCGAGTTGGTGCTCAGGCGACTGGCAGTCGGCAACCACACGTTGGTCGGCGGTGATAATATGGATCTGGCGCTCGCCCACTTCGCGGCCGGCGCGTTTGGCGAGAAGGGTGTGAAGCTCGATCCCTGGCAGTCGGTGGCGCTGTGGCACTCTTGTCGCGCCGCCAAAGAAACTCTGTTTGCTGCCGATGGTCCACAAAAACATCCGGTCGCCGTGTTGGGGCGAGGGAGTCGGTTAATTGGGGGCACGGTGTCGATTGAGTTAGAACGTCAGGCGGCCGCTGATTTATTGCTGGAAGGTTTCTTTCCGAACTGCGGCGCCACCGATCGACCGAAAAAACGCGGTGCGTCGGGCTTTCGCGAACTGGGTTTACCGTTCGAGTCGGATACCGCCATCACTCGGCATCTGGCAGGATTTCTGGCATCGCAAACGGATGCCAGTGGCCAACCGGCTCGTCCGACACACGTGCTGTTCAACGGCGGTGTGTTCAAAAGTGATTCACTACGCCAACGGCTGCTCGACGTCCTGGGAAGTTGGTATGCGGGCGGAAGTGCTCCGCGCAGCTTGGAAGGAAACCACGATCTCGATCTGGCTGTGGCGCGCGGAGCGGCCTGGTATGCACTAGCGAAACAAGGACGTGGCGTGCGAATTCGCGGCGGCACGGCTCGTTCGTATTATGTCGGCATCGAGACGGCGGGATTAGCAATTCCCGGCGCGGCCCGACCCTTGCGAGCGTTGTGTGTCGTGCCGATGGGAATGGAAGAAGGGACCGAAGCCGACGTGCCAGGAGGCGAAATCGGCCTGGTTGTGGGAGAGCAGGGAGTATTTCGCTTTTTCAGCTCTGCCGTTCGCAAGCAAGACAAACCTGGTGACCTAGTGGCGAGTTGGACCGAAGATGAGCTTTCCGAGACCGACTCGCTCGAAGCGACGTTGCCGGCCGCCCAAGAGACGGCGGATGGTTATGTGCCGGTGAAGTTTCATTCGCGGATCACCGAGTTGGGGCTGTTTGAGTTGTGGTGTGTGAGCACGATTTCCGACGAACGCTGGAAATTGGAATTCAGCGTACGCGAGGATGCCGAGTAGCATGGCCGCTTCGCCTGACGTGATCGACGACACTGCGACGCCCAGTCGATACGTCGTCGGCATCGACCTGGGGACGACCAACTCCGCCGTCGCCTTTGTCGATACGACCGATCCGAACTGGCGCGTGCAGACGTTTGCCGTGCCGCAGTTGGTCGCGCCGGGCATGGTCGAAGCGCGGGAGACTTTGCCGTCGTTTCATTACCAGGCAGGCGAAAGCGAGTTTGCCCCAAACGCGTTGCGACTTCCTTGGAGCGCTGAAGAGCCAAATTTTGTGACCGGTTTTTTCGCGCGCGACCATGGCGAAACAGTACCGGGACGATTGATCAACTCGGCCAAGTCGTGGCTCTGTCATCCGGGAGTCGATCGCACGGCCGATTTGTTGCCGTGGCATGGCGCGCCGGATGTCGATCGACTTTCGCCGGTGGAAGTGAGTGCTCGCTATCTGGCCCATATTCGCGGGGCGTGGAATGCACGTTTCAAACAAGAACCGCTCGAAGCGCAAGATGTGGTGCTCACGCTGCCGGCTTCGTTTGACGAAGTGGCCCGCGAGTTGACCGTCGCGGCGGCGAAACGGGCCGGTCTGCCGCGGGTGGTGTTGATCGAAGAACCGCAGGCGGCGTTTTATGCTTGGATTCACGCTCAGGGAGATGACTGGGAACGCGCCGTGCAGCCGGGGCAGAAGATTCTAGTGTGCGACATTGGGGGCGGCACCTCGGACTTCACGTTAATTCGAGTGCGTCGGCTGCGAGGAGAGAAGCAAGGGGAAGCAAATGCGGACCGCGTGCAGTTTCATCGAGTGGCCGTGGGAGAGCATTTGATCCTGGGAGGCGACAATCTTGATCTCGCGCTGGCGCATCATCTGGAGTCACGACTGTCTGGGCAAACCAAACTTGAGCCGCGCCAATGGAGCGTGTTGGTGCGGAGTTGCCGGCAGGTGAAAGAGACACTGCTCGGCACAAATCCGCCCGAGCGATTGACGGTCAATCTGCCGGGATCTGGTTCGCGCGTGATTGGCGGCGGCTTGCAGATTGAAGTCACGCGCGACGAAGTGCAGCAAGTGCTGGTCGATGGATTTTTGCCACGGGTGACACTGGACGAGAAGCCGATTGCGCGGCGGTCGGGATTCCAGGAATTTGGATTGCCCTATGCGCCCGATGCGGCGATCACGCGCTATCTGGCCGCGTTTTTGACGGCTCACCGACATGTGGCCTTGGATGAAACGGTTACGCAGGAGGCGAACGTCGATCCAGCACGTCCGGACCTGGTGTTGTTCAACGGCGGGCTGTTTGAATCGCCCGTACTGCGCCAGCGGCTGCTTGATGTTTTGGGCTCATGGTTCAATGCGCCAGCGTGGCAACCCGTGGTGCTCGACAACGATCGGCTCGATCTAGCGGTCGCGCGCGGGGCGGCGTATTACGGCATGGTGCGGCGCGGCGTCGGTGTGCGGATTGCCGCGGGATTGGCTCGTTCGTATTACATCGGCGTCGATTTGAATCTGGAAAGCGACGCGAGCTTCAAGCAGGAAACACCAACTACGGACAATGCCGAAGCGGAACACGCGGCTTCGAGTGCGTCGGCACTGTGTCTCTTGCCGGCGGGGGTGGAAGAAGGGCAAGAAATTGAACTGGCGGGGGAGCATAAGTTCAACTTGCGGATCCGCGAGCCGGTGGAATTTCCGCTGTTCGTTTCGAGCACGCGACTGACCGATCCGGCGGGCACGCTCACGGCCGTCGATCCGACACAGATGTCGGCCTTGCCGCCGTTGCGCACGGTGCTGCAAACAAGCAAGAAGGGAGCGGCCGATACGGTGCCGGTCCATCTGCATGCGCGGCTCACCGAGATTGGCACGCTCGATCTGTGGTGCAGCGAAGTTGAATCCGAGCGGAGCTGGCGATTGCAGTTCGACGTGCGTGCTGCGACACAAACGGACAAGAGTGCGCATCTTGGCACGGGAGAATCGCAAGGATTCGTTGACGATGCGGTGCTCGAAGCTTGTCGTGAGCAAATTACCAAGACGTTTGGCAGCACGAGCGGCGAGAAGCCGGAGTCGCTGGTGAAGCGACTGGAAGCGGTGAGTCAGATGTCGCGGCGTGAGTGGCCTTCGTCGATGTTACGCGGCTTTTGGGAGACGCTGATTGAAACGGACGACGGTCGTAAAAGGAGCAGCACGCACGAGGCGCGGTGGTTGTATTTGCTCGGTTTTTCACTGCGGCCCGGTTATGGCATGGCAGTCGATGATTGGCGGGTAGCCCAGACCTGGCGGTTGTTGCAAGGACGCCGCTTTCATCATGATCCGGTCTGTCGTGCAGAATGGTGGATCTTGTGGCGGCGGATTGCCGGCGGTTTGAATTCGGGGCAACAGCGCTCGCTGGTAGAACCCTTTATTTCCACGCTCCGTCCATTGGCGGCAGCGCGGGCCCGCGGCAAGCAGACTCGCAAGATCGATTTTGGCTTTGGCTCGCACGAAACGGCCGAGGTGTGGCGGTTGCTGGGCTCGCTCGAGTTGTTGAATGTGGCCACGAAGGTCGAACTCGGTGATTTGCTCTTGGACCTAGCGCCGCGCGAGAAAGTGGGGGCGATCCGCGACGCCTGCGTCTGGACGTTAGGACGGCTTGGAGCGAGGGTGCCGATGTATGGGCCATTGAATACGGTCGTACCGATCGATGTCGTGTCGCGCTGGACAAAAACGCTAGTGAAGCTCGGCGATGCGAACCTGCTGTTCTCGATTGTCACGATGGCCCGGAAGACCGGCGACCGGTATCGCGACATTCCGGCAGAACTGCGCGACAGTGTCTTAGCCTGGCTTGATCGAACTACAACGCCCGAACACTACGTTGAACTAGTGCGCGACGGCGGACAGTTGGACGAAGCAGAGCAGGGGATCATGTTCGGCGAAAGTTTGCCGCGAGGGTTGCGGTTGGCGTAGTACTCGATTTTCTGATCGTGAACGACGATCGAGGCTCGTCAAGGAAGCATTTTGTGTTGTACTCAAGGTAATCGCACAAATGACAATTGACGAAACCGATCCTCAGAAGCTTCAGTCTCTTTCGCAAGCACTTATTGCATTGCAAGACGACGCATTCTTGGAAGTGCTTCGCCTGGTGTTCTCTAAGCGAATTCCTTATCCAGAAGAGTCGGCCTGGCACAATTCCTGCTACTTCCTCGGCATCGCTTCGAACTTATTGGAAGACGAGTCAGACGGAGAAGGCGGACCTGTGGCGTGGAGCGGATGGAGCATGTCTGCAGCTGCGTACCCCGATTTATCGAAATATGAAAGTTGGCAAGGTCCAGAAGATGGTTTCGCAGAAGGAGGGCAATGCCAGAGCTGCAGTGTTATCGTTCGCGGCATTGTCAAACACGGCATTTGTCCTGTTTGTGGCGACGATGTTTACATGACATAGCACAGCGGCAGTCACAACGTTCAAGTTTTGGAAATGGTCGGATAATTGAGGCCTATCCCTGCTTGACGGTAATTGAACTCACCTGATTCTACTATTGCAAGTTGTAATAGCGCCGCCTCAAAATAGGTCGCGTCTCGCGCGGAGGCTGGACCTGGATTACACGATTCGTCGCACACTGACACACTGGACGAATGCGACCGCCATGCCAATAATCAGCGGCGGCGTTCGGGTCGAAGTCACGATCGCCCATGCACTCCATCGGCTCTGTTGAATCATTCGCTCTGTTGTGAGGCGCTACCGTGGACGAGCATCCGTCACAGCCTGTTCCAACGACACCGGGCACTCCGCAAGCGAGCCCTGAACCGGCGCCCGCAGTTACTCCGCCCGCCAAATCTGCCGCGCCGCCGGCGAATGCGCCGCAGTCGCGCAAGCAAGTCATCCGTTGGTTGGCGGCAGCCGTGGTGCTGGTGGGAGTGGGTTGGTTCGTCACTCCACGAGCGATCGTGTGGTGGAATACCGTTTCCACCGATGACGCCTATGTGGATGGACATGTTACGTTCGTCGCTCCGCGCGTGGCGGGGCAGATCAGCCGAGTGCTGGTGGACGACAACTATCGGGTGAAGAAGGGGGATTTGCTCGTGCAGATCGATCCCGAGCCCTTTCAAGTGCAAGTGGCGATCAAGAAGGCGCTCGTCGAAGTGGCGGAGAGCGATCTGGTGGCGGCCCGCGCTCAAGTGCGCGCGTATGCTGCGCAAGCGCGCGCGGCGCGCTACAATTTGGAACATGCGATTGAGAATGTGCGGAACCTGGTCGCGAATCTGCGATCGGATGTGGCCCAGTTGAACGTGCAGAAAGCGAACCTGAATCTGACCGAGCGCGATTACCAAAGAAACGTATCGCTATATGAAAAGAAGGTGATCACGCAGGCCGAATTCGACATCTTTACCGCGAAACGTGACGAAGCGCGCAGTCGAGTGGAAAGCGCCTCGCAAATTGTGCAACAGACTCGCGCCAATCTGGGACTGGCCATTAATCTGGACGAGCCACTCGAGGTCCCTAAGGACATCGATCAGACGTTCTCGTTGGTGCGACAGGCGATGTACGACATGGAGAAGAGCATCTCCGCGTTCGGTTACATGCCCAAGTCTTGGACAATGACTCCCAAAGAAGTCGTCGAAGAGTTTCTCAAGCTCGATGAAGAAGGCAACCTGGACCGGATCTACGAGAAGCTGATTTCCACCGCCCCTTTGATCAAGCAATCCGAAGCAAAGCTGATGCAAGCCAAACGCGATTTGGATCAGGCAGAGCTGGATTTGCGCTATTGCGACATTGTGAGTGAGATCGATGGCGTGGTGACGCGTCGGAATGTAAATGCCGGCAACTACGTTCAGGTGGGGCAGGGGTTGATGGCCGTGCGTTCCTTGACCGAAATCTGGATCAATGCGAACTTCAAGGAAACTCAGCTGGCCGATCTGCGCATTGGACATCGGGTTCGGCTGGAGTTTGATATCTATGGAACGCGGCATGAATACGAGGGGCGGATCACGGGCTTCACGATGGGCACCGGCCAGACGCTGGCGTTGTTGCCGCCACAGAACGCGACGGGCAACTTTATCAAGATCGTGCAACGGCTGCCGGTGCGCGTGGAATTGACCGATTACGATCCGGAAAAGTTTCCGCTGTTCGTGGGATTGTCGGCAGTCCCTTATGTTTACTATCGCGAACAACCGGAAGGACCCAATGCGGGTCAGGTATTGCAGCCATTGGCCACGCTACCGAATATGCCCGCTGCCATTCCGACCGCCGCCTCGACGTCTGGGGCCGAGTCTCCCGCCGATCGTCCGGCAACCTTATCGAAGTAACGGACGCCACACAGTCACTTACTACGACCAGAAGGGAACTGGTGCATGTCCGAGACCTTGGCAATCGCTCCCAGCGCGGCGAAAGCGGAGATCAATCCTTGGATTGTCGCAGCGGTGGTGGTGATTCCTACCTTCATGGAGGTGCTCGATACGACAATCGCCAATGTGGCGCTGCACTACATTGCCGGCGGATTGAGCGCGGCGGTTACAGATAGTGAATGGGTCATCACGAGTTACCTGGCGGCCAACGCCACGATTCTGCCGATTTCGGGCTGGCTCTCGGCGCGGCTGGGGCGGCGAAATTATTTCATTGGATCGATCGCCGTCTTCACGCTAGCGTCTGGGCTTTGTGGGACTGCCAGCAGCCTCGAAGAACTGATCCTGTTCCGCGTGCTGCAAGGGCTGGCCGGCGGTGGATTGCAACCGTCGAGCCAGGCGATTCTGTTGGATGCGTTCCCGCCCAGCAAGCAGGGCGCGGCGATGACCATGTTCGGCATGGCAGCGCTCATCGCGCCGGTGGTGGGGCCGACCTTGGGCGGTTATCTGACGGTGAATAACAATACCGACTGGCGCTGGATCTTCTTCATCAATATCCCAATTGGCTTGATCGGTTGCGTGGCAGCTTTGTACACGCTGCGCGATCCGGACTATCTCGTCCAACAACGGGCCGAGTTGCGGAAGGAAGGATTGCGACTCGACGGCATTGGGCTGGGAGTCTTGGCTTTGAGTTTGTCAGCTTGGGAGATTCTGCTCAGCAAGGGACAAGAATGGGATTGGTTCGGCGATCCCTTTGGACGAGTGCAAGTGCTGACGTTCTGCTTTGTAGGCGGGCTCATCTTTCTGATCTGGCACGAGCTGCGGATCGCCGAACCGATCGTCAACTTCCGGCCGTTGGCGGAACGAAACTTTGCCGTCTCGACGATCATCGTGTTTTGTGCCTATGCGGTGCTCTATGGAGCCAGCACCACCTTGCCGGGCCTGCTGCAGACGTTGTTCGGCTACGATGCACTGGCGGCAGGAATGGTGATGTCTCCTTCGGGGATCTTTGCCATCATGGCGATTGTGATTGCCGGGGCGGTCTTGCAACGCGGAGTCGACGGACGTTACCTGATCGCACTCGGCCTGGTGCTGATGGCGGTCGGGTGTTACTGGATGTCGATCATGAATCTGGGGATCAGTCCGGGACAAGTCGTCTGGCCGCGCGTGCTGTTGATCGTGGGTTTGTCGACGCTGTTTGCTCCGCTCAATGTGGCCGCCTATATGTACACGCCGTTGCGGCTGCGTGCATCGGCCGTCGGTTTGTTCGCCTTGCTGCGTAACGAAGGGGGGAGTGTGGGGACGTCGCTGGCGCAAACGATGGAAATCCGTCGCGAGCACTTTCATACCAGCCGAATGAACGAATTTCTCGATCCACTCAACCCGGCCTTGAATGAGTATTTCGAACAGACGCAGAAGTATATGCTGCAGTTCACCAGCGATCCCGTGGCGGCGCGAGACATGTCCTTGCAAGTGCTGGCGGATTTGCGTCTCGAGCAGTCGGCATCGCTGGCGTTTTTCGACGACTTTTATTTATTCGCCGTGTTAGCCGTGTGCTTGTTGGCGATGGTGCCGTTGATGAAGCGGTCGGTGGCAGAGAAGGGGGCACATCTAGGGGCGGAGTAGTTTGGCGCGGACTGTCGGTTGACAGATCATGGAGACCAGGTCGCCAGCTGAAATTGGCCATCAACCCGTTTTAGAGATGAACAGCTTTAAAGTGCTTTGGCGTATAGTACCGAAAGTACGATCGTTGGTACTATTGGAGATTGCGTTTCTCGGTCGAGTATCTTTCAGCCTGCGGATGCTGTGTCATGAAATGGTTGGCCGTCGTCAAGTTATCCGTGTTTGTCGTCGTCGGTTTGTTGCAGACGGCGGCTGGATCTGAATTCGTTGTTGCCAATCGGCGCATTCCACAAGCGGTCGTGCAGATTGATACCAGGAACGCGGCAGGGCAGGGATCCGCAATCCTGAATGAGGCCGCTAAATGGTTGATCGAGTCGGTCAAGGATGCCGCTGGCACGGAACTCAAAGTCGCCGAGGGAGCAGTTGGCGACCACGAACCAGCGATTATTCTGGCGCGTGCCGACGCCTGGCCGGACGTGGCTCGTGACGCGGGCTTTCAGTCGCAGGCCTTCGATGCGTACGCGGTGATTGTCCAGCCGAAGCGACTGTTCGTGTTAGGACGGAGTGAAGCGGCTGTTCGCCACGCGGTGGCCGACGTGTTGCACGGCTGGGGATTTCGTTTCTATGCTCCTTCGCCGCGATGGTATATCGTGCCGAGCGTCGAACGGCTAGCGGTCGAACGGACTCGCCTCGACGCGCCGGCGATGTTGACGCGAAAAATCTGGTACGCCTACGGACACGGCAGCGCCGATTTGAAGCCGCTCATTGAGGATCATCACCGTTGGGTCATCGCCAATCGATTGAGCGACATCAACCTTACGCAGTCGGGCCACGCGTACGGCAACATCATTCTGCGCAACGAGAAGGCATTTGCGGAGCATCCGGAATATTACGCGCTAATGTCCGATGGCACGCGCGATGCCAAACGGGCTGTCGCCGCGCGCAAGTTCTGCACGAGCAATCCCGGCTTGTTGGCGTTGGTCGCTGCCGATCGCCTCAAACTGTTGGAGGAACAGCGGCGTGCGAATCCGGCAGCGTACATGGTATCGGTCGATCCTTCGGATGGCGAAGGAACGTGTCACTGCGCGGAGTGCGTCAAGTTAGGTACGACGACCGATCGCGTACTGCATTTGGCGAATTATGTCGCCCGGGCGTTGCGTGAAAAACATCCAGAGGCGTGGGTCGGGCTGTACGCCTACAGCACACATCGCCTGCCCCCGACGATCGCCATCGAGCCGAATGTCTACGTGCAGGTCGCGATGGGATTCAACCGCACGCAGTACACGCTGGCGGAGTTGGTCGAGTTATGGTCGAAGAAGGCTGGTGCGATCGGGCTGCGTGAATACTACGGCGTCGAAGCCTGGGATTGGGGCTTGCCGGGCCGGATGCGCGGAAGCCAGGTCAATTATCATCGCAAATGGATTCCGTATTTTGCGGAGCGCAATGTCAACGCCGTCAACGCCGAAACCAACTCCAATTGGGCAGGGCAGACGCTCGGGCACTACGTGGCCGCACAAATGATGTGGAACCCACGGACCGACGTCGACGCAATCATCGAAGAGTTTTTCCGGCTGAGCTTCGGTGACGCCGCACCGACGGCGCGCAAGCTGTACGCAAAGTTTGACGAGGCGCCGCTGCTGCGTTCGGCGACGCTGTTGCCAATGTTCGACGATCTCGCGGCAGCATGGTCCCAGACGTCCGACAACGCCGTTCGTGCCCGGCTAGTCGACCTAGCGGCTTACCTGGTTTACTGTTCGAAATATCGCGAGTTCGAACTCGCCGAAAGTCGCCAGACGACGCGCAACGACGCATACTACGCTGCACTTCGTCCGCTGATGGAGTACGCCTACCGCATCCGCGGGCGCGACATGGTGCATTACTACGCCCTGGCGCGGCGACTTTGCAACGGCCTACCACTGCAAGATGGCCGTCGCGATTTCTATCTGGCCAATCGTGAAGCCAAGCCGGTTTGGATGACAGGCGACGCGTACGACGATGATCAGATCCTCTCGCTGTTTGAAGCAACCCGGCAACGCCTGCGCGACGACAAGGATCCGACCATCACGTTCTCCCGATTTCTGGATCGTGTTCGGCCGAAGGGGGACGATGCCGGGCCGAGCAGAATTCATTCGACCGAGCAAACGTCGACGGCTCGCTTTAGAAACCGTTTGCACGGTTATCTCCAAACCTCGGCAAAGCAAGAGATCCGTCTTGGCCTTGCCCCCACAGGTCGTCAGGCGACGTTCACTGTTTACCTACGCGGCGACGAGCCGCTCGTTCGGCAGGAGATCAAGCCTCGGCCAAAAGCGGAATCTGACGACGGTGCGTTGGAGGAAATCGTCCTCGAGTTGCCGAAAGCGGGAGAATATCGCGTCGAGATTATCGGCGATTGTTTGCTGCGAGTGCCCAACGAAGTGGCGTTCGTGTTCGAAGCTTCGCCGACGCATCCAGCGTGGATCGATTACAGCGGGCCACATTACTTCTATGTGCCGCGCGGCACGAAGGAGCTGATTGTCGATGCCCAGCCGAAAGTCGGACTCGTGCCGCCGGGAGCCAAGTCGAAAATCGAGGTGAACTCCGCAACACGATCGACGAACGGTCCCTATACCATTGTGCCGGTGCCGTCTGGCGCCGATGGCCGCGTCTGGCATACATCGAGCGACACGCGCGGACAGGTAATGTTCCTGAACGTGCCGCCGTTGTTAAGTTTTCACCGCGGGACGATTCTGGTTCCGCGCGAAGTCGTCGATCCGACAGAAGCGAATTCCACCGCCGCCGATCCGAACGAAGCCAAGTAGTTTGCTCTCCTGCTGCGACGGTGACCGGTGTGCCAGGTTGTGTCTCAGGAAGACTGCAAAATGGCTACGCTCGCCAGAGCGTGGGGGGCGATGGACGCAAAATGCAGCTTAACTCCCCCAAGGTCTGGCCGGCCTTAGCTACAAAAAACGACTTTGCAATCCTCCTGGGTTGTGTCCGGCGCGAAGTGGTTGTTGTATTTCAGTGACGCTCGCGGGAATGCGCGTTATACAGATGAAAGGATTTTGGCAGCAAAGGGGAGGGAGTGTACATGGCGACAGCTCCTGGAATTACGCAATGGATTCCGCTGCCATACGGCTTTTTGAAGGACTTCTTGCGCGACCCGCTCGAGTATCAGCTTAAGGCGCGCGAGCGATTCGGCGATGTGTTCCGATCTCGCATCGGGATGCTTGTCCATTTCCTCTATCACCCGGACCACGTTCGGCGCGTGCTCTATGACAACCAGAAAAACTATCCGCGCGGCTGGCATTATCGGCTGGTACGCAACTTGCTGGGAAACGGGCTGGTTGTGAGCGAAGGCGATCACTGGCGGCGACAACGGCGGCTGGCGCAGCCGGCCTTCCATCGTCAGCGGCTTAGCGGATACGCGCAAATCATGGTCGAGGCCACGTCGGGGATGTTGGCCCGCTGGGAGAATGCCGCAGCAGTAGAAAGGGGCATGGACATCGGCGTTGAGATGTCGCGGCTCACGCTGGCCATCGCCGGTCTGACACTGTTCAGCCGAGATCCCAGCCAGGAGGCAGATGTCGTCGGAAAGACGTTTGGCGTTGTGGCTCGCTATTTTGAGCGGCGGTTCAACCACCCATTTACCTCGCTGCCAGCCTGGGTTCCGACAGCCGGCAATCGACGCATGAAGATCGCCGCTCGAACTTTAAACGGCGTGGTTCTGGCGCTGATTCAAGAGCGGCGGCGCGAGGGTCGGGATTATGGTGATTTGCTGTCCATGCTGATGCAGGCCCGCGACGAGGAGACGGGCGAAGCCATGACGGAGCACCAACTCTGCAGCGAAGCGCTGACGTTCTTGGTAGCGGGGCACGAGACCACGTCGACGGCGCTGACGTGGACCTGGTTTCTGTTAGGTTCCCATGTTTCGATCCGACAACGCGTGCGAGAGGAAGTGGCGAACGTTCTCGGGGACCGGCTACCGGCCATCGAAGATGTTCCGCATCTAATTGCCACGCGCAGGGCCATTGAGGAATCGATGCGTTTGTACCCACCGATCTGGGCGATTGCACGGGAGGCTGCCCACGAAGATGAAATCGGCGGATACCGCATTCCGGCGCGCTCGACGGTCGTCGTGTCTCCGTATGTCACACACCGGCATCCTGCTTTTTGGGAACAGCCGGAGGTATTCGACCCCGACCGCTTTGCTGCGGAGCGCGTAGCGCAACGCCCAAAGGGCGCCTATTTTCCCTTTCTGGGTGGGTCCCATCAGTGCATCGGCAACGAATTCGCGATACTGGAAATGTGCCTGGTTGTGGCGATGATTCTACAGCGATTTGACGTGGAGCTTCTTCCGGGCCAGACGATCTTGCCGAAGGCGGCTTTGACGTTGCGTCCCAGCGCCCCGGTTCTCGTGGCGCTCAAACGCGTCTCGCCGCACCTGGCGAGGCAACCGAACGGAGCGACGTTGCGGTCTAGCGGGGGCAGTTCAACAGTCACTCAACGGGCCGACAACTGAGGTTTAGCACGGGGCGATCTATCTCGGTCGCGTCGACCGAATGAATTCGCGTTGGCCAATGACGGTGGTTAGAATCCACGCGTCATGCGCTTTTTAATGGACGGGAACAGTAATTCGGCAACTCCACCGAGGTACTTTTGACTGTAATACTCGAACCTGCCTCCGGCGACGACATGACGATCAACTGGTGGAACTGGCGCTCCACTGTTGCCATACTTGTTCGCGCCGGCATTCTGCCAACAGGCGAGCGTGAAGAACGGTGCCTGGCGAACGGATGTGGTGGCTTTCTCTCTGCGTCGGAGGCGATGCGCGCTGCCGAACACATCGACGATTTGATTTCTGGGATGGAGCCGAGCCAGCGTGTTGGATGGCGAGGTGACAGACAAACCGATCGACTACGGCAAGTCGGTCTCGGATTGGAATGAAACAGACACCAGGGATAACTACTCAGCCCAGTTCGATGTCTTGAAGACTTTCGCAACATTCTGTCGTCTCTCTGGCGGGTTCGAAGCGATTTAGCGCGTCAACGATACTTTGCAGTTGAAGAGACGCGTCAAGGCCGACGCTGATCTTCGCACCGTTGAATGCCTGCGTTGTTCATGCGATCCGTGAAGAACGTGGGGCGGGCACTTGGCTTTCGCTGTGCGGTGGCACGCTCTTTCGCGGAGCGAAAGGCGACTCTTGGGCAGCGGATCTGAGGTTGTCGGGCCTTGCCTCGGTACGATGCTCAATGTTTCGAGAGAGGAATGAAGCGCGTGCGGATAGATGATCCAAGTTCCCTCGCTCACGCGTCGGGCTTCCATGGTGAGTAGCGAGATAGGCTGGCATGGCAACAAGGTTGACGCCAAGTCATGATTTGTGAATAGGTTGCGACGATCGATGAAATAAGATGACGACAACTACATTTTAATTGAATTTTATATTGACGTTAAAAACGATTGTTCTTAATATGCGGATATGAAGTGAAGCAGAGTGCTTCGCTGGATATGGAACTTAAGAACAAATCACTAAAGGACGTCGCAAGGACGTTTGGCAGGAGACGTAAAGCGGGGCTCGATCGCCCGCGCTTTGGAGGCGGTGGTATGCGCCACGACGAAAAGGAGGAGCACCTCATGAAATTCACGCTGCAATGTTTGCAATCTTTGCATCCTTGGGAAAAATGCGAGGATTTTTGAAGATCGCAAGGATGCAACCGCGCTCGCTAATTGCATCCTTGGAAAGTTGAAAGAAGCACCCCTTGTGGTGCGGCCAAGGATATTCTCGCAGCCAGCGGTACATCTTTTGAGTGAATGCGAAGTACAAGAATGGAGGTATTCGGTTCGTGACGCGTGATGAGGTCCGTTCCGGCAGAAGGGACCTACGAATGTCGAGTTCGTTGTGTGTAATCGCAGGTGATTACATGGACTCTAAATAACGAACACTATTAAGTTATTTAGTAAATACACTTTAAGTTGTTGTAAGACTGAGTACCGTGACAGGGAACAGCCTGTCGGCGGTCAAGGATCATCGTCGGGTGGAATGGAAGCGTCGGTTCCATCTCGCGGAGCGAGATGCCAACTATGGCAAGAGATGAAGCGGCGGAAGTATGAGGAGCATTGAGAATTTGAAAATGATGGTCGCGCGGTAAAAGCATCTTACACATCTTCAGCGCCTTGGAGAATTCACGGAGAATTTGCAAGATGACTCCCCTAAGTGGCGAACTCACGCATCTTGAGCGCCTTGGCCGGATTGGTCATGCGCTGACACTTCGGGTTATGAAGAGATAAGGTCGTCGCTCTTTGGCAATTTGAAATGTGGGTTGAGTTGGGTTTCCAAGCTCGTGGGTGGGACTGTCTGCGCGAAACCGCAAGCGGTGGGTTGCGCGGGACGCGGAGAAAAGAGAACTGCGGGCGTGCGACGAGGTCGGGTGACCTGCGCCGAGCGCAGAGTACATCGGCGAAATCCCCTCGCTGACGCGTCGGGCTCCCAGAGAATTGGGTTGCGGCACGGAAAGTTGACGTGGATGGCAATTCCCACCGCGTTCGATCGGCATGTGGCGAGGTCGTGAGACCTGCGCCGAACGCGATTGGGGCGCCGAGCGAATGCTGCCACGAAAGAGGAGATTATTCGGCGGCGGATTTGCTGCCGTGGGGAGAGCCGCCGATGAGTTGTCCGTTTTGCAGAGGGCGGGCGGCGACGGGGTAGCCGAGTTGATAGAGCTCCTTCTTGAGGGCGCGAAACTCGGCAAAACTGTCGGGGTAGGTCCAAAGGGTGACGGTCGTTTGCTGCGGGCGAAGGTGGGAAAGTTCAGCCCGGAACTGTGACTGTTGGCCTAAGGCTTCTGCGAGAGATTCACCCAGGCGGTGATTCACGGGCAATAGATCGTATCCTTCCAACTGCACGTGGTTGCCCGAGCGAATGAGCGTGTATTGCAGGCGGAACCCGCCGCGCGGACCGACGGTCTCGGTGAAGTCGGATTCGCTCCGCAATCGATAGACCTTTTCCTTGGCGTCGTGGAGGAACATCTCTTGCAGTTCTTCGAGCGGGACGTGGACGACACGACCGCCGCGAAGCTGGAAGTGGGCCTCTTTGCCGTAGACCGTCTGACTGATGGGAGTGGGATAGTTGCGAATCTCGATGGCATTGGGCTTTTTGTTTTTGGCCTCTTCACGGTCACGCTCGAGTCGTTCGAGCCGCGATTGAGCAGCGGCCAGTTCGCGATCGAGATCGAACTTTTCTTTGCCATGCTTGTCGAGGACGTCGCGACGGGCGTTTAACTCGCGCTCGCTGTCGGCCACCATCAAGGCCAGCGCGGCACGTTCCTCGGTTTTGAAGGCGGTCAACTGCTTGACTTGCTCCATCTCGCGATTGAGATCGACGACGGACCGTTCCAATTCTTGCGTGGCAATCTGACGGCTCGACAACTCGCTGACGAGCGCTGGGTCGAGTTCCTTGGGCACTTGCGGCATCTGTTTGACCCGAATGCCGACCACCACTACCAGGATGATCAAAATGCCGACCATGTTGGCAATGAGGTCCAGGAAGGAGTCGCTGCCAAAGCCGGCGTCGGAATCACGGATTTTGCGAGACATGATTCAGGGAAATCTCAAATCACAAAAATCAAAATGACAAACAAATTACAAATTCCAACGACGAAATGCAGTCGCTTCGGCGTCTCTCTAATACGGGGTTGAGGTTGTGGGATAGGGCAAGGGGGAGGCGAGTTGGGGTCGCGGGGCGATGGTCGGACGGGGCGGAGCGATGGGAGTGGTGCGTTGCTTCAAATCGAGCCCGCTGTCGGACAACAGCGATTGCAGTTCGGCGTATCGTTTCTCGCCGCCGGGGTAGACCTGGACGTTGAGCGTCGGTTTCCAATACATGTTGTTGCCGGCCATGCCCCAGGTGTCGATCTGCTCCCACACGCCCGAGACAAGTTCATCTACCGAGTCGGAAGTTCGGCCATCAAGGGGCACGATCTTGCCACGGCCGCCGGGTCGATCGGAAACAATTGTCAGGTGATCTGCATGGCATTCCATCAGAACAGGACGACTGACGGCGACGGCATGTGTCGCGCCGCGAAGTCCCCAATTCTTGCGTCGATGCTTGGTCGTGTTGTCGTCATCGTCGTTGGTGTTGCCCATCGATGATCCTGAAGGAGTTTTTCCTCCGGAAGCTTGGGAGCCGCCTTGAACGGCGCCGTTGCGACGGACGTAGTTGGCTTGTGCGTCGCCGGAAGTTTGCGAGCCAGCAGCGACGCCAGGGTTGCCTTTGCTGCTTGCCGCGCCGGGACGATAGAGACCGGGTTGTACTTTGTCGCTATCGGGAGCGTAGGCGGAGGTGGCAGCGCCGCTTTGGCTGGCGCGATTCTGTCCCCAGTTGCTGGCGCCGGACGGAGTGCCCGCACTAGCAAGTGCGTTGTTCGCGCTGGGATCGCCGCGATAGGTTTGTTGCGAAGCATTGGCGGGACCGTCGCCCTGGCTGTTGCCAAGATTGATACCCATTGGGAGACCATTGGGCGCGTTTCCGGCCATGGTCACGCTGTTAGCGCCGCCACCAGATTGCCCCATCGAGCTGTTGCCGGCGGCACTGCTGCCTGCGGAACCAGAGCCTGCCATGCTGCTTCCTGTTCCTCCGTTGGCACCGGGTGCACCACTGCCTTGTGCTCCATTGGCGCCAGCAGATCCGCCGCCCATCGCACCCGGGGCGCCGCCTGGTCCACCGTTGCCGCCATTGCCACCGGCTAACATGGAGTCGCCGCCTTGGCCAGGAAAAGCGGGCCCCGAGGAGCCGGGACCTCCCGTGCCACCGCTGCCTTGCATGCCGCCGGAGCCGCCGGGCATTCCACCAGACATGCCATTGCCACCTCCGGGTATGCCGCCCACTCCTGTTCCGTAAAGGCTGGTGCCGCCGGGAACTCCATTCGGACTCCCCATCGCGTAAGCGCCACCGGGACCGCCAGCGTTTCCGGGGCTGCCGTAGTTTCCAGTTCCGCCCGGGGAGCCGAAGCCATTTCCGCCCGAACCCGATGTGCTGAAGCCGGCGGCACTAGCATTGGGGCCGCCACCGCCCACACTTGGCCCCAACAAGTTGGTCTGTCCTGCCGCGCCGTAGCGGCCGCCTGGAGCGTAAGCACCGCCAGCAACGTACGGGCTGCCGAGACCATTGGGAGGGCCACCGGCATATGGACCGCCGACGCTGTTGGGAGTGCCTGGTGTGCCGACTCCATTAGGACCGCCTTGATAGGGTGCGCTGTTGCCGGCGGCGGCCGCGTTGGTGATGGCCGCATAGGGATTGACGCTGTAGCGACCGTCGTGGGTGACGTCCGCGACCTGCCCCGAATCAGGATCGTTGGGATCGCCACTGCCACCGGCGCCACGTCGACGCCCGCGCGATCCCATGCCCGGTGGTCCATCGTCGGAGCGGCCTTTGCCTTTGCGGACCCAGTTCTTGTACTCATCGCCCCGGAACGACGGAGCAGCCATGTCTCGATAGAGTCGGGGCGCTTGTTGCACGAGCAAGACTTGTTGCCGGCGCGCCTCGGCGACTGCCAGTTTCAAGCAGGTTTCGAGCCCGGTGTCTTTAGCGGGGAAGTCGAGTTTCCAATCCTGGTCGATCAATTCATAACCGAAATCATCACCCCAAGAGGTCATGGCTTCGCGCGCGACCCAATAAGGGACGATGCCATCGGGACGGACCAACAACAAGGGATAGGGTTCGCCCGTGGAGTTGTCGAGTTGGCGTTTGCGCAGGAAGTATTCGCGAGCCGCTCGCAAACAGGTGGCCAACGGATTGACTGGCGTTCCGGCCAGCATGAAATCTTCTTCGACGAGCTTGATTCCTTCGGGCTGCAAAAAGACTCCGTCAGCGCGACACTCGATGTAAATGGGTCGACGTCGCGTACCGTTTTTGCCGTTGAAGGGAATGATGGCATAGGCTTCGGTTGTGCCCTTGTTGGCAGCCAAAGCGTTTTCGAGTTCGACCTTGGCTTTGACCAGTTTCACGTTCAGTTTGGCAAGTTCAGCCAGTTTTTGTTCGCGCCCCTTCTGATCGACTTGATCGCTTTGCAGAAGTTTTTCGGCAGCGGCGCCGAGTTCGGCAATTTGATCGCGCAGACGACGGGCGTGGTCTTCGATGTGACTGAGCTTCATCCGCTCGTCGGCCAACTGTGCGGCGGTCTTGTCGCGCGACTCGCGCAGTTGCGATGCCATCCACTGCAAGTCTTCCAAGTCGGTCTGGGCTATCTGCTGCAAATCGGACGGTCCGGCGGCGAGCGCGGCAGCTTGTTGCTGTGCCTGGCGCGCGATGACGATCAGCAACAGGATCAACGATCCCATCGTGCAGAGCAGCACCGCGAGGAAGGGAAACAGCGCGACGCTGGCATCAGATTTTGGCGGAGACCGACGTCTCATGCGGCGCGGCCCAGGGACGAGTGGTCTTTCAAGTCGACCTGCATGGGTGCTGCATGAGACAAGCGAGCGTTCAACAAATGAATCGCCCCAGAGAGATTCAGCAGCGTCTCTTCAAAGTGCTGCGCTCCGGCAAGGGCCGAAAGATTGCCATTCAAGGTTTCTTCGAGCCGGGCGATCTGGCCTGTGGCTTCGACCACTTGTCGCAGGACTTCGCCTTGCCGTACGAGTTCGGCCTGCTGAGCGCGGACCGCTTCGCTGGAGTCGGTCAGAGCTTGTTGGACGCGTGCCCAGTTCTGGCGGTTCTTGTCGGCGGCAGACTCTTCGGCCGATGCCAACTGTTCGGCATGGGCTTGCAGACTTTGCACCAGCGCGCCGGCCAGCGCGGATTCAATCTGTTGCGCTCCCTGCGAAGTGATGCGGCTCCAACGTTCGTTGGCAGCGTCGATGGTCGTTTGCCAGACTTCGGCTTGGCGCTGGGCCATACGCTCGGTCGCTTTGACGACGGCTTCGGCCATCCAGCGGACTGCGGCGAGTTGTGGATCGCTGCCACCACCGAGTCTTTCGAAACGCCCCATGAGTTGCAGCGTGGAGATACGATCGACTTCGGACAAGACCTGGGCTTCGAACTTGTCGACAAGGAATTGGCCGAACATCAGGCCCATCGAAAGCCCCAAGGCGATGGCGGTGGTGTCGAACGCGACGCCCAAGCCAGCGGTCACTTCGGGAAGCGATTTTTCCAAGGCTTCAGGAGACAAGCTGGCGATGGCCATCGTGATACCGATAACCGTTCCCAAAAAGCCGAGAATCGGGATGGCCCAAATCAAAATGCGCAACAGCGCGTAGCTCGAATGGGCGCGCGCGGCATCGACTTCGGACAAATACTTCAGTTCTTCGTCCAAGCCGTCGGCCGATTCGTTACGACAGACGCTATCGAGAGCTTCTTGCAAGCGGCGCGGCAGGTACGAGTCGCTGAGATTCTTGGATTCGATGGTGGTGTTCAACTCGTTCAGTACGCCGCGCGCTTCACTCACGGGAAGCGGTTCTGCAGGCATCGGCGCCAGCAGCGGATTGTTCAGGTTGCTCTTCTGATCTCCCAGATCGAAGGCCTTCAGGACGAGGGCCGCAACGCCCACGAAAAACATGATGGTTTCGACGTATTCGACCCAGTGGCCAGCGAAGTAGCGTTTGACGAATTCGCTCTGCCACACACCGGTCTCGATGGGTGCGTAGAAGCCAATCGAGATGAGAAGTCCCCACAGGACCGGAGACCGCACGATAGCCGCGAGAAATTTATTCAGCTTGCTCACTTATCGCATCCTTACTGTAAGACGTATTCCTGCACTGATCGTGTGGGCTTAGATAAACTGCGATAACTACAGACCTTCTACGAGGCGTACTCCGAGGCAGAGTCGGCCTAAAAATCGACCTGATCGTTAAACTTTGTGAAACGAAAAACCTTGAAAATCCGTTAGGTTCGATTTGATGTCGCTTAAACCGATACCTGCGAGGGGTTTTGGTCCCTTGCGCCAGAAAAAACACTGCCTCAATTAGCGAGAAGGGGCATGTGTTGCAATAGCGACTGAGAGGAAGGCAGCACGGACTAAGCAATTGCCTCATGTCTCGTAATCCAAGCTGCGTTTTGGATTGGAGTTTTGCCCCTAAGACAAGGACCGGACGTCCGCTTCTCTTTGCAGCGAAGCCCAATGCAGAATTACCTTGCATGGAATGACCTGCCTCCCCATACTGGGCGGTGCTGGTACGACTCCCTAGCGGTGCGAGAGAAACCACTGATGGTTTCGAGCGCTGTTAAGCTGTCGCGGTCAGTCGATGAAGTTTCAACGTTTCCGTCTGAAGGGGAGGGGTAGCTATGCCCATCGCGGCATCGTGCACGTGCGGAAAATCGTTTCGCGCCAAAGACGAACTGGCAGGCAAGAAAGTTCGCTGTCCTAGTTGCAGTGCTGTCATCGAGATCCCAAAGCCAGCGCCGCCGCCAGCAGCCACGGTGCCAGCCTCTGCCCGGAGTGCCGAAGACGAAGCCCTGGCAGTGCTCAACTCTGAGGCGCCAGTTCGCGAACCGAGGTCGCGACGAATGATAGCGGATCCGACTCTTCCGTCGTTCATCAACAACGGGCCGGCAGAACCGTATGGAGTTGCCCCTCCTCCGCCGACAACCGCTCGCAACTCGCCTCCTCCCTTTGCTGGCGGAGAATCGACGCCTGCGAGTAAGCCCAAGAGACCTGTTCAGAAGCGTCCGGGTCCATACAGCACTTCGGATTCACGCGGCTTCTTTGCCGATGCGAACTGGGGTGGCGCGTTAGCTGGAGTGTTGATGATGGTGGGTGGTGCCGCCTGGCTAGGCTTGGGGTTATTGGCTGATCGAATTTTTTTCTATCCCGTCATTTTGATCATCCTAGGATTCATGGGCGCGGTGAAATGTGTGCTTGGGTTTGAAAGTGACGATTAGCCCAGGCCTCATTGCAAGATGACTTGCCGCCGCATGCCTTTATCGTTGCGTGGAGATGCGCATGTCTCTCGACCTCACCGAGTTGTCTTCCAGGCTTACAGCACTCGATGAGAGAATTGAACAGTTGAAAGCTGCGAACTCGGGCGACCGTAAAGCAAAGCCGATTGAACTGAAACCGCCAACTCGCTTCTGTCCGGCCTGCAACTCGGAAATGGAAACCGGAACGGTATCGGTGCATGGAACGTTTTGGGGATTTCTGCTGGTTGGCTGGTCGTATCAACACGTATGGTTCAAAGGTGCCGGCGACAAGGAGGAAATCGTCGTTCGTTCCGGTCGAGCCAAAATTGGATACCGTTGCCCCGCGTGCGGCTTCACCGGCGTCGCACCCGGGAGAGATTTTCCTGTTCCTGCGCCGGTGGGACATGTGTAAGGGCGCAGGAGTCTACAACGAATCCCCACGAGCATCGTAACGGCAATATCCCAACGAAGGTTCTCTCGTCATGGCTGATGACGAATACTCAAGTCTCTATGGACAGGCGCTCACACGGCGACCCGTCATCGATCTCAGCTCGCAACTCGCCATGGGAGGTCTTTCCGCACAGGTTCGCGAATCGAGTCATTACACGGGCGGTATCTACATTCGCGTTTACGATGGTGAAGACTTCACCTTCGAACGCATCAGCGGCGACGAGTATCTCATCCGTGGGTTTGAGCCAGCGATCGACAAGCTTTTGGAAGTTGCGATGCTGGTATCGTCCCGAATGACGACTCTTCAGATACGCCACAGCATGGAAATTTACACACTGGAGGATACGTTGGCGCACTACCTGCATTATGAATGGCCAGCATGAATCGCCTGCATTACCAATCTTTATCAAGAGCGAGAGCCATTTCGTCTTGATCCCGCCATCATCATGGAAATCGGTTCGAATTTGTTCTGCTAGAGGAAGTGCTAAAGCGTGCTCACCTAACTATCAGCGATTGTATGAACTTGATCAATTTCCAAATCCGCCCCGTCCTAGCGCACGATGAAGCTCCCGAAAGCGAAATGCGCGACGTTCTTGAAATCTTCGTTGACCAACGAAACCTCTTGGATTTGGTCCGCGCAGTTGAACAGCCCTATGCAATCGCTGAAGGTCATCCGGAAATTGCCGGTGCCTACGTGGCGCTGCCCGCCAAGCTCGTCTTGTCAGACATTGGAATTGCACAAATGGAAGCCGAGAAGGTATCGCTTTACGATTGCGAATGTGGTTGCCCGGGCTGTTGGCCTTTGCTCGTCAAGATTTCAGCGAGCGACGACATCATCACGTGGAGCGAGTTCGAACAACCACATCGAGGACCCAATTCACGTTCGTCGTGGTGGCAGTACGATGACTTTGGTCCATTCACTTTTGATCGCAAGCAGTATGAACAAGCACTAAGCGTCGCAAATAGCAAACTGCGTGAAAATCGTGGCGGATGTTTTGGATGAAACTGAGGATCTGATCCAGCCAAGCCAAAGGAAACCTCGATCCGGGGGCGTGTCCTTAACCCTCGATTTCGCTCTGCAAATTCCCCACACTTCTGCTATATTAACGAGAACCTGCGAGGCATGATGACTCGCTCGCCCGAGTTCCTACCTACCGAACGAAAAGACCTGCTATGCAACTCCTCCTGGTCGTTCTGTCGTCGGCCGTCCTGTTGACGATTGCGTATTTCACTTATGGGCCATTGTTGAGCCGGCTGCTGAAACTCGATCCGAAGGTCGTCACGCCCGCAGTCGAGCTACGCGACAATGTCGACTACGAACCGATCGAACCGAAGTTTCTGTTGAGTCAGCACTTCTCGGCCATTGCGGCGGCAGGACCAATCGTCGGGCCGATCTTGGCTGGCGTCTATTTTGGTTGGGTGCCGGCGCTCATCTGGATTCTCGTCGGCTCGATCTTCATCGGCGGCGTCCACGATATGACGGCGCTCACCGCGTCGATCCGTCACAAAGCCCGCTCGATTGCTGATGTGGTCCAAGAGCACATGAGTCGCCTGTCGTACTTGCTGTTCCTGTCGTTCGTGTGGATCGCGCTGGTGTACATCATCGTCGCGTTCACGGACATCACGGCTGGTTCGTTTGTTGACAATCAAGTCATCGGCGAAGGCGAAAATACAACCACGGTGACGGGAGCCGGCATTGCCAGTTCGTCGCTCATGTACCTCGCTTTGCCGATCATCATGGGGCTCGTGCTGCGATACACGAAGTTGTCGCTGAACTGGGCGACGGTTATTTTTCTCCCCTTGGTCGGCATCGCGATCTGGATGGGACAGAAGATTCCGCTCGATCTGGCTGCCATCCTCGATATCACGCCGGCGAAATCCCACAAGGTCTGGGATGTGATCTTGTTGCTTTACTGCCTGGTGGCCGCCGTCGTGCCGATGTGGATGTTGCTACAGCCCCGTGGTCACCTGGGCGGCTACTTCCTCTACATCGCCTTAGGCGGCGGGGCGCTCGGATTGATCATCGGCGGCTTACAAGGGAAAACGATCGAATATCCCGCGTTTATTGGTTGGACCAGCGCGGACGGAAAATCGCTCGTGCCCATTCTGTTTATTACGATTGCCTGCGGCGCCTGCTCAGGGTTCCACTCGTTGATAGCCTCAGGCACGACCAGCAAACAGCTGCAGTGCGAAACTGATGCGCGCCCCATCGGTTATGGAGCCATGCTATTAGAGGCCATGGTGGCGATTGTCTCGCTCTGCTGCGTGATGATCCTGCTGCCGGAAAGCGACGTCTTGAAGAATCCCAAGCCCGACGTGATCTACTCGCGCGGCATCGGTACGTTTCTGAGCACCTTCCGGATCCCCGAACATCTCGGCGTGGCGTTTGCGGTGATGGCCTTCACCACGTTTGTGTACGACACACTTGATGTTTGCACGCGACTAGGCAAGTACATCATTCAAGAACTCACCGGATTGCGAGGCAAATTGGGTGCCTGGCTCGGCACAGGGCTGACGGCCGGCGTGCCTTTGGTGTTCATCCTACGAGAAACGGTCGATGCCCAAGGGAAGACGGTTCCGGTTTGGAAAGTCTTCTGGGCGTTGTTCGGCGCGAGCAATCAATTACTCGCGGCACTGACCTTGTTGGGCGTGACCGTCTGGCTCTGGCGTACGCGGCGTGCCTGGTGGGTGTGGATTGTGACGGGCATTCCAACGGCGTTCATGTACACGATGAGCACTTGGGCGTTGCTGGGCATGACGCTGCCAAAATTCATTGTCGATGGCAAGTTCGAATTGCCCAAAGATCCTGTTCCCTGGATTGGATTGGTGTTGTTCGGTCTGGCTGCAGTAATGCTGGTAGAAGCGATTCGCGTGCTGATGGGATCGGGAACGTCGAAGCCGAATCAGCCCGCGCCGGCCTTGGTGCCGACGCCCGCCGCTGGCGGATGACAAGAGTCGGTGCGTTCACAGAAGGGAGGCTGTGCGATGCGAAGGACAAATCGTCGCGTCCTGTTCGTGCTTCTACTGTGTGCATTGGCAAGCATGTCGGGCGAGACCGTCTTTGGCACGGAAGATCGCGCCGATGGGCCGCAAGTTCTCGAGCCGCCAACCTCACCTTCTCCCGAAACTCCTCCTGTCGGTCTCGAGGGATTCTGTCCCGTAACACTTGTTAGGGAGAAGAAGTGGGTCCAAGGCGATTCCAAGCTGACTGCGATTCACCAGAACCGCACCTATCGATTCGCCGGAACTGATGAACAGGCGATCTTTGTCAAGGATCCAGACAAATTCGCGCCCCTGCTTTCAGGAGATGATCTTGTCTCTTGGGTCGACGGTAAGAAACGGGAAGCCGGAAATCGCGAGCATGGTGTTTTCTACAAGTCGCATATTTTCCTATTTGCCAATGAAGAAAACTTGCAGAAATTCAGTCGGAATCCCACTCGGTACCTTCAAGGTTTAAACGGCGATGGAGAAAAATCGCCGGAAGAAGATACGACAGAAGAATTGGAGTCGAGTGATTCGCCACCGACTTCATTGAAGGTGACGATTACAGTCCGCACCGGTTACAAGCAGATTCTCGCGTCGATGCTTCGGCGCCTCATAGCACGAAAATATCAATCACCGTTCCTGACCGTCGGCTTGTAGTAAGCACAAGTTTCCGGTTCAGAGAGGGCACGTTGTGCAAGCCTAACCGCCGGTTCCTGCGCACCGCGTAGCCGTGCGTTGGTCCATCAGTTAACCGTCTACCGCTTGCCGCGCCAAAAGAACTTGTAAACCTGATAAACAGCGTATCCCACCACCGCGATGATCAGGATGATTGTTTCGCGGCGTTGGATCGGCCGTTTCTTAGCAACGTGATGTGCGATGTGCTGGGCGCCGAGATTCCGAAGCTCCGATTCAGGTTCCTCGGTGTGGCCGATGTCTGATGCCTGGTGAACAGCGTCGCCGAGGTTCTGATGATCGAGCGTTGCGTCGGGAAAGAGAGCTTTGAATTCGCGCGCCGGCACCCACGGACCATCGGGGGTTTCACCGATGAATACATCCGGTGAAAGCCTCGCTGTCTGCGCGCGTTGGATCAATTCAAGTGCAATGAACGGCCCTTCAATGCAGTTCGGCCGTTTGATGTACAGCCCCAAGGTGTCATCCATCCAATGAAGTTCAGAGGGTTAGCGGTTATTGCCAACGATACGCGGCTCCCACGAATGCCTCAAGAGCGGAGACGCCATTCGATGCCTATTTCGGTTCCCCTTGCACACCCGGGCCGCGTGCTGATAATTGCCTGCTGCGTGGTCGATCTTGAAAGTCGTTCTCGACAAAGGATTTCCATTCCATGACGTTATTGGTGGTCGGTTCGGTGGCGTTGGACAGTGTCGAAACTCCCACCGCCCGGCGCGACGATGTGCTGGGGGGCTCGGCCGTCTTTTTCTCGTACGCGGCCAGCTATTTCACCGACGTGCGGTTGGTTGGCGTGGTCGGCGAAGACTGGCCTGCCGAGCACACGCGGCTATTGCAATCGCGAAAGATCGACACTGCCGGCTTGAAAATCGTCCCAGGCGGCAAGACGTTTCGTTGGCGCGGCAAATACTTGCCCAATATGAACGACCGCGAAACACTGGAAGTCCATCTCAATGTCTTTGGTGATTTTGACCCCAACCTGCCGGAAGCTTATCGCAAGTGCCAGTTTTTGTTTTTAGCCAATGGCTCGCCGGTGCTGCAGATGCGCGTGCTGGATCAGGTGCCGGGCGCGGTGCTGAAAGTGGCCGACACGATGGATCTCTGGATCAACGTGCAGCGCGAAGATCTGATGAAGTTGCTGAAGCGCATCGATGGTCTGGTAATGAACGATCATGAGGCCAAGCTGCTGACGCAAGAAGAAAACCTGGTGGTCGCCGGCCATAAAGTGCGTGAACTCGGGCCGAAGTTCGTGATCATCAAGAAAGGCGAACATGGCGCGATGTTCTTCAGCAAAAGCGAGACCTACGTCCTGCCCGCCTTTCCGACGCCGCGGGTGATCGATCCTACCGGAGCCGGCGACAGTTTCGCCGGCGGCATGATGGGTTACCTCGCCCAGCGAGGCGACTTCGAGCCGAAGACGCTGAAAGAGGCGATGGCCTACGGGATTCTTGTGGCCAGCTTCAATGTCGAAGATTTCAGTCTCGAACGGCTCAAGCAAATTGACCGAACGGATCTCGACCGGCGGATGGCAGAATATAAAACGATGTTGAGCTTTTAGGGGTTGGACGATTCATGCAGCAAACGTTACGCACCTTTGTCGCCGTCGAGATTTCTGCGGACATCCGCGCTTCGACGCAGAAGTTGATCGGCGAATTGAGTGGTACCAGCGCCAACGTCAAATGGGTCGAACCCTATAACCTGCATTGGACGCTTTCGTTCTTAGGCAACGTGCCGGTGTTGGAATTGCCTCGCGTCTGCCAGGTTTTGGAAGAAGCGACTGCTGAGCTTCCCAGTTTCGAACTCGAAGCACGGGGCGCTGGTGCGTTTCCCGATCCGGCTCGACCACGGACTGTTTGGATCGGCGCTGGCGAAGGACTCGAACCGATGATCATCCTGCACGATTGCATCGAAGAGCGGTTGAGCGAACTCGGATTTCGTAGCGAGCACCGTCGCTTTCGTCCACACGTCACGTTGGGGCGAGTTCGGGGTGACGTGCCGGGTAATCGAGAACTGGGCAGGCAAATCGCTGCTTTTCGTGATTTCGAAGCGGGTAGGATGCTCGTCGACGAGGTGGTGCTATTTTCCAGCGAGACCGATCGTTCTGGACCGCGCTATGAAGCGGTCGGACACGCTTCGCTCAAGGGCTGATTTCGCTGCGCATGCCAGATCAACAATCGAAGCGTTGGCACTCCGAGACGGTAACTGTTTGGTAGGCCAAGGCCCATTTGCTAGAATTGCCGGCGCAGCATTAACTCTTTCCTAAGACTCACGGAGGTTGCCAGCAGCACAGGTCCGTTTCCACAGGGACGGATTTTTCCCCGAATTGCTCTTGAATGCGATGGTGTACGTCGATACAGTATTCATGTGTTCACTGTTTCTGCGTGAGGCCGGGACAATGGGGTCCAGGCAAAGGAACACCAACCGTTCTTTTTGAGCAAGGAATGTGTCCATGGTAACTGCCACTAAATCGAATCATCGCATGCCTAAAAAAGAAGCCGCCCCCCGTACTGCTAAAGGATCTACCAGCAAGGGGTTAGACGCGGCCAAGCACATGGTGGATGACAATCCGGCCCTGAAGAACACTCTCGCCCAGATTGAAAAGCAGTTTGGCGAGGGAGCCATCATGCCCTTGGGTAGCGAACACCCGATGGCTTTGGAAGGCATTTCTACCGGCAGTCTTTCCGTCGACATTGCTTTGGGCGGTTTGGGCATTCCTAAGGGTAGAATAGTAGAGGTGTTCGGACCCGAATCTAGCGGCAAAACGACCTTGGCCTTGCATGTTGTGGCACAGGCGCAAAAGAAGGGGGGCATTGCTGCTTTTATCGATGCTGAACACGCTCTCGATCCGAGCTGGGCCAAGAAGCTTGGCGTCGAGTTGGAAACCCTGCTGGTGAGCCAACCAAGCAGCGGTGAAGAAGCAATGCACATTACCGAAATGCTGATCAAGTCGAACGCGGTCGATGTGATCGTCGTCGACTCGGTGGCTGCCTTGGTGCCTCAAAAGGAACTAGATGGGGAAATGGGAGATTCCCATGTCGGTCTCCAGGCCCGATTGATGAGCCAGGCGATGCGAAAGCTGACGGGTGCGATTGCCAAGAGCAAGACTTCGGTGATTTTTATCAATCAGATTCGAGAAAAGATTGGGGTCATGTTTGGCAGCCCCGAAACGACCCCCGGTGGCCGTGCGTTAAAGTTTTACAGCTCTTGCCGAGTTGATGTCCGCCGCATTGGCCAGCTCAAAGAGGGCGAAGAAGTGGTGGGGCAGCGGGTCCGCGTTAAAGTAGTGAAAAACAAGGTAGCGCCTCCTTTCCGCGTTGCCGAGTTTGATATGATGCATGCTAATGGAATCAGCTACGAGGGAGACGTTTTGGATCTGGCCATGGCCCAGAAACTGATCGTTCGCTCGGGCGCTTGGTTCCGTTACGGTGATATGCAGCTCGGTCAGGGAAGAGAGAAGACTCGCACCTATCTGATCGAGAACCCGGCGCTGGTGGAAGAGTTGAAGAACAAGATCATGGCTGCCGGCGCCGATTTGGCTGTTGCCAAGACGCCGGGCGACGATAGTGAGGATTCGTCAGACGATTCTGAAGAATGACGCGAGAGTCCGTCTCTGCCGCACTCAGCTTGATGCCAGGCTAGTGCGGCAGCTGTTGTGCTCTCGCCTTCCTTGATTGTTATGCGAGAGCACATCGAAATGATTGGGATTCAACGATGGAGAGGCAGACTGGCCGGTGCGCGTCGGATTGTAGCGACCGCCGGTTGGTGTGGATTGATCCTGCAGTTGACGCTCTGTTGCGATCGATTGAACGGCCAGGAAGTGACAGGCTTGCAGGCGGCCGTCATTCTCGAACAAGCAATGACCGAGTCGATTGCTCGTTGCGAGAAATCGGTTGTGAGCATCGCGCGGGTGGCAAAGTTGCCGGCCGACCTTTTCTCGGGCAGAGATGTCCGCCCCGAAAATCGTGTCGGCTTTTTTGATCAATTCGGTCAGCGGCAGATTCCCGAAAAACCTGAAGTTACCAGTCCCGATTTCGTTCCCAACGAATTCGGGACTGGAATCATCGTTGATCGTAGCGGTTTGATCCTGACGAACTACCATCTGTTGGACGTCGACAGCGACCATTACGTCACGACGGTTGACCGCAAGGTTTTCAGAACCGAGATCAAGGCGGCCGATCCGCGTAGCGACCTGGCGGTGTTGCAAGTAAAAGATCGATTTTCTGCTACCGACTTCGTACCAATGCCGATGGGCAATTCGAAGTCTCTCAAGAAAGGGCATATTGTGCTGGCACTTGGCAATCCGTATGCCATTGCGCGTGATGGACAAGTCAGTTGCAGTTGGGGCATTGTTTCCAATCTGGCTCGCAAGGTGGCGAATCCGACCCAAGACAATCCAAGCGCGGCGCGGGACCCGGTCATTCATGAATTGGGGACTTTGATTCAAACCGACGCCAAACTGAATTTGGGCACTAGCGGTGGGGCACTAGTGAATCTGAAGGGAGAGATGGTCGGATTGACCACCGCGCTTTCGGCCATCACCGGTTACGACCAGGCCGCAGGTTATGCCATCCCCGCCGACGACACATTCCATCGAATCGTGGCAACGCTGAAGCAAGGGCGAGAGGTCGAATACGGATTTCTCGGCATTCTTCCCAAGAACCTCGATCCGCAAGAAGTTCTTGACGGAAAGCATGGCGCCAGGATTCTCGGTGCTGGCAAACTCGGCACCCCCGCGAACAATGCTGGACTCAGGGACAACGACGTCATCACGCACGTCGGCGACGATCCCATCTACAATGCCGAGGGCTTGCGGTTGATGGTCGGTCGTTTGCCTCCAGCCGCTCAGGTCAAGTTGACGATCGAACGCGGAGGGCGAATTCACACGGCCATCGCCTCGTTAGACAAGTACCCATGGCATGGTAAGCGACAGCGAATCGTCACTGTCTTTCCACCGGAGTGGCGCGGGATGCAGGTCGACTATGTGTCGGCGGTCATGGCCACCAATCGCCTCGATTATCCGAATGGACCTTGCGTCGCGGTGTTGAGCGTGAAACCAGACAGCCCAAGCGCTAAAGCCGGGCTGCTGGCGGGCGTGCTCATTACCCACGTCAACGACACTGTGGTTTCCAATCCGGAAGAGTTTCGCAACGAAGTCAGCCGAAGAACCGGCGAAGTGAAATTGACTCTGGCTGACTCTGTGGTCCACGTGAAGCCCGACGGCTCAGATAAGAAAGAGCCGGAAAAGAAGGGATCAGAGTTCAAGAGCCGATAAAAGCACTGCGCGCTTCATCCGCAAATTGCCGGAAACCCCGACCGCCGTACATATTTGGTCTGACATCGGCGGCGTCCAATCCGTCTTGGGCAAGCATTTCGACATTTCTCCACCTCGTGCGACGGTCTTTTGTCGCGAACCCGGCGGACCATTTCTGCTGTCATTCACTCAGGCAGGAGTGTGGACGGTTCGTCCCTTTTTGTAGATCAAGTTTCCGCCCTAAGGTCGCGTGTTTTGTTCAATCTGGCAGGTTGGTGAAACCGTCAGGCTAAAGCCAAACCTACGTGTGCCTCGACGTGTCCGCCTAGTCGGTTTAGGCCTAAGCCGGTATCATCAGCGGTTCCATGTTCCCCGATCTTTTTTGACGGCTATCGAAACGATGAAAACGGACGATCTTCGCGAAAGTTACCTGGCCTTCTTCGAGACCAAAGGGTGTGTCCGCCGCCCCAGCGACGTCTTGGTGCCCACCTGGGACCCCTCGGTCTTGTTTACTCCAGCAGGAATGAACCAGTTCAAAGACCACTTCCTGGGGAAGTGCAAACTTGAGTTCACACGCGCCACGACTTGCCAGAAATGCCTGCGAACCGGCGATATCGACAACGTGGGGCGCACCGCCTATCACCACACGTTTTTCGAAATGTTGGGCAATTTCAGTTTCGGCGACTATTTCAAACGCGAAGCCATCAACTGGGCCTGGGAATACTTGACGAGCAAGAAATGGCTTGGCCTCGATCCCGGTCGGTTGAGCGTCACCGTCTACCAGGACGACGACGAGGCCGCCGGCATCTGGGCGAAGGACATCGGTCTCCCGCCGGAAAAGATCACTCGTTGCGGCGAAGATGAAAACTTCTGGCCTGCGAACGCTCCCAGCCAAGGTCCCGACGGCGTGTGCGGACCGTGCAGCGAGATTTACTTTCAGCCCCAGCAAGGCAAAGCTGTCGAAATCTGGAACCTGGTCTTCACGCAGTTCAACCGCGTGGGCGATCCGCCGAACAATCTGCGGCCGCTCCCCAGCAAAAACATCGACACTGGCATGGGACTGGAACGCACCGCCGCCGTCTTGCAGGGCGTCGACACCAACTATCACATCGATATCCTGAAACCGATCGTGCTGGCCGCCGCCGAAGTCTGCGGCGTGAAGTATGATCCGGCCAGCGACAATGGCCGCCGACTGCGGCGCATTACCGACCACGTTCGTGCCTGCTCGTTCGCCATTCACGAAAATGTCTACCCTGGTCCCAATAAGGAGAAGTATGTCATCAAGCGTCTGCTGCGCCGCGCAGTGCTCGATGGCCGGCAAATGGGACTCAGCGAACCGTTCTTGTACAAGCTGGTTCCGACAGTTGCCGAGTGCATGAAGAAGCCTTATCCCGATTTGCAAGAAACCGTCGAGCGCGTCGCCCAAGTGATCGAACAGGAAGAAGGACACTTCTTCGGCACGATCGACGCCGGCCTCGAACACATCGAGCGGATCTTCAGTTCGATGCGCGGCAACAATCGCATCATGGTACAAGGCAAAGATGCCTTCGACATGTACACGACGCACGGTTTCCCGCCCGAGTTGTTCGAGACCCTCGCTGCCGAGCACAACTTCACCTTCGATTGGGACGGTTACCGCGAAGAGATGAAGAAGCACGGCGTGATCTCGGGATCGGATAAAAAGGGCGAACTCTTCAAAACGTCGCCCCTCGATCCGCTCAAGAAGGTGATGCACGGCACCGAGTTCCTTGGCTACCAAACGACCGAGGCCGCCGCGAAAGTCGTGGGCATCATCGCCCAGGAAAAGCTGTGCGACCAGGTCGATGAGATCGGTCACGCCCAGCCCATCGTAGTGGTTCTCGATCGTACGCCGTTCTATGGCGAAAGCGGTGGCCAGGTCGGCGACTCGGGAGAAATCGCAGGCGAAGGCGTTCTCTTCGAGGTCATCGACACGCAAAAGGATGGCGGCTTCACGCTCCATAAGGGCCATCTGCGGCAAGGCGTGCTGAAGCAAGGAGCCTCGGTCACCGCTCGGGTGAATACAGCCCGCCGTCAGGGCATCCGTCGCGCGCATTCGGCAACGCACATTTTGCACCACGCGCTGCGCAAGCATCTGGGCGGTCATGCCCAGCAACAAGGTTCGAAGGTGGACGAAGACTGGCTGCGGTTCGACTTCACTCATCCGAGTTCCGTTTCGCGCGAAGAGTTGGCCACGATAGAGGCCGAGGTTAATTCGCACTGCCTCGAGGGTGACGCGATCTCGTGGACGACCATGCCCATTGCCGAAGCTCGCAAGACGGGTGCAATGATGCTGTTCGGCGAGAAATATCCCGACGTCGTGCGTGTGGTTTCGATGGGAGAGTTCAGCAAAGAATTGTGCGGCGGCACACATCTCGACAACACGGGACAAGTCGGACTGTTCAAGATCATCGGCGAAGAAAGCGTCGCAGCCGGCACGCGGCGCATTACGGCTCTCACCGGAATGGGCGCGATCGAACGCGTGCGGCGGAACGAGTCGGCCTTGAACGAAACGGCTGCCGCGCTCAAAGCTCCTGCAACGGAAGTTCCCAATCGCGTCGCGGCCCTGATGAAGGAAGTCCGCGAACTGAAACGGCAAGCGGCCACGGCAGGTCCCAAATCTTCGGACGTTTCCGCCGACGAATTGTTGTCGGGAGCACTCGCACTGGGAGATGCCAAGGTCATCGTGGCGGAAATTCCTAATGGCACTCCCGATTCGATGCGACAACTGATCGACCAGATGCGTCGCAAGGCCGGCACTGTGGCCGCGCTCTTGGCTAGCCGCGCCGAAGGGAAGGTAACGTTGGTCGCCGGAGTCAGTCGCGACCTGGAGCAGAAACTGGTGCATGCCGGTCAATGGGTCGGCGCCGTCGCGCAGGTGGTCGGCGGCAAAGGAGGCGGTCGTCCCGACATGGCTCAGGCTGGCGGCAAAGATCCCGAAAAGCTCCCCGCCGCGCTCGAGACCGCGAAGCAAAAGATTCGCAGTTTGTTGGGCGGATGATGTCGGATCAAAGTCGTGCATGTTTTTACTCTTTGGCGATCCGGCGCTTGCCGCAGGTATTGTTCAGCCATCCATGCGCTCTCGTTCGAGCGACTGACCTGCACGCGAGTTGAGGCCACTCCCCCCGGGACGATATCTTGAGCATTTGCGGACCATTTCGGTATACTTTCACTTCCAAAGGTCGCTGCCAATTGAACACGCCATTGGCAATCGGCCGGGGCTTAGGAGGGGGACGATCGAATAGGAGGAACGTTTATGGCAACGGCGACGGAGAGTTGCGGGGTCGATCAAATTGGTGAATCGGCCGGTACAGTGTGGCGGGTTCTCGACGCCAAAGGTTCGCTATCGACGGCGAAACTCGTCAAGGAATCGGGCATTTCCAAAGACCAGGTGTTATTGGCCTTGGGTTGGCTGGCTCGCGAAGACAAGATCTGCATCGATTCGGATCGCAGTCGCACGGTGTCGCTAAAGCCTGAGGCCACCAAGTCGTAGTCTGGTCGGCATAATTCGGCAGTCCTTTTCAAAACGATTTGAAGAAGATCGCTGTCGCGATGGCAGTAACCGCCATGACCGAGGCAATGGTCGTCTTGGCGAGCGTGCCAAAGAGCCTGCCCCAAAAAGCCCCTTGTCCCACCTCCAGCGCTTGAGCCAGGTCGCGGCCTTTCCACTTTTCTCCCAGCATCGCTCCCACCAGCGCTCCGAGGGCGGCGAACAAGATTGCGGCCACGACCGATCCGATCACCGGGATGGGCAATCCTACCAAACCGCCAACGATCGCTCCGACCATCGAGCCGAAAATTGCCAGGACCGCGCCGCGTCGACTACCGCCGGCGCGCTTCGCTCCCATCGCGCCGGCAGCAAATTCAATGATTTCACCCACGATCGCCAGCCCCACGAGGATTAATACCGTGAGCCAACTCATGCCAATGCCAGACACGTCATCCGCCGGCGCCAGCCATGCGAACAATGCGGTTGAAATCACAATCACCCAATTCCCCGGCAAACTAAACAGAGTCAGAATCCAACCTGCGATCACGAGCACGATCAGAAGTATGAGCCAAACGTAAATCATCGCATGAAGAGGGAAGAAGTGTCGTGTAGTCTCAAATCACCAATGAACAGCCAATTCCAAGAGACGAGTTCTAGAAGAGCATTGGAACAGATGGTCGCGAAGATTTCGATGCTAGTTGCTTCGCGTCTTTTGCGAATATCTGTTTAATGCCTGGTGGATACGTGATCTGAAGTGTCGTGAATTCAATCACCCAATGTCACACTGCGTCTAGTAATTCGTTCGATCTTGCTGCATCTTGACGAATCGAGCAAGATTCTTTTTCCAGAATTACGTTTGCGGCGGAAGACGTTTTGCGATTTTGCCTAACCAACCCAGGCGATAGAAAAAATAAAGCATCATCGCGCCGACCGCGGTCATCAACGCTAAGGCGAACGGATAACCCCAATACCAATTCAATTCTGGCATATTCCAGGGAGATGCCTGGGGATTGAAATTCATCCCATAAATCCCCGCGATGAAGCTCAACGGCATGAATACCGTGGCGATGATCGTCAGGATCTTCATCACTTCGTTCAAACGGTTACTCATGGCTGACAGATACAAATCCGTCAGGTCCGCGCACAGTTCGCGGTACGTTTCCACAAGGTCGACAATTTGCACGGTGTGGTCATAACAGTCGCGCAGATAAATTGCGGTTTCGGCATCAATCAAAGCCGAATGTGAGCGGGCCAGCGTGTTGATTTCATCGCGCAACGGCCAGATCGCTCGTCGCAGCGTGCGCAGATCGCGCTTGAGCGCATGAATGCGCGAGATGGCTCTCTCATCAGGCCGGGCAAACACTTCGTCTTCCAATTCATCCAACCGATCGCCGTATTCTTCCAAGATAGGAAAGAACGCGTCGACCACCGAATCCAGGATCGAATAGGCCAAGTAACCCGGACCCGACTTGCGAATCCGTCCTTTGGCGCCGCGGAGCCACTGCCGGACGCAATCGAAACAATCGCCGGGATCCTCAAGGAACGTGACAACAAAATTCGGCCCCAGGAACAAGCTCACCTGTTCCGTGCCGCGCGCCGTGTCGATCTCTGGAATTCGCGCGACCAGATAAAGATTTTCGCCATACTGTTCGGCCTTGGGTCGCTGATGAACGTGGACGACATCTTCCAGCGCCAGCGGATGCAGCTGAAAGATCTGGCCGATTTGTTGAATCGTCGCAGCAGATCCCAAGCCGTTGACGTTGACCCAGACGACTTGAAATTTCCCCAGCAGCTCGCGAATGACGTTAAGGTCGGTGACGTCCTTCTCGACAAAATCTTTGTCGTCGTAGGCAATGACGGAGACCTTCGGCGGCGGCGCGGTCGAGTCCGCCACCAAGAGTCCAGGTGGGGAGCCAATAGGTGAATGACGATGAAACCGTCGTCGTTTTCGATTGCCGCGAGCTTTATGGTTCATGTCCGGCTATGGTAACAGGCGGCGACGGACTGACAAGTGTTGGATCAAGAGAGCGCAGTTTACGTCGGCCAAGTGTCGTCAGCGTTTGGCGCGAGGATTCCCACGGGCCCCCGGAATTGTAATTCTGGGACATCTAAAGTGAGAGTCAGCACTGAGACGACTTCTCCCTCACGCTGCTTTCTTCGAAGTTTTGACACCCTTGGCAGAAAGAATCTCTAAGCCCGGGAAATCCGCGGTGATCGACCGCACATGCACGTCGTGCTGCGGGAACGCCATTTCAATGCCATGCTCCTTGAACGCGCTGTCGATCGTCATGTTCAGCTCGTGGCGCACCGCCGAGAAATGCTCGATTCCCGAAATGAACACGCCCAATTCGAGGTCGAGCGTGCTGTTGCCAAAGTTCTGGAAGATTGCCGACGGCGCCGGATGCTGCAACACGAGCGGATGCGCGTGCGCCGCATCGAGCAACAACTGTGTGGCAAGTTTTGTATCCGATCCGTAAGCAATGCCGATCTTGATCGACATGCGCAGCACTGTGTCGGACAAGGTCCAGTTGATCAACTGGCCGGTGATGAACTCGCGATTCGGAACGATTAGCTCTTTGCGATCGCCATCCGTGATCGTCGTCGCGCGGATGCGAATACGACTGACCGTGCCGGTATAGCCGCCCACGGTGACGGTATCGCCCACGCGCATCGGACGTTCGAACAAGATGATCAGACCCGAGACAAAGTTGGCAAAGATTTCTTGCAGACCGAAGCCCAATCCGACCGTGATGGCCGCCACCAGCCACTGCACATTCGACCAGCCGATGCCGATCGCACGAAAGGCAAGGATCAGGCCAAAGACGGTAATGACGTAGCGAGAGATGGCCGTAATTGCATAGCGGCCGCCGGCGTCCAGCGGCAAACGCTGCAAGACGGTGATCTCTAACAGACCCGGCAAATTGCGGCTGGCCGCCAGCGTCATGAGCACGACGAGCATGGCCAGCGCCAAGTCGCCGATCGTGATTGCATCGGTGCGGATGACAGTTTCTGTCGACGGTTTTCCATCTTTGTCGGTGGTGGAAGTCGTCGACTCACTGCTGGCAATCGTCCAGAGTTCCCAGTGGGCGACCACACGTAGAGCCGGCAACACGTCGACCCACACCAGCCACACGCCAATCAGCATCGCCAGCACGGCGCAACTGCGCACCAGGCGGTTGGTCTGCGTGTGGACGGCCGTGAGATCGACTTCCGTTTCGGTTTCGACGCAGGAACCGGCGACTTCGGTTCCTTCATGTGAAACAGCGGGGGCAACAAGCTCCGATGATTGACTCAACGCCGCCGTGCGACGACGACGGGACTGCTGTATGGCCATGTTTCGCCGCGACACCAACACGCAGCGCAACAAGAACGAATAGCCGATGACCACCGCCAATCCCACCCACACCGTCGCTTGCAAGCGCCAGGTGAGTTGCAATGCCGTGTAGTAATAGCCCGAGGCCGCCAGCACCGCAGACAACAGCGGAGTGGCGACGATCAGCGGATACCAGATCAGCTTAAATCGATCGAGCCAGCCTTTCGGATTGCGCGCGATGATCTCCTGAGGCGCGCCCCGTTTCGGATGCAAAGTGCGCTGAAAGAAGAAAGCGAGAATCACCATCCCCATCATGAATGCCAATCTTCCCAGCGACGATCGATACAATTCTCGACCTTGGAAGCGGCCCAGACCTTCGATCACTGCCACCAGAAATGTGAGCGGGATGCCAATGATCACCAACCAGCGCAGATTGCGCCGCAATACCGCCAGGCTCGACGGGTACCACTGAAAGTGGGCCTCGGCCAGGCCATGACGGCGACAAACTTGACGTAACATCGCCGTGGTGCCCAATACGATTGCAATGTTCTGCAGACCAAAAGCCACGGTCTTGGCAAATTCCGAGGCGGCCCAAGTCGAGGCCAGTCGCCAGGCGACAAACCAGCAAAGCGCTGGGCTCATCGCGGTGATCAGTAAGGTGCAGACGACAGCATCAAACGTCTGCCGCAAGCCAACCGGAGCACTGGCGCAATTCTTTCGTCCGATCTCGGCGATGCGGCGACGTAAGAAGCGACGAGTGATGATGATCAGTGTGCAGAGGCACGCGGCGACAACATACAACAACGGATTGTGAAACATGTCAGACCGCAGGTCGCGCGCCAGACCAATCCACTTGGCCGGTTCAAAGAGCCAGCGAACGGCTTCCCCCGCGCGCAAAAGATCGGCCGATCCGAGTGCGGGATCGCTTTTGACCCACAAGACCCGCTCCGAGAGATACTCCGAGTACTCGTTGGCCGCGGTGATCAATCGCTGTTGGTTTTCATCGAGATCGAGAAGCTTGTAGAAGTAGGTGTTGGCATCTTCGATGAGCGACCCGACAATCGTCAACCGGGCTTGCAATAAGTCGTGCAACTGACGTTTCAGGTTCTCGCGATCCATAGGTGTTCGTTGTGACTCGACCGCTTGGAGGGCTTCCTGCATTTCGGGATCAACGTGCCGCGGTTCATCGCTGCCGCCATCGCTGTCCAGCCAGCGCAAAACTTCTTGCACGCTGGCCCGCGCGTCCTCGAGTTCGATCAATTGCAATTGGACTTCGGAGACTTTTTCTTGTCGTTCCTGGATCTCTTCGCGATTCAAATGAATGTCGGGAAGTTCTGCCTGTTCGCGCTTGAGCAATTGACCGATGGCGTTGGTATGACCGGCCGCTTTGACCTTTTCGCGCACGCGGGCAAAGCGTGCCTGCAGGTCGGATCGCTGTTCGGCCATCGCGGTCACTTGGTGCGAAGCGTCGGCGATGGCGGCAGGCCAACCGTCGCTTCCCTTTTGTCGCTTGGTTAGTTCCGCGTTTTGCTCGGCCAAGGCGCGCAGTTGCGGATGCGCCATCGCAGCAGCCCAACGGGCATCGCGTTCTTGCGAGTCGGCATCTGCCTGGCGACGCTGATCGACCGATTGCTGCCAACGGCGGACCTGCCCTTCCATGAAGGTCACGCGACGAGCGGCCAGGTCATGTTTAGCGGCCACCCAATCGATGCCCGATTCATAGCGGAGTCGCTCGGACTCGAGCGCTGCCAGTTCCGATTGAACGCGCTGCTTCGTGGCCCAAGAGAGCTTGCGCCTCGCATCGGCAAATCGATCGGCGGCCTGCGTCGGAATCTGCGAGCCTTCGAGCTGTTTGCGCAGGTCTTCCAAAACCTGGTTCGCGGCTTCGGTGAGTTTCGGCAGTTCGATCCGCCGCCAGTCGGTGCGCCGCTGCGGCTCGGATTCCCAGCCTGCCAGTTCTTTGCGTGCCGCCTTCAACTCCGTGTCGGCCTTGGCCAGCAAGCTTTCCAGTTCGGCCAACGTGTCGCTGTCCTTCTGCGAAATAGTCGGCACAACCGGCGGGCGAGCCAACTCGGCTTGCATTTCTTGCAGTTCTTGAGGAGCCGACTGACGAGCAGCTTCGGACATCGATGCTTTGCGCGACCACTCGGTCGCACTTTGCAACTCTCCCTGTGCCTGTTCGTACAGATCGAGCAGACGTTGGCGAATAGCCGGCTCCAATTCGGCGGCTGTTTGAGTGCGCTGCACATCGGCCGCCAATTCTTCCGGAGTAGTTTCCAGTTCGACGGACATGCGCACGGCCGGAGTTTGTCCCCAAGCTGTGTCGCGTTGGGTAAGGCCCAAGTGCGATATCAGTAGCAGAGCGACCGCGAACATCCACGGCCGACGCTTCAGCGAAAGCGACCGTCGAGGTCGCGTAGTTTCAAAAACGATTGTGGGATCCGTCATGGTCCAGTCCTCGATCATGCGTCGTCACTTGGCTCATCCATGCAATTTCAAAGTGGTGGCTTTTCGCGGCCTCAGACCAACTCGGCGTCCTGGACGCTTAAGCGAGGGAAACCGGCGGCTCAATGCCACCGCAACGAATTGGCTAGACAAAGCCACCGCTTCAAGGGGCGGGGATTGTAACAGGAGTCCGAAATTTACGCTGGACCAATAGCGAGGAAGCTTGCACACAAACCCTAAACGCTGGCCAGAAAACAACTTCGGCGTTTGCCGAACAGAGGATATCGCCAGCTATCACCTGTCTCCAGATTGGAGCCGGCTCAAACAAGGAGGTTCGCCGACTATACAAAGAAAACGTCGTATGACCTGGTCCGAACAAATCACCAAAGTGTTTCGCTCACTCGTGTTGTTGCTGATGACCGAGCAATTGGCGCTGAGAATTCTCTCCGGCCTTGCAGGATGGTGAGAATGTTCTGCACCTTCAATCTGCGCTGCGAACTTTCATTTTGCATTTTTCAATCATTCGCCTGCCGACTTCCGTCACGTCCCCAATGCAGTCAGATTCTTCCAAAACCCGCGCTGCTGCATGATTGAAATCTAGCGCGTCGATCGAATGCAGAGCGAATTCAGGTCGCTTCACAGCCAATTCTTCGTGGATTCCGTCGTCAGCTTCGCATTCGATCTCGAACACGAAGGAGAAATCCAGCTGTTATTAGGGCCCCGCCCACGAAGGTACAAATCTTTGCCAACCAGTGCGCTCCGTGGAATTTTGGCGCCTCTAGATCCATGTACATGGCAATCGCATACGAGATGATCCACAGGGGAGTCCCGACCACGATTAGTCGAGTCGCAATCTTGCTGTTTGGAAGCAGTGCGGGCGAGCTTTCGCGCGGCGCTTTGTACGGATTTGAATCTTCCCGTTGTTCGTGCATGACACGATTGTAGCACGGGCGAACCGCCGCAACTTCGAACCTGTAGTTCGATCACTCACCGTGGTCGTTTCGCCGACCACTCAACCAAATCCAACACCTGCAGCCAGGTTCACCTCACTGCTTGCCTTCGGCAGGCGTCCCCGCTTCTTCGGGCGCACTCAGCCGCACCAGCGTCCGCTGTTCCTGGCGAGTCTTGTCGAAGTGCACCAGAACGGGAACCTGGTCTTGGGTCAGATTATTCAGACCCGATTCAAAGATCACGCTCTCATTACCAGCCGGGCGTATGGCGACTCGCTGCGATTGTTTGTCGACCGCGCCTTCGATGGCAACGGTTTTGTCTGTGAGCTTGTCGTACAGACTCCCTTGAATTGTTCCTTGTTTGTTCAATGCCAGTTGCACGAGTTTGTCGGTGGCAACTTGTCCGTTGTTCGTTGTTACGGAAAAGACACCCAGCGGCAGCCATTCTTCGTTCTCGGTCGGCGGCGCGCTGGCGATCTGATTTGCCTGGTCATAGTATTGCTCGGCCGTGGCGACCGGCTGATCGCCGTAATACACATTGCCGTCCTGGTACGTGACGTTGTTGCCATACACGTACGACGCCGGAGCCGCAGTGAGGCCGTACCAGGCAGCCGCTGTCGCCCACGGCGCGCCATAAAAGCCGCGCGGATCGAGCGGGCCACGCGGGTCAAACGGACCTCGTGGATCGAACGGGCCTCTCGGATCAAATGCTCCACGCGGGTTCAGCGGTGCACGGGGATTGGTGAGGCCAATACCTGGTGCGCCGACACCAACGCCAGGACGAACCCCAGCGCCGGGCGCACCAAGGTCGCCTCCAGGCCTCGTTCCCGCGATCGGCTGGCTGACACTGGGCCTTGTGGCCCCGATCGCAGGCTTCGCAGCGGTCACAGGACTCGCTCCACTACCAGCAGGGGAATTCAGAAAATTGCTCACCTGTCCTTGGCTCGGTTTCTGGAATGACTGCGGAGATTGGAAGGTTGATTTTCCTGGAGCCGCTGGCGCAGCAGGGCGAGTCGCAACCGAGCCAGTGGGACGTGACACCGCGGGCGCTGCCGGTCTTGCCACAGGAGCCGCTCGACTCATCGACGGACTGGCGCCGCCGCTAAATCCACCGCCTCCTCGTCCGCCGCCACCACCGCCGCGGCCGCCTCCGCCACCGCGTGCCATAACATCCGAAGACATCAGTGCGAAACTTAGTGCGATGCTCCACAGAATGATCGTGGATCTGGTCATGGCGGCACCTCCAAGGTTAGCTTTCCGCCGCAGATTCAGTCGAATGTGACCATAATACTTCATCGACGGCATGTTCGACACGATCGCGACGATGCGAGTTTGCAGAGAACCAACTCAGAGAATTAGAAGTAGAGAAGTCACGCATATAGCCCCTCAAGAAGGACTCTCGAGTGGCGACTTGAATTCTATAGCCACACGACAAAACACCCTAGCGCCCGTCATTACGACCGGCTGCAACAACAAACGTGCAAGGCGATGAGTCCCGCGATTACAGCGGATTGACTGCCGAAGCGCGAGGACCTTTCCCCTTGGGATTTCCTCCCGAGTCAACGGAGTATTCGACCTTTTGTCCTTCTTGCAAATTGTCGAAACCACGATCGGCCACACTCGAATGATGGAAAAACACGTCCACTCCATCCGAGGTCTGAATGAATCCGAATCCCTTGTCGTGCACAAGCTTCTTAATCGTTCCCGTGGGCATACTAGCCACTCCTTCTCACACTAACCAATAGTTTCACACGTGTAGCCTGCAAACCCGTGGGAAGCTCACGCCGCAGTGAAATAACGGACCAAGCGAACACATCGGCAGCAGACGCTATCGCCGATAGCGTAGACCAGCCCCCAGCGGTTCGCAAGCTTTTCCAAAGATTTATTTGGCGCAGTGAGATCGCTCGAAAGAAGACGATGGCGATGTTCCTTCATACGTGGGTCTCGGGCGCGAGCGCGCGGTGGAAGCTCGATGCGTGAGCGAGGGAAGCACGCACTACGATCCCTAGCTCACGCGTCGGGCTTCCAAACCTGAATATGCAGGGCAGGGGAGTGACTCAAACAAGAAAGGCCATCGACCAGCACCATAGGCGATTGGTCGATGACCTCTTCGCAATAGCCACCTGGGGGATCACCGCTTCGCCTTGGAAAGCTTCAATTCGTAGTGCAACCCTCCACGATCGGCTGCCATGTGAGCTGGCGGAGCCGAAGTGATCGTCGCGGTTTGCCCATCCACCTGATACGAAAATGGCTTGCCCCAGACGGGATCCAAAGGAATCGCTACGGTGGTCACATCGCTCAGAGTGGCCGGTAGTTGCCCCTCATGTGCGGCAGCGTAAATCCGCACGGCTTCCAAGGTCTTTAGGGCGGCCATCCGACGATCGATCCGTGCCGACGCGAACGAAACGTTGGCCAAAGCCGGAACCAAGGTCTGGAAGGGCAGCAGGTCGAATTCCTTGGGCTCGACGGCCAACGCTCGCTCCGCGGTTTCAAAAACTGCTTGGGACTGCCAATAAGGAACATAGAACCAGCGATACAGTGAATCGCGGACGACGCGATAATGCATCGCACTCGCCGTGATCAGCGCCTGCGACCGAGGCATGGCTTGCACTTTGTCCGCTGCAAACCCGATTTCGAGAAGATACTTTCTGGCCGCGGGATCGGCCTTTTCTTGCATCGCGGCGTTAGACAACCGCGCCAAGGCGGCCTGATCTGCCACCGCTTCGACCAGGTTCAAAATCCTCCGATTCATACTCTTGAGCAAGATATCCCATTCCTCGCTCGTCCGTTGCGTCGTTTCCACGCGTTGCAATTCTGGAAATGTCAAATCGACCCCATTGATTTCAAACTGCACGGCATTACGAAGATCGATCGTGGGTGTGGGCAACGTCGTCAGAGCCCAATACAAATTGGGAGCGCCTGACGTCTGCATGAGCGTCTCCACCTGGTCGATCACATGACCGTTGATAATGGCCATGCCGACCAATCCGCTGACCAACGTGGGTTGGTCACCCACATGCCGGGCCAACGTGAAGGCCGTCCGCAACGTGGCAATCGCCTCGTCGAATTTACTCTCGGCAATTTGCAGTCGAGCTTGTAGAGCCAAGACGCGTCCTAAACTGCGCGCTCGCTGAATTTCCTCCAACGTGATCGAAAACGGATCTCCATCGCGCAACGGCAATTCCCAATCGCAACGTTCGCGCTTGACGCCGAGCTCGACCTCATGCAGCGGAGACTTGTAGTTCTCCAACATCTTACGAACTTCCTCACGCGGCAATTCGGACAAAGGTTTGGCCAGCCACTCGGACATCAAATCCAAGTTCTTGTGCTGTTGCTCGCTCTGTCCCAGCAGCATGGCCGCTTTCATATAAAACAGAGCCGCGTTGCCTGGCGTTTGATCAAGCAGCGAAGGAATGAATTGATACTTGAGCGCGGGAACCGGTTCGGCAGCTGCCTCGGCGGAGAGTTTGTACGCAGGCGGACCTTTCTCCTGCGCTCGAGCGGCGGCCGGCAACAGCGACAGCAAGGCAACAAGCAACGCGATCTGGCGGGACATAGGGAAACTCCGTTTAGGTATGAAGGCGATGTTGATAGAAAGAGTAGGCATCAAGGTCTGCGTGATGGGTTGAATAGCTTCGATATGCGATGAATTTCTGATGTGTAGCTGAGGGCGATGACGGATGACCAAGCTCGAGGGAACGATTCATCCCATCTCGCGGAGCGAGATGCCTACCTATTGGTTCGGGCTTAGCAGTTGGTCGCGAAGCGCACGATAACTGCGAGGGGAATTTGTCGGTTCGTCGATGAAGACGTCTGGAGCATTGGCGATATCGGTACCTTGATTCAGGATCCGCGTTCGAAGTCGTAAGTAGTCGACAGAAGCCATTTGTTGCGACGGCGGATTTTCAAGCGAAGTCGGTAGCGGCTGAACGTTTTGTGGCGGCACATGGCGCCACGCAATCAACATCTGGCCATCCTGTACTTCGAAGCGCACCTGCCGTGCGACGAAGATCCCGATAAGGATCACCGCCGCAGCCGCGGCATAACCAATGCGCCGCCAGCGACGTCGACTCCGTTCCCATTGTTCCGCGCCGCGCAGACAAAGCCGCGCCAGATCGATTCGCACCGGCCGTTCCGTAACGCGGTTCAATTGTTCGCGGCTTGATTCCAATCGGGCCAATTCCTGCCGACATGAGGCACACTCTGCCAGATGCTCGCGAGCCGATGTGGCTTCGGCCGCATTCAATTCTCCGTACAGTAAGTCGACCAGAATCAATTTCGCGTCAGCACAGTTCATGATGGTAAGTCCTGTTGATCGATTCCACGCCGCGACAATTCGCTGCGCAGTCGTTCCAGAGCCGATTGCACTCGCGACTTGACCGTGCTGGCCGGCAATCCAGTGACGACGGCCACTTCGGCAAATGTCAGTTGTCCAAAATGTTTCAATACCAACACTTCGCGCAGCGGTTGCGGAAGCGCGGCCAAGGCAAATTCAACTTCACGCCCTAACTCCTGGCGGTCCAAATCTTGGGCTGCAGGCGCTGCGGACGATTCCAATTCTTCTGTCGCCAGCGACAGCCAGCTCCAGCGTTTACGCCGGCGCAACGTGTCACGGGCCAGATTCAAGGCGATCCGATAGAGCCAGGTCGAAAACGCACCGTTCTCTTGATAACGATCCCTGGCACGCAAGACACGCAGAAAGACTTCCTGGCACACGTCTTCGACATCAGACCCCGCGCCTAGCAATCGTGCCACAACCCGACCGACGGGACTCTCCCAACGGCGCACTAGTTCATCGAATGCCGCGGCATCTCCCAGCCGGCTCCGGTACATCAGTTCGTGATCCGAAAACGTCATGCCTGTTTCCTGCGTGTCTATTCATTACACGCTGGACGGGGGTTGTTGGACGAAACAATCTTGGAAATTCATGAAAGTAGTGCCACTTGCGGGGGAAATTTGCCGGCAAACCTATTCTCGCAGATTCCGTCAGAAAGGATTGGCGTCGAGGGGTGGCGAAGTTTAGAATCCGGCGGACAAATTCTTCGTGTTGTGGGAGGGGCTGAGACTCGCCCCCCACGAATTCTCATCTAAGGGGAGGAATCTGATGTTCGAGCGCATCTGGCGCCCGTTGAGCGCGATTCTCGTAGTGGTCCTGTCGGTGGCTTCGGTCTCGGCGCAAAGTCTCGATCAACTTGATACGGCATTGAAGCGACTACCGGCCGATACCGCTTTCTTCAGCGCCATGTTGCGCAACCAAGAGCAGATCGACGCCGCGAAGCAAAGCCGTGCCTGGCAGAAATTGTGGAGCCTGCCCGTCGTGCAGATGGGTTGGGCCAATTTTCAGAAGGAACTCAACAAAAGCGAAGCACGTGCGTTTCTCGATGACCCAGAAAATAAGGAACTTCTGGCGTTGCTGAGCGATGGCGTTTCGCGAGAAGTGTTTATTAGCGGCGGCGGAAATTGGAGCGAGAGCATCAAGTTCTTCCAGGAAGTCTATGGCACGATGTACTGGAACAACAAGTTAGGTTCCGCCGGCCTGGGACCCAAAGATCCGTCCGTTCAGTTGCAGGCTCTCATCCAAGAACTGATCCGTCAGCAACAGCACATCAAAATTCCCGATCTGATCATCGGCTTCAAGCTTACTGATCTTAAACGGGCCGAGAACCAACTCGCCCGACTTGAAGCGCTAGTGACACCACAAATTGAACAAAATCCAAAACTAAAGGGTCGACTGACGTCTGAGAAAATCAACGGCGGCCGTTTCTTGGTATTGAAGCTCGATGGCTCAATGGTTCCCTGGGATGAATTTCCTTGGGAAAAGATTGATGTCGAGCAAGACGAGATCGACGCTCTGATCGAGAAGCTAAAATCAACCACGCTCACCGTCAGCCTTGGTGTGCAACAAGGCTATGCCATGCTCGGAATCGGTAGCGGTACGAAGCACCTGGCAGATTTCGGCGGCACTGGCCCCAAGCTGCATTCGGTGGCGGAATTCCAGCCGCTGGCCAAATTCGCCGACCGCAAGTTGGTTTCGATCGAGTATGCCAGCAAAAAATTGATCTCAGCCGTGAACCAGAATGTCAACATGGAAGAACTGGTTGCCGAACTCAAGAAGGAATTGCCCAAAGCGCCGCTCTCAGACGAACAGCGTGAGCGGTTGGAAAAAGATGCCGATCAATTCGCCAAGGAATGGAAGTCGGAACCGGTCGTCGGTGCGAAGATGGGGTTCAACTTTTGGACCGACCGCGGTCTGGAAGGCTATCAGTACGATTACAGCAAAAAGCCGGGTCGCGATGGGAGCAAACCTCTGACCATGCTCAACCATCTAGGCGACAAACCGATTTTTGCCGCTGTCGGTCGATCGAAGATCGATGGCAAGTCTTATGCGTTCTTCTCGAAGTGGATCAAAGTCGTCTGGGGACATGTGGACGAGTTCACGCAGAGTCAGTTCGAAGATGATGCCAAAGCGAAGTACTCACAGGTCACTGAGATTGCCATCCCTGCGTTGAAACGGTTCGACGAAATCACTTCGCAAAGTTTGCTTCCGGCCTTGGCTGATGGACAAGCCGGCTTCGTGCTCGACGCCAAGTGGAAGAACCGGCAATGGATCGCTCATCTCCCTCCATTGCCGCAGCCGATGCCGATGATCGAACTGGCGATCTTGCTCGGAGTCAGCGACGATGTGAAACTCGCAGGCGCCATCGGGTCGTATCGCAAAGTCATCAACGACACGATTGCGACTGTCGGCAAGCTGAAGGGCTACGAAGCCGTTACACTCGCGCGGATTCCGCCGCCGGAAACGCTCGATATCTACAACGGCATGCTCTACTACTATCCGCTGCCAGGTCTCGTGGGACTCGATGAGCGGGTGACGCCGACCGCCGGGCTATCGAAAACACTGGCCGTCCTCACGCTGTCGCACGATCACGCGCAGCGATTGCTCAAGACGACGAAGCCCACGTTCGACAGCAAGCCGCTGGCCAAGGTCGATCGGCCTTTGGCGGGAGCGACCGTGTTCGATTTCCCGCAATTGGTGCAGAGTGCGTCCCCCTGGATTGAACTGGCCGCCGGTCAGATCATCAGCGAAAGCTTAGGAAAGGGGGGACAGCAAGTTCCAGACGACCAGCGTGCGGCCATCATGAGCCAGGTGCGCACCGTACTCGAAGTGCTGCAAGTTTTTCGCGGCGGTACTTCCGCGACGTATGTCGAATCCGACGCGCTCGTCACCCACAGCGAGACGGTGATCAAAGATTTGGAGTAATCGCGCCGAAGTAATCGCGACTACTTCTTCTTTGCTGGAGGAAAACCAACTGTGTAAGCGCGCTGGGCGGCCGTGACATAGTCCTGGTTGCCGCTGCGCGCGCCATAATAGGACATCGCGAGCACGACGTCGGAATAGTTGACGTTCTTGTCGCGGCCCAGAAACCGCTCCTGCCCCAGGCCGGTGCGTGTGTTGCCGGCTACATCGACCTCGCCGTTCGGCTTGATGCGGCTTAGTTCCCAAGCAGCGGCGCGATCGATGGCTGCCGAGAGCCGGTCGTCGTGCACATAGATCGAATAGATTTGCATCCGCACCAACGACGTCGCCTGATAACTCGAATCATGGCCGCGTTTCTCGGTGATGACTCCGTCGTCGCGGACCGTCTTTAAACCGCGTTCGAGGAAATGCTTTCCGAGGTTTCTTAATTCGTCATCCTGCAAGAACAGCCCCGCCAGCGCAAAAGCCTGCGCATTATTGAACAACCGGTCTGGCACATCGGCATTAAACTCTTCCAACGTCTCTTTCCCCTGACCGAGCCAGCGGGCGGCACGTTGGACTCGTGGTTTCAGTTTCTCGATGCGCTGGCGGAACGTCTCTGCGAGCACGCTATCCTGCACCACAAGCAACGCCTGACAGAGATCGGCCAGGTAATACGAAACACCTACCAGGTCGTCGCTTTCGTTGGGCAAGTTGCCCAGAAAGGCGCCCGACTGAAAATTTCCCTCGGGCAATTGATGTTCGAAGGTGGCCTCGACGGTCCGCCAGGCTTCTTCGCTGGCCTTGGGATTTCCCAGCGCCGCGGCGGCCGTCAGATAAAACGCGCCGCTGGCCTGCATCCGCACGTGCAGCCAACCATCGCGATTGCGTCCGACGAGTCCCTTAGCATCGGGTCGGCCGATGAAGGCAATGCGAGATAGAGCTTCGGGAGACATTTTGCGCAGCAATTCGACGTCGTGCGGAGAACCGGCAAAGCACGTCGATGGCATGGACATCGAAAGCGTACCGATTCCGGCGGCAAATAAGATCATCAAACGCTGCGACAAAGACATGGACCTATTCCTGCTGAGGACGAAGAACTCGATAGAGGTCTAGGTTAGTTAGCGCCCGAGGCGACGCCAGAATGAGAGACGCCTGGACACCGAAGTTTTGCTCGCTGGCGAAGTGATGCGAAGGGTTGTAGCGATTGTAAGGGCGAGGAGAGGCCGCCCGTGAGGTACGTCTCCCAGGACGCCATAGAAGACGCAACGTGACCAAAGTCTCACGACTTCGGCTACGACGAAGTGAGTTTCAGAATGAGAAAATCAACCCAACACGCGGCTCAGGAACTGCCGCGTGCGGGCGGTCTGCGGATTGTCGATTACTTGCGACGGAGGGCCATCTTCGATGATCTTGCCGTCGGCCAGCACCAACACCCGATCGGCCGCCCGGCGCGCAAAGCCGATTTCATGGGTGACCATCACCAAGGTCAAACCATCGCGCTTCAGATCTTCAAGCACTTCCAGAACTTCGTCTTTCAGCTCGGGGTCCAAGGCGCTGGTGATCTCGTCGCACAGCAGACCACGCGGTTGCATAGCCACGGCCCGCGCAATGGCAACGCGTTGTTTCTGTCCGCCCGAAAGTTGTTCCGGATACATCTGCGCGCGGTCGGCCAAACCGACCCGCTCGAGAAGTGCGTGAGCCCGTTCCCGAGCGGCCTCCGGCTTCAGCCGCAAAACGCGGATTGGCGCCTCCATCACATTCTGCAGCGCGGTCAGATGTGGAAACAACTGAAAGTCCTGAAAAATCATCCCCATCAACAGACGGACTTCGCGGACCACGTCTCCGCCGTTCTGTCTGCCACGGGCAGCGACCGACTTGCAGGCGAGCGAATGCGGCCCGACTTGTACTTCTCCCTGATCCCAATCGTTCAAGCCATTGATGCAGCGCAGCAGCGTGCTTTTGCCGCCGCCACTAGGTCCGAGCAATGCGACCGTTTCACCGGTGCGGATATTCAATGACACGCCGTCGAGCACCACATGATCGCCAAAACACTTGCGAATGTTCTGGACACGAATCAAATAGTCCGACGAGTCGCAGGAGTCGCCGTTGGTTGCAATGGTCATCGGCCGGCCCCCCAGCGCTTTTCGAGATAGCGACTCAAGTAACCCAACGGAATCGACATCGCGAGATACAGAACTGCTGTGAGAATTCCTAGTTCCAGATACTTCAAACTTGAATTGGACAGGACGCGATACTCCTTCGTAAGCTCGCGAACCGCGATCACGCTCACAAGACTCGTATCCTTGAATAGCGCCACGAAATCGTTGGTCATGGGACCCAGCGCGGTGCGGATCGCCTGCGGGAAGATAATTCTACGGAATGTCAACCATCTGGACATGCCCAGCGCGAGGGCTGCTTCCCATTGTCTTGAAGGGACTGACAGAATCGCACTGCGATAGATTTCCGATTCGTAGGCGGCATAGTTCAAACCGAAGCCAATAATGGCGGTCAGTTCGGCACTGATCGTGATGTTGTAGTGCTGCTTCAGCCACTCACCAACGCCGAAGTACAGCATGAACAGCAACAACAACAGCGGAATGCCGCGAAAAAACTCGACATAGGTCAGCGCGAACCAACGAACCGGAGGAGGCCCGTAGAGCCTGCACAAACTGATCATCAAACCCAACACCATCGCAACCGCCATACTGGCGAACGTCAGGTACACCGTGGTGCCGGCTGCCCGCAACATCAAGGGTGCATACTTGTCGAACGTCCAAGTGTCGGCAGATTCTTTGATCATGTCGATGCTGACCGCATCGGCCGGAGGAGGTTCATTCGCCACCAGCGGTTTGCCATCGGCAGCAAATCCCAGACCTCGGAGTTCTTCCGCACGACGTGGTCCTTCGGCCAGCTTGACCTGGTCATCGTTCCAGATGTGCCATTTGCGATAGATCTGCTTCAGCCGACCGGATTCAATCAGGTATCCCAGAGCGCGGTTGACCGCATCCCCCAACATCTTGTCGTCTTTTCGCAGGCCAATGCCATATTCACCCTGACCAAATCGGCTGCCGACGAACTGCAGCTGCGGATTGGTGCTCGCCAGAAACGTAGCAATCGGCGCATCGAGCAACACACAATCGACGCGACCCAATTGCAAATCGCGATAAGGCTCAACTTGTCCGTCGAAGCCGACAATGTTCCGCACGCCCGCCGCTTCCAACAAACGATCGGCAGCACTACCGGCGAGAGTCGCGACTTTCTTGTCGCGGCAATCTTCAATCGTATGAATCCGATCGTCCCCTTTTCGGGTCACAAGCTGCTGCGCGTAGATGTAGTACGGACGAGAAAACTGAAACTCCTTTTCTCGATCGGGAGTGATCTCATAACCGGCGAGGATCACGTCGAAGTCGTTCCGTTCCAAACCAAGTGGCAGGCTGTTCCATTCGTACTGGCTGAACTCGGCATGCAAAGGGATGCCCAGCTCGGCACTTAAGCGCTCGACGATCGCGTCAACAAGTTCGACTTCAAAACCAATCACCTGGTCGGGATGCTTGGGATCGCGCAATTGATACGGAGCGCCTCCTTCGGCATCGCCGCCCCAACGGAAGACGCCCGACTTAAACCGTTCGCGCAGTGCAGTCCGTTCTTCGGGAGAGATCGAGCCTGGCTCCGCCGACAAAGAGATCGCGGAGCCCAACAGCAGAAGAGGTGCGACGAACAGCACCCAGCCGACTTTTACAGTAACTTTACCGTCGATCGTATTACTCCAAGTGCCGCTTGCGAAGCTGGCCCAGGGTACCGAAGGCAGGCTTGGGCTGACCGCTGGCATCGACCAGTCCACCATGCGGAAACTCGTGCGGCTGTCCATCTCGCAATTGGTTCCACACCACCGATTGCACTACCGGCTTGGATAACAACATCGGAACAAAACGTTTGACCCAATCCGCCTGGCTCTCGGGAGTCCATCCATCAGCAAATGCGCCGGCCATCGGTTTCGATGCGGCACGAGCCATCGGATCGGGTTCATCGGAACTGGGCATCGTGAGCGTGATATGCAGGGGCAAACCCAAACAACTCCACTGGTCGATGAGCCGGCTACAATCGAGCCGATCGCGCAGGTAGCTGCCGCCGGGATAATATCCCATGCTCCATTCCAGACCAATCCCAGATAGCTGCAACCCGAAGCGCACGAGATGGTCGGCAAAGTGCAGCGGCGACAGGTCGACCTCGGTCTGCCGCATGTACTCGGCCCAGGGCTGATCCATCTGGATGATGGCCGGCGTTTGCGGATCGAGATGCCGGGTAACTTCGATCACACGGGCGGCCAATTTCAAGCGAGCTTCTTCACCCAAGGAAAGTGCGTTGTCGACATTGGCTTTGGCAACGCACTGCCACAGGTTGACTTTGCCCCGGTAGCGCATGACCGCCGCCTGCACAAAATCACCTATGAACTTGAGCAGACTGCTGAAGTCGTCTTCCCACAGAGCCAACCAGTCGGGCAGTCCCAAATTGTCCAAACGCAACAACGGCCCGCCGATGACTTTCAGACCATTGGCATGTCCCCAAGCAACTTGCTGGTCGAAGACATCCCAAACGTATTTGCCTTCTTGCGCTTCGACATCGCGCCAATTGATGGGGACCGAAATGGCATTGAAGGCTTTGCTGATGTTGCTCCCCATCGAAGCATCGATGGGCTGATTGCCAAGCCTCACACCCAACAAAGTCGGCAACTTGGGCGTTTGCCGGTGACGAAATGCCAAGGCCTGTTCGACAAAACAACTCGCCAACAATTCGCCCGTCTCCATCGCTCCTTCGATCGCCAGCTGCGCGGATTTGGCCGACTCGTCGGCATGGTCCTGGGTTGTGGCGGCGACGGCGAAGTGTTGCAATGCGCTGTGGAGCGCTTGATCGACTTGCGGCGGGACTGCCAGACCGATTGAGAGCCACTCGGCAATTTGATGCCGAACCATGTTCAGCTTGCCGCGGGCCAGCTCAACCGGCAGGTGGTACGGTCGGTCCCGTTCCATTAACGTGCCGGTGCAGAGAGTCACTTCGCCGTAACCGTCGGTGAGCCAAGGGATGAAGAGCTTGCCGGAATCCATGACCGAACGTTCGACATGCAGCTCGCCGTTCGTCTGTCGGACCCGACAGGGCCAAGGAATCTGGTCGAGGCTGGCCATGTAGACCCGCTCGGCCGCCTGTGCCGGGATGCGGCTGGACGGGGGCACCAGCAATCGCATCAGCCCGCTAGGCATGGAACCCTCACCCGCAGAAAAAAAGATCTTTTATCGCAATAGAAAAGCGACCCCCGGGAGCCCTGACAACAACGCTCCATAAGAGGGAGTCTATCCGAGCCGGAGAGTACGTACAAGTTGCCTTGGGTGAGGGGTCAGCTGCCCACGGCTTTGACATTCTGACGATGACGAGTCCATGTCGTCGACCACTATTTTTATTATACTCCGGAACCTGTCGATATCTGGCAGTCCGCAAGGATTCGAACGAAGTTAGAGAACTGAAGGCCACCATGAGCAAATCGGTCGTTTTGGAAACGTTTCTTACCGGAGTGCCAGTTCGCCGCGGCAAAGTCCGCGACGTGTACGACTTGGGCCAGAATCTCTTGCTGGTAGCCACCGATCGCATCAGTGCGTTCGACTGGGTGATGCCCAATGGAATTCCTGACAAGGGACGAATGCTCACGCAGTTGAGCGCCTTCTGGTTCGGTCTTCTGCAGGAACCCAATCATTTGCTGTCGACCGATATTGATGCGGTCAATCTTCCGGCGGGAGCAATCAACGATCGAGCGCCGCTGGTTGGCCGCAGCACGTTGGTGCGCAAGACATCGGTGGTGCCGATCGAGTGTGTGGTGCGTGGCTATTTGTCGGGCTCTGGTTGGAAAGAATATCGCCAGCACGGGACCGTCTGTGGCCTGAAATTGCCAGGTGGTTTGCGAGAGAGCGACCGGTTGCCCGAACCGATTTTCACGCCCGCCACCAAGGCCGAGACCGGGCATGACGAGAATATTTCGTTCGAACAGATGGTCGCCGTGGTAGGACAAGCGAAATCAGAAGAGCTGCGCCGTCGCAGTCTTGCCATTTACGAACGTGGCGCGGAGTATGCCCGGCAGAAGGGGATCATTATTGCCGACACCAAGTTCGAGTGGGGCGAGATCGCCAAGACTAGCGGGGGCACCGAATTAATTCTGATCGACGAGGTGCTCACACCCGATAGCTCAAGATTCTGGCCGGCTAATCAGTACGAACCCGGACATGGTCAGCCGTCGTTCGACAAGCAGTTTGTCCGTGACTGGCTGGAGACTACCGGCTGGGACAAGAACAGCCCGCCACCGGAACTGCCCGCCGACGTCGTCGCCCGAACCCGCGAAAAGTACATCGAAGCCTATGAGATTCTGACGGGACAGCAGTTTGCGTGGAAATAGACACCAAGAGCTTGCTTTGAATCTGGATACGAAACACTTCTTAGCACCTTGCAACAATGAATCTGGGCAAAATCGATGAAAAGGGATCGGAGTTTCGCTGGCAGGGAGATCAAGAAAAGCGGGAAGACCAAATACCAGGTATTTGTGAGCCATGCGACAGCCGACAAGTGGCTAGCAACGACCTTTTGCGAAAAGATTGAAGAGGTGGGTGCCGCGACTTTTCGTGATGATCGCGACATAAATGGGGGCGATGATATCCCGGAACAAATTCGCACCCAAATCAAGCAATCGCGTGAGCTAATTGTCCTGCTGACTCCTAAGTCTGTTGACCGACCATGGGTTTTATTAGAAGTTGGTGCCGCTTGGGGTTGGCGCAAGAACTATCGAATTGTTCCCGTTCTTTTCCATGTTACCGTAGACGCAATTCCAGCTATAATTCAAGGGAAGAAGGCGTTTAATCTGAATGAGTTCGACCAGTATCTCAAAGAACTAAAGGGACGACTTAAGTAATGGCCACGACTGGTAGTAGGACTAACGACGTTTTCATCTCTCATAGCGCATCAGATAGCGCGGTCGCGAGAGAGATTGCCGATGGATTTGAATCGGCAGGGCTAGCCACCTTTCATGCAGGAATTGTGGAACAAGGGGACGACGTTGAGGAAGCAATCTGGGAGGCGTTGGCCGAAAGCCGAGCCTTGGTGGCAGTGGTCTCACCTGACGTTCCTCCGCACGCCATGGGATTGGTAGAAATAGGTGCCGCGGGCGCTTGGAACAAGCCGGTCGTACTAATCATCAACGGTCCCTCGTCCGTACAACTGCCTGCAGCATTGAGCACCTATCCCGCCTATCCCTTGAACCGGCTTGACGAGGTCATTCGCGCGGTTCGCACTGGATTTGAACCACTAAGCGAAGATGAACGGGAGATGTTAGCGGAGGTCTACAAAGAGCTTGGTGTTCCAGCTGACTATTTGAGCCAGTCTACAAAGAAACTTCGTGATTTGACCGTGAAGTTTAATCGGCGCGCTCGTAAACAGCTCTCTGGTGAGCGATTGATGTCCGAAATACTACGGTTAAGGAAGAAGGGGCAACTTCCACGGCTTGCTGGCTAGGTGAGTTCTCACCACGACGACCCGTAGGTCTTATGTCTGAAAGCCCAGCTGTCGGGTTTATCACAGCTCCTCAACCGATCTATCGTCGCTGCGGCAATCTGGGTAGAATTTGCCAAGCGGGAAGATAGACGACTCGCTTCAACTAGATTTCCATATCTCAAGTCATACAAAGATGTTGCGTTACTGGACTGCTGGCGAATCTCATGGCAAGACCATGCTGGCCCTTGTGGACGGGTTTCCGGCTGGGGTGCCGATCGAGACAGAATCGATCGACGTCGAGCTGCGTCGTCGCCAGGGAGGCTATGGTCGCGGCGGCCGGCAACGTATCGAAACCGATCTGGTTGAGATTCTCAGCGGCGTCTGGCATGACAGCACCCTCGGAAGTCCCATCGCTCTGCAAGTCGTCAATAAAGACAGCAAGCTCGAGCGACTGGGCGATCTTGAACGACCAAGGCCAGGACACGGCGATCTGACCGGCGCCATCAAGCACTTGGGCTCGATCCGCGGCGTGTTGGAACGGGCCAGTGCTCGCGAAACAACGGCTCGTGTGGCAGCTGGAGCTTTGGCCAAGCAGTTGTTGCGACCCTTTGGTATCACGGCCTTTGGTTACGTGACCGAATTGGGAGGCATCGAGATCGAAGCCAAACCGGGCACGCTCGAAGAACAACGGGCACTGCGCGACACCAGCGAGATTTACTCACTGAATCCCGATCAGGATGGTCCGATCAAAGAGCTGATCGACCAGTGCGGCAAGGATGGCGACACGCTGGGAGGCATCGTCGAAGTGCGAGTCGAAGGGCTCCCCTTTGGCTTGGGGACGCACGCCCAGTGGGATCGCAAACTGGATGGACGGCTGGCACAAGCGGTGATGGCAGTTCAAGCGATCAAAGGCGTAGAGATTGGCCTGGGGTTCGAAGCCGCTCGACGTCGCGGTTCGCAAGTGCATGATCCAATTCAATACGACGAATCGCAAAAGCACTCGTCGAACCTTGGTTACGTCCGACCAACGAACAATGCCGGGGGCCTGGAAGCTGGCATGACCAACGGCCAGCCGCTGGTAATTCGCGCTGCGAAGAAACCCATCAGCACGCTCCGTAAGGCGTTGGAGTCGGTCAATCTTTCAACCAAGCAATCTGAATCAGCAGCGTATGAGCGCAGCGACGTGTGTGCGGTTTCGGCGGCATCGGTGATCGTCGAAAATGTCGTGGCCTTCGAAGTGGCCGCCGCACTGGTGGACAAATTTGGTGGTGACAGCCTGGTTGAGATGCAGGCCCGCTGGAAGTTGTTTATGGAGATGGCGGCAGAACGGTAGTTTGAAACTGAAACATGTCTCCTGCCAGGGAAGGCCCGCAGACTTGTTTCGTCTTGTTGCAACGCGGGTCTTCCCGAGTTTTGTCTTTTGGAAGCCCGACGCGTCAGCGAGGGTACCTAGTGTGAGTTCCCCTCGCTGACGCGTCGGGCTTCCAATGTGCTCGCAAATATTGGCCTCAAAAAGCGCCTGTCGCATGCACGAATCCACCCAGCGACTCATTTGCCGCGTTGGCTTTATGCTTCTCTGCCTTGTTCCGACAACGGCAGTTTTGGGCTGGGGCATCGTGCGCAAAATGCCCAGTCACTTGCATGAGCAGGAACAACAGCTGAGCGACGTGCTAGGTTTACAAGCGGCTTTGATGAGCGTCACTCATCCGCGCCCAGGCGCCGTTTTGTATGAAGGATTGCGACTGACTGATCCTGAGTCGGGCGAAGTGGTGCTGCGTTGTCGGTTGTTGGAAGTGGAGCGTCGCGGCGGCGTAATGACCATCACGGCTTCACAGCCGGAGATCGATGCGGCGCATGCCGATTGCCTGCAGCGGCTGTTAGCGCGTTGGCAGCGACGAGAGTTTGCAGGCGAGAGCAATATTCAACTGCAGTCGCGAGAGTTGGTGTGGCGAGTCTCGTCGCCGCAGGTGCGTGAGACAGCCGTCACATTGACCGGCGTCCAAGGATCTCTGCAACAAACGGCCGCAGCGGCCGAGGTTGTACTTAGCTTTCTTCTGGCCGAGCAAAGGAACAATGAGCCCGTTGAAATTCGGCTGACTCGTTCGCGGCAATCCAATCCACCTACGTCCGAGTTCTCACTCAAGACGGGCGAAATGGCGGTTCCCTGTATGCTATTCAACCCACTCGTCGATAGCCCCGGTGTCTTGGGAAACGAAAGCCGATTCCGCGGCGCGATACGGGCCAAGGAAACGTCGGCAGGGTGGAGCGGCGACCTGGAAGGAATCTTTTCGGATGTTGATTTGCAGCCCCTGGTTAGTGAACGATTTCCGCACCAACTGACGGGAAAGGCTGACATCACGATCGAGCGGGCCGCATTCCAGGATGGACGATTGACGGAAGCGGCCCTTGAGCTTGTTGCCGGTCCGGGCGTGATCAGCCGATCGTTACTGCTGGCGGCTGTGGAATCGCTGCACATGGAAGCCAAGGAAACTTTTTCGCCCCGCAGTCCGCTGGTGGATTATCAGCAGTTGATTTTCCAGGCACGGTTCGACGCCGATGGCTTGCAAATCAGCGGCCAGGCCGACCCACGTTTTCCCCGTGCGGTGATCTTCGACACCCAGCGGGTGTTATTGTTCGCGCCGGAAATGAAATCGCTGCCTGTGACGGCGCTGGTTCGCATGTTGGTGCCGTCGAACGAAGTGCAGGTCCCCGCCAGCCGCGAAACGCAGTGGCTGATCGAGCACTTGCCCGTGCCGCAAGTCATGCGTCCCAAGAACGCCGACGGCACCGCCCCTCGTCCCACCGCCCGCCCCCGCTTCGGCGGCCCGCTGACGGACGAACGAAACTAGCTCATCGTTGTGACGTTCCAGGGAAGCCCGACGCGTCAGACGCGTGAGCGAGGGAAACCCACGTCAGCTAGTTGCTGAAGAGGCCGCGTGATCCTTGTGCGATCCCAGCCGGTTGGCGAAAGCAACACCCGCACCTGCACCCGCGATCACAATCTGCGAAAGGACAAAGTATCCCAAAGCACGGAGCACGCCTTCGGTGAAGCCATAAGAATGCAAGCCGACTCCCAATTCATTCACGCCGAACCAGGACCAGCTGACGACGACATTTCCCAGGACCGCCAGCGCAGCGACACCGGGCTCCTTGACCATGCCATCCCAACGAGCATGCAGGATCAACAGATTCCAGAGCACGATGATGAGCGCGCCATTTTCCTTGGGATCCCAACCCCAGAACCGGCCCCAAGAATCGTCGGCCCAGAGTCCACCCAACACGGTGCCAAAGAAACTGCAAAGCGTAGCGAAACAGAGCACGCCATAAATCATCTTGCCGATGACTTTGAGCACATCAGTACGGAAGTCAAACTCACCAGGATTCCGCGGCGCGTTGGGAGGCTGCACAAACATCGAAACCGAGTTTGCAATGATGTAACCAATCCCCAAGATGCCCGCCAGATAGGTCGTGGCATATCCCAACGTGATGCAGACCACGTGGGTCGCCAACCAGAATTGCGTATCAAGCACCGCCTGCAAGACGACAAACGTATCGCCGTCCGCCGACAAGAAGTGGGCGATCAGCAACGTCGCAAAACCCAAGACCGAAGCCGCGATATTGCCGATTCCTAATCGAAATACCAGTTCCAACAGCAGGGCGAGTGCAACGCAGCCCCAGCCGATGAATACGGCCGACGAGTACAAGTTAGTGACCGGCGGACGACCCGAAATGCAAATCCGTTCGTAGATCGCCCAAGTGTGCAATAACAATGTGAAGGCGAGTAATGAGAAGGCAGTCCAATTCGCAGTTCGACTCAACCAACGCTGTGGCAACGGGGCCAGGAACAAACCAGCCATCGCGATCACGAACGAAAGGATGTACAGCACCGAGGCGCGATAGAAGGGCTCGAAGTGATTGAAAAACGCCTCGCGGTTGACTGTTTCCGGATCCATTTCCTTGGGCGGTTTGACATCAAGCGATGTCTGATAACGCTCCACTTCACGATTGAACGCGTCGGCTTGCTTCAATGCAAAAGCGTCGAGAATCGCCTGGAGCGAGTCCGTGGCTGGATCGGCTTTGCCTTGCTTCAACTCGTGAGCGATAAAATCTTCAATGCTGGCCAGGGTCAAAGTCTCCCAACCGGCTTCCTTCTCCTTGTTAGGAACCGCCTGCGGCGGATGCATCCGAGACAACGTCTCTGCCATCATCGGCGCTCGGTCGAGCATTTGTTTGATCACCGCCAGCCGTTCTTGGGCCGCTTCAGGGTCTTTGGCGAATTCTTCTTTTGTCGGAATCGCTGGGAACGGATGAGCCCGGAACGACGCATTGATCAGAGTGAATAACCGGAACTTGCGATCCAGGTCGTGAAGTTTCTTCTCATAAATGGTGTACGATTCCTTCGGCTTCCCTTCCGTCTTTTTGACCTCGGCATTGAACACGTCGGCTTTTGGTCGAATCTCTTTTAGTGAGTAGAGAAAACCGCTGCGCGCTTGCAAACCCAACAAGTCGAGCACTTCCAAGTTTTCGATCTTGAATACCTTGTGTTTCTCTACGTCTTCGGTATCCGCAATCACGTCCAACAGCCAGCGGATGGCCGGCTGTCGTTTTCCGTTTTCGTCGATGAACGTCTGCTTTCCGGAAATGATCATCAGACTGTTGCGTGCCAGCGTGTCGAACGGCTTGACGCGACCTTCATACAACAACGGCAACTTGCCAAGTGCATAGAGGTCCATTTCACCTTCGACCGGCTTAGGCACTTTGGCGAAATGGGCAATGCCGGCTGCAGCCAGCACTACAACCACAAGCGGCGTGAAAATGCCCGCCCAGTAGGGCAACGGCTCACGCACAACTTCCGCGTTCTCTACGATTTTGCGAGAGAGCTTGCCGGCCTTCGGCGCGGCTAGTTCACTAACATTGCCAAAAACGCCCGTCACTCCAGGACGTTGCCCACCAGATGTCGGCAACGCCGCTCGACGGACTTGGGCCGATTGCTTTCGCACCGTCGTCAACATGCGCTGAACAAATCGGATCATCGTGAGCACAAACTGCACGAGCATCCCGGTTACGACCACCATGCAGGAAACATAGGGGATCATCCAACCCGTGTTCTTCACTACTGAGAGGGTTGTGCTTTCGACTCTCGAAGTGGGATCGAAGAAATAACCACTCTGATAGAACGTTTCGCCAGCAAATCGCAGGGGATTGTTCATCCAAATGTGGATCTTGCGATCTACGTCACGCGTCGGATCGACGAGCTGAATGTCCGACGAATAGTTCCGCGGCTTGTCAGTGCCCGGATAGTCTTCCTTTTGCACGTCGATCAGCTTGACCGAGTACGGTTTGTAGACTTTCCAGCACAGTGGGATCCGAAGCTTGGAATTCACGTGACTTGAAGTCGCG
>JADMIO012731060.1_pt1 | contig 65820 bp, 74 predicted proteins | sample 8958161 | NCBI WGS metagenome assembly JADMIO01 (sample SAMN16585339, study PRJNA669376) | soil metagenome | isolation source: Crop rotation soil | place: USA: Cullars Rotation, Alabama | collected 2011
CCGCGACAACTTGTCCACGTGGAATTCTAAGCTTAGGATCCCAATGTGCTGGAAAGGCGCGATCATCAGAATCATTGCCGCGACCGCATACGCCGCCCATCCAGCCAGTAGCGCGAATGCAAGACCCGCCCCCGCGGCGAACAGCAGTGACAAACTCAGCGGAAGCAGGTTCGATGCGCGCCCCAGAAAATTTCCACGCGCCATGGTTTGAAACGCGTGCGCATGCACCTCGACTCCCGGCACATTCTGCCCATAAGGATTCAAGAGCCGGTCGCGCGCCGCCGATAGCGCCGTCACACCGAGGAATACTGTTTTTCCGCGCAGCACATCGGCATTGCGCGCAATCTGAAGCACGGAAACAGTCGGCACTCCGGACGGCAGATAGCGAATCAGCATGGGGCGGCCCGCGTCGGCCCTCGCCGCCGGAATCAAGGTGCCATCGACCCCGACATCCTCCGGCGATTCGATGATCGGGTGGCCGCGCGATACGCGAAATGCCTCAAGCGCCAGTGCCCAGCGTCGTTGCCCTCCCGACGTTTCTTCGAGCGATAAATCGCGGCTCACGCCGTCCAGTCGGTCCACCTCCAGGTTCACGTGCCCCAGCGCGGCTGCCGCTTGAGCGAAGCGCGGAAGCGGATCCTCCCAGCGTGCGCCCACCAGGTCGCACGGCAGCACCAGGTTCTGGGTCGCGCGCAGCGCGGCTTCGAGCCGAGCGTCATCCGCGTCGTCTCCTTTATCCGCGAGAATTACGTCGAGCGCCACGGCCTTGGGCTGCGCCGCTGTGATCTCCCTCAGCGCCTCCGTCAAAATCGGCCGGACGTTCCGCATTCCGCCGCGCGCGCGCAGCGTTTCTTCATCGATTGCGACCACTGCGGCCTGCGGCGCCGGTTCCTGCATTTGTGACAGGCGCGTCATCAGATCGTACACGTTGTGATCGATGCGTACGGCCAGCGCGGTCCAACCCGCCAGCGTGCCGGCGATGAAGCCGGCCGCGATCACGCCGATGTAAGCGAGGTTGCGCTTACTTCCCAATCAGCCTCTCGATTTCTTCCGCTTCTTTCGGCAGCGCGGAGCTTAACACCTCGCCACCCGCCGCCGTGACTAGCACGGTATCCTCGATGCGCACGCCCAGGTTCTCTTCTGCGATGTAAATGCCCGGTTCGATCGTGATCACCATTCCCGCTTCGAGCGGCACGTCGAAACTGCCGGGATCATGCACTTCCAGGCCGACGTGATGACCCAGGCCATGAATGAAATATTTTCCGAGCGGCTGGCCGTGGAGATCTTTGCCGTGCGTGTTGATGTAACTCATGGCGATCTTCACCAGGCTCGACGCGTCGTCGCCGCGCAATTTCATCCCGGGCTTCACCGCCGCGATCGCCGCCTTCTGCGCCGCCAGCACGATGCCGTAAATCTCACGCTGCCGCGCCGTGAATTTTCCTCCGGCCGGAATGGTGCGCGTCACATCGCTTGCATATCCCTGGTACTCCCCGCCCGCGTCGATCACTACCACGTCACCCGCCTCAATCTTGCGGCGGTTCGCGGCATAGTGCAGCAGAATGCTGTTCGGCCCGCTGCCAATGATCGGAGCATAAGCGCTGCGCTCGCATCCCAGCTGCTCATACGTATCTTCCATCGCCGCCGCGATCTGATATTCGAACAGCCCCGGACGTATCTGCTTCCACACCGACCGGTGCGCCTCCACCGTAAAATTCGTGGCTGTACGGATTAAATCGATTTCGGCCGGAGATTTCTTGATACGCTGGCGCGCGATCAGATCCGCCGCGCTGGCGGTCTCATGCAGCGGAGCGAGCCGGGCGAGCTTCTGCCCCGAAGCATCATTACTGAGCGCGTAAATCCTGCCCGAGCCCTCGATGAGGCGCAGAAATTGCGTTTCGATCGTCGCGCGAGCCAACACTTTCGAAAATCCGGTTTTCTCCTGCGCGTTTTGATCTTCCGCACTGGTGGTGCGGCCGTTGTAGGCCTCCAGGTGCGGATGCCGCGGCGGCAGAAACAGGATCTCCTCGCTCGAGGTCATCACCAGCGCCGCGCCGGGTTCCTGCCAGCCCGTCAGATAGTAAAAAGTTGGTTCCTGGAAAAAACGATCGTGCAGATCCGTCGGCTCGTCGGCGCCGAACAGCACCAGCACGCCGTCGAGCGACTTGCGCAGTTCTGCCCTGCGCGCCCGGTACTCGGCCTGAGATACGCCCTCTGCGCACACCGGAAGCAGCGTCAATACCAGCCCTAAGATGGCGCGATACACAAACAAAAGTATAGCGTTGGCACACACGATCGAGCAGGATTTGACGTTTCTGAAAGGCGTTTAGCGGGTCCGTTTGCCGCGCGCAAACCAATAAGCTGCTCCGCCGACAGCCCCGATGAGAAATCCAATCGGCCCAGTAAAAAAACCAAGAAGAGGCCCTTGATTTGCTTCCGGAGCGAGAATCATCGGCCCGAAGAATCCGGCCGTGAATCCGATGCCGCCCGTAAGAACTGCCCCAAGAACGACGTAATTGGCGAGGCCTCCAGACACGGAGGCAGTCTGAAACCACGTGTACAATCCCATCGCCAAAGCAGGGACGAACGAGCTAAAGTTTCGTCTCCAGCCAAAATCGTCATTTGAGAGAATTGCAGAGGGAATGGCCCAGTAGATGAAGTAAAAAACAGCTACAGTCACGAGTGCGGAAGCGGTTAAGCGAACGAACGCTCTCATCTGGTCATAATCGTACCGAAATCCTTCGCTCACGCTACGCCCGCTCGCTGGGAAAGCCAACCGGGACGAGCACCTGCGCTGGGATAGCGAAGTCATGCCTTGGTCTTCCGGCTTCGCCACAGATCCACGATCAGCAGCCCGGCGCCGATGGTGATGGCGCTATCGGCCACGTTGAAGGACGGGAATTCGTAAGAGCCGAAAAACAACTGCAGAAAATCCGTGACCGTTCCGCGGAACAGCCGGTCCCACAGATTACCGAGCGCTCCGCCGAAGACCAGTGCGAGTCCGATCAACATCAGGCGGCTGTGCGGAGCCGCCGCCATTCGCCACAGCATTGTCCCAATGATTGCCATCACGCCCAGCGAAATTCCGACCAGCAAAATTCCTCGCCACTCGGTCGGCGAATCGGAAAACATCCCGAACGCGGCGCCCGGATTTTCAGTGTGGACGATGTTGAAGAATCCCGGAATCACTGGGTACACGTCGAAAGCTGAAACCCGCGTGCGGATGTACAGCTTGGTTGCCCGATCAAGAGCCACGATGCCGGTGATCAGCAGCGCCGCTCGCAGGCGGGCATTCATCCCAGCATTTCCTTGAGCGCGGCCGAGCAGGACTCGCACACCGTCGGATACGCCGGGTCCTGCCCCACGAAGGTCGAATACTTCCAGCAGCGCTCGCACTTCACGCCGTCGGCTCGCTCCACTGTGACGCGCAGATCGTCGCCCGGTTCAAGCACCACCTGCGAAACGATAAACAGCGCGGGCATTTCCGCCGCATCCACGTCGATATTCGCGCCCGCCAGCCTGACCCGCGCCTCGAGCGACGTCCCGATGAACTTCGCCTGCCGCGCTTCTTCCAAGGCTTTCAAAACCAAGCCGCGTATTTCCATCAACCGATCCCAGCGGGCAAGCTTCGCCGGATCGAGTCCCGATGCAACTTCCTCCGGCTCCGGCAGCAGCGCCAAATGCACGCTGTCGGGAGCGCCGGCCGGCTTCTTCGTATGGCTCCAGACTTCTTCGGCAGTGAACGCTAACAGCGGCGCAATCAAGCGCGTCAATGCATAATGCACCTTATATAAGGCCGTCTGTCCGCTGCGCCGCGCGACACTCTTGGTCGCGGCCGTATAGAGCCGGTCCTTCAATACATCGAAGTACACCGCGCTGAGATCCGTGGCGGCGAAATCGTAGATCGCGCGATAGACCTTGTGGAACGCCATCTCCGCATATGAAGCTCGCGCTCGCCGAATCAAGTCTTCAGTTCGTGCCAGAATCCAGCGATCGATCTCCAGCATCTGATCGGCCGGCACCGCATCCTGCTCCGGATCAAAATCGTGCAGATTCCCCAGCGCGTACCGAAACGTGTTGCGCAATTTTCGATACGCCTCGATCAACCGGTCGAGGATCATTTCGGAAAAGCGCACGTCCTCGGTGAAGTCCACCGACGCTGCCCACAGCCGCAGCAATTCCGCACCGTACTTTTTGACGATGCCCTCCACCGCCTCGCTGCCGCGCGATTTCGAGAGCGCGTGTCCCTCACCGTCGAGCGTCCACCCGCTAGTCGCGGACGCGCGATACGGAGCCGATCCCTTCAAACCCACAGCCACTAGCAGCGAGCTATGGAACCAGCCGCGATACTGATCGCCGCCTTCCAGGTACAGATCCGCGGGCCACGACAAGCCGTTCTCCGGCCGCAGCACCGCCAGGTGGCTGACTCCTGAGTCGAACCATACATCCAGGATGTCGTTCTCTTTCCGGAAAGCCGTGCCGCCGCATTTTGCGCAGCGCGCCTCCGGACCGGCGAGCTCGGCCGCGGTTTTTGTGTACCAGACGTCTGACGTATGCTCGCGGAACAATTTCACGACATCGTCCAGGATCTTTCGGTCAGTAAGCGGCTCCTGGCACGCGTCGCAATAGAACACGATAATCGGCACGCCCCAGGACCGCTGGCGCGAAATGCACCAGTCCGGTCGGGTGGCGATCATGTTCCCGATCCGCTCCTCTCCCCACGATGGGTTCCACTTCACGTTGTGCACCGCATCGAGAGCCCTTTGCCGCAGATCGTTGCGCTCCATGCCGATGAACCACTGCTCGGTGGCGCGGAAGATCGTCGCGTTGTGGCATCGCCAGCAGTGCGGATAACTGTGTTCGATCTTGCGTTGCGCCAGCAGCGCCCCGCTGCTTTCCAGAATTTTTGCGACGATCGGGTTCGCCTCCCACACCGTCTTGCCGATCAGTTCCTCGGGCAGCCGGCCTGCCGCGCCCTCGGCATGATAGAACCGCCCCGCGCCATCCACGGGGCAATACACCGGCAGCCCGTGAGCGAGGCCGATCTCATAATCCTCTTGTCCGTGCCCGGGAGCCGTATGGACAGCGCCCGTGCCTTGCTCGAGCGTGACGTGGTCGCCCAGAATGCCGATCGAATTGCGCTCGATGAACGGATGCCGGAACAGCGCGCCTTCGAGACGCGAGCCTTCGAACGCAGCCAGAACTTTGGGCGAGACCCAGCCGCACGCCTCCGCGGTTGCCGGGATCAGATCCACCGCGACAATGTAAACGTCCGCTCCAGCCTCCACAGCGGCGTATGTGAACTTGGGGTGATACGCAATCGCGAGGTTTGCCGGAATGGTCCATGGAGTCGTCGTCCAGATCAATCCCCACACGCGCTTGCCACTCAGAGCCGGATCGATCGCCGCCGGATCGGATAAAAGTGCAAAACGAACCCAGATCGACGGGCTGGTGTGGTTTTCGTATTCGACCTCGGCCTCGGCCAGTGCCGTGCGGTCGTGAATGCACCAGTTCACCGGCTTTAGTCCCTTATAGATGTAGCCCTGATCGAGGAAATCGACGAAGGCCCCGGCGATGGTCGCCTCATATTCGGCGCTCATCGTAAGGTACGGGTCGCGCCAGCGCCCGAAGACGCCCAGGCGGATGAAATCTTTGCGCTGCAGATCGACGTATTTTTCGGCGTAGCGCCGGCACACCGCACGTACCTGCGCGGCTGTCATGGCCAATTTTTTAGGGCCCAGCTCGCTGTCAACTTTGAACTCGATCGGCAGCCCGTGGCAATCCCACCCGGGCACATATGGAGAGTCATAACCCTCCATCGTCTTTGACTTAACGATGAAATCCTTCAACATCTTGTTGAAGCCGGTCCCCAGATGGATGTTGCCATTCGCGTACGGAGGCCCGTCGTGAAGAATATATGTGGGCCGTCCCGCACGCGCCGCGCGGATGCGCTCGTAAATGCCCGTCTCGGCCCAATGGGCCAGCAGCTTCGGTTCGAGCTGCCCCAGGTTGGCCTTCATGGGGAAATCGGTCCGGGGCAGGTGAACCGTTTTCTTAAGGTCGAGCGCGCTCCGGTCGGGACTCTTTAACTCAGGCTTGGCGGATTCCATCGAAGTATTTCTTCATCGTACCCGATTCGGAGCCCAGCCCCGAAAAGCAATTCATAGCCCAAACTTTAGACGCCGTGTTGCCACAAGAGCTTGCAAATGAGCGGCATGGCTGCTCCCAGCGAAACCTGAACTTTGCTATTGACACCGGTATAACTTCAGATTAAGATGTGGTTCGCTGGATGCCTCGTTTCGCTTAAGGTCCTCGCATGACTTTTCAGGTAGGTGAGAAAGTAGTTTACCCCAATCATGGGGTAGCGACGATCGAGAATATCAGCAGCCGGGCGTTTGCCGGCAACTTCGAACGCTTCTACCTGCTCCGCCTCACTTACAACAGCCTGACCGTGATGGTGCCGTTCTCGCATGTGGGCGATCTGGGTTTGCGAAAGGTCACACGCAACGGCGAAATGGTGCGCGTGCTGGATTATCTCAGCGAAAATCGCCGCCGCCGGCATCAGGACTGGAAAGACCGTTTCCGGGAAAACACCGAAAAAATGCGGAACGGCAGTCTTTTGTCGATCGCTGAAGTTCTGAAAGGTCTGCTGATTCTTCGGGCCGACAAACCGCTGTCTTTCCGCGAAAAAAAGATGCTGGACCGCGCCCGGCACATGCTGATTACCGAGCTTTCCACGTCCCGCGGATGGCCGGAAGAAGAAGCGGCGCGTGTCCTCGACCAAGCGCTCTCAAAGGCGCAACTGCATCTGCCCGAGCGGATCTGAGCGGCGCAGGGCCTCACCTGAAACTAGTGAACCCGTTCCTTGGTGCGCTCCCGCGTAACCAGCTCGTCGAAAATCGCCAGCACCTGTTTGCGGTACTGGTAAACGTTTTTGAGCTTGTTCTGAACCGATAACTCATTGCGATGCCGCTTCATGAGTTTTTCCAGCAACTTGCGGGGGACGTCTATGTCGCGGCGCAGAGCGTCGGCGGAGTGGCCCCGCAGGAAGAGGCCGTAAAACAACGCCGCCTCCCGCTGAGGCGCCATCGGATCGATTTCATCCACAAACGCCATCGCGTCACCAAAACCGCAGTATAAACGGCCCGCGCCGAATCTGCAATATCTCCCCGCATCTCATTAGAAAAACGCGAATGGTTGAGCGAGGGAGCCGTTCAGCGGGGGGCGGGAGGCGACTGGTTGTCTTTCTCTATACGCGCCGGTATGCTCGATCCAACGGTGACGAACTTAAGGATCCACACACGCCAGTCGAGCCTGTCCATGGTGGGTCTCCTGTCAATATTTGCCCTGAGTCTCCATGGCCAGGAAAAACGGCCGCTCAAACTGATTGCAACCATCCCTCTGCCGAATGTCAAAGGGCGCATTGACCACATGGATGTCGATGTTCAAGGTAAGCGCCTGTTCGTCGCCGGGTTGGAAAATGGCACGTTAGAAGTAATCGATCTCAAGACGGGCAAATGGGCGCGCAGCATTCCTGGTCTCAAAGCGCCGCAAGGGGTGGCGTACGTTCCGACGCTCAATAAACTGTTTGTCGCAAATGAAAATGACGAGACCCTGAAGATTTTTCGCGGCGATACGCTGGATCTTCTCACCACGATCCGCCTGGACCTGGGAGCGAATCGCGTAGCTTACGACCCGCGCGGCAAAAAACTTTATGTGGGATACGGAGGTGCATCCGCCAGGCAGGATCACGGGACACTTGGAATCATCGACGCCGACAACGACAAGCACATCGGCGATATACAGATTGGTATCCGCCCGGCCGAAATTTTGATAGACAAGCTGGGGCGCACTCTGTTCGTGTTCGACTCTGTCGCCAATAAGATTCAGGTCATCGATGTCGCAAAAAACCAGATTGTTTCCACATGGCCTGTCAGCGCTCAACGGCCCGGCGATGGCGCCTTGGATGAAACCATGCACCGGCTGCTCATCGGAACCCGCACGCCTCCCCTGCTGATTGTCATGGACGCCTTATCCGGCAAGGAACTTGCAGCCCTTCCGACGATCGAGGGCATGGACGGCGTCTATTTTGATACGCGCCGCAAACGCGTGTACGTTTCCGGCGGCCGAGGCTTCGAAGCAGGCGCGGTGTTTGTATATCAGCAACACGAAGCCGATCACTACACGGAGATTGCGCGCATTGCCACGCGGCCGGGCGCCGGGACGTCATTCTGGTCGCCGGAGCTTAATCGCTATTACGTCGCGGCTCCCGCGAATGATAAAGAAGCAGCCACGATCCTGGTGTTCGAGCCGCGGCCGTGAAGAAACCGGTGCCAACATTTTCACGTGTCGATCGGCTGATCGCCATGGCCCTGGCGCTCGTCTGGATTGGAGGCAGCCTGATCGCAACCTGGATCGGCCTGCGTCATCGGATCTGGCCAGTCTTGATTATCGGACCCGCCGGACTCTGGTATGGACTCCTTTGGGCATCCGCGGCGCGAAAGGGCCGCCGTCTAGATTGGCGCGAAAGCATCCGGCCATCGCGGTGGCGCTGATCGAAGTGACTCCGAACTCTGCGGCCAATGTTCCTCCCGCACTCACGCGGCGCGGCAGTTTAGTGTAGAATCGCAGGTGCTCCAATCCAGACGTGATACGCCTGTTGGGCTTGCGACGAGGAGGTTACTTAACGATGCGATACCAATCGATGCTGGCAGCGGCATTCGGAATGTTCCTGAGCGCGGTCACGGCTTGGCCGCAGGTTGCGCCACCCCCGGCTCCGTGGCGAGGCGCGGGTCCGACGCCCTGCGTGGGCGCGGATGGTGGAGTTTACAAATGCCCCCCGCCTGCCCGTACGATCGCGGTGCGCGCCGGACATTTGTTCGACAGCAAGACGGGCCAGATGCTCGCCAAGCAGGTGGTGGTTTTGACGGGCGATCGGATCACCGAAGTGGGGCCCGATGGGCAAGTAAAGATTCCGGCCGGGGCCGAGGTGATCGACCTGCGGCAAGCGACGGTTCTGCCGGGCCTGATCGACGCGCACACCCACATGTTCAACCAGCGCAAACCCAACGGGACAACGGAAAACTACATGCTGATCGCCGTGCAGAACGTGCAGGCTGACCTGCGGGCGGGATTCACCGCAGCGCGCGACATGACCAGCCACGGTAACGGGTACGGCGACGTCGCGATTCGCGATGCGATCAATCGCGGCATGATTGACGGCCCGCGATATCAGGTCTCGACATTGGGGATCGTTTGGGGGGATAAACCCGCGGACGGCTCTCCCGTAAATCCACTGGCTCCGATCGTGGTTCGCTCGGCTGACGAAGGACGCGCGGCCGTACGTGAAGAGATCTCACACGGCGCGGATTGGATCAAGCTGTATCCGGCGGGCGCGTATTCCTTCAAGAACGACGGCACGCCCCAGTATGTCGTGACCTATCCGCTGCCAGTCCTGCAGGCGATCATTGAGGAGACGCATAAGCTGGGAAAGAAATCGGGATGCCATGTGTATGGAGGCGAGGGACAGAAGAATGCCATCATCGCGGGCTGCGACACCATCGAGCATGGATTCGGCCTGGATCAGGCGCAGGTGAACATGATGATCGAGAAGCATCTGTACTACGAGCCGACCTTGGTCCGATACACCGAGCCCTACATGGACGACAACGACAAGAAGAACACCGATGGCCGGTACCGCATGATTCCCATTTTCGAAAAAGCCGTAACCATGGCGGCCGCCACTCCGGGGATCAAATTAATGGTAGGGAGCGGAGCGGATGGTTCGACCATGGCGCACGGCAGCCAGACTCTTGAATTTGAGGCGCTGGTAAAACAGGCCCACGTGAGCCCGGCCAAAGCCATCCAGGCTGGAACCATGACCAACGCTGAGGCGCTGGGATGGCAGGACCAGATCGGGTCCGTGGACAAAGGCAAATACGCGGACATGGTCGCCGTCTCGGGCGATCCGTTGGCCGACATCTCCGAGCTTCAGCGCGTGAAGTTCGTGATGAAGGGCGGGAAGGTCATCAAGAACGAACTGGCCATGGGCACTCCGAAATAATTGCTTGGCTGATGAGCGGGCGGGGCCGGATAGAATGCCTATTGGCCCCGCGACGCTTAGCGATTCTTAATCGCCTGCTTGACCCCAAGCTGGTGCTCGCGGTCTACTGCCTGGCGGCGGTGGTTGCGACGCTGGTCAAACTGGCTCCGGGACCGTTCAAGCAGAACGGCTTTCAATACGATCCCCTTCAGAACTTCGCGATCTTCCGCAATTCTTTTTTTCATCTGATTCATCATCAGGATCTATACGCGCGATTTCCAGCGGAACAATGGGATCTGTATCGATACAGCCCCACGTTCGCGCTGCTGTTCGCTCCGTTCGCGCTGCTTCCCTACGGACTGGGCGCCCCCCTGTGGAACGTATTGAATGCGGCGGCCCTGTACTGGGCAGTTCGCGGGGTGGCTGCGGGCAATGATCGAACCAGGACGTTCGTGCTGTGGTTCGCGTTTCTGAGCATGCTGAATGCGATCTCGAACGCGCAGAGCAATGCGTTGATGGCGGGCCTGATGATCGGGGCCTGGAACGCGCAGGAGCGGAAGAATCCCGTGCTGGCATCGTTTCTGATCGTACTTTCGGTGTTCGTGAAGCTGTTCGGAGTATTCGCGCTGATCCCGTGCCTGCTGAGCGGCGGGCGCAGGAGGTTGCTGGCCTGCGCGGCGGGATGGGCAGTGGTAATGGCCGCTGTGCCGCTGATCGTCATGCGGCCGGCTGAGCTTCTCGCGCTGTACCAGGGCTGGTACGCGACGGTTCGCGCGTTTTCCGAAGCGCGGCTGGGCTTATCGGTGATGAGCTTTTTCCGTGCGTGGCTCCATCTGGAGATTCCGCAGAATTATGTGGTCCTGGCGGGAGCAATCATTATGACGGCGGTCGCGCTGCGCGGGGCGGGGCGGGACATCCGCTTCCGTGCGCTGGTGACCGCATCGGTGCTGATCTTCGTGACGATCTTCAACTATGCGGCCGAGTCGCCGACCTTTGTGCTGGCGGTCACCGGCTGCGCTCTGTGGTATTTTTTCCAGGCGCGAACTACCGCGAATACGGTGCTGCTGATTCTCGTATTTCTGTTTACGTGTCTCTCATCCACGGATCTGGTTCCACGCGCGCTGCGGCGTGAATACCTGGAAACCTACGTCATCAAGGCGGTCCCGTGCATTCTCGTGTGGATCAAGCTGCAATACGATCTGCTGCGATATGACCAAAACAACGCGTTATCCTGAAGTTACCCATGCAACAGGAAGTCGTCGAGGCCGAAGGCCACCTGATCGATTCGCACCTGATGGAGCAGATTTTCGACACGGTGGTGGAGTTCAACGGCCGCTTTGAAGTCGAACAGTTCCAGATAGGCCGCACCAATGCCGAGAGTTCACATCTGCGTCTGAAGGTCGAGACGCCGCGCCCCGAGGATATGCAGCAGCTTCTCAGCCAGTTGCTGGGGCTCGGCTGCGCTCTGGTCGATTCGGGCGACGCGGTGCTGCTGAATGTCGAAAAGGATTGTTGCGCGCCGGAAGATTTTTACTCGACCACCAATCACAAAACGCTGGTGCGGCACCGAGGCGAATGGCTGGAGGTGGAAAACCAGCGCATGGACGCAATGGTCGTGGTGGCCCGCGGGCGAGCGTTCTGCCGCAGGCTGCGCGATCTGAAAAAGGGCGATCAGGTGGTGGTGGGAATGCGCGGCATTCGGGTGGTCCCGGAATCGAAGGAGCGCGATCGGCTGGCGTTCGCGTTCATGAGCAATGGCATTTCGTCCGAGCGCCAGGTGGAGACGGCTGTGCGCCAGACCGCGGCTTTGATTCGGCAGACTCGCGAGGCGGGACAGAGGATCGTGGCGGTCGCGGGCCCTGTGACGGTGCATACCGGAGGCGCGCAGGCGCTTGCGAAATTGATCAAAGGCGGATGGGTGAATGCTCTGCTGGCGGGGAACGCGCTGGGGGTTCATGACATTGAGGCAGCGCTGCTCGGCACATCCCTCGGCGTGCGGCAGAGCGATGGGCGGCAGGAGGAGCACGGTCATCGCAACCACATGCGGGCCATCAATGCCATCTACCACGCGGGCGGGATCGCGAAGGCGGTGGAGTCGGGACGCTTGAAAAGCGGCGTGATGTATGAGTGCGTCAAAGCCGGCGTGCCGTTCGTGCTGGCGGGCAGCTTGCGCGACGACGGACCGCTGCCGGACACCATCACCGACATGAACCTGGCGCAGGACGCTTACGCCGAGCAGTTGAAGGGCGCGGGCGTGGTGCTGTGCCTGGGTTCGATGCTGCACTCGATCGCGACCGGAAACATGCTGCCGAGCTGGGTGAAGATCGTGTGCGTGGACATCAATCCGGCGGTCGCCACCAAGGTCAGCGACCGCGGAACGGGGCAGGCGGTGGGGATCGTGACCGACGTCGGTTTGTTCCTGGATCTGCTGGTGCGCGATCTGGAGAAGGCGCCGTGAAAAGAGAAGGCGGTGTGAAGCGGCAATACACCGACGAGCACGCGGAAGCGGGGGTGCGCGCCGAGCTTCCGGAAATCGAGACGTGGCCGAATCAGTATCGAACCGGCTATGAAATCGAAATTGAAACACCGGAGTTCACATCTGTGTGTCCCAAGACCGGTCTGCCGGATCATGGAACATTGACGCTGCGTTACGTTCCCGACAAATTGTGCCTGGAATTGAAATCGTTCAAGCTGTATACGCTGGCTTACAGGAATTTGGGGATCTTTCAGGAGAACGTAGTCAACCGCGTGCTGGCCGACGTGGTCAAGGCGGCGAAGCCTCTGACCGCCACGGTCACCGGCGATTTTATGCCACGCGGCGGCGTGCATTCGAAGATTACGGCAAGCTGGTCCGCAGGCTCACAGGGAGGCCGGAGACGTGTGCGATGATACGAATTTTGGCCGCCGGCTGTAGCGCGCTGGTGTTCCTATGCGCTTGGCTGCCCGCGCAGCGGCCGGAGGCCCGCCGCCATTTTACGGAAGGCGTCGGGCTGTTTTACGAGCACGACGATAGCGGCGACGCACTGGCCGAGGCTCAGCGCGAGTTCGCTGCTGCCCTGCAAATCGAGCCGCACTACGCCGCGGCGCGCGCTTACCAGGGATTCATTGCATTCGAAGAGAATCGCGATTCCGAAGCGGACGCAGCTTTTCGCGAGGCGCTCTTGTGGGACCCGAAGTGCGCGGAGGCGCTGGTGGGCCAGTCGCGATTGAAGACGCGGCACGCGCCGCTTCGCGAAGCGCTGCCGTTGATCCGGCAGGCGGTGGCGGCGGCTCCAAGAAACGCCGTAGCGCGGAGGGAACTTGCGACCGTGCTGACGGCCGAATCGATGAATCCGACGCCTGAGATGTGGCGGGAGGCGATGGACTGCTGGCGCGTCCTGATTACGCTCGATCGCAACGATCGCGATGCGCAGCATGACCTGGCGCGGGCGCTCGCGCGCTTCGGCCGCTGGAGCGAAGCCGAGCCGCATTTCCGCGAAGTGCTGCGGATCGGGCAAACCAAGGAGGATTCCGACGTTTGGGTCTACACGGTTCACGGCGAGCTGGCGGACGTTCTCGCCAAGCAGGGAAAAACCGCGCAGGCAGTCAAGGAATACGAAGCGCTGATCGCCTCGGAAGGCGCGGGCGACGAAGAAATCCACCGTGCCAGGGAAGCGATCGAAGCGCTGCGGGAACGCCGGTGATCGCAATTGTATAATTGGGCCAGTTGACCATGCGCCTCTGGCCCAGCGCGCTCCTGCTGTGGGGCACATCCCTGTATGCGCAGGCGGTGATGCCCGTCGGCATCGTGCGCGGCAGCCTTGTTTCGTGGCAGGGCTCGATCGCATTCGGCAATCTCACAGTGCAGAAGGCCGATGGCGCGGTGTACGGCTGCTCCTACGACGCCCACACGCTTTTTCAACGCAACCAGTGGCCGATTCATGTCGCCGATTTGACCGCCGGCGAGCCTGTGGAGGTTCTGTCGGATCGAAAATCGCGGGCGTGTTATGCGCGGATGCTCTCGGTGGTGAACGGGAAGCGGGAGCCGGCGGGTTTCAGGCCGCGCGCGACTCCGCGGCGGATCGAGGGCTTTCAACCACGCGGATATTTGAGCTTCGGAGGTCTGGTGGTTGAGAATTCCGGCGCGGCCATCACTCTCCGGACGCGAGCGGGGGAGCAAACTTTGCTGCTGCGCGCGGACACTCGCTATTCGGGGGACGGAGTGCGCGTGGAAGCCCCCGAGCCGCTCCTCAACAAGCACGTGTTTGTACGCGCGGGGCGCAATATGTATGGCGCGCTCGAAGCCTATCAGATCGTCTGGGGCGAGATTCTTTTCGTCCCGTAACGCTATCTCAGGAATTTTTCGAAGCGCGTGCGCAACACTGCGGCGGTCTTCACGTCCGGCGCCACCACGAGAATGGTGTCATCGCCGGCGATGGTGCCGGTGACCTCCGGCCAATCGGCGTGATCGAGCGCGGAGGCGAGTGCGTTAGCGTGCGCGGGCGGAGTCCGCAGGACCAGGAGATTTTGCGCAGCGCGTACATCGAGAAGAAACTCGCGCGCGACGGCGGCCACATCGGGCCCCAGGGGAGTTGCGGGCGCATCGGCGCCGCCTACTTCCGCGTAACCTTCCGGCGTTTTGACGAGGCCCAGCTCACGAATATCGCGCGAAAGCGTCACCTGCGTGGCTGGAATCTTCTCTGAGCGGAGCGCACGCGCGAGCTCCTGCTGCGTGTGCACACGCCGGGTCCGGACCAGTTTGAGAATCCGGCTCTGGCGATAATTCTTGTTCATTGACGGAACTGATCGAGGCGGGACTGCGCCTGTTCGAGCGCGGCCGCTACATGCCGGGGGCCGGTGCCGCCGGGAATCTCGCGAGTCTTCATGCCTTCGGATGGCCGCAAGGCAACCGTGCACTCGGCCGTGAACTCCGGCGCGAACGCGGCGAGATCGCGCGCCGACCAATCGCCGGGCTTCTTTCCTGCGCGAACGCTTTCGAGCACCAGCCGGCCGACCAGTTGATGGGCTTGATGGAATGGCGTCCCGCTGCGGGCGAGCGCTTCGGCGAGATCGGTGGCGACCGTCCAGCTTTCCTCGACTGCCGCGGCCGGACGCGCGGCATTGAGCTTCGCGGACACGACCACGACGCGCGCCATCTCAAGCGAGCCGCATAGCTGATCGGCGGCATCGAACAGCGGCTCTTTGTCCTCCTGCATGTCGCGGTTGTAAGTCAGCGGCAGCCCCTTCATCGTGACGAACAGCGAGCTGAGGCTGCCAAACACGCGGCCGCACTTGCCGCGAATCAATTCGAGCGAATCGGGATTTTTTTTCTGGGGCATCAGGCTGGATCCACTGGTGACTCCGTCACTAAGTTCCAGCCAGCCGAACTCTTCGCTCGAGTAGAGGATCCAGTCTTCAGCGAGCCGGCTTAAGTGCAGCATCGTGGTAGAGGCGGCGTACAGAAAATCGAGCGCGAAATCGCGGTCGGCGGAGACATCCATGCTGTTCGGCGTGATCGACGCGAAACCGAGGTCGCGTGCGATGGCGTCGCGATCGAAGGCGAAGCCGCTGCCGGCCAACGCTCCGCTGCCGAGCGGCAGGACATTCACGCGTGCGCGGGCTTGCTGGAGGCGCTCATGATCGCGCGCGAACATCTCGAAATAAGCCAGTAGATAGTGGGCCCACAGCACTGGCTGGGCGCGGCGCATGTGGGTATATCCAGGGACCACTGCCGCTGGATCGCGGCGCGCGCAATCGAGCAGCGCCTGCATAAACCCGGCGAGCAGCGTGGAAGCGCGATCGATTTCACCGCGCAGCCACAAGCGCACGTCGAGCGATACCTGCTCATTCCGGCTGCGGCCGGTGTGAATTTTATCGGCGACCGCGCCGGCGCGGTCTTTTAATTTGCGGATGACCAGAGTGTGGACGTCTTCGTCGTGGGCGCCGTCGTAAAACGCAGGCGTCTGAGCATCCGCAAGAATCGCGTCGAAAGCGGAGACGAGTTGTTCCCGCTCAGCCGCGGTCAGGATGCCGACTTTTTCGAGAGCGCGCGCGAAAGCCTGCGACCCGCGGATATCAGCATCGAGAAGCCGGCGGTCGAAATGGAGTGAGCCGGAGAAGCGCTCGAAGGCCTCCGATGGGCCCTCCTCAAAGCGCCCTCCCCACAACTTCATACGGATTTCGCGGCCTTCTTAAGCGAGGCCCGCACCTGGATGGGAAGGCCGATCAGGTTGATAAAGCCGCGCGCGTCGCGCTGATCGTATTCGGCGCCCATCGTGAAGCTGGCGATATTCAGCGAGTACAGCGAATTCGGCGACTTGCGGCTGACGGGCTGAAAACCGCCTTTGTAGAGGCGCAGAGTCACTTCGCCGGTGGTCGATTTGCTGGCTTCGTCGAAAAACGCATCGAGCGATTCGCGCAACGGTGTAAACCAGATGCCGTTGTAGACCAGCTCCGCGTAATCGAGCGCAAGTTTCTGTTTGTAATGCGCCATGCTCTTGTCGAGCGTCAGCGATTCCAGTTCGCGAAATGCGGCCATGATCAAAGTGCCGCCGGGCGTCTCATAGCAGCCGCGTGATTTCATTCCGACGAAGCGATTCTCCACCAGATCGATGCGGCCGACGCCATGCTCGGCGCCAATGCGGTTCAGTTCTTCGAGCAAGGCGACCGCGGCCAGCTTCTTCCCGTTCACCGAGACGGGGCGTCCGGATTCGAACCCGATGGTGACGTCGGCGGGCGTATCCGGCGCCTCCTGAGGACTGCGCGTCAGCATCCATATATCATCCGGCGCGGCATTGGCAGGATCTTCAAGAGCGCCGCCTTCGTGCGAAATGTGCCAGACGTTGCGGTCGCGGCTGTAGATTTTCGTGGTGCTGGCGGAGATGGGCACGTTGTGTTTGGCCGCGTATTCGATCGCGTCCTCGCGCGACACGATGTTCCACTCGCGCCATGGGGCGATCACCGGCAGATGCGGCGCGAGCGCTTTATAGGTGAGCTCGAAGCGCACCTGATCGTTGCCTTTGCCCGTGCAGCCGTGGGCCAGCGCGTCACAGCCGGTTGCCAGCGCCACCTCGACCTGCTTTTTGGCGAGCAGCGGCCGCGCGATGGATGTGCCGAGAAGATATTTGTGCTCGTACTCGCCGCCGGCTCGCACCATGCGCCACAGGTATTCGGATACGAACTCCTCGCGCATGTCGGCGACCTGAACTTCGGAAGCGCCGGTTTTGCGGGCCTTGGCTTCAAGGCCGCTGAGCTCTTCGCCTCCCTGTCCGATGTCGCCGCACACCGCGACGACTTCGCAGCCGTAGTTTTCTTTAAGCCACGGGATGATGATGGAGGTGTCCAGACCGCCCGAATAGGCGAGGGCCACTTTCTTAGGTTTTGCCATAGATATTTGTATTAGCTCAGTAACAGGACCAGCAGCGCTTTCTGCACATGCAGGCGATTTTCGGCCTGGTCAAATGCGGCGCAGCACGCGGACTCCATCACGGCGTCCGTCACTTCCTCCCCGCGCTTGGCGGGAAGGCAATGCATGAAAATCGCATCCGGACGCGCCTGAGCCAGCAAGTATTCATTCACCTGGTACGGCGCGAAGCTGCGCGCGCGCTCGGCCGCCTGCGATTCCTGGCCCATGCTGGTCCAGACGTCGGTGTACACGGCGTGTGCATTTCTCACGGCGTCAGCGGGATCATCGGTGATGGTCACCTCACCGAACTTCGAGGCTTGTGCGACGATCGCGGCATTCGGCTGATACGCCGACGGCGTAGCGACGCTGACGTGCATGCCCAGCCGCGCGCCGGTCAGCAGCAGCGAATGCGCGACGTTATTTCCATCGCCCACGAAAGCGAGCTTGATTCCCTCGAATCGCCCGAAGCGTTCCTGGATGGTGAGCATGTCGGCCAGCGCCTGGCAGGGATGATAAAGATCGCTGAGAGCGTTTATGACCGGCACGTTCGACCAGCGAACCAGCTCGTCGATGGTGTCCTGCGAATACACACGCGCTACGATGCCCTGGGTCCAGCGGTCGAGGTTCCGCGCGACATCTTTGACCGGCTCGCGTTCGCCGATGGGACCGGCGGTCGAGACGGCATCGCCGCCAAGCTGCTTGATCGCGAGCTCAAACGTGAGGCGTGTGCGCAGCGAGGGCTTCTCAAACAGGAGGCTCAGGAACCGGCCCGAAAGCGTCTTGGCGAAGCGGGACGGCGCGCGCTTAATCTGACCGGCAAGGTCGAGCGTAGTGGAGAGCGCTTCGATCGACAGATCGAGATCCGAAGCCACGTGCTTCGGAAAGGGCCGGGCTAATTTACGAACGGGAGCGGCCATGGGCGTCCTCCTGATTGAATGTTTATTCAATATACTGAATAATAATACATCAGGACGGCGCGGGGCAACCGCCTTCCACTCGCACGAGTTTCAGCGCGGCGGAGTGGCCGCTGATAATCGTCACGGCAGCGCGCGGGACTCCGTAATGACGAGCCAGGAACGCGCACAATGCGGCGTTGGCTTTCCCGTTCTCAGGGGGCGCGGCGATTTTCACCTTGAGCGTGCCATCCGCCATTTCGCCGGCCATTTCGCTTTTGGGACTGCGTGGCATGACCTTGACGCGTACGGTCATGGCGGCGTCGGGCTACTTGCTCTCGGTGAACTCCGCCACCGTTCCGTCGACGTCTTCGATCTGAAGGTGGAGGGCTTTGCGTGAATTTACGACGGCTTCCGGCACGTCGAGACGAGCGCCGGTCATCCGATCGACAGTCTGGTGAGGCGCGATTCGGTCCTGAAGGCTGAGCACCTCGTTGTATTTCGGACCGATGATTTTCTCGTATTGGAAAATCTCCTGGATGTCGGATTTGGAAGCCTGCATGCCCTCAACCGGATCGCCTGAAGCCGGATCGAGGCGCAGTTTCACGGAACTGACGACGAACGGAACATTGGAAGGGTTGGTGGCGCGGAAATCCACCAGCAGAATCACGGAGCCGCCGCTGCTCATGGGCAGGACGCGCACTTTGAGTATTTTCCCGTCCAGACGCAGATGAGCGCCGGTGGTGGTCGAAAGAACGGTAAACAGAAAGACGCCGACCACCGCGAGCCCGGCGACGAGAAAGATCCAGAACCGCTTGTCCACGTCAGTCGCCCAGCAGCCTTCCGTACGGTTGCAGGGTGCTCACGTGATCGCACACCGCTTTGATCCCGGCAGTAATCGGAATAGCGAGCACCAAGCCGATGCCGCCCCACAACATGCCCCAGAACATCAGCGCGACAGTGACCACCAGCGGATTCAAGTGCACGCGCGCGCCGACAAATTTGGGGTACAGAAGATTCAGAGCGAGAAGGTGAAGCATGGCCACGCTGACCACCACGAACAGAAAGGTGCCGGGCGTGCCGGAAGGGAGCGCGGCGACCAGCGGCGGCAACATCGCGAGGGGCAATCCGATGTAGGGCACCAGGCTCAGAAAACCGCTGACCGGAGCAACCACCGGCCAGTACGGCAACCGGATGGAGGCGAATAGGAGCGCGCTGGCGATGCTCAACAGAATGCCCAAAAGAAAATTGCCGATGACGTAGGCGCGCACCATATCGCCCACGCCGGACCATGCCTCCGATGCCGCGCGGCGATGCTCGTCCTGGAATAAGTACAAGTACCGAGAGCGAAGATGATCGCGCCAGCTCAGCAGAAAATAAACCAGGAAGGGCACAAACGAAGCCATCAGCAGCGTGCCGTAAAACTCGCGCAGATATGTATAGATGTAGGAAAACAGCGGAGTCGGCTCAGGCTGTATGTGGACCTCCTGCACGGCCGGCAGGGGTGCGGGCGGCGGCGGCTCGGTTTTCTTTTTCCTGGCCTTGCCCACCGGCGCGGCGTCCTGAACGTCGCTTTGCACGGCGCCCGGCGGTTGAAGCCGCTTGGGTGTCAGCGCCTGATAAATCCCGTTCTCAAAATGCTCCATACGGGTGGCGCCGGCATCCACCAGCTCATTAATACGCTGGCCGTAGGCCGGAAGATCGGTCATGATCGAGAGGCCCTGCATATACAGACCGAGGCCTCCCAGATACAGAAACAGGAGGCTGATGCTGCACACCACGAAACTGGCGAGGCCCCGCGGCAGTCGCAGCCGCATAAAGAACACCACCATCGGATCGAGCAGGAAAGCGATCATGGAGGCGATGATCACGGTGACGAAGAACACGCGCCCGTAGAAAAGCAGGGTGATGGCTGCTCCAAGCGCAAGAATCCCGACGCCCACCTGGAGGGATCGTTGGGTGACGCTATCGGAAACAACCACGGGTCTCCCCTTTCCTATCACTATAATTTGTATAGCGGTGGAATTCCAGACAAATGTAGGGAAAGGCCGGATTCTGGCGCTCGATTTGGGCAAAAAGCGCATCGGACTGGCGCTCAGCGACCCGCTGGGGATCACCGCCCAGGGCCTGCCCACCCTTCAGCGGACCACGATTCGCGCGGACCTTACGGCGCTCGAAAACCTGATTCGGGAGCACGAGGTTAAGGTGATTCTGATGGGCCATCCGCTGCACATGAGCGGGCGCGAGAGCCGGCAATCCGAGTACACCCGTGAATTCGCGGGGCGCCTGACCGAGCGGACGGGACTCGAAGTCCGGCTATGGGATGAACGGCTGACGACCGTCGAAGCGGAGCGGGTGCTGAGGCAGAGCGGCATTAGCATCGAGAAGCGGGCCAGGGCGGTAGATCGCCTGGCGGCCGTGATCCTCCTCGGAAGCTATCTTGATTCGGGAGGCGCGGCTTGAAGAAGCTGATCGCGGTACTGGCCGCCGCAGCGGCAATGGCAGCGTGGGCGCTGCTGGCTCCGTACCAGGGCTTCCAAGCCGATGCGTATGTGGAGATCCCGCGCGGCACGGGCACCGCGGGCATCGCGCAAGCGCTGGCGAATGACGGTGTGATCCGCTACCCCTGGCAGTTCTGGGTGGCGCGTGCTCTCCAGCCCTCGGCCAAACTCCAAGCCGGCGAATACCGTTTTTCGAGGGCAGCTTCGGTCCGCGAGGTCTTCGGACGGATTGCCCGCGGCGACATCTATTTTTTTGAGTTCACGGCGCCGGAGGGCAGCAACATATTCGACATCGCGCACGCGCTTGAAATTCAACACGTCATGTCCGGCGAGGATTTTCTGACAGCGGCTACGGACGCCTCCTCGATCCACGATCTGGCGCCCAAAGCGAAGACGCTTGAGGGCTATCTGTTCCCATCCACGTACCGGCTGTCGCACCATACCACGGCCGCGCAGTTGTGCAAGCAGATGACGGATGAATTTCGCAAAGAATGGCGCAGGCTGGCGGCCGGACGTTCGGCTGATCCGCATAGCACCGTGACGCTGGCCTCGCTGGTGGAGAAGGAGACGGGAGTTCGTGAGGAGCGTCCGCTGATCGCGAGCGTGTTCACGAATCGCCTGGAAAAAGGCATGCGGCTGGAGTGCGATCCGACGACGATCTACGCCGCGCTGCTCGACAATCGCTATCGTGGAGCGATTCACCGCTCTGACCTGGCGAACGGCAACCCGTACAACACGTATCAGAACGCCGGGTTGCCTCCGGGTCCGATCGCGAATCCAGGCGCGCAGGCGATTGCCGCCGCGCTTGATCCGGCGCACACGGACTACTTGTTTTTCGTCGCGAAACCGGAAGGGGGAAGCCATCACTTCTCGGCCAGCTTGGCAGAGCATGAGAAAGCGGTAGTGGCGTATCGGCATGGCTCCCAGAAAAGGAAAACGAACTGAGCTGGAGCGCTGGCTTGAAGGCCACGCCCCCGCGCAGATCGGCGAAATCGAGTTTGAAGAGCTGCGGCGTGCGCTGGCGCCGGTTTCCGAAAGCTATCTGCGCAAGCTGCTGCGCGATTCAGGGTTGCCGCTGGCCATCATGGTCGAGGGAGTCCGGCAGAGCAGTTTCGACGAACTTGAGGCCAGCCTGCTGAAATTTCTGGACGAATATGAGCGCGGAGATCCCGCCCGGCGGGCGGCGGTGCGGCGAGTGGTGATCACGGCGAAGGACCACGCGCGCCTGGCAGCGCGAAATCCGGATAAGCGCCCTGAGAAGGAAGAGATGCTGCTGTGGCTGCTGACGTGGCTCGAGAACCCGCCGCTGTTCCGGGATTGGGTGGGGCTGAGGCGCAGTGTTTGGAAAGACGAGAGCCGCTGATTCGCGACCTTGGCGGCCATCCGAGCCACGACCACATCTACGGTTAGGGCGTTAAGCAGCCAAATGCCCGGGCTTGAATCGCCCCGCCACTCGCGGCGTTCACCCGTCCATTAACAGATTGTGAGCTTATCGGGCACTTCTCGCCCTTTGCGGGGTCTAACGACGTTAGTGAATCCTGAAATCCTCAAGTGGCTGGCGGCGACAACGCTCGTGATGGTGGGCTGCCGATCACCACAGGATGTCATCCATCCGGTTATTCATAAGAATGACGAAAGAATCGCCGCCATGAAGTCGGCGCCTATCATCATCGTCGCGGAGATTCAGCGAGCAACGTTGGTAGCCGGTAAGCCCCGCGACGTGGAGAAACCACCAGGCATCGGCGGTCCAGATTTGCCGCGCATTCCACTCGATCTTGCCGAGATCTCCGCAAAGGACCGCCTGACGTTGCGAGGCCCCAAAATGAACGATCTCACGTTCTATGCCTGGCTATATCATTTCGGCAAGCACGGCGGCCCGAGACTTTTCCATCCGCAACCCGGATCGTTCCACATCATGTTTCTACAGAGGGAGGCGAGCTATCTCCGCACGGTTGGCGATTATCCTAACTACGATCTGGAAATTCCCTCCGAATCTCTCCCGTCGTTTCTTTCAGTTTGGCAGACGGGCTACGGACAAGAGTCCGGTTTGATGGAGCGCATCGCGGCGGTCCGTCTCAAGGCTTACCTGGAAAACATCTCACCGCAGAATGTTCTTTCATATTTCCGCATTCATGAGCTGACGGAACTGACTAGCGTCCCATTCGTTGCACTCCAACTAAGCTCACAGTGCCCGGGGCTCGAACGCCAGTTGTTACGCCGGGATGCATGTGCGGAGTTGACGCAAGAGCTGGGCCTGCTAGTGCGTTGACGTTCACTTGGACGAGAAGTTCTCACATGGCTGGCGCTACTTCGTGTCCACCTTCACCACTTGAATGATGAGGCTCTTCGGAACCAGCATCTGATGCGGGATCTTGGCGGGAATGTGGAACACGTCACCAGCGGCCATGGGATGGCGAACGCCGCCGGTGAGAGACTTGCCGCGAATCTCATTCGGCGCCGTGGTTTTGCCATCCGCCAGGGTTCCGCCTATGACCAGCGTGCCTTCGCCGGAGACTACGGTGATCACGTCCACTTGAGTTTGATGTACTTCGACCGCGCCGTCGCCTTCGCGTCGGACGATGAGGAGCCCATGATTGCCCCACGTCGCGACGCGATCCGCGCCAGCCTTGTACTCGTCGAGTTTGGCGGCCTTCGCGCGGGCGGTAATTTCGGAGGCTTTGTACATGGCGAAACCTTCGGGATCAGCGGCGAAGAGGGCCATGGCCGCGAAGAGAGCAAGCAGAACCGGCAGTGGTTTCATGTGAGGGATCGTATCATAACGATTGTGGAGCGGTGGTAGACGTCACAGAGTCCGGGCCCACTTGGCGGCGCTTATGGCTTGCCCCACGTGCCGCTGCGTGTGCTCCGCGATGTGAACCAGCAGACCGATGACCGTAGTCGGAAGCTGTTTGCGGCCTACCGTGCGCGGCTCGGCCAGCTTGGATGGATCGAGCGAGCGCGCCACCTGCTCCGCTTTCTCGAACGCCGCGTTTAATCCCGCCAGCAGCATTTCGCGCGACGCGCCCGGCTCTTTTTCCGCTTTCATCACCGCGATCTGTTCGTCGGAAAGCTGCCGGCCCTCGACATACACTATCAAACGATCCACGCTGCCCGCGATGTGGCGCAGATGGAAGCCGACCGAGCCAAAGCCGTGCGGCGTGGCCCAGATCTGGTTGGCGGTCAAGCCCTCGGTCCACTTGGCCAAGTCCTCGCGGGCCATTTGAAAGGAGTAGAAAAGAGGCGCGACCAGAGTGTCGACCCCGGGCATCGGCCCGCGCATCCAAGATTCGGGCAACGGTTCAGGCATGCCTCCAATTTATTACAGAGTGTATTCCAGCGAGAAATATCGGCCGGTTGCGAACTAGTTCTTGTGGGCATTTTCCTAGGCGTTCTCTTTCTGGCATCGAGCTTTCTGGCCCAGAGCGTTCTGGCCCAGAGCCGCGCCGAATATGTGGGCGGCACCGCCGGCGCGCTGACCAGCGGCAACGCCGGGTTGATCGAGCTTTCGGATCAGCATTTTTTTGCTTTCTATACCAAGCACGGCCAGGTTCGCGTGGCCTACGACCGCGTCAACCTGCTCGAATACGGCCAGAAAGTCGACCGGCGATTGCTGGCCGCGGTGGTGATTTCGCCCATTTTTCTTCTGGGCAAATCGCGAAAGCATTTCCTGACGGTGGGCTATATGGACGAAGAAGGGAAACAGCAGGCCCTGATTTTTCGAGTCGACAAAAATGGAATCCGCACCGCGCTGGTAAGCCTGGAAGCGCGCACCGGGCTCAAGATCCAGTATCAGGATGAAGAGGCGCGTAAGGCAGGGAAGGGATGACGCCCATTCTTTTTTTCGTGCTGCTCATGCAGGCGCCGCGCCCGCCGCTTGAAACGCCGGATGACCTGTCCACCCAATTGGTCGCAGTGAAACGCGTGTACGTCGATCGTATGACCGGCGGCGAGACCGCGGCGCAGATGCGCGATCTGCTCATCACCAGCGTCCATAATTCCAGGCTCTTCGTCATCACCGAGAATCCCGAGCGGGCCGATGCCATTCTGCGCGGCGCGGCGGAAGATTTGATTTTCACCGATGCCTTCGCATCGTCGGAAGGCATCAATGTTCACGCGGGTGGGGCCGACAGCTCGGCTAATAGCTCCAGCTCACGGTTCAATGGAGCCGGCGGCAGCAGCGGCCAGCGGAGCAGCCGATCAGCCAACCTCGGCGTGGGCGAGAACGAGTCGACCAGCATCAAGGAACGCAAGCATGAGGCCATCGCCACCGTGCGCCTGGTCAACAAAGACGGCGACGTCATCTGGTCCACGACGCAGGAAAGCAACGGAGCCAAGTTCCGCGGCGCCAGCGCCGACGTCGCCGAAAAAATTACGAAGCAGCTGGTCACCGATTACGACCGGCTCCGAAGACCTGCACCGCGTAATTAGCGCGCCCGCTACTGAGCCGCCGATGCGTGGCGCTTTAGAATCTGCTGCAGGTTCTGCGAAAACGCCGACCTCGCCAGAACCATGTCGCAGCCGGCCTCATGCGCCTTCTGCTTCAACTCGCCCTGCACGTGCGAGACATACCCGATCACGCTGATCCCCTTCAGATCGGCATCCGCTTTCAGCTTCTCGATCAGCTTCAGCGGATCGACACCGGTGCAGTTCAGGTCCAGGATGATCACCGCCGGATGTTCCTTTGCTTTCGCGAGCGCATCCTGCTCGCTTTTCACAAATTCGATCGGCAGCCCGGCGCGCTTAGCGGATTCGTTGATCTTTACAGTGAAGAACAGGTCTTCGACTACGGCCAGGATTTTCCGGTTTCCGTTGTTGGGCATGAATTGTGATCGGTACGTCGGACTGCGGTGGGGTGCCCTCCAATGCTAGCACGCGGGCGCCGCGCCTTTCGTTCCTGCATGCTAATGTGGGTTTTGAGCCTGCCCCCCGTGCAACCGGCCAACCCTTTTGCCGACCCACTCCGGTTTGAGCGGCGCGTTCCCGAATGCGCCATCATCATTTTCGGAGCCAGCGGCGATCTCAGCAAGCGCAAGCTCCTTCCCGCGCTTTACCGCCTGGCCTATGAGCGCCGCCTGCCGTCCACCTTTTCGATCATCGGAACTTCGCGAAGCCCTCTGAGCGACGACGCGTTCCGCGGGAAAATGCGCGATGCCGTGAAGCAGTTCCTGGAAAACAGCCCTTTCGATGAGGACCTGTGGAACAGCTTCGCCCCCAATCTTCACTATGTGCCCGGCGACATGGCCGACCGCGCGCTGTACAACGCGCTTAAAGACAAGCTCTGCACACTGGGCCGCGGTAACGCTCTGTTCTACCTTTCGATTCAGCCCAGCTATTACGGTACCGTGGTGGACAAGCTTGGCGAGGCGGGGCTGGGCCAGGCGCCTCCCTCCGGCTGGCGGCGCATCGTCATCGAAAAACCGTTCGGGCATGACCTGGAGAGCGCGCGCGTGCTCAACGATCGCATCCACCGCGTTTTTCCGGAGCAGGAGGTCTACCGGATTGATCACTACCTAGGCAAGGAAACCGTGCAGAACATCCTGGCCTTCCGGTTCGGCAACGGCATCTTTGAGCCGGTGTGGAATCGCCGCTACGTGAATCAGGTCCAGATCACCGCGGCGGAGTCGATCGGCGTCGAAGGCCGCGGCGCGTATTACCAGGAAGCCGGCGCCCTGCGCGACATGATCCAGAACCATCTTCTGCAGGTCACTGCCACCATTGCAATGGAGCCCTCGGCTGTCTATGAACCCGACGCCGTTCGCGATGAGCGCGCCAAACTCCTTCGCTCCATCCGCATCATGAAGCCGGAAGAGGTGCCGCTGTACGCTGTCGCCGGCCAGTACCGGGGATTCCGTCAGGAGCCCGGCGTCGATCCTGCATCGCGCACCGACACCTTCGCGGCGGTCACCTTCTATATCGAAAATTGGCGCTGGGCCGGTATTCCCTTTTACATCCGCACCGGCAAAAAGCTGCCCAAGCGCGCCACCGAAATTGCGATCCAGTTCAACACCGCCCCGCACGCTCTGTTCACCCCCGGCGGCGACGGCATGCGTCCCAATCTGCTGATCCTGCGCATCCAACCGGAAGAAGGCATCTCGCTGAGATTTCTTTCGAAAGTCCCGGGCAGCGGCATGCGCCTGCGGCCCGTGTCGATGGATTTCAATTACGGCTCGAGTTTTGGCGAGCGCTCGCCGTCGGCGTACGAAACGCTCCTGATCGACGCCATGACCGGCGATCCAACGCTCTACACGCGCCAGGATATGGTCGAGGCGAGTTGGCGCGCCGTGCAGCCCATTCTCGACGATTGGGCCGTTCGCAATTTTGACTTCCCCAATTACGATCCCGGCACCTGGGGACCAGCGGAAGCCGACAAGATGCTGGCCCGCAACGGCCACCATTGGAGAAATACTTAGCATGCCCGCCGCTGCAGCCGTGAATCCCGACAAAATTCTGCGCGAGTTGCACGATTTATGGGAACAGCTCGCTCGCGATCAGGAATCCGCCGGCGGAGTTCTTCGCGCGTGCGCCATGACGCTGATCGTGACTGCCGACAGCTCGGCCGGCCAGGCCGATGCCGATTCCGTGCGCCAGACCATTGGAGTGCTGATGCACGATCACCCCAGCCGCGCGATCGTGCTGGTTCCTCGCGACGGCGCCGAGATGAACGCCCGTGTGTTCGCCGAATGTTGGATGCCGCTCGGCCGCGAGCGCCAGATCTGCGCGGAAGGCATCGAGATCACGGCCGATCCGGTCCAGGCCAGTGATGTTGCACGCCTGCTGGTACCCCTGATCGCGCCCGATCTGCCGGTTGTCCTGTGGTGCCGCGGTCCGCGCGCTTTTCTAGACCGATCGCTCGATCCCATATTTCCCCTGGCCGGAAAAATCATTTTCGATACCGCCGCCGCGCGTCACGCCCCTTCAGCCATCGACTTCGTACGCCGTTTGCGCAAGGAAGGCCGCGGCATCGCGGATCTCGCATGGACGCGTCTCACCGGATGGCGCGAAATCGTCGCGAGCTTCTTCGACGATGGCTCGGTGGACGCCGGCGTCATCACCACCGCACGTCTGGTCCACGCCGGCGCTGTCCCGGGGTCGTCGGTTCTTTATTTTGCCCAGTGGATCGAGCGCACTCTTCCGCGCGTCCGCGTCAGCATCGAACCGGCGGCTCCGGACACGCTTCCGCCCTCCGGCTTGCGCATGCTGACCCTCTCCGGAGGCGGCCTCGAATTCTCTATCGAGCTTATGGCGCCCACTTGCGTGCATGTAACCGCAGCGGGCCGAACCACGCACTCGCTGCTGCCCCCGGCATCTGACGAGGCGCTGATGCGCGAGGAACTGCTGGTGCTGGGCGCGGACACCGTGTTCGATCGTGTCTTGGGGTGAGCCGGTTGCGATGAGCCGCCTTGTGCGTTTTCCGGATGCTGCTGAAGCCGCCCAGGCCTGCGGGCGCCAGATCCTCGAATGGCTGGACGGCGCGATCGCCGAGCAGGGCCAGGCTACCTTGGCAATCTCCGGCGGCTCTTCTCCGAAGCCGATGTTCGAGATGTTCGCGCGCACCAAATTCGCGTGGGACCAGGTCCACTTGTTTTGGGTAGACGAGCGCGGCGTGCCGCCCACCGATTCGCAAAGTAATTTCAAGCTCGCCGACGACGTGTGGCTTTCGCCGGGGCAGTTCCCGCGCTCGAACGTCCACCGCATTGAAGCCGAGTTGAGCGCGCAGACCGCGGCCGAGCGCTATTCCGCTGCTCTCCGGAAGTTTTTCAAGCTCGCCTCGGGTGAGATGCCGCGCTTCGATGTGATCCACCGGGGGATGGGTCCGGATGCTCACACCGCCAGTCTTTTTCCCGGAGAGCCGTTGATCGAAGACCGCTCCGGTGTCGCCGCTGCTGTGTGGGTCGAGAAATTCAAGCAGTGGAGAATCACGCTGCTGCCCGGAGTCCTCGAAGCCGCACGCGACACAGCCATGCTGGTCACCGGAGCCGACAAAGCCCAGCCGCTGGCCGCCGTACTGTCGGCGCCCTACAACCCTATGCAGCACCCGGCGCAGATCGCTACGAGAAAACAGGATCCAGCCGTGTGGTTCGTCGACGCCGCTGCTGCCGCCGCCGCAGAAATCGCATCGTAATCAGTCCGGTCCCGATCAACAGGAACGTTGAGATCTCAGGCGTCGGCGCCGGGCCGCCCACTTCGAAGCTTTTGATCTCCACCTTGCCGTCAATATTTCCAAGATTCCCTAGAAACAGGCTGGTCAGCGGAGTGCTGCTGATAATCCCGAAAAATTGCGGCGTGCCGTCGGCGGGCACCACTATGCTGAAATTTGAATTGGTCAGCGTGCGGTCGCCAATCTCAACCATTGGACTCCCGAAGCCGGACACCGTCGAGATCATCATCGCGAACGCGTACGTATTCGCCGGCAGGTTCACCTGAATGCCCGTGTTGGCCCCGTTCACGCTTTGCCCCAGGTTGGTCAAAATCACTTGCAGCGCGTCCTGCACGTTGTTGTTATAGCCGGTGAAGCCGGTGAGCGTGCCCGAGTCGGTATAGATCCCGCTTCCGTTGAGTCCTCCACTGACGAACGTAATGGGCGAGCTGTTCGCATTTCCGAATGTGGCGGCCACCGCATCAAATGCCGAAAACGTCATCCCGCTATTGCTGTTCGAGCACCCTGAGTTGCAGTAGCTAATGGTGGCGTGCGCCGGAACGGCCAAGCCCGCCAGTGCCATAAACGAAATCAAAATATCGCGGGTGAGCATTCGAACCTCCAAGTTGAAACAAAGCTCCCCTGAAAACCCGCTGGCATCCTTCGCGCGGCGGGCCGATTTGGGATTAGCTCACAACTGTGGTTCCGCAACGGCACGGATTCTCTCCATGCCCGCGCTCTAGGATCTTCCCGTATTCCTGAAAAGGTAATTAGACCTGGGGGCCTACACCTTCGGCTTCGGGGGCGGTAGCTCGCGCGCCGGGCACACCGACTCGAACGACATCCGCCGGTGTGAGCCATCGCAGAACGGCTTGTTCTCCGAATGTCCGCAGCGGCACAGCCCTATGGTGTTGCGCCCCGCCAGGTCGAACGGCTTGCCTTCCGCGTCCTGGATCGTGAACTCGCCCTCGATGCGGATCGAGCCGTTATTGTTGATGGTTATCGTCGCTGCCATTTTCTCGATCGTAGCAGATCGCCGTGCCAGCCTATAATGAGTTTTGTCGTGATTCATTTAACAACTGATACGGGAGAGCTGTTCAGCCAGTCGTTCCACTTCGCGCAGAAGCAAGTGCGCAAGTTGATCGAAAAACACCCCATGCTGTACCCCCTGCACACGCAGGACGGCCGCTGGAAGCATGAAGGCGAGGTGTGGACGCGCTGGTCCGACGGCTTCCTGCCCGGCATGATGTGGATGTTCCACAAGCATGCCTCTCCCGACTCGGCCGAATCGAAGTATTGGCTGGAGAACGCGATCAAATACAGCACGCCCATCGAGGTCCGCAAGCAGGATCGCGACGTGCACGATCTGGGCTTTCTGTTTCTGTCGACGTACTATCGCTGGTACCGGCTGACGCACGAGGCCGCTCTGCGTGAAGTGTTGATCGAGGCCGGCCGCACTCTGGCCACCCGTTTCAAGGAAAAAGGCGGCTATCTGCGCTCCTTCGTCGCCGACAATTCGCTGTTCATTGACACCATGATGAACGTCGGCATCGTTTTTTACGCAGCCCGCGAAACCGGGGACCGCAAGCTGCGGGATATTGCCGTGCGGCACTCGCTCACCACACGCCGGGTGCTGGTGCGCGGCGATGGGTCCACCGGGCATGAAGGCATCTTCGATACCGACACCGGCGAGTTCCTGCGCCAGACCACTCACCAGGGTTACCGCGGCGATTCCTGCTGGTCTCGCGGCCACGTGTGGGCGATGTACGGTTTTGCCACCGCTTATGAGTACAGCCGCGATCCGCATTTCCTCGCTACCGCGCAAGCCTGCGCTGATTTCTATATCACCCACGCGCCCGCTGACGGCATCCCGCCGTGGGATTTCAACGCGCCCGTCGAGAATCGCACTCTGCTCGACACCTCGGCCGCAGCCATCTGCGCCGCTGGCCTCCTGCGCCTGTGCCGCATGGTGCCGGATTCGATGAAGGGGCACCTGTATTGGTCGACCGCGGTGCTGATCCTGCGATCGCTGTGCGAGAAGCACCTCGCCAAGTCCGACGCCAAGTGGGAAGGCATCCTCAAAGGCGGCACCTACCACGTCCATAAAGGACTGGGCGTCGACGAATCCGTAATGTGGGGCGAATATTTCTTCTGCGAAGCGCTCGAGCGCGTGCTCTGGTAGCTTCCGCGGCTTTGCGCCGCGGTAAAATCGTACTTGGCACACGCCCGAGGACTGCTCAAAGGATCGAAATTCAACGGCCGCCACTCGACAGTCATCCCCAGCGCGATCCCCGCGGTCGAGGCAGCCAAAGCCTCCCCGCACGTAACGAAGATTGGCTTGGGAATCATCACTCCGACCAAGCTCGCGGAAGAGCGTCTCAAGTTCACCAAGGCAACCGGAGCCCTCAAAATGCAGGTTCGCGGCACGCACGCCGTTCAGCTCTTTTGGATCTATACGAACCGGCCGGATGAGGTGATTGAAGAGGTCACAAGAAAGTGGGATCAGCGCTGACGCGGCGTGGTGCGCGGCTTGGGACAATTTCGCGCCGCTTTGGATGGCGTGGTGCGCGGCTTGGGACAGCCTCCTATTTCGCGCCGGTTTGGATGGCGTGGTGCGCGGCTTGGGACAGCCTCCTATTTCGCGCCGGTTTTGCGCGAAATGGGCTGGCTGTCCCACAATCCCCCTCAACCCCCACCCCCCTCAGGTCTTCTTCACGTCGCGATGGCTTTCCTTAACGCGGAAACCCGCGGTCGCCAGGCGCTTGCGAATCTCGCTCGCGATCAGCACGCTCCGGTGGTGTCCTCCGGTGCAGCCGAACGAAATCGTCAGATAACTTTTCCCTTCGGCGATGTAGTGCGGGATCAGGTAAATCAGCAGGTCTGATATACGCTCGATGAACTCGATCGACTGCGGAAACGACCGGATATACCGCGCCACGCTGGGATGCTTGCCGCTATAGTCCTTAAACGCCGGAATGTAATTCGGATTCGGCAGAAAGCGCACGTCGAACACCAGGTCGCTGTCGGCCGGAACACCGTGGCGGTAGCCGAAGCTGTTCACGTGCACCAGAATGTCGGCTCCCTTGCGCCCTCCGAAGGTGTTGTGGATGGTCTCGCGCAGCTCATGAACGTTGAACTTACTGGTGTTGATGATGGGGTCGGCGAGTCTGCGGATGGGCGCCATCCGGTCGCGCTCGCGCCGCACGCTGTTCGCCACGCTTTGACTCGTCCCTAAGGGATGCGGCCGGCGTGTTTCGCTGAAACGGCGGACCAGCGCGGCATCATCGGCCTCCAGGAACACCAGACGCGTAGGCACTTCGCGCCGGATTCTCTTGAGCAGAGCCGGCAGCCGCTCGAGCGTCGCGCCTTCACGAATATCCACGACCAGCGCGGCGCGCCGGATGTTTTGCGCGTCCTTCGTCAGTTGCGCGAACTTGGGAATCAGCTCGAGCGGCAGGTTGTCGACGGCGTAGTAGCCCAGGTCCTCGAGCGCCTTCAGGACGGTGCCCTTGCCGGAACCGCTGAGTCCGGTGATGATCACCAGCTCGGTTGAACTCCGGGCGCCGCCCGCCTCTTTTTTCATGCGTCTCCCGTGAAGGCGCATCGTCGAACGCAGCAGGGGCGCTTGTTGCTATCAGGGACGACGCCGCCCGAGTCCGTGCACCTAGGATTCAATTAGATCAAAGTGGCCGTCCCTGCGCCGAACCAGTACGGAAACGCACTCTTTTTCGGAGTCGCGGTAGACCAGGTACTCGCGGCCGTCCTCCATCTCGATCGCGGCTTCTTCAAGCGTCATGGGCTTGCGGCGCTCATGATGATTTACGCGGAAAATACGCGGCCCCTGATCGCCGTCGGCACTGGCCGGCGCGGTTTCGGCGGGCTCGGCTTCGTCGGTGTTGGGCGGCTCACCGCGGCGCGTTTTCTCGCGCCATTTCGTCCGCAGCTTTACAGCCTGCGTCTCAAGTTTTTCAATGGCCTCGCTCAAGGCGTTAAACAGGTCGGCATCCGAGCCAATCCCGACCAGTTGATGGTCGAAGACATGCATCGTGATTTCCGCCTTGTGGAGATGCCGCTCCTCTGACACCACCACGTGCGCTTCCTTCTCACCCCGTTGTTCAAGGAGCTTCGAAAGTTTCGAAAATTTCGAATCCAGCTTCTCTTGAAACTTGGGGGGCAGATCTCCCGTGTGCATTCCGGTATAGCTGATTTTCATGGGGGCTAAACCTCCGGCTAGCTGCGAACCCGTCGCTGATGAGTGGACGGAATCCGCATATCCTCGCGATATTTCGCGACCGTGCGGCGGGTCACCTGAATCCCTTCCGATTGCAGGCGCTCCGTGATCTGTTCGTCCGTAAGGGGATGGCTGGTGTCCTCCTCTTCGATCATTTTCTTGACTCTGCGTTTCAAGATCAACAGCGGTGTCGCGCCGCCCGAAGGCCCCTGCACGGCCTCCGAGAAGAAGTAACGGAGCTCAAAGACGCCCTGCGGCGTGTGTGTATATTTGTTCGACACCGCGCGGCTGACGGTGGACGGATGGACTCCGATTTCCTCGGCGATTTCCTTGATCATCATGGGTTTCAGATAATCGATTCCGCCTTCAAGGAAATCCAACTGGCGCCGCACGATGGATTGGCAGACCTTCAGGATGGTCTGCTTGCGCTGCTCGATGTTCTTCATGAGCTGGATCGCGCTCGCGTAGCGTTCCTTGACGTAATTGCGCACGTCCTTATCCGGCTGCTGATCGCGGTCGAGCATGCGCCGGTACTGCGGATTCAGGCGCAGTTGTGGAAGATCCTCGTCGTTAACCGAGATCAGATAATCCTCGCCGTCCTTGGAAATATAGACGTCCGGCTCAACCTGCCGCGCTCCCGGCCCTGAATAGCGCAAGCCGGGCCGAGGGTCCAGGTGCTTGATCACGTCGACCGCGATTTCGATGTGCTCCAGCGGGCGGTGCAGCAGCCGGGCGAGCTCTTTATACTGCTTCAGCTCCACCAGCTTCAGGTGATCGGCCACAATTTGCCACGCCACGCCGCCTTTTCCGTTGCGGCTCTCAAGCTGAACCAATAAACATTCGCGCAGATCCGCTGCGCCAACGCCTGCCGGGTCGAGTGTATGGACCACCCGCAGCGCCTCCGCCATATCCTCGGGGGAGTGTCCCTCAGCCGCGGCGATCTCCTGGGCGGTAGACGTGAGGTACCCGTTCTCATCCAGGTTGCCGAGCACGCTTTCGGCTGCATCGCGCACCTGCTCGCTCAGGGCAATCAGCGCTAGTTGCGAATGCAAATGATCGCTGAGAGTGACAGGCGAGGAGAGGAAGGTTTCAAACGAGGGTTTATCGGAGGTTTCAGACGCGGGGCTCTTGTACCCCGGATCGAGGTAATCGTCGAAATATGTCCCGAAGTCGATTTCGTCGAACGGATCGGCGTTCTTGGCTTCCGGAGTTTCCGGGATATCCGTTGCCGGCAGCACATCGGTCGGCGCCGCGACCATGCGCTCGGCGTCACTAACGATCTCGCCGTCCGCGGTTTCGGTGTCCGGCGGTCCCGCGGTTACGTCCAGAATCGACTGGTCGGCAGGGTCGGGGAGACGCTCGGCCTCGAGCAGCGGCTGCAGCTCTTCCGGCGTCAGTTCCTCGCCGCCTTCCGCCGATTCCTCCAGAACGGGGTTCTGGGCAACCTCAGCCGAAATCATCTCTTTGAGCTCCAGACGGTTTAGCTGGAGAAGGCTGACCATCTGGACCAGCCCAGGCGTCAAAATCTGCTTTTGCGCGACCCGTACTTGAAGTCTTGGCGAAAGCGAACCCATAGCTAGTTCCCATCCTAGCACCGGAAGTGCGAAGTGGCACGTGCAATCGGAGGGCCAAAGAACGTTGCTCCAAAACAAGATTGGGCTTGCTTGTTCGCAGGGTCTATTGGCTTCGGGCCTCGCTCCGTTTCACCTGCGCTCGCCGCCGCCCTTGCTCGAGGTTTCCGGCCGCTTTTTGCTTGGCGTCATCGCTGACTTTGATGTTGTTCACGACCCGTTTTGCGCCGGAAGATTTCGCCATGCGCGTGGCCGCGCCTTTGTGCTGAACGATCCCGGTTGCGCCCTCCCAGAACGCCACGCCGCCCTGAACGTGCACGGTAAAACCATCCTTGCCGATTTTTGATTTGGCCAGCTTGCCGCGGATCGTTCCTTCAATAATTTTGTCCTCCTGGGCGGAGGTTCCTTGAGATGTGGCCAGCGGCGACGGCCTCGGTGCGGCCGATTTCGTGGCCGACGATTTCGATTGCGCGCCCAGCAAAGCCGCGCCTAGTAAAAAAGCCGTGAGCGTGAGTTTCATCTTAGTCAAGTAGTCCGCGACCGGGCCGCGAATTCTCACTCCCTGTGGAAAACTGCGTTCGGTTCCGTCAAAAGTACAGGACCGCGCGAGAATTGGTAGGCTGAAAATCGGATTCATCCATGACCAGCTCGCTTTTTCGACGGCTGTTGTTTGCCGCACTGGCGCTGGTTGCAATCACCCTGCTCGCGCTGAATCAGAGTTTGATTTCGAACGGCGTGGACGCGCATGTCCGGAATCAGGTGCTGGTGATTTCGTTCAGCGCGGCCATGCTCGCGCTCGGCATTGCGTTTCTGATTTCGCGGTCGCTCGGCCTGCGAGTTCGCCGGCTGAAGCGGGTAGCCGAAGGGCTCGCGGGTGAAGCATCCGGCCAGCCCGCCGTCTTCGATTCCCAGGATGACCTCGCGTCGCTTGAACGTTCGCTCACCGGGGTTGCGCGCGAACTGCGCACCCTGCTCGACCGCCTGCGCTTCGAATCGGCGCGGCGCGAGGCGATTCTGGCGGGGATGGCGGAAGGTGTGCTCGCCGTCGATCCCGATCTGCGGGTCACTTTTTGCAACCGGGCGCTGCTTCGCGCGATCGGCTTTCCGGGAGAGAGCTTCGAGCGCATGTCGCTGCTCGAACTGGTGCGTGACCCGGCGCTGTACGCGCTGGTTCGAGGCGTAGTAGCAAAGGGAGAGCCCGGCAAGCTCCGCTTCCATCTTTCCGCCGCCACGCCGCGCATTTTCGAAGTGAACGCCACTCCGCTGGCCATGGCTTCCGGTCGCGGCGCGATCGCCATCTTCCATGACACTACCGATCTGGAACGCCTGGAACAAGTGCGAAAGGATTTCGTGGCTAACGTGTCGCATGAGCTGCGCACGCCTCTGGCAGGCATCATCGGATATTCCGATACGCTGCTGGACGGCGCTCTCGAAGACGCGCAACATCGCACGCGCTTCGTCGAAGTGATCCGCGCCAATGCCGTGCGCCTGGGGAGCATCGCATCGGACCTGCTGGTGCTCTCGGAGCTGGAATCCGGAACCGATCCGCCGGAGCCGGAGATCATCTCGGTGCGCGCCGTGCTCGAAGCCGCCCTGGAGACGGTGGAAGGCGAAGCGCACGCCCGCGGCGTGCGCCTGCTACGCTCGGAAATTCAGGATGTCTTCGCCGCCGGAAGCCGTCTCCGCCTGGAGCAGGCCCTGCTGAATCTTCTCGCCAACGCCATCAAATTCAACCGTCCTAGCGGAGAAGTTCGCGTAAATGTGGTGTCCAGGCCGGACGGCCAGATTGCGATTGTCGTGGCCGACACCGGCGTCGGCATTCCCTCCGAGGATCTGCCGCGGGTCTTCGAGCGTTTCTACCGCGTGGATAAAGCGCGCTCCCGGCAGGTGGGCGGCACCGGTCTGGGCCTCTCGATCGTCAAGCACGTGGTCGAGAGAATGAATGGAACGGTTCACGTCGAAAGCCAGCTCGGCAGAGGTTCCGTTTTTACTCTTTTGCTGCCGGCCGCCACCCGCGCGGCGACCACGCAGCGCGTGTAACGAAATCGTCATTTGTTATTCACGAAAGGGCAACCTCTCGCCGGTTACAGTTATACTCAACGCGTGAACCCAGCCCAACAAAATTTTCGGGTCGAGCTTCTGGACAGCCCCTCGGGGGCGCGAATTATAAAGATCATGGGAGCGCTGACCATTCAAACTCTGTTCGATTTTCAGGACGTGGCGCGCCAGCAAACCGCAAAGCCGGTGATCGTGGACCTGAGCGGTGTACCGTATATGGACTCCGCCGGCCTCGGCTGCATCGTCAGCATCTTCACATCGTGCCAGCGAAGCGGGCGCAAGTTCGGACTCATCGGGGTCAGTGAACGGCTCCGGACGCTATTACAGATAACGCACCTGGATGGCCTGCTGCCGACTTTCGATTCCCTTGATTCGGCTGACGCCGCTGTAACGGCTCTGTAACGAAATCTTCATTACAAACCAACCGTTCCTCGATATCCTCAGTTTGCGGTTGAACCCCCCAAATTTCAGGAGTGAACGGATACTAATGCCCCTCACAAGCAGGTCATGCATAGCCTTGCTGGCCATGAGTCTCACAGGTTTTTTTTCACCTCTCTCCGCTGCGGATGCGGCGTCGGAAATTGAGCAACTCAAACAATTGTTGGCGGACCAGCAGCGACAGATCAATGAATTGCGACAGCAGCTCGCAGCGCAAGCCTCCGCCACAACGGGGCCGGCCAGCCAGCTTCCGCGCCTCGGCGAAGTAGCGAGCGCGTCCCCGGTGATTCCGCGTCCAGCCGCAGTCCCGCTTCCGGTTGCAGGTCCGGCTCCACAGGCTGCTCCGGCAAAACCTGCCGCACCGTCCGGTAATCCTTGCGAGGCGGCTCCCGACACTAACGCCGTTCCTGCATACATTCGGCTCGGAAGCACGTGCGTCATTCCCATCGGTTTTATGGATCTCACGGCTGTGTGGCGCGACAAGAACGCAGGATCCAGCCTCGGATCAAACTTCGGCAGCGTGCCCTATAACAATACGACGAACGCCAAGAATTCTGAATTCCGTTTCACGCCGCAGAACTCCCGCATCGGGTTCCGCGTCGACGGCGATTGGAAAGGCACGCACTTCATCGGCTACAACGAATTTGACTTCCTGGGCACCGGAGCAGGGACCAACTACACCGTCACCAACGGAGCGTTCGTGCCGCGGCTGCGCCTGTTTTGGGTGGACGCCCGCAAGGGTGCGTGGGAATTTTTGGCCGGACAGAGCTGGAGCATGCTGACTCCGGACCGGACGCGGATTTCGGCGCTGCCCGGCAATCTCTTCTATTCACAAGTCCTCGATGTGAACTATATGGCCGGTCTTACATGGACCCGCCAGGCCGGCATGCGAGTTCTTTATCATCCCGGCAAGACCGTAACGCTGGGCCTTTCGCTCGAAAATCCTGACCAGTACATCGGCGGCTCAGCCGGCGGCTCAGGCATCACACTCCCGAATGCGCTCGCGGCGCTAGCTCCGGCCCAATTGGACAACGCTCCGAATATCGGCGTGGCGAACACCGTCCTGGCCGTTCCGACAGTGCATCCCGACATCATTGCCAAAGTCGCCTTCGATCCGAGCGCGCGATTGCACTTCGAGGTCGCGGGCATCGAGCGCACTTTCAAGGTTTGGAACCCGAACACCACCGGCCCAGGCGCTCTGCAATACTCCACCGTTGCCGGCGCGGGCGCGCAGGTGGGCATCAACGCCGAAATCTTCAAAAATTTCCGGTTGATCACCACCAATTACTGGAGCGACGGCGGCGGCCGATACCTCTTCGGCCAGGCTCCGGACCTTATGGTTCGGGCCGACGGGAGCCTCAGCACGATCCACTCCGGCGGTACCGTGGACGGCTTTGAAGCTAGAACGCTCAAGAATAACCTGCTGCTCTACGCCTACTACGGCGGCATCTACATCGGCCGCAATACGGCTTTCGACATCAACGGGACCACCAGAATCGGCTACGGCTACCTCGGCTCGCCAAACAGCCAGAACCGCGCAATTCAGGAATTTACGTTCGGCTTCAACCACACCCTGTGGGGAAACCCGCGTTATGGGGCGATCAACGCCATGGGTCAATACGAATATCTGGAACGTGCACCTTGGTTTGTCGCGGCCGGACAGCCGAAGGGAACGCATGACAATACAATTTACTTCAACCTTCGGTATACGCTGCCCGGCGGAATGCCTAACTTCTAGAGCTGCTATATCTTGCCCCGCTCGGAACCGAAACTGCTGGTGCTCCAGGCGAGGCATAACCGGTGCGTAATCTGGTTGTAACACTTGATTGATTAAATAGGAGAGGCTTATGACGCGAAGACTATGGGGAGCCATCCTGGCCCTCGTTGTTTTGACGGGAACTGCATCCGCCCAGAACATTTTGATTAACGGAGCCGGCGCAACATTCCCGTACCCGATGTATTCCAAATGGTTCGACGAATATCACAAGAAGTTTCCGACCCTTCAGTTCAACTATCAGTCGATCGGCTCGGGCGGAGGCATCCAGCAGGTGACGCAGGGCACTGTCGATTTCGGCGCTACCGATGGTCCGATGAATGACATGCAGATCAAGGCCTACGTTGCCAAGCACGGTTCCGGCATCCTGCATTTTCCCACCGTCATGGGAGCCGACGTCCCAGCCTATAAAATCGCAGGCGTCACGCGACCGCTCAACTTCACTCCGGAGGCGTTGGCCGGTATCTTTCTTGGAAAGATCACCAAGTGGAATGCCCCGGAGTTGACCAGCGCGAATCCCGGCGTAAAACTGCCGGCCGCCGACATTGTTGTGGTGCATCGCTCCGACGGCAGCGGCACAACCTACGTTTGGGTGGACTATCTCTCGAAGGTCAGTAAGGAATGGGAAATGAAGGTCGGCCGCGGAACCTCAGTCAACTGGCCGGTGGGCCTCGGCGGCAAAGGGAACGAAGGTGTAGCGGGGCAGATTGAGCAAACGCCGAATTCGATCGGCTACATTGAACTGATCTACGCGGTCCAGAACAAGATTTCGTACGGCAAGGTGAAGAATTCCGCGGGCGCTTTTGTCGAAGCGAGCCTGGCCAGCGTCACGGCCGCGGCTGCGGGCGCTGCTAAGGAAATCCCGGATGATTTCCGGGTTTCCATCACCAACGCTCCCGGCAAGGACGCCTACCCGATTTCGAGCTTCACGTGGCTTTTGATCCCGGAAAAAATCGCTGATCCGGTCAAGAAGAAAGCGATCACAGGGTTTCTCGCCTGGATGCTGACCGACGGACAGAAGATGGCCGTGGCGCTGGCCTACGCACCGCTTCCCACGGCTGTAGTGGCAAAGGAGCAGAAGGCGATCGCGAAAATCCAGTAATCGGCCTTTAATTCAGATGGCAACCTCCTCCACGACGATGACGAGCGCCGGCCCCGCGAGGCCGGACCGTTCATTCTTGCGGCGTCTCCGCGCCGGCGACGAGGTTGCCTATCTCATCACGTTCGCAGCCGCCGTGAGCGTTCTGCTGATCACGGGACTGCTGGTTTACGAGCTGTACATCAACTCAAGCGAATCGCGAGCCAAGTTTGGTTTTTCATTTTTCGTGACTCAAACGTGGGACCCGGTGGCCGGCCAGTTCGGCGCGTGGCCGTTCATCTATGGAACCTTGGTCACCTCCGCGCTGGCGCTATTGATTGGGATTCCGCTGGGAGTCGGCGCGGCGATCTTTCTCGCTGAGCTTGCTCCCCCCTTCATTTCCGACGCCCTGACATTCCTGATCGAGCTATTGGCGGCAGTGCCCAGCGTGATCTACGGCCTGCTCGGAATTTTCGTGATGATTCCGATTCTCCGCACTTTGGAGCCGGCCATCCGCGCCGCACTCGGCTGGACCCCCTTGTTCCAGGGGCCGTTCTATGGAGTCAGCCTGTTTTCGGCGGGCGTGGTGCTCTCGATCATGATTATTCCGTTCATCATCTCGATCTCTCGCGAGGTGATCCGGGCGGTGCCGGCCGATCAACGCGAAGCCGCGCTGGCGCTGGGCGCGACCCGGTGGGAGACCACTTGGAACATCGTGGTCCCTTACGCGCGCAAAGGAATCGCTGGCTCGATTTTTCTGGCGCTCGCGCGAGCGCTGGGCGAAACCATGGCGGTCACCATGGTGATCGGCAACGATCCTAAGGTCAAAGCCTCGCTTTTCGCGCCGGGATATTCGATCGCCGCGGTTATCGCCAATGAATTCACGGAAGCCACTGGCGAGCTCTATACCAGCGCCTTAATTGAATTGGGCCTGGTGCTATTCCTACTTACGATCGTGATCAACGCCGTCGCTCGGATTCTGGTGGCCGGGACCGGGGGAAGGAACACGTGAACCTGCACCTGCTTCGCCGCAAGACCGTCAACGCCGTGATGCTGACCATAACCGGTTTGTGCACGCTGTTCGCCGCGGGGACGCTGGTGTTCATTTTGGGTTACCTTTTTGTCCACGGCGCCAGGAGCCTCAGTTGGGACTTTTTCACGAAGCTTCCGACGCCGGTCGGCGAAAAAGGCGGGGGGATGGCCAACGCGATTGTAGGCAGCGCGAAACTGCTCGCGCTCGCCATGTTGTTCGGCGTGCCGATCGGTTTTCTGGGTGGCGTTTATGTGGCGGAGTTCGGCGGCAGCAAATTCTCCTTCATAGTTCGCTACACCACTGATCTGTTAAACGGCGTACCGTCCATCGTCATCGGAATTTTCGCGTATGCGGTCATCGTGCTGCCGCAGAAACATTTTTCGACGCTCGCCGGGGGGCTGGCTCTCGGGGTGATGATGATTCCGATTGGAATCCGGAGCACCGAAGAGTTTCTGCGCGCGGTCCCGACGTCGCTCCGCGAAGGCGCCGTCGCTCTGGGCGCCAGCAAGTCCAAGGCGCTCCTGACGGTGGTGATTCCGGCCGCGAAAAATGGGATCATGACAGGGATTATGCTCAATCTCGCGCGCGTGGCGGGCGAGACCGCCCCGCTCCTATTTACCAGCTTCAGCAACCGATTTTGGAGCTCCGGATGGGAACAGCCTGTCGCAGCTTTGCCGGTGATGATTTTTACCTACGCGATCGCGCCTTACGCGGATTGGCACGAGCAGGCATGGGCGGCCGGCTTTGTCCTGCTGGCGCTGGTGCTCGCGGTCAATGTGATGGCCCGCCTGATTCTTTCGAGAAACAAGCACGCTGCCAGGTGATTTATGCGAGCTCCGATACGACAAACATCTCCCGAGTTCAATATGCCGAAGCCCGCAACTAGCCTCCCGACGGCCGGGGAACCCCGGCCGCAAGTGGAAACCGGATTGAAGCTCAGCGCCACCAATCTCAATTTTTTCTACGGCAGCTTTCAGGCTCTGACCGACATTTCCATGAGGATTTACGCCAATCAGGTGACCGCTTTTATCGGTCCCTCAGGCTGCGGCAAATCGACGTTTTTGCGGACTCTGAACCGCATGAATGAATCGGTGCGCCATAGCCGCTTCGAAGGAAAAATTCTGCTGGATGGCGAGGACATTCACCAGCTTGAGGTATCCGAGGTCCGCCGGCGAGTGGGGATGGTGTTCCAGAAATCGAATCCCTTTCCCAAGTCCATCTTTGAAAACGTGGCTTATGGTCCGCGCATCAATGGCTCCCCGAGCCGCGCGGAGCTGCGCGATGCCGTTGAGCAGAGTCTTCGACGCGCCGCGCTGTGGGATGAAGTGAAAGACAAGCTGCACCAGTCGGCTTACGGATTGTCGGGCGGCCAGCAACAGCGCCTGTGTATTGCGCGCGCCCTGGCGGTGAATCCGGAGGTGCTGCTGCTAGACGAGCCGTGTTCGGCGCTCGACCCGATCGCGACGGCCAAGATCGAGGACCTGATCTTCCACTTGAAGAGCAGTTGTACCATAGTGATCGTCACGCACAATATGCAGCAGGCCGCGCGTGTCGCTGATTATACCGGCTTCTTCCTGCTGGGAAAGCTGATAGAGTTCGACCGGACCTCTGTCATCTTCAAAATGCCGCACAGAAAAGAAACGGAAGACTACGTAACCGGCCGCTTCGGCTGATTGCGGGAGAGAAGCTATCATGCGCCATTTTGTGGAAGATCTGGAGCTGCTGAAAACCAAGTTGCTCGAGATGGGCTCGCTGGTCGAAGCGGCCATTCAGCGGAGCATCAGCGCCGTCACGCAGAAAGACCGCGGCGCGGCCGAACAGGTGTTCATAAGCGAAGCGCGCATCAACGCGATCGAGATCGAAATCGACGAGTTCGCGATCAGTCTTCTGGCGCTTCAGCAGCCCATGGCGGCCGATCTGCGCCTTATCGTGGCGGCGCTCAAGATCAATACCGACCTCGAACGCATGGGTGACCTGGCGGTGAACATCGCGCAGCGGGCCCTGTCGCTGATGGAAGGGCCTGTGGTGAAGGCCATGATCGACATTCCGCATATTGCCGGCCTGGTACAGTCCATGGTGCGCAAGGCGCTGGATGCCTTTGTGCATCGCGACGCGGATCTGGCGCGCAGCGTTCTGGCTTCCGACGATGCGGTCGATAACATGCGCACCGCCTGCTATCACGAACTGGTGAGCTTCATGGAGCAGGATACGCAGAACATCCAGCAGGCGCTGGCGCTGCTGTCGGTGACGCGCAATCTGGAGCGCATTGCCGATCATTCGACCAATATCGCCGAGGACGTGCTGTTCCTGGTGAAAGGCGTGGATGTGCGGCACCACGCCGAAGCTCAGCTCTAGGCGCGCCCGCTCTCCAGGTCCGAAATGCGACGCTCGTGAACATGAGCGATGCGCGCCAAGCTGTTTACGCTCTCGATGACCTGCGCGATCAGCACCTGATTCTTTCCGAGCATGACTTCGTTCTTGCGATGAGCCTCTTCGTTCCTTTGGTGAGCCTCTTCGCTCTTCTGCTGAAGGTGGCCGATCAGCTCCACAGTTTGCGTCAGGGCTTCGTGACGCTCGGTAAGCCGGTCGAGACGCTCGTCGATGGTCATCGCGCTTATAGTATATCGGAGCGCTGATTCCTCTCGGATCGTTGCGCGTGTTCGCTCTAAGGAACTGCGGGCGGGGGCGGCGGCTGTATATCCAGGGCGTAAGCGCCGGACAGCCGCGTTCCAGTGCCGATCATTACCGCGACCGGCGTGGCGGATGGCAGAGCGGCCGGAATTACAAACCGCACCAAAGCCAGTGTGGAGTCACTGACCGCAGGCGTAATCGATACCGGAGCAATCACTGCGGCGCCGAAATCGAGCCAAACTTGGCTGGCCTGCGGTAAAACCCCGGTTGCATCCACCAGGCGGTTCACCGTAAGCGTCACCGTGTCACCCGCATTCGCCGGGCTCGATGAATTGACCGGGGCGCCGGTTCCCCCCGCCACGGTGTTGTCGAACGCGCTCAGGATTACGGGAGGCGGAACGTCGAGTTGCATCGCGATCGGAGGAGTGCCGAAGCCGTCAGGCGCGAACAACTGCACCACCTGCGGTCCCGTCGCCAGATCGCCTGGGACAGCAGCGATGATCACCCCATTCTTGTCCACTGAGAAATGCACGGCCTCGCCGCTGATCACCAGCCGCCAGCCGTCCAGAACAGAAGGAAGGCCGGCGGTACCGATCAACGCGGTTCCGCCGGCCGGGACGCCCGAAAGACCCGTGACGGCGTTGACCACCGGCACGTGCAGGCTGATCTGATGCGGGTCCGAGGCAGCTACCTTGATGCCCGCGGGAAGCGTTATGAATTCCAAACCCGTGAATACGCTGACGGCAGTCGCGCCTACCTGCGCGGCCGCATCCGCTGTGACATTCAACACCACTGAACCGGGACCGGTCACCCACGTCCGCCGGATTTTCAGATCGCTCGATCCCAACCCGGCGACCGTCTGCCCTTCGGTGAAGTGGGTGTGAATGCCCCGGACAGTTATCAGCGCGTCTGTCCCGGCCGCGATCACCGGGGGATCTGCGGAAATCGATGGCGCATCGCCTACGGGAAACGTGAATGTCGGCGGCGTTGCTGATCCCAGCGCCTGCGAAGAGGTCTGGCCGTCGGGGTTTACCGCCGCGACCCACGCCTGATATCCGGTCACCGACGGCGGCGGCACAGCCACCACCGAGCCATCAGCATTGACCGACGCGATGTGTCCCGGAACACCATCGAAGAGGATACGCGTGTTTCCGCCTAATCCGGAGCCGGCCACCGTCGCGAGCAGCGTCCCGTCGGCCGTGATGCTTCCGGTCACGGTCGAGATCAAGGGCGGCGCGGACGGCGTCACCGTGAAAGCAGCGGGCAGCACATACAGCTCATTGCCGAGCGTCAGAGCGAGGGCTGCGGGCGTGTTCGCGGCTACTTTGCCGGTATTAACAGTCATCAGCAGGAAGCCTTGGGTGTAATACCGAAGGCTCCCTGCCTCAATTTGCGCCGTTCCTCCGATCACGCTCACGTTGAGCCCCGGCGCAATAGCGGTCTGGTTGTTTATCGTTGTTCCGCGGGCGTAGAAAACCATCGCACTCCGCGTCTCGCCCGCAATCGGGGGAGCCGCCACTGCAACGCCGTTTTCGTAGCCGTAGGTTTCCATGTCGTAGAGGATCTGCCCCGGACGCCGGTTTACCGCGAAATTCACTTTGTCGACAGATGCGCCCGCCGCGACCGTGATCTGGCTCGCCAGAGTCCACTCCTTGGTGCCCGGGAAAAATTGCGTATCGAACAGGTTGTAAGCAGGGAACGAATCGTTCCCCGGATCTGTCGGCGCAATAATGTTGGCCGGAGCGCCTTCGCCGAACGCTGCCGGCGGAAGAGGATGCACATAGACGTAATACTGGCCCGGAGGCACGCCGTCGATCCGGTAAGCGCCGTCAGGATTGCTTAACGCGCTGACAGCTGCTCCGCTGGTTGAAAGAGCCACCACGCTCGCCATGTTGATTGGGCCGCCGGAGAGCGTTACGGTTCCCGTGATGCTCCCGGTCGCGGCGGCATAGCCGGCCACGGGATACAACGTGGAGATCCCCGCGATATCGTCGGCTGCAAGCGGCGCTCCCTTGCTGGTGGCGCGGGTGATGGCCGTCGACATCACTGCCGAGGTCAGCGTATGCTGCAATCCCAGCGTGTGGCCGAACTCATGGACCAGCGTGAGAAAGAACGCGTCGGAGTAGCTGGGCTGCTGGTAGCCAGCGACCGTCAAATCGTGCCGCAACTGCAGACGCGAGCGCAAAATGGGAACGAACGTTGTGTTCAACGTGGTGTTCTTGCTCAGAAAACTCAGGTCGGCAGGCAAAGTCGGCTTGCTCTGCGCCAAAATTCCAGGAGGCATGTCGTCATCAAACACCACGTCGATCCCGGGGGTGGCCTGCGGACTTCCAATCGTCGAGATTCCTCCGAAGTGCAGACGCAGCGCGGAGCTGCCTACCGAATTCCACACCCGGGCCGCCTGATGAATCTGGCTGTAGATCGCAGTCGGGCTGTCGCCCGGCATCAGCGCTCCCGGACCCTGATCGGAAACGAAGTACTGCACCGTATTATCTTTCAGCGCATTCAGATCGAAATGGGCGCGCACGGCGGTGAACGGTCCGACGTTTCCATCGAAAAATACCCAGTAGTAATACGCGGACGCAAACGACGACATGGCGCCCATCAGTGCCGCCAGCATCGCTATCCGTTTGCCGGTCCGCATGGTTTACTTGTCCCTCGCGAGCGCGCGGCTTACCTGCGCCTTCAGATCGGATACTTTCATCGAGATCGGCTGATCCTGAACCGCGCGGCCCGCGGAGTCGAGCATCAATTCGCCCGCCGCACCGCGGCTGGCCACCGGATCGCCGCCGCCGTTCCGCGTCACATCAAACAAACCCTGCGATAAACCGATGAGCTGGGTGATTCCGGAGCGGCCGGTCCATAGGAACATGACGTACTCCGAGCGGATGCGCAGCGAGGGCGCACCAGCGACCATCTGCCGCACTCCTCCCGCGACGCCGCCCGGCACGGCAACCTCAACCGGAATGGGTTTCAGAGCGGGCTTGAGGCTCTCCTGAATCTCGATTCGGTACACAGTGTAGACGTCCGCGCCGCGCAGAACCGCCGTGCTCCCGGCCACCCGTGCCCGGACAATGGCTGTCGATTTCTGGATCATCTGCTCCAAAGGCAACCGCTCGAGCGTGGTCGCCCGGACGGGCGCCAGCAGAGTGGCCAAACTGAGAGTGACCCACAGGAATCGCATATCGGCGGCTCTTCGGAAAAAGCACTCGAACACCCAATTCAGACCGTTGATAAAAAAAGCTTTATCTTGACGCGCGCCGTTTATCTGTGGACCTTCGACACGCGCTTGAGACAACCGGATACATTTCCGTCGGGGAGCAGGCCGCCAGCGCAATCACACGCCCAGGAGAGCGGCGCCGGGCGATAGAATCAGGCGTGGAGATCGGTCGGGCCCACGCTCTAAATTATTCAAAACGAGCCAGATCTGTTCTCGTAAGCCGTTCGTGGGCTTACTTCCCGCCTGGCGAACTGCAGTTGAAAGCGGCGGCAGGAATAAAAAAGGCCGTGGTAGGATCTTGCACGTCAGAAGCTGCGTCGGATGAGAGTTTTTACTTCCTAAGTAAACAGTATACGGCAGAGCAGGCGAAACCGACGCGGGCTTCGTAACGTCTCAAGTGCTTGCGATTGCAGGCAAAGGGATCGGTTCCGGTACCGGCGAAATCCGTGGACTTGCGGCCAAACGTAATGGTTTTGAGGCCAGCCGACGATATGGTAGAAATATTGCCTCATGAGTAGCGTGGTTATGGTGAACAGATCAAATTCCGTTTGGAATTGAGATTGCTTGCAGGAGACTCGACTGTGTGGTATGCTACGAAATTCACGGAGCAGGGCACTCGCGGTAAGGCACCGCGGAGCGGCCCGGTGCCTGCAACTCAGCAGGCCATCCCCTTTGTAGCGGATTTGAGTTTTGAACCTTTTTGGACATGCGTGCGTCTAATGCCTTGAGACGCGATTGAAAAAGACAGGACAGGAGAGGAAGAAGAGACAGGAGAGACGGAAATGACAAAGAACGAATTAAAAAAATTCAAAGAGACACTGGAGGCGAAGCAGGCGGAGCTGGTTCATTTGGTGCGGAATCGCGACGGGATCGCAATTGAAAAGAGTCCCGACGCGCTCGACGAAGTGCAACATGCGGCCGAGCGTGAACTGGCGATTCGCAACCTGGACCGTGAATCGAATCTGCTTCGGAATGTGCGCGCCGCTTTGAGGCGCATAGACGAAGGCACCTTCGGAGTGTGTCTGCACTGCGAAGAGGATATCAGCCCGAAGAGACTCGCGGCAGTGCCGTGGACGCCCTTCTGCATCCAGTGCCAGGAAATCGCCGATCGCAATCAGAACGGTGAGGGCTCGGAGAGCCTCGACGAGCTCCTGGTCAACGCCGCTTAAACAGAAATCTCCTTGTCTTGTCCCGGGCGCGGTGCTGCGCTACAGAGTGCAGCCTTCCGCGCCCGTCGTGTTTTCAGACGAGTCCGATGTAGGAAATCATGCGGCCGGCTTGGTCTTTATCGCGCCGGAAAGAGTGAAAGCGCGCGGCCTCGCAGAACGTGCAGACGCCCATTATGTCGATTTTCTCGACACCCGCGTCGGCCAATTGACACCGGTTCGACTCCGCGAGATCGATACGGCTCGCGCCATTAAGCCCGAACAGCCGCGCAACGTCCGCGCCGACTTCATAGCAGCACTTGCCGATTCCCGGGCCAATGCCGGCAAAAATATCCGCCGGCTCGGTGCCGAACTCCGCGTGCATTTTCGCGATGGTTTGGGTGACGATCCCGGCGGCGGTACCGCGCCATCCGGCATGCACCGCAGCAACGGCGCGATTTTTGGTATCGGCCAGCAGCACCGGATAACAATCCGCGGTGCGAACCGAAACCGGTAATCGCGGAGTGTGCGTCACCAGCGCGTCACCCTGGCCTGCGGTTCCAGGCTTTTCGGCGAGCAGCACTGCCGCCGAATGAATCTGCTTCAGGCTCGCCATGCCGTCTTGGGAAAGCTCGGCGGATCGAGTCCCGAAGCCGTGCTCGAGCCAGTCCAATTCGGCGAGCAACGGCGATTTCAGGATCATTCGATGGCTTGGTCGAGGAGCAGCGAGAATTGTTTGGTTTTCTGGTTCACGCGCTCTTTGTGCTCGGCCAGCTGGCGCCCGACTGCGTGAAGCTGGTCGGCCATGTGGAGGCAAGCCAGCACGGCGATCCGGTTCGCGTCCATGTTCCCGGCGCGCTGCGCGATCTCGGTCATCAGCTCGTCGACAGAATGGGCCAGGGCCTCGACTTCTGCGGGGTCGCCGGCTGCTGCGAGGGAGTAGTTTTGGTTGAAGATGGTGACGCGCACCGTCTTGCGTTCCGCTGCCGATTCCATAGCGGCCTCCCGGTGTGAAATTTCTACTGGCCGCCGAGCTGGTCCATTTGCCCGAGCAGCTTCTCGATACGGACGCGAACCTGCTTGCGCTCGCCTCGGAGCCCGTCGAGCTCCGCCCGCAGCTTCTTGGCATCCGAAACCGCGGCATCGCGTTCGGCCCGTAGCACGCTGACCATTTCAATGGTCCGGTGAATGCGCTCTTCGAGGCTCGCCAGCGAATCCGTTTCGACCGCTTCGAGTTCCGGCCGCGGCATGCTCATGCGGCCTCCTTCTCGAGCGCCGCCTTTGCTTGCGTGATCAGCGCATCGAAAGCCGGGCGATCATTCATCGCGAGATCGGCCAGCACTTTGCGGTTCAATTCGATCCCCGCTCTTTTCAAGCCGTTCATGAATCGGCTGTAGGAAATCTCAGCTGCCCGGCAACCGGCCCCGATGCGGACGATCCACAGCGAGCGGAAGTCGCGCTTTTTGAGGCGCCGCCCCTTGTAGCCGTAGCGCAGCGATTTTTCGACGGCTTCCTGCGCGGAGCGATACAGCTTGCTCTTCGTAAGGAAGAAGCCCTTGGCCAGGGTGAGCGTCTTGCGCCGGCTGTCGCGGCGCTTGGTACCACGTTTTACTCTCGGCACGTTTTTTCTCCTTAATGCAGTAGCGGCGGATCAGGCACGTGCGGCGCGCTGTCCACTCGAAATTCTTAGACTAACGCAATGGCGTCAGTTCAGTAGGGAAGCATCCGCTTAATTTCCGGCGAATTGGTCTCGTCGGCGACGGAGGCTTGTCCGAGACGGCGCTTCCGGGAGCGCGCCTTCGAGGTCAAAATATGACGCGCAAACGCATGCCGGCGCTTGATTTTGCCGGTGCCCGTCTTCTTGAACCGCTTGGCCGCACCCTTATGGGTCTTCAGCTTTGGCATAAAATTCCTGGGTTGTCGGCCATCCGCGTGTAAAGCAGTGACGACCTCCGTTATCGTAGCACAGCAGCGCGGCTCAGCGCAGCTCAGCGCAGCGTGCACCGCTCAACCTGCTTGGCTCAACCCGTCGTTTTAAGACCGCCGGCGATGGCGTTCACGGTTGCCAGCAGAAACGGCAGAATACGCGCGGCCTCGTCGGACCGCTCCGCTCGCCCTGCGGCGCGCCATTCCCGTAACAGAGCGATTTGCTCGCGATGCAAGCGGATCAGCGCGTTTCGCCGCATTTCGATGGCCTTCACCAATCGCGGCCTGCGGCCAGCGCGCTCATCCGGATAGAGCTTCCCGAGCACCTGCTGCGTCAGCTCATATTCGCGGAGGATCGTCCCGAGAATGCCTTCGCGGAGCACGGGATCTTCGACCAGTGACGCGTACTCGGCCATGATCTCGGGGTCAGCGGCGGCCACGCTGAACTCGACGTTATGCAGAACGTAAGAAAGAAACGGCCAGGCCTTCGCAGCTTCCGCGAACAGGCGCCAGCGCGAGGCGTCATCGCCACAGACCGCATGGAACGCGCTGCCGACACCGTACCAGCCGGGAAGGTTGAAGCGCGCCTGGCTCCAACTGAACACCCAAGGGATCGCGCGCAGATCTTCGAGCGTTCGCCGGCCTGAGCGGCGGGCCGGACGTGATCCGATGCGGCTGCTTTCAATTGCATCGATCGGTGTGGCGCCAGAGAAGAAGTCCAGAAAACCGGGTGTGTGGATCAGTTCGGTATACACGCGGCGGCTGGCCGCGGCGGCCGCTTCGGTACGCTCCTCGATTTCGGGCGACGCTTCCGGCGAGGCTTTTTTGTGCAACAGAGTCCAGCGCGTGGCGCCGGCCAGCATGCGCTCCAGGTGCAGGGCGGCGGTGAGGCGGTTCGCATATTTTTGCGCCAGGACCTCTCCTTGCTCGGTGACGCGAATCCCGCCGCGCAGGGTGCCGGCTGGCAACGCGGCGAGGAATGCGTTCGTCGGCCCTGCACCTCGCCCGATGGTGCCGCCGCGGCCATGAAAGAATCGCAGTTCGACGCCGGCCTGCTCCGCCACTTCCGTGAGCTGCAGCTGTGCCTTGCGCAGATACCATTGGCTGGCGAGAATGCCTCCATCTTTATTGCTGTCGCTGTAGCCGATCATCACTTCCTGAATCGGGCGAGGAGTTTGATCACGCTCCTGAATGTAGGCTAGGGACCGTTTTACGGCCGGGTGCGCCAGAAATTCGGCGAGTATACGAGGGCTGGCGTCGAGGTCGTCAATGGTTTCAAACAGCGGCGTGACGGCGAGCTCGCAAACCAATTCGCCCGCAGGACCGTGCACCAGTCCCGCTTCTCGCGCGAGCAGATAGACAGCCAGCAAATCCGATGGCGCATGGGTCATGCTGACGACAAAGGAGCCGATGCCGCGCGCGCCATGTTCGGAAATCCATCCGCGAACAAAGCGAAACAGATCAACCGAGGCGGCGGCCTCAGGCTGAAGCGATGCCGTCGCAACCGTGAAGGGCCGCGGCGATAGCAATTCGCGGTCAATCCACTGACGCCGCTGCGATTCGGGCCAGTTCACATAATCGGCGTCATCGTAGCCCGAAGCCGCAAGCAGTTGGCCGAGCGCACGGTCGTGGAACGCGCTGTTTTGCCGGAGGTCCAGCGCAGCGCCATGGAATTGATAGGCAGCGACCAGATGCTGCACCGGCGAAACCTGATCGCGCGCGATGGCCTCCGCCCCGATTTCCTGCAGGGCCTCGGCCAAAAATCGCAGATCCTGCTCCAGTTCTGCCGCGCGGCGGTAGGTGGGAGTGTCGGACTCACTGCGGCCGGCTTCGGGAAGGCGGTCGATCATCATGTGAACGTAACGCCGCCACGATTCACTGGTCCGATCGCGGTTGCGCCCAAATGGCGCGAGCCGCTCGTACAGCCGCTGGGGCGCTGGTTGAATGGCGTCTGAAAGGCTGAGGTGATCGGCCAGGCTGCCGAGACTCCGCCGCAGCACCGCGAGTGATTCCGCTCGCAGTAGTTCGAGAGCGGCTCTGGTCACTTCCGTGGTCACCAGCGGGTGGCCGTCACGATCGCCTCCGACCCAACTTCCAAAAGTAAGCCGGGGCGGAACCGGAGCCGAACTTCCCGGGAAAGCCCACTCCCAGGATTGCCGGAAGCGTTCGGACATCAATTGCAGAACCGCAGGAAAGACGTTCGCCAGGTAATGCAGAGTGCTGCGAATTTCCGAATTCACATCGGGACGATCCAGCAGAATTTCGCCGGTTCGCCATAGGGATTCCGTGGTGGCTTCGATGCGGCGCTGCAGTGCAGCCTGCTCCATCGGGGTTCGGATGGCGGCCTCACGTTCGACCAGCATCAGATAGATTTCGCGATGGCGCTCGAGTACGGCGGTGCGTTTGGCCTCGGTGGGATGCGCGGTCAAAACCGGTTGAACATAGATGTCAGGCAGGCTGCGGCGAATGTCAACCTCGCTGAACGAAGCGTCACGCAGCAAGCGGAGCTGGTGGGGCCAACTCCCTGGAGCGCTCGCGGGACCGCCGGCGATTTCGCGCAGCCGCCGGATCTGGATCGCGGCGTTCTCCTCCGCCATGCTGACCAGCTGGAATACCAGGGACAGCGCTTCCGCTCCCCGCGGCGGGAGTCGCGCGCCGTCGCCCGGCGCTGTTCGAAACGCCTCGCCCGCGAACTCCGCCAAATCGCTGTCTCCGATGGAGCGCAACGACCTTTGAAAGCAGCCGACCAGAAATTGTACATCTTCGTCCCATTTGCGGAGCTCAAGCTCCCTCAGGTCGGGTTCGGTGGAGCTCGGGGGCGCTAACTGGAAACTCACAAGTAAGCCTCCATCGTATGAGATACGGCCGACAGAGCGGAAGAGTCAACGAGGACGAAATATCGGGCAAACGGACAGCTGATTTAAGATTAGCGGGTATTCGGCGAGACCGGTTTCAGAGTCGATTCACGCGATTCCTGATCGCTGCTCTCGAGCCACGTTCGAAGCTTGGTCACCGGGAACGACAGCGCGGCGCATTTCTCGCATTCATCGCCGGTAAGCGCGGAGATGAGGCTCCAATTATGGGCGCGGGTGATTGTAGATCCACAGAGCGTGGTGACCCCGTTCAATTCCTGACCGGGCAGGATCAGGTGCCGTTTGGCGCGATCGGAGATCAACTTCAGGTAGGTCATTGGTACCTGGGTTGAAGTATGCACTCCAAACGGGCTAGTAACAATCCAACTTTTGTCCTAAAGCCCCTGAGATAAAGCGGTAGTACCTTAGTTCCCAGGAGAGCCGCTGGCCGCCTAAGTGCGAGTCCCCGCGCCCCTTGCAGCTCTCGATCTGATATATTGTCCCCCATGAGCCGGAAACTGATTGCACGAATGAATGTCGGGATTCTTCTGCTGCTGGGCGCATGGGTCGCTTATACCCAGAACCAGAAGCAGCCGCCGCAATTGACTCTCAACAAAGTCAAAGAGGACCTGTACGAGATCGAAGGCGATGGCGGCAATGTCGCTGTCTACATCACCAATGAAGGCGTCATTTTGGTTGACGACAAATACGACCAGGATCACGACATGATCATGGAGAAAATCAAGAGCGTCACCAGCCAGCCGGTGAAGTACGTGCTCAGCACTCACTATCATGCCGACCACAGCGGCGGCAACGCCAAGTTCCTGCCGACGGCGGAAGTGATCTCGACGGCGAACGCGCGCAAGAACATCGTGGACAAAGTGCAATCCAACGCGCCTCCCGGAGTGATGCCAGCCCGCATCACCTTTACCAACGAGACATCCGTGTTCCTGGGTGGCAAGGAAGTGCGCGCGCGCTACATGGGCCGCGGCCACACGAATGGTGACGCGATCATGTATTTCCCGGCGCTGAAGGTGATCCACACCGGGGACATGATGGCCGGCACCAGCCCGCTGATCGATTATCCCGGCGGCGGCAGCCTGATCGAATGGACCAAGACTCTCGATGAAGCCATGAAGCTGGACTTCGACACTGTCATCCCCGGCCACGGTCCGGTGACCAATAAGGCCGGCCTGATGACCTATCGCAACAACATCGAGAAGCTGCAGAAGCGCGTCTCCGGCCTGATCAAGCAGGGCAAAAAGACGGAAGAAATCGCCAAGGTGATGACCGACGAATACGGCTGGATGCCCGGCAGCCTGCAGCAGCAGTGGAGCGTGCCGGGCTTCGCGACAGAGTTTAAGAAATAGCGGCTGACCAGCCTCTTACTTCTTCGCGGGCATCGTGATTTTGGACACGGTGACCGTGTCGCCCTTCACGTCGCCGGTCAATGTGACTCCGGCGTGGCCAGCATGCGTCTGAAGCAGCGGGCTGTCCTGGTTGGCGATTTTGTAAACTTTCCCGTCGCTGACGAAAACGAATTTGCCGCCGCCCTTGACGCAGGCGAGCGTGCAATCCCGGTCGGTTAATCCCGGGTGTGAGGCCGCCATGCCTGCGTGGCTGGCTCCGCACATGCTGTCGCTGATCTGCCCAACCAAGGTCTGATCGGCCGCGAAGGCCATCGCGCTGGCAAATATCGCCAAAATCGAAAAGCTGAGGATTTTTTTCAAGGATCGTACCTTTCTCATCCGAAGACAATTACGGTCCACGGACTGTTTCAGTATATACCCGGTAAAGGAGCCTAGCGGCGTCCGGCGGGCATCACCGGCATCTCGATCTTTTTCGCGTTGCCGACCGAGAAATCCGCGTCGCTCAAGCTGGCGCGCGCGACCGACTTGGTCTCCATCTTCAGCTCCGGTTGGCCATTCCGAAAAATGGTCTGCTGCACTGGAAATCCTTCAAATCCGGGATCGGCGAAATCGCGAAGGGTGCCGCCGGCTCCCCCGCCGAACGGGGAATTGGCCATGGCGCTCTGGAAGCCGGCCATGAATTCCTTTACCTTGTCGAACACCTGGAAATCGGACTGCGAGAATTTCAGATCGGACGGCTTGGCGGCGCACAGCTCCGATACTTTTTCCGTACCGCGAACCCCTTCATACTTGGTGCACGAGAAACCGTTGACCGAGCCGCTGCCCTTGGCGGTAAATGTCGTGCGCACTGCCGCGGCGCCCTGCGCGGGCATCTTCCCCATCTTGCCCTTCATCATTTTCTCCATCATCTCGCGCTGCTCAGGCGGCATATTCTTCATCTGCTCCTGCATCTGCGCCATGAGGCCCGTCATCTGCTGCGACATTTGATTCATGGTCTGCTGATCCAGCTCGCGGTATTCGTTCTTGTCTTTATCCAGCATCACCATGCGGTTGCGCCCGCCGTCGGTCAGAAACATCACGACCGTTTTTTCGTCCTTGCCGGCTGAGTCTTTCCCTGTAATGTTGACGCGCATGCGATCGGCATCCAGCAGAATTTCTTGACGCGACGTTTCGCCGGTTGCGACGTTGGTCGATTCGGATTGAATGCGAACTCCGGCCCACGCCGGCGCGACGACTACGGCAGTCAGGCAGATCGAAGCTTTGATGATTCGAGCGTTCATAGGGGAAGTATAGCTGTTCATCGTGCCTTGCTTCTCGACCGCTTGATGTTGGCCCGCAGCCACGCCGCAAACTGGGTTTCCTCGATAACTCCGGCGGCAAGGTCTAGAACGGCCTGGGTGGCGTCTTCCTCACTGGCGGTGAAACGATAGCCGTTGATTTCGAGAAAAAGCACGCCGGCAACGAAGCCGGTGCGTTTGTTGCCGTCAATGAAAGGATGATTGCCGATGATGCCGGCCGTGCAAGCCGCAGCCAGCTCCGCAATATCCGGAGCCGTAGCGTAGGCGTAGCATTGACGCGGTCGAGCCAGTGCCGATTGAAGCGATGCTCTGTCGCGCAAACCGGCCGCGCCGCCATCCAGAGCTAATAGATAATCGTGAACGGTCAGCGCGTCAGCCTCATCGATCCACAGAGGCTCCTTCACTTCGAAAGAGCGTGGAGGGTGTTGCGGTAGCGGCCCATGATGTCCTTGGCCTTCGCCATTTTCTTTTCGAACGCAGGGTCATAAGGCGTGAGCCGGTAATCGCCATGCGGCGCCTCAATCAGAAACAGGCGCTCACCATCGCCGGTGTGCAGACGGTTAATGACCTCTTTGGGCAGGACTACGCCAAGGGAATTGCCGAATTTTCGGACTTTCACTGCTAGCATGAGCGCCTCCATAGGTTATTACTATTGTAATAACCTTCGTTCCGACCCACAAGCCGGAACCCTGCGCTCGGCCTATTCCGCCGAGAACGCCAGCAGCACGTTGCCGTTCTTATCGGCGCCGCCGAAGCTGTAGCCGGAGCCGACAAACACCATGCCGCCCGCGACCGTAGGTCCTGCCGAGCCCATCGTGCCGCCGCGCGCCGGGACTTTGTTGACTGTATCGAAGTCCTTGGCTGTGTCGAACTGCCACACCGTATGGCCATCCACGTTCGAGAGCGCATATAGCATTCCGGTGCGCGCCGCGCTAAACACGACTCCCGGAATCACGGTTACGGCGGCAGAATTGCCCGGGCGGCCGCGGCCCGGAGCAGGGGGAAGAGCGTTGTACCACAACTTTTCTCCGGTCTGAAGCTGCACCGCGATCACTCCTCCGCCGCTCAATCCGAAATACGCGTTCTTATCGTCGGCCGATGCGCCGAAGCTCACGCCGCTCATCGGCATCTGAGGGTTGATAGCGACGTTGGTCTTCCACAGAACCTTGCCCTTCTGATCGGGATCGAGCGCGAAGACCGTGCCGTCTTTCATGGCGGCCACCAGCATGCGCTTGCCGCCCTCCACCGTTTTCAGCACGGTGTTGCTGCCGATATCGGCGTCGGGTCCGATGTTCTGCGGACAGTTTTCGGTTTTGCCCGAGCCGCCGCACCCGATGATGAACGCGTCCCCGGCGTAGCCCTGATACGACCACACCAGTTTCCCGGTCTTGATATCCACGGCCAGCACGGCGTCGGTGGTCTTCGGCGCCGGCTCGTTGGTAGCCTCGCCTGTGCCGAAGTAGATCACGCCGCGCCTGGCATCGACGGTCGGAGTGTTCCACACCGAGCCTCCCGACGGCCCGTAAAGCTGCGTGCCGATCGAATTCTTGCGGGTCGGCTTAGGCGGCTCCTCTATGACGTAATGCTTCCACACCTGTTTGCCGGTGTTCGCGTCGAGCGAGGTCACACTGCCGCGCACCGTGCAGCAGGGATAGTTCAGCTCCTTGGCGGAATTCGATTCCCACTTGGCCAGGGGAACATACACGCGGCCGTCGAAGAGCGCCGGCGCTCCGGTGATTCGCGCGGCGTAATTGTCATCCACTTTGGTGACCCAAAGCTGTTCGCCGGTCTGCGCATCCAGGCCATACGCGTTGTTTTTCAAGTCGCCGAAAAAAACTCCATACTTGGTTGCGCCGTGTCCCTTCACCGGTCCCACGCTGATGGCATTGCGCATCCCCGCCTTGGTCATATAGGACCAATACACGCAGCCCGACGCCGCGTCGATGGAATAAATCCAGCCCGCGTCGGACCCGACGAACACGCGGCCCGCCACTACTGTCGGTTGCCCGTAAGCCGCGTGCGCGCCCGGCAAGCCGAACGCCCATTTGAGTTTCAGCTTGCTTACCTGGTCGGCTGGGATGCCCGGATTCGGTTGGAACCTCGCGTTTTCCGCGGTGGCTCCCCATCCATTCCATCCGCCTGCTGCGGCGGGATCGCCAATAGGAGGATTCGCAGCGCACCGGTTCGCCATCGTCTTCGAATCGCCGACGGCCTCGCTCCCCAGCAGGCGCCCGCTGAGCGACTCGGCCACGTGCTTCTTGTCGTCGTCGCTCAACGTCATGCTCTTATGGGTGTCGTTCAATGTCGCGAGGAAATCGTAGATCTTCTGTCCCGAAAATTCGCGCAGCGCGGCCACTCCCGGGGCTTGCGGCATGCTGGCTTTCCCGTGGCACTTCATGCACTGCTGCTGGACCACGGCGAAACCCGGTTCCGATGCCCATTGCGCCTGCGCGACGCCCGCCAAGCCGACCCACGCGCAGATTCCGGCCGCGATCACCAGGAAATGCTTTCTCATACGGCTCCTCTATTTCGGTTCTTCTTTCTTGGGAAAACTCTTGAAAAGATATTCGATGATGATGTTGCATTCATCGTCGGTGGCCTCCGCGCCCATGCCTTTCATGGCAAACACCAGCTCTTTCCACTCGTCCTTGCTGTTGTGCAGGGTGGCGATGGGCTGAATTGCATGGCAGGTCGAGCAAACCTTTAGAAACACCGCCTTGCCCGGACCCTCGGGAAAAGGGTCATCCGCGGCGCGCGCAGGCGCAATGAGCGAAAGCGTGCAAAACAGCAGCGCCGCTACGACTGAGCTGCCAGCGCCCGCTGCAATGATCTCGCGTATATGTCTGTTCATGGCGCCGGAACCGAATAGTATGCCACAAAGCCACCGCGGAACAGCGAAACCTTGGCACATCTGCAGTATCTAATTTACAGCGCCGTGTGCGCCAGCAGGAGGTGTCAGTGTGCGATCCAACATCAACTTGGGCCGGGTCTTCGGCATCAAGATCGGGCTGCACTATAGCTGGTTCCTGATTGCCCTCCTCATCGTATTTTCACTATCAAACCAGTTTCACGCCACCAATCCGGAGTGGGGCAACGGTGAGATTCTGATCTTGTCCACTGTCACCGCGATTCTCTTCTTCGTTTCGCTGCTTCTGCATGAGCTGGCCCATTCCGTGGTGGCAACCAGGAACGGATTGCCGGTGCGGGAAATCACGTTGTTCGCGCTAGGCGGCGTGTCTCAGATCGAGAAAAATCCAACCAGCGCGGAAATCGAGTTTTGGATGGCCTTCGTGGGGCCCCTGACCAGCGCCGTGATTGGCGGGATTTGCCTCACACTGGCCGCTCTGCTGGGCGGACCAATGGCCACTCCCGCGGGAGCTGTGCTGTTCTGGCTCGGCTATATCAATCTTAGTCTGGCAGTATTCAACATGATTCCCGGCTATCCTCTGGACGGCGGCCGAGTGCTGCGGTCCATCATCTGGTGGAAGACCGGCAGTGTCGATCGCTCGACACGAATCGCGGCGAGAGCGGGACAGGCGGTAGGCTTCGCGTTTGTCGCGCTCGGAATTTTTCGCTTCTTCGGCGGCGCCGGTATCGGAGGCCTGTGGATTGCATTTATCGGCTGGTTTCTGCTTCAAGCCGCCCGCGATAGCTACGCCCGCGTCGAGTTGGAGCACGCGCTCGCCGGCGTGCGAGTCGGGGACGTGATGACCCACGATTGCGTCGAGGAGGATGCCAGGCTGAATCTCCAGAACTTTGTGGACAATGAACTGCTTCGCACCGGGCGGCGCTGTTTCGTCGTGGTGGATAAGGGCGAGGTGGTGGGCCTGGTCACGCCGCACGAAATCAAGGGCGTCGAGCGCGACAAGTGGCCCATGACCACCTTGCGCGATGTGATGCGCCCCATGGATGACCTTCGCGCCGTGACGCCCGAGACGCCTCTGGTCGATGCGCTCGAGTCCATGGGCCGGGAAGATCTGAACCAGCTTCCGGTCGTGTCTCACGGGCACCTGGAGGGCGTGCTGTCGCGCGCCCAGGTCCTCGGCTTCCTGCAAAATCACGCGGAACTGCGGAGCTGACCCAAACCCGCCCCTGCATAATTGACTAGCATGGCTAGGGGGCACACGTGTGTTTGACTCATTCGGTCATTGGGAGGAAGCCTGGAGGATCATCCAGCAGATCGGACTTGCGTATCTGCTGACCGCATTCATCGGCTGGGATCGTGAGAAGGAGGCCCACAGCGCCGGTCTCCGTACTTTCCCGATCGTGGGCATGGCTAGCTGCGGGTACCTGCTGGTATTCGGCGCACAGCCCGACGTGGCCGCTCAATCGCGGGTTCTTCAAGGGCTGATCACGGGAATCGGCTTCGTCGGTGGCGGCGCCATTTTAAAAGAAGGCGGTACGGTGAGAGGGACGGCAACTGCCGCCAGCGTCTGGAACGCGGGTGCGATCGGCGCCTCAGTGGCGATGGGCCGCTACGAAATCGCAGTCGTGCTTTCCGCGCTGAATCTTTTTACGCTGCGCGCGCTGCTGCCTCTCAAGCAATGGCTCGACAGGAAGAGCGGGTCTACTGCAGCTCCGCAATAGCGCCGTCCAGGCTGCGCGCCATCTGGAGCGGCCCCCAGTGGAATTCGCTCTGCATGGTCTTGCCGATTTCATCGCGGGTCTTCTTCTGAACCACCATGTCGTGGATGCGATTGCGCGTGGTGATGGTGGAGTCGCGGAATTTCGCCATCTCCTGCTTGTTGGTCACCAGCCCGTGGCCGGGCACAACGGTGTCGAAATCGAGCTTCAACGCGCCATCGAGAGTCTTGGCCCACTCTTTCGCGCTGCCGCCTCCGGAATAATCGATCAGTTGCGGCGTGGCGTCTCCAAAGGTGAACATGTCGCCCGCGGCGAGCGTGCGTTGCGCGGGGAACAGGATCACAATGTCGCCGTTGGTGTGCGCGCGTCCGAAATAGTAAAGCTCGGCGACCTTGCCGCCCAGGAAAATCTGCCCATGCCGCTCTACGGTGATGTTGGGCAGGCCGGGCATCTTGCCGTCCACCATGTTCTCGCGCGCCTGCTGCGACGCGACGATCTGCGCGTCCATCTGCAGCATCTGCGCATTGCCGCCGGTGTGGTCGCCGTGATGATGCGTGTTGACCACGTACTTGATGGGCTTGTCGGTGATCTTCTTCAGTTGTTCCATGATGCCGGCGTGATCGACGGCGAATTTGTCGTCCACCAGCAGCACTCCGTCGTTCGTGACCAGAACGGTGACGTTGCCCGGCGCAGCCTCGTTATGAATGACGAACAGGTCGTCTTTGATTTTGACGGTGTCCAGCTTCGACGCGGCGGGCCCGCGGCCCTGCGTGTACGCCATCCAGGAGCCGCCCAGCACCAGTGCCGCCACTGCGGCCAAACGAACCATTGAGCTTTTGCGCATAAGGCGGAGTATATCATCATGAGCCAACCGGCTCGGTGCCGCGAAGTTTAACTCGCCTGCGGTACCTTTATAATCCTGCTAGTATCCCTCTTCGGGGATGATTCGCCGCGCGGCGAAAGCACACTGAGAAACGAGTGAATGGGACTGACAATCATTCAAGCAGGAGAACCGGTCTTGCGCCAGACATCCCGCCCGTTATCGGCGGCCGAAATTGAGCTGCCTGCGACGCGGCGGCTCATAGAAGACATGCGCGAGACGATGCGGAAGGCGCCTGGAGTAGGCCTTGCGGCGCCGCAGATTGGCTTGGCAATTCAGCTCGCGGTCATCGAGGATCGAGCCGAATATTTGAAAGACCTGGCGCCGGCAGTTATCCAGGAGCGCGAGCGCCAGCCGGTTCCGTTCATGGTCCTGGTGAATCCACGGATCACCGAATATTCGGATGATGGCGCGGAATTTTTTGAAGGCTGCCTGAGCCTGCCGGGCTTCAGCGCGCTGGTGAAGCGGTCTCGCGCCGTGCGGGTGGACTACACCGACGAGAACGGCCATCCGCGGCAGATCGAAGCTCGCGGCTGGTTCGCCCGCATCCTTCAGCACGAGATCGATCACCTTGAGGGGCGGCTCTACATTGACCGGATGGAGCCGCGCTCCTTTACAACTCTGGATTGTCTGGGACGTTACTGGAAGGATCTGCCGATCCAGACCGTGCGGCGGCAGCTCGGGTTGGAGACCGGATGATTTCGGCTTCGAGACGGGATGATTTCGGGAGGATGCTTATGAAAGCCGCGCTTTTGTGCCTGATTCTGGCGGTGGCGGGGTGGGGGCAAGGTAAGACGGTTCCGGTCAAGGCGCGTGTGGTCGGTCCCGCTCCCGATCCCGAGGAACTTCGGGCGGGAAGGATCCTGAAAGAGGCGCTCAAGGACAAAAACCCGGATGTTCGCAAGCACGCCGTCCAGTCGCTGGGCCTGGTGAGGACGCGCGAGCCTTACATTTCGTGGCTGAAAGATATGCTCGACGACAAAGATCTGCAGGTGCGGATCGCCACCATCACCAGCCTTGAAGATTTGCGGGACAAGAGTTCGCTGCCGGTCCTTGAAAAAGCTCTGGACGACGACGCGCCGGAGGTCAGTTTCGCGGCGGCGAAAGCGCTGTGGACGCTGGGTGATCCGCAGGGCCGGGTGGCGCTGATGGCGGTCCTGAGCGGAGAAACCAAGACTTCCTCCGGCTTTCTCACATCTCAAAAAAGAGAGACGCTGCGGATGTTTCACACTCCCAAAACGCTTTTTATGTTTGCGCTGAAGCAGGGAATCGGCCTCGCACCGGTGCCGGGACTGGGAGAAGGAGTTTCGTCGATTCAGGGCATCTTGTCTGATTCCGGAGTCTCGGGCCGCGCGACCGCGGCTCTGCTGTTGGGCCGGGATAAAGATACAGATGTAGTCCCGGCCCTGATCGACGCGCTATCGGACAAAGACGCGTCCGTGCGCGCGGCGGCGGCGCATTCGGTGGCGGTCCGCAATGATCCTGTACTGCTGCCCAATCTGATTCCGCTTCTGGATGATAAAAAGGAAGCAGTGCGGCTGCGTGCCGCGGCGGCCTACGTCCGGCTGAGTTATGTAAAGGCGCTCGACCAATCCGCAAAGGCGCGACATGCCCCGAAGCCGGCAATTCCGGCCGGGCCCGTGATTCCCGCGGGAGTCGTAAAAGGAAAGTGATCGCCAGGCGCTTCGCGGCTAGCCCCACACGACGGTAAAATATTTTCTTGGATCGCGAATCTCAGCAGAAGTGGAATACGCCGGAGCGCTGGAAACGATCCGAGGGGCAGACCATCGACGGCCTCTATCCCCTCCAGCGGTACCTAGGAGGCGGCGCCAGCAGCGCGGTGTTCCTTACCGAATTTGTCGAAGGAGAGCCGCGCCGCGCTGCGCTTAAATTAGTTCCCGCGGGCGGTGCCGACGCCGAATCACGCATCGCATCGTGGGAAACCGCATCCCGGCTGTCGCATCCGAATCTAATTCAGATTCTCGCGGGTGGGGACTGCAATCTCGACGAGTGCGCCTGCGTCTACGTCGTGATGGAGTATGCGGATCAGGACTTATCGCAGGTCCTCGCCGACCGGGTTCTCACAACCGAGGAGGCGCGCGAGATGCTTGCGCCGCTGGTTTCCTCGCTCGCCTATCTGCACGGCAAGGGATTCCTTCACGGTCACGTGAAGCCGTCCAACGTTATGGGCGTCGGAGACGCAGTGAAACTCTCGATCGACACGGTGCAGAAGGGAACTTCATTCGCGGAGGATGCCCGCGCGTTTGGCGTGCTGCTGCATCAGGCGTTGACTGGCCATCCGCCGGATTGGAAGACCGCGAATTTACCCGCTCCGTTTGAGGAGATCGTGCGAGGGTGTCTCGATCCCGATCCGCGCACCCGATGGAGCATGGCGGATGTTTCTGCCCGGCTGCGTGGAGAAGTGCCTCGACCCGCAGCTCCGCTGGCGCGCCCTGCGGCATCTGCAGACGTCGTCGCGAATGAAGCGGAGCCGAAAAAACCTCCGCGATGGCCGATTGCCGCCGGTGCCGCCGCCGTTGTGATCCTGGCGCTCGGCGGGTGGTTGATGCGCGCGCCGCGAACCGAGTCTTCAGCGGTGACGACTCCGGCCGCCGCACCGTCCGCGGTGGTCACGCCAGCGGCTCCCGCAAAATCCGTGGAGCCGGTGAAGCCGGCGCCGTCGGGCGCTGGTCCCGCCGATGTGTTGACGCGCGCTCTTCCGGAGATTCCGGCCAAGGCCCGGAATACAATCCGCGGCAAGGTCAATGTGAACGTGAAGGTCAGCGTCGACGAAGCGGGCAACGTACGGGATGCGGTGCTCGAGCCTCCCCGCTCGAGCGCGTACTTATCGAATCTCACCCGGCAGGCCGCTCTGCAATGGAAATTCCAGCCGGCCGGCGCCGCGCAGCAATGGATGCTGCGATTTCAACTTTTCCGCGACGAAACTAAAGTGTCCGCCAGCCGAGTTGAGTAATCCCGCTCGGGTTTTCACGCGAGCGGTATCATAATTGCGGTATGCCGCTTCGACTCAATTTCTCCCGCAGGCACTTTTTGCTGCTCGCGTCCGGCGGTTTTTTGGCTGCGCAGGATCGAGTCAAGAACGAGCTGATGGTGCGCTCGGTGCGCCCCGAGGATCTGGAAATGCCGCTGTCGGGATTTGCGGATTATCTCACTCCCATTGATCAGTTCTTCGTGCGAACGCACGTCTACGTGCCAACGGTGAATCTGAACGACTGGCGCCTGAAGGTGGACGGCGAAGTTGCGACGCCGCTCACCTTGACGATGGCGGACCTCAAGCAATTGCCGGGTGTCGAATTGACGGGCGTGCTCGAATGTGCCGGGAACGGGCGCGCGTTCTACGATCCGTCCGTGCCGGGGATGCAGTGGGCCAGCGGCGGTGTCGGCAACGGGCGCTGGCGGGGCGTGCGACTGGCGGATGTGCTGAAGAAAGCGGGGATGAAGAATTCCGCGAAAGAGATTCTTTTCGATGGCGCGGACGTGCCGCTCGGCACCATGCCGGATTTCCAGCGCTCCATCCCGCTCAAAAAAGCGCTCGATCCGAACACGCTGCTGGCTTATGAAATGAATGGAGAGACGCTGCCGGTCAAGCACGGTTTCCCACTGCGCGCCGTGGTTCCCGGGTGGGCGGGCGATTCGTGGGCGAAGTGGCTGACTTCGATCCGCGTGCTCGACAAGGAAGCGGATGGTTTCTGGATGCAGGGTGCGTACCGGCATCCCGGCAAGCCGGTTCCGGCCGGAACGGCGGTGCCACCCGGCGAGATGCAACCGGTCACCAGTCTCCGCGTGAAGAGCGTTATCGCCACGCCCGCGGACGATGCTACGGTAGCGCCCGGCCAGCCAGTCGCAATTCGCGGCGCGGCGTGGAGCGGCGAGGGTGGGCCGGTGACAGCGGTCGAGGTCAGTGTCGATGCCGGCCGATCATGGCAGGCTGCGCGCCTCGGGAACGAACGCTCGCAATTCGGATGGCGCCAATGGGAGTTCATGTGGACCCCGCAACCTGGATACTACACCGTGATGGCGCGCGCTCGCGACATGAGCGGCGATGCGCAACCGCTTGCACAGGAGTGGAACCCCGCGGGATACCTGTGGAACGTTGTGCCGCATGTGCATGTGAACGTCGGGCCGCCGGTTTCGGGAGCAAGCAGCGGGGCCAATGGATTCACGATGACTATAACCCTCAATCCTCCTGCCTCATTCCAGGCGGCGTGCCTGGCGTGCCACCAGGAAGATATCATCCGGCAGCAGCGCCTGACTCCCGCGCAGTGGGATCGCGAACTGAACAAAATGATGGCATGGGGCGCGAAGGTCAACGCCGGCGATCGCGAGGCGATCCTGCAATACCTGTCTCAGTACGGTCCTCGGAGGTAACGATGAGACCCCTTCTGAAACTCAGTATCATCCTGGCGCTCGGGACAGCAAGTTTTGCGATCGCTCAAACTAACCGGCCTCTATCCGAGCGTGGCCGTGAGCGGCTGGAAAGAGAAGTGCGGCGCAAGCTCGTGCTGTTGCCGTATTACGGGGCATTCGATAATTTCGAATTCCGGGTGGACGGCGGAAGAGTCACACTGATGGGGCAGGTGACTCGCCCGGTGCTGAAGTCCGATGCCGAGCGCGCGGTCAAGAAAATTGAAGGCGTCGAAAGCATCGACAACCGGATCGAGGTGCTTCCTCTTTCGCCCAATGACGACCGTATCCGCAACGCTTTCCAGCACAGTGGGATCCGAAGCTTGGAATTCACGTGACTTGAAGTCGCGGC